>Ga0187849_1005046_pt1 | contig 10674 bp, 8 predicted proteins | sample June2016WEW_4_10_2_FD_132412 | JGI IMG/M metagenome (GOLD analysis project Ga0187849, IMG submission 132412) | Peatland microbial communities from SPRUCE experiment site at the Marcell Experimental Forest, Minnesota, USA - June2016WEW_4_100 | ecosystem: Environmental > Terrestrial > Soil >... | reverse complement strand
CTCGGAGTACGTTCCTTCCAGGTAGACGTTGGCGACGATGGCAGGGCCGCCGTGTCCCGGACCAGTCAGGTAGATCATGTTGGCGTCGGTATCCTGGATCAGGCGGTTCAGATGCACGTAGATAAAGCTGAGGCCGGGCGAAGTCCCCCAATGGCCGAGCAGACGCGGCTTGATTTGCTCCGGTCGCAGCGGTTCGCGCAGCAGCGGATTGTCTCGGAGGAAGATCTGCCCCACCGTCAGGTAGTTGGCCGCGCGCCAGTAGCGGTCCATCTTGTCGAGCAGGGCGGGCGGCAGCGGCCCCTTCGCCGGCGTTCGTTGTGGGTGATCTGTCGGCTGCGCGACTGCGACGGCGCTGGAGATGGTCGGGTCGAACTCATACATGGGTCAGCCTCCCTGCAAGACCAGGCTTCGGGTGTGCCTGGCAATCATCAGGTCTTCATCGGTCTTCATAACCCGCACAACGACTCGCGAGCCGCCGCTGGAGATGACCGGCGCATTCGACTCGTTCGCGCGCCCGTCGAGATCGATGCCGAGGAAGTCGAACCCGGCGCAGATTCGCTGACGCACGGCTGCGGCGTTCTCGCCGATCCCCGCCGTGAACACCAGCGTGTCCAGTCCGCCGAGCACCGCCGCGAGGGCCCCAAGGAACTTCCTCGCCTGGTAGCAGAACAACTCGACGGCCGTGGCAGCAGCGGCGTCTGCAGCTTCTCTGTCCAGAAGATCGCGCATGTCGGCGCTGATGCCGGAGACGCCGAGGAGGCCCGCCTCCTGATTCACGAGGTCGCCTAGGGAGTCGACGCTCAGTCCTTGCTCGCGCAGCAGGTACAGCAGAACGCCGGGGTCGAGGTCTCCTGAGCGCGTGCCCATCATCAGGCCGCCGGTCGGCGTGAAGCCCATCGTCGTATCGACGCCCACGCCGTCGCGGACCGCCGCCATGCTGGCGCCGTTCCCCAGGTGCGCGATTATCACCCGACCAGCGGCTGCGGCAGGATCGATCCTCCGCAACTCCTGCATGACGTATTCGTAAGACAGACCGTGGAAGCCGTAGCGGATGACGCCGGCCTCCGCAAACCGCAACGGCAGCGCGTAGAGCTGGGCGATACGGGGCATGTGGCGGTGAAAAGCGGTATCGAAGCAGGCGATCTGCGGGACTTCAGGATAGGCGCGCTCGACCTCCCGGATGGCGGCGAGGGCCTGCGGCAGGTGATCGGGATCGATCGGCACCATCTCCTGGATTGCGTCAACGAGAGCGGCGGTGATTCGCTGCGGTTCGACATATCGACTGCCGCCGTGCACGACCCTGTGGCCGACGGCTCGCAAGTCGCCGTCGAGGCCGCGACGGCCCACCCAGGCGAGCAGCTCTCGCACGGCGGACGCGTGGTCCGGCAGGTCGGCCTCCTGGTCGAGGAGCGTCGCTCCGTCGGCGTCTTCGATTCGCATTCGGCCGCCCGCGAGTGCGATTCGGCTGACCTGCATGCTGACAAGCGGCTTGTCTTCGGAATCCAGAGGGTAGAGAGCAGCCTTGAGACTGGAGGAGCCGGTGTTGATCGTCAGCAGTGTGGCGGTCATGACGGATGTGTTCCGCGGCGTCTTCCGCGCAGCAGCGTCTCGACGGGTACCTCCCGCAACTGACCGATGCGCTCGATGCTCACGTCCGCCGGCGGGTAGGCGGCGACGATCTTCGGATCGAGAGCGTAGTGCCCCTGCCGCGGGAAAACGGTCGTCAGGCGGTTGCCCCAAACCCGCTTCGACTCGGCAAGGATGCGCAGCTTGTCGTCCACCATGACGTAGTGCCGCGCCGGATAGCGCTCCTCGACATCCTCCAACATTTGCTCCTTGTGGATGTAGATTAGCACGTGCCCGTCGACCGCTTTCCATAGTCCGGAGCGTTCCACTTTGCGCGGCTGAAAGACCACGTCGCCGTCGGACAGGATGACCGTCTGCCCCACCGTCCGCAGCCACTTCACCACGTCGAGCGCGCCCGGGTAGAGACGGTCGGCGAACGGGTAGTCCACCAGGAACAACGACATCTCCAGCAGGTGCGGATCGCGCGGGTGCTCGAGCCGGTAGCGCTGAAGGGTGCCGAGGTAGTCGGCGTAGCCCAGCTCGGCCCGCAGGTCCTCGAAGATCTGCCAGTAACGCGCCTCGCAGTCCGGCCCGAACGCCTGCCTGAGATGCCGCTGGAGGTCGCGGTCGATTCCGTCGTTGTCGAGGAGGGTGTTGTCCACGTCGAGCACAAAGACAACGTCGTGCACCATCGTCCAACTCCCTCGAAAATGGGCACATATCAGCGCCGTGGCGCTTGCCTTGTTTGAGTGTAGGCGTCGGCGGTGCAGAGTCCATGAACGGGTGCAGGGTAGGCGTGCAGAAGCTGTGAACAGATCATTGATAAGGCCGGACGCCTCTGCTACGCTGGCAATAGACCCCCGGCAAACAAACGGCGCAGTCCAAGGAGGGACGGCAGGATGGTGGCCAATTCCGATTCGCTGGTCGTCTTCGGCATTACCGGCGACCTGGCCTACAAGCAGATCTTCCCATCGCTGCAGGCGTTGATTCGCCGCGGGCACCTCGATGTGCCGGTCATCGGCGTCGCGAAGGCCGGATGGAACATCGACCAAGTGCGCGCTCGGGCCCGCGAGAGCCTGGAAGAGCACGGCGGCGTGGATGAAAGCGCCTTCGCGAAGCTATCCGCGCTGCTAAGGTACATCGACGGCGATTACCGCGAGGCGGCGACTTTCGAGCAGTTGCGTGAGGCACTGGGCGACGCCGCCCGCCCGCTGCACTACCTCGCGATCCCGCAGCCGCTCTTCGGGACCGTAATCGAAGGGCTGACGAAATGCGGCTGCACCGACGACGCCCGCGTGGTCGTTGAGAAGCCATTCGGGCGCGACCTCGCCTCGGCGCTGGCCCTGAACCGCCTGCTCGGCAAGTTCTTCCCAGAGCCGGCCATCTTCCGGATCGACCACTTCCTTGGCAAAGAGCCGGTGCAGAACCTCCTTTACTTCCGCTTCGCCAATTCCTTCCTCGAACCCATCTGGAATCGCAACTACGTCGACAGCGTGCAGATCACCATGGCTGAGGACTTTGGCATGGAGGGCCGCGGGAAGCTCTATGAAGAGATGGGCGCGATCCGCGACGTCGTGCAGAATCACCTGCTGCAAATAGTCACTCTTCTTGCGATCGAGGCCCCCACGGGGAACGATCGCGAGGGCGTTCGCTCGGAAAAAGCGCGGATCTTCACGGCCATGCGCCCGCTCAGCGCTTCGGACGTGGTACGCGGTCAGTATCGCGGCTACCGGGACGAAGACGGCGTCGCACGAGGCTCCCGGGTCGAGACCTTCGCGGCTGTACGGCTGTGGATCGATACGTGGCGATGGGCCGGCGTCCCGTTCTACGTCCGGGCAGGGAAGCGCCTGCCGGTAACGGCCACGGAAGTTATGGTTACGCTCAAACCTCCGCCGGAAGGCGTCTTCGGCGAAGTCGAGCCCGACCAACCGAACTATCTCCGCTTCCGTCTCAGCCCGAACTTCGCGATCTCCCTTGGCACGCGCATCAAGAGGCCCGGCGAAGCCATGGTCGGCGAGGAAGCAGAGCTTGTCGCCAGACACCATCACGCCGACGAGATGCAGCCGTATGAGCGCCTGCTGGGCGATGCGATGCGCGGCGATCCGTCGCTGTTCGCGCGCGAAGACAGCGTCGAGGCGGCGTGGCGCGTGGTTGACCCCGTCCTCAGCCTGGATGCGCCCCTTGTGTACGAGCCCGGCACCTGGGGCCCGTCCGACGCGGCCATGATCGTCGCCGGCGACGAAGGATGGCACAACCCGCGGGTGAGGGAGACAAGGCGATAGCGCATCCGGCGTCCTGCGCGCGGCCAATCGAATCCGCTTTTTCATACATCTCTCACGGTCGGACGACTTCGCTTCACGCCGGCGCCATTTCTTCCCGCGATACTTTAGTAGGGCCCATCACCCGATGCGGCTGATTCGAGGCGTCCAGCGACGAAAGGGAGGCTCGAGCATGGAAAGCCCGGCAAGGTCAATCCGGTTCGTCCATAAAGCGATCCAAACCGAGATCGATGCGCTGGATAGGGAGGTCGAACGGCTGGCCGCCGGAGATCGCGACGATGCAGCCGAGATGGCGCGCCGCTTCGACTTCTTCTACCAGGTCGTAAAGGCGCACGAGGACGGCGAGGAAGACACGTTCTTCCCGGCGGTCGACGAACGTGTCTACCCGGTGTCGGCACCATATCTGCTGGACCATCAGGCCGACCAGGGGCATATTCGCGAGCTCAGCCAGTCTTTGGGGCTCCTCGCCGGCAATCCCGACGGACGGACTCGGAGCGAGATCCTGCGCCGGGCAAAGCGCCTGACGACGATATTGGACGGCGCAACGGCGATTCACATTCAGAAGGAAGAGGCTATCCTGCTGCCGCTCATCGAGCAGAACTTTAGCTTTGCGGAGCAGGAGGATCTCACTAAGCGGGCCGTCGCCCACGTACCGCCGGAGGTAATGCAGCAGATGTTCCCCTGGCTGGTGGGCTCGCTTGCGACGGACGACCAGGAGGCCTTCCTGCGAGATATGATGCAGCTGGTCCCGCCCAACGTCTTCCACATGATGTCGGGCTTGCTGGCGACGAATCTGCCGCCGGACCAGTGGGCGGAAATAGTCAGGCGATTGCCCGAGGCGGCATGAGGCCCGGGCGCGCGAAAGGCACAAACAGTGACAACACGAATCGAAGTCAAGAAATACGGACTGCTGATAGACGGAGAGTGGCGCCAACCGAGGAGCGGCGAGACCGCGGAACGTCGCAGCCCCGCCGATCAATCGCTTCTCGCTCTGCTTCCGCTGGCCGACGAGACCGATCTCGACCTCGCGGTGGCGGCCGCGCGTCGCGCCTTCGACGCCGGCCAGTGGAGCGCGAACGCCACTCGCCGGGCGCGGATCCTGCGCGAGGCCGCCGCGCGCATTCGAGCCGAGCAGGAAACGCTTGTGCCGCTGCTGTCGCGGGAGGTCGGCAAGACGCTGTCAGAGGCCAGGGGCGAGGTGCTGTCGATGGCGAATACGTTCGACGCCTACGCTGGCCTTAGCGAGAATGCAAACGGGCGCGCCATAAGTAATGCCACGTCCAGCGCCGTCGGCATGGTGCTCAAGGAACCGGTGGGTGTAGCCGGGCTGATCATCCCCTGGAACTGGCCGCTGGTGATCCTCTCGTGGAAGCTGGGCGCCGCTCTCGCTGCTGGCTGCACGACGGTCATCAAGCCGTCAATCTACACCGGCGCTACGACCTACGAGGTGGCGCGTATCTTCAGCGAGGCCGGCGCGCCGCCGGGCGTGATCAACGTGATTACCGGCAAGTCCGGCGTCATCGGCGACAAGTTCGTGACGCACGCGGGCATCGACAAGATAAGCTTTACGGGCTCCACCGCCACCGGCCGACACGTCATGGCGCTCGCCGCCAACGACATCAAGCGCATTTCGCTGGAGCTCGGCGGCAAGTCGCCCAACATCGTCTTCGCCGACGCAAACATCGATGCTGCGGCCGCCGGCTCCGTGGGCGCCGCCTTCCTGAACACCGGCCAGACGTGCCAGGCGGGGACGCGGCTCCTGCTTCAGCGCTCGGCTTACGACGAGTTCATGACAAAGTTCCTTACGCACGTCGATAGGATAAAGGTGGGCGATCCGCTGGACCCGTCGACGAACATGGGGCCGCTGGTGTCGGAAGAGCAGTTGAGCATCGTCCTGGGCTACGTTGAGCTGGGGAAGAAGGAGGGCGCGCGATTGATCCGCGGTGGAAATCGGCTCAGCGGAGGGTCTTACGACGCGGGCTACTTCATGGAGCCGACGGTCTTCGACGCAGTGGACAACCACATGCGTATCGCCCAGGAAGAGATCTTCGGGCCGGTCGTGGTCGTGATCCCGTTCGACGACGAGGACGAGGCGCTGGCCATCGCAAACGACACGGTCTACGGGCTGGCGGCCGGCGTCTGGTCGAGCAATCTGAGGACGGTCATGCGATTCGCGCGCGGACTCAAGGCGGGCAGCATCTGGGTGAACTGCTACCATGGCTGCGGCATCTCGAACGTGCCGTTTGGCGGCTACAAGCAGAGCGGCCTTGGGCGCGAGCAGGGAATCGAGGGCGTCGAGGCGTTCCTAGAGACGAAGAGCGTCCACATCAACCACGGATAGCAGGGTCGCGTTAACGGGAAGTCGGTAGGTGACGAATTGGAGGAGGCGGAGATGGCAAAGGCAGATAGCAGCAAGGAATTGGAGATCGTGCGCGTCTTCGACGCGCCCCGCGAGCTCGTGTGGAAGGCATGGACGGACCCCGAGCTCATGATGCGCTGGTGGGGGCCAAGGGACTACACCTGCCCGGCATGCAGCATCGATTTTGAGGTGGGGGGCACTTACCTCAACTGCATGCGGTCGCCCGAGGACCGAGATTACTGGAGCACGGGCGTCTACAAGGAAATCGTCGAGCCGGAGCGGCTTGTCATGAGCGACAGCTTTTCGGACGAAAGCGGAAACGTGGTCCCAGCCACGCACTACGGGATGAACCCGGATTTCCCGCTGGAACTGCTGGTGACGTTGACGCTGGAAGATTATGACGGCAAGACAAAGCTGACGCTGAGACACGCCGGCTTTCCGTCGGACGACGACCTCGAAGGGGCCAGAGCCGGCTGGAGCGAGTCCTTCGACAAGCTTGCCGCCGTCCTGCGGAAGGAGATGCGGGGCAAGACGCGTCGGACTAACGAGGCGGCGTAGGCAGACTCACCCCCTGGGCTGGATCGACAAGCGGCGAATCCACTTTCACGCTTCTGGCACGTGAAGCTGCCGACGTTTCATGCTCCTCGCACGGCGTGAGGGTACGCTTGCCTATTGGTAAAGAGAATTATGCAAAAGGAGAACTACGATGTCGGATTTGAACTTTATCGCCGAACCGGGAAAGCAACAGATCATTGTGACGCGCGAGTTCAACGCGCCGCGCGAGCTTCTTCACAGGACGTACGTCGAGCCGGAGCTGCGAGCTCAATGGTGGGGCCCGAGCTACCTGACTACTAGCGTCGAGAAGATCGATGCGAGGCCGGGCGGGACGTGGCGAATCGTCCAGCATGACCCTCAGGGCAACGAATACGCGTTCCACGGCGTTTTTCACGAGGTGACGCCGGAGCAGACCGTCGACACCTTCGAGTGGGAGGGCATGCCGGGGCACGTATCGCTTCAGACTACCACGCTCGAGGAGCACGGAGGCAAGACGACGCTGACGCTGAACGCCGTCTTTCAGTCGGTCGAGGACCGCGACGGGATGGTCGATTCGGACATGCGTAAAGGCGTGGAAGAGGGCATGAACCGCCTCGGCGAGCTCCTGCGACGGCTTCAGCGGGAGCGACGCGCCGCTTAAGCTGCCTGGTCTACGGTCACGAGGCGTCGCGGGCGCGGCAGTTTTCGCTGCTTGTGGAGCCGGATTATCGCGTCAACGACGATGGGGTTGAACTGGCTGCCGGAGCAAGCGGCGAGTTCCTGCATCGCGGCCGCAATCGAGCGACCCGGCCGGTAGGGGCGATCGCTCGTCATGGCGTCGAAGCTGTCGGCGACTGAGACTATTGTGGCCGGCTCTGGTATTTCCGCCGCGCCCAGGCCGTCGGGGTAGCCACCGCCGTCCCATCTTTCGTGGTGCGAGCGGGCGATAGACGCCGCCAGCTCGAAGCCGGTGCGGCCGGCGAGGAACTGCTCGCCCCAGACGGCGTGGTGCTTCATCAGCTCCCATTCAGCCTCGCTGAGCCGTCCGGTATTAGCGAGAACGGAATCGGGAACGCGTATCTTGCCCATGTCGTGCAGAACCGCGGCCAGCCCGATCTGCCGCGCCGATTCCTCATCGTGGCCCAGCTCCAGCGCCAACCGCTCGGAGATTACGCGCACGTTCTGGAGGTGTTCGCCGGTCGTCCGATCGTGCGCTTCGGCGGCGGCCGCGAGTAACATGACCGTTTCCTGGTGCGCCAGACTGAGGCGCCCGGAGGCCGACCGCAGCTTCTCGACGAGCGTCTCCAGGCTGACGATTGCTGTGACCTGCGTCGCGATGGCGCTCAGGAGCTGGGCATCGCGCGGTCCCAGCGCTCCTTCCGCTTTGCACGCGACGGCCAGGGTGCCGATCATCTCGCTGCGCCAGAGCATCGGTGCAACGAGGGCGGACTTCAGCCCCGCCTTGCGCAGCATCTGCTGCTCAGTGTCGGTGAGATGATCGTTCCGTCGCGGGTCGTCCATGATGACGGGGCGGCCGGCGCGCAACAGCTTTCGAATCGATTTTTCCGACGTCCGCGCCTGGCTGGACTCGCTGTTCCAGTGTTCTAGCAGTTGCTCCGGCAGGCGGGCGAAGGTGCTTATGGAAGGTGTGCCGTCGGAAGCGTGGTTAAACAGCGAGAAGCTGACTGCGTCGTAGCCGGCAGTGACCGACAGCCGATGGGCGACCAAGCGCAGTTTCTCGTCCAGATCGCCGGCGGTGGTCAGGAAGGGCACGATCTCGCCGACGATCCTGGCGGCCGTCGCATCCTGATCCTGGGAGGAGAGAAGCTTAACAGAAGCGGGCTTATGTTGTCGCTTCGACGCGTAGACTGCGCTGTCCGCCAGGTCGATCAGCTCTTCCACCCTGGCGGCTTCGATGGGGTAGATCGCGGTTCCGGTGCTGACGTGAACGGGGATGCGAGCGCCCGTCTGAGGCTCCTGGATGATCACGCGGGAGAGCGAGGCAAGGATGCTCTTCTCGTAGCGCTCAGCCTCGGCGCGGCCGGCGTGAAGGATGGCGATGAACTCGTCGCCGCCGTAGCGCCCGATCACTGCGCCATCGCCGGATAGCGTCTTCGCGACCGAGACGAGAACGCGGTCGCCAGCGGTGTGGCCGAACGTCTCGTTTATCGCCTTCAGGCTGTCAACGTCGCTCATCATGACGGCGACGGGCCCGCCGTTGCCGTTCTCGGATACCACCCTTCGAAGCTCGGCAACGATGGCGAGGTGGTTCAGGACGCCGGTGAGCGGATCTCGACGCATCTGCTCGCGCAGCGCCTCTTCCGCCTTCTTGCGCTCCGTTATGTCCCGAAGGACGCCTTCGACGCCGATGATCTTCCCGTCCGCATCACGGACAAGGTGTGAGCCGACGGAGGAGTTGACCAGGTGGCCATCCTTCGCCTTGAGCACCACCTCGTGGTCAGTGACCTCTCCCTTGCTCATCAGCTCGTTCAGGAGGCCGCTGCGTTCCTCCGGCCGAACGTAGACGTCGAGGACCTGTGTGCCGATAAGCTCCTCTTGCGTGTAGCCCCAGCGCAGCACGGCCGGCCCGATTTCGGTGATGATTCCGCGCGCATCGGTACGGTAGAAGATGTCCTGGACGCTCTCGTAAATCTGACGGTACTTCTCCTCGCTGCCGCGAAGCACCTCCTCAGCGCGGACGCGCTCGGAGACGTCGTGCGCAATGCCCAGAATGATGGGCTCGCCCCTCTCGTTCTCGATTAGAGAGCCGGTGGCAATCAGGTGGACAAGCGTCCCGTCCTTTCGCTTGGCTTTCAGGTTCCGAGGGGCGCCGTGCCCTGCTTCGACAATCTCAGCCATCCTATTTTGAGCCGCCCGTTGCTGCGACTCATCAAGCAAGTTGTAGACCGTCAGCTTTGTCAGTTCCCCGCGGCTGTAGCCGAGCAGTTGCAGAGTGGCCTCGTTGGCGTCGAGGAACTTCCCTTTCAGGTCGTGAAAGTAGACGGCGTCGAAAGAGCGCTGGAAGAGCGTGCGATAGCGCTCATCGCCACGCTTGAGCTTGCGTGAGCGATCGGCCGCGAAGGCGAGCGCCCAAGCTAGAGCGAGAGCAGGCGAGGTGCCTGCGAACACGATCAGTGCAACGCGGGAGTCGCGCGATGCGGCCAGAATGACGCCACAGGCTAGAACCGCAGACAGGGCCAGAACTGCCCCGACGGCGAGCCCTCGGACTTTCCTCATTTCCTCACTTCATTGCACACGGTTCTCGGGGAGGCCACGTTCCGAAGGCCTTCCACTTATTGTCGGCCGGGGCGTGCCGTGCCTGAACCTGCTCAAAGCTGTCGTTGGGGCCGGGTACGCCGATTGGATGATGCGCGGGGTAGCGAAGGTGGGGAGTTGTCCTGGAGGAGTGGCGTCAATCGCTGCAAAACAGTCGAGCGATTTGCACGTGGAAGCCACAGCGTCGACGCCTGACGGCGACCATCGTTGACCGGCTACCGCAAGACTGACCGCCGCTCTTTCGATAGGAGCGAGAAGGTGACGCCCAACGCCACGAAGACGGCGCCCAGGCAGGCGAACGCCAAGGCGTTTCGAACGGGGAGCCAGGCCACGTCCCGGCCGAGCGCGTAGAGCTGCGCGTTCAGGTAGTCGCTCTCGTGCGCCGCCGCCAACTGCAGGACGAAGTGCACCACCGTAGCTATCAGCAGAAGCGGCAGCGCAGCAGCCAGCACGGCAGCGCCGAGGGTGGTCAGGCGTCTGTAGCCGCGACTCAACAGCATTAGCGCCAGCGCCAGGATAGCCGCCAACGCGGCAGCGGCAATGAGGACGATGCGCATCACGTCGTGGTTGCTTTTGGTGAGCAGGCCGGCAGTGTAGCGCACGGCTCCCGGCGGCGAGAGGACCTGGATGTGGGACGCGCCGTTGGTATCCCCAGCGTGG
>Ga0187849_1005043_pt1 | contig 10681 bp, 11 predicted proteins | sample June2016WEW_4_10_2_FD_132412 | JGI IMG/M metagenome (GOLD analysis project Ga0187849, IMG submission 132412) | Peatland microbial communities from SPRUCE experiment site at the Marcell Experimental Forest, Minnesota, USA - June2016WEW_4_100 | ecosystem: Environmental > Terrestrial > Soil >... | reverse complement strand
TGGAGAGAGCGTGCGGGACTTAACCCCCACCACAATGGAGATGTCAACCGCAACTCCCACTTTTCTCTGATGTGTGCCAGCATGCACGCACTCAAGGTTCGTTGGATAAAATTTAATCCCCAAACCCAAACACACACACTCGGGCAAAGACATGGAAGGGTGCCTAACGAAGAGTTCCCTGAGGAGCAGAATTAGTTTTGGATGGGGAATGTTGGGAAAGATTGGATGATTGTAAATTATTTTCCTCGCTGAGTCAATTACTTGAAGAATATCGTATCAGATGCATTGGATTGCCAATATATTGGAGGAGGACCTGTAAGAATTTCATCTGTCTGGTTGTTAAAGGTGTAACTAACTGGTGGATTGAAGAATATTATTGGAGATTGGATGGGCAGATCCGGACCAGTGCCTAATGAAAGGTTCCCCTGATAGCTCAGAGTGCTGACGGGACCTTGGATGTCGTTGACATAGTTACCCAGAGGGGTGACAGGCGCAATGCTGTTCCCCGGTGTAATGTTGAAATTAAAGTCAGAACTAAAATATCTGATCTCTGAGGATGGGGCCTGCTGGTTGGCTGCAATAAAGACAATGGCAACTATTGAAACAAGCGCCAATGCAACTACTGCTGCCTCAATTGTCTTCATCGGGCTCAATGGTACTATCCCATTTTTCGCTTATACTGCTTGCCATGTTCTAGGATTTCGAACACTGGCGGAAAGAAAAGATTCAATGAGAGCTAATAAGAAACCTGATCTCATATAGGAATTGGTGTTAGGCCATGGTCAGAAGAAATATCATGGTCATTCTAGTTGTTGCCTTGATAGTGATTATTGCAGGTGTCATGGCTATTCTTTACTTCTACTATCCTAATGTCTTGGGGATAGAACTGCCAGGCTATCAGTTTTCGCAGATCGTGGACAATGGCAATTACTATTCGCTTCAAGCATTTAACACGTCCGAGAACAATGCAACCTTCATCATTTTCAGCACCAGCCAATATGGGAGGATAAATTGGCAATCTCCAACCATAGCCTTTATGCCAGAATGGCACACGTTTTTGCCTAATGCGGGCACGCTTGTTTTGAATTCAGGCACATTATACTTCTGCTTCGTTGCATACCAGTTCAATTACCCATACATGTCAAACGTAAACATAACATGCAATAATATAGTAGCCTTCAATGCTAGCAGTGGAGAGCTTGAAGGCATACGCCAATACATTATACCCCTAGGATCATATCCTGACTTCGTCCTCTCCGACAACAATACTGTCTACTTTGGAACAGTGTCATCACTGACCAATGGCGATATGAATATTGAAGCCTATAATTTAGGCGACTTCTTTTTTGGCATCCATGGCATACAATTGTGGAATTACACAATTGCTAATGTGTCCAATGGAACTTGGGGTACAAGCTATGATGCTGTTGCGCTGGCAAATGGGTATTTGAATGTCACCTTTTTTATGGGAAATTTGGCAGAGCAGACCTTCCTATTGAATGTTAGCACGGGTGAGTTGATACATTAGGGCTAATTTCTTGTATCCCAGTGAGGAGTTTGCGGATTATGGATGGATTCTCCATATTCTTTAGGTCTATCAATAGTCGCTATCTTGAGCCTACTTAAAATAACATTATCAGACAATATTGGACAGAAGGCAAATGAAAAGAACTTACGTTGCGCTTGTCATCATAATAGCAGTGGCAGCTATTGGAATCGGTGTATACCTGTCGATCACCAACCTCTTTGTGGACTCGCAAGTATCCCAATTTGCTAACAGATTGAATTCAACAGGCCTTTCGGCAACAATAATGGGCAGTTCTCCCGACGACATTCTCTCCCCGTTGGGCTGCAGGCGCCTCTCCGTTGATGGTGAATGGGTGAGCGTCTTTGTATATTCTGACTCTTTTTCAGCTGAAGCGGATGCGTTGAGGTTAAGTCCTGATGGAGGCTGCTATAATGGAGGAGGATTCTTAGGATTTGGCACAACCACTTGTGTAGATTGGGTCGATTTTGCTCACTTCTATATGAATCAGAATCTCATCGTTCTTTATGTTGGTCACAACTCAACCTTGCAGAGTTACCTACAGAACATTCTGGGACCGCAATTCGCAGGATATTCTGGATAACTCCATCCAGCTGCTGAGTATAGCGGACTTATTCTTCAGAAGGGCAAAGACCTGGCTCAAAGGATCTTCAGCTTATGGTTAACTGCTAACTTTATTTTTTACCCAAACCCAAAACCAAAAAGATCTAAAGATAAAGGAAAAATAGTAAGGGTGCAAATACCTAACATTAGAGCTGGCGATTTATGAACAATCGCTTAAAATATTTTCTGGGCATCTTTTTGTTATTAGTATTAGCTATAGCAGTAATTGTCGTAATTGCTCCCTATGTATTACCTGAAAACGTTCAAGCTGTGCCAATCAAAATGACATCTAATTCTGAGCTGTTTCTTGGTTTAGATATCAGAGGGCACTTATCCACTAGACTTGCTGACTTTTCGATGACTTGGCAAATCGATTATCAAGGGGATAAGCTCGAGGGAGGAGGACCAGTCACGACGGACGTCTTTGGAAATTTTGTGACTTCAAGTGCCATACAGGCGCCCCTTTCAAACCCGCTGCATTATGGAACGCCTTTAGAAATTAAAGTCATGGTTAATGAATCTGGAAAAATTATCCAGCAGATCTATAATACAACCTATTGAAGAAATTGCTTCTCAACCGAGCAGAGACATGGCCCAGAAGACCTTTATCGTGTAGTTGACTACCAAATTAAATTTAATTCCTCCATCTTTCCTGGTAACCACCTCAATAAAGGTTCTCTTTCGTAAGCATTCGTGTGTTGGGTGGGACGCGTTGGGATATGCTCATGAATGGGCTGCTATGCAAGATGGAGATTCCCAAATTCGTCATGGATGTGAAGTTTTCTTGGGCCTATTCCTATAAACATAGATGAGAAGCAGCAACTCAATGACGATGTTCCCAGCTGCGAAAAGGAGGTCAGACACCACCATTACTGTTACGATATAGAAGAAAAGGAGCGAAATCAGTATCCAAACGAAGGTGAAATCTCGAATAATTTGGGATATGCTGGCGTGTGTTCGGACGGAGCCAGGGGCAACTCTCCTCCTTGAATAAATAAAGATACTTGCAACAATTAGAAAGACTATGCTCCAACTAATAGTGATGACGTACCAATCAAAGAGAGTAACACCAACCATCTAGGACATCCCCATCAAAACCCACACACCTTATAGAAAAATACCTTCCCAGCGTCCACGAGCAACAGGTAGGTAGCTACCATGAGGGCTACGAGCGGCCAGAAGTTGGCTGGTAGGGAGGTGAAACCGAGGAAACCCCCCAAAAAAGTGAAAGGAAGAATTATACCAAACACACAGCATCCGATTGTGAGTATGGTAAGCCATTTGCCTGGCCTGCTTGAAAAGAACGGAAATCGTCTAGTCCGAATGACGAAGATAATCAGCACCTCCGTCAAGAATGACTCCACGAACCAGCCAGTCTGGAAGAGCGCAGCATGTGCTGGGGTTGAAGCATTGAATATGAATAGCATTATGCCGAATGTGAGGAAGTCATAAACCGAGCTGAAGGGACCGAAGAATAACGTGAATCCCTGCACAAGAGGTATATCCCAGTGGCGGGGCAACCTGGCGTCTTCGGCATCCACATTGTCGGTGGGCAACGTGAGGTTCGCGACGTTGTAAAGGAGATTCATGAAAAGGATTTGCATCGGGAGCATGGGCAGGAAGGGTAGGAAGAGTGAGGCAGCTGCAGCACTGAACATGTTTCCAAAGTTGGAAGAAGTGCCCATGAGCACATACTTGATCGTGTTGCCGAACGTCTTCCTTCCTTCGTTTATTCCGCCCGCCAAAACCATCAGGTCTTTCTGTAGCAGCACCACGTCAGCTGCTTCCTTCGATACGTCCGCAGCGGAATCGACAGAAATGCTGGCGTCGGCTTCGTACAGAGCGGGAGCATCGTTCACACCATCGCCCATGTAGCCTACGATATGTTTGTTCTCCTTGAGCGCCTTTATGATGTCTAGCTTCTGTTCGGGGGTGACGCGCGCGAATATGTTGGCTTCTTCGACGGCCTTCTTTAGGTCGGCCCAACTTAGCTTGAGAAGATCGGGGCCATCCAGCACCTTTGTTACGGGGATGTCGAGCTCTTCATAGACCTTCTTGGCAACGAGAGCGTTGTCGCCTGTCAGGACCTTGGTATCTACGCCCAACTCTTTTAGCCTTTTTAGGGCCGCCGTTGCAGAGGGCTTGGGGGGGTCATTAAATACCAAGAATCCTAGGAGCGTCAGCGCCACCTCGTCCGAGGTTGAGTAGGATGGCTTCGTCCCTATCGTCTTGTATGCTATGGCCAAGATGCGATACCCTGACTCGGACAGCTCGTGGAACTTCTTGTCGGCCGTGGCGAGAACATCGTCATTAATCCCAGCGGCCTTCCCCTCCTGGTCATAGAATGTGCACTCAGGGACCACAGATTCCGGAGCACCCTTGGTGAGGAACAACAACTCCTCACCGTGCTTCACCACGGCAGAAATCCTGCGCCTCTGGTAGTCGAAGGGTATGTCGTCAACTTTTGTGTAAGCCTTCACGCCATCGGCGAGCCCCCTTTCCCTGGCATAGTTCCAGATGGCCGTATCCATGGGGTTCCCCGTGACTGTGTCGCCTACGATCGCGCTGTTGCAGAGGAGGGAGTAAATGAGAGTCCGCTCTTCGTGATCCTTGTCCAGCGAGAAGTAATCCTCTAAGGCTATCTTGCCTTCTGTGAGCGTTCCCGTCTTGTCTGTGCATAGAACATCCATGTTGCCAAAATCTTCCATCGAGACCAAGCGTTTGACAATGACGTCCGACTTAGCCATCATATGCGCGCCGTGGGAGAGAGCCACTGTCACTATGGCAGGCATGAGTTCGGGGACCAGGCCGATGGCGATAGCCACTGAGAACAAGAGGGAATTGAGGAGGTCATGTCCGAGGAGGGCATTGAGCGCGAAGACGCTCACTGACAGGATAGAAGTCAAGATGATGAGCATGTTCCCGTAAGACTTAATGCCCCTCTGGAATTCAGTCAGGGGGTGCGGGCGTGCAATGCTCTTTGAGATGGCCCCGAACTCTGTGTTCTTTCCAGTTTGTGTGACTATACCCTTACCGCTTCCTCGGACGATCGTGGTCCCCATGAAGAGGCAATTGGTAGCCTGATGGGCCACCGGCTCCTGGATTGAGAGAGCCTCCGCTGATTTGGTGGCGGGAAATGACTCTCCTGTGAGCGTCGCTTCATCGACCTCAAGGTCCTTGACCTCGACCAGCCTCACATCGGCTGGCACGATGTCTCCGATGTAGACTGAAACCAAGTCCCCAGGGACGATCTGTGCCGAGTCGACCTCCTTGGTCTTAGAATCCCTGGTTACAGTGGCCTTGATTGAGACCTTCTTCTCAAGTTCTTCCACCAGCTTGCCAGCTCGGTATTCGTTGTAGAAGCTGAAGCTGACGCTCAGGGCTATGATAATCATGATGATGTAGGCTTGCTGCGCCGAGCCTATGAATATAGAAATGATAACCGTGGCGAGAAGGATTAGAATGAGGGGGTCAAATTGCCGTAAGATGATTCTCTCGACCTTGATGCCTTCACGCGGTAAGCGGTTAGGGCCACACTTCTTTAGACGGATCTCGGCCTCATCTTCCGTCAGCCCATTCTTCGTCGTCCCCAAGGCATTGAAAACTTCATCCGATCCGATGGACAGGTAGTCCTTGTGGGTGATCGGGGCTTCCTTTGTGGACTTCACAAGAACCACCATCCATAACTATCAGCCGAGGGAAGGAGGGTGGTATAGGTCTTTCGGTCTGATAGCAGACGGGCGGGTTACATGGGCTCCTTGTGCACTTCTATCATGGCGACCTCGGGGACAGCTGCCCTGACGCTGGCCTCGAACCGATAGATGATGTCGTTGGCCTCCTTGAGGCTGATGTCGGGGTCGAAGCTACACCTCATCGCCACATAGAGCTTGTTGCCAGCCCTGCGTATCTCCGGCTTGCCAATCTCCTTGATCTGGGGGAAACGCTTTTTCACGTGTTCGATGTACCACCTTATCTCGGTGCCGGCTCCAGACCTTTCGCTTTCGACGAGGTCCTCTACCGACTGTTCATGAATGAGAACCTCCGCGATGTTGGGGTCGGCCTCCTTCAGCTTCTTCTCAATCAGCGTGGAGACAGTGTGGGCCTGTTTCACTGTCATGTTGGCGCCTACCTCAAGGTGGAAGTCTATACTCAACTTCCCGTTGATCTTGGTGATGTGAACGTTATGTGCGCCGCGCGAGCCTGGGACGGAATCGGAGACGTCTTTCACAAGTTTCCATAGTTGGTCTCTATCCTTCCCCTCGGGCTCTGTGCGGATGAAGACGCGGGAGTTCGGCAGTATCTCTTTTACTTCTGACTCTATGTTCAGGGCCACCATGTGTGCATCTTCGTTAGAGGACTTCGGTTCGAGCCAGATCATCACCACCACCACGGGCTTCTTGCCGGTCAGGTCAACGCGCACACTTCTGACGCTCTGAACGTTAGCTACGGAACTGACTTTCATTTCTATCATTCGCGAAAGCTCCGTTGAGGAACGTTCGACCAATGGGATGGGCATAGCTCTCCGAACGATAGTTTGCCGTTCCACCTTATATAAATCTTGACTGCAGAAATTCTAGGTCGAGAAGAGGCGCTAATCCATACGCCCGAAAGATACGACAAGAGGCTGGAAGCGCTCGAGCAGGAGCAAACCTCAAAAACCTGAGGGCTAGGCTAGAGACATGCTCGTCGGTGACTTTCTGACGACTAGCTTGTGGTCCGTGACCTCCATCAATACCAAATCGCCAGCTGCCAGCTCTAGGGCTTCAGCGATTTCCTGCGGTATCGTGACCTTGAGGGAGTGGCCATCCTTTCCGACCTTCATCCTGAAAACTGCGGGCATAATCAAAGTTGATACCAAAATAATTATTAAGTTTATTCCAAGCAACCCAGATGGCTTACAGATGGACCGGACCGGACTCAAATCCAAATGGGTTCAAGTCTGCAATTACCAACCCACCTAATCTCTTGTGGAATCATCATGACTTTTAGCGCTTAGATTCCTTGTGATCCTAGGCCAGTAGGAGCTGGTTGTTTTCATGAGCTCGAACGTCTATGTCTGTGTTACACTGACTGTTGGGATCTTGTCGACCGTCCTTTTTTCAAAAACATTTAGCAGCCTTTCTCTCTGAGTTAGTTTTTTAGCTTTCATAATTAATCGCCGAAATCGATAATATGGATAAATCATCATATTTTTATTGTGCATACTTGAGTTGGGCCATTGCCCTTGGGGAAAAATATGGGCGTGAGAATGGGCAACAGCTTACCTCAAATCTTAAGCGAGTAGCTCGCATAAGCAGTAATTGGCCTTTTTTAATCGTGTGCATTGAATATCAACCCCACATTAACTTTGTATTATCGGGGGCAGCGTCTCAGGGTACCGCCCCAGTCTCTTGAGCAGCCCGCATGTCTCGGGCCACTTATTGAGTTCAGCATTCGGAAGGAAGTAGGCATTCATGTAAATGCTCTGGAAGACCGGGTCATTAGCCAACTCTACGTATTTGACATCCCTGGAGATCTGATTACAGGTCTGCCTGGCTTTGCGCGAGACGAGCGCCATCCTTGCGCCAGTCCCTGCAGAGTTACCCACAGCTTTGACCTTGCTAAGCGGGATCTCGGGGTACATGCCGATTATCCTTGCACTGTCTGGATCTATATAAAAGCCGAAGGCACCAGCTATCAGAACCTTCTCGATGTCAGCCTCGGTAATCTTCGCCTCCTTCATGAGGATGGCGACGCCTGTATATATTGCGGCCTTCGCAAGCTGGATCTCGCCTAGGTCCTTCTGGGTCACTACCACATCTTTGCCCATTGCAGTTTCATCTTTCCATGCAATGACAAACTCCCAGATTCCTTCGCTTTTGCGCAGCCTTGGCGTGCTGAGGGCTTGGTTGAATATCCCCCTGACATCAATAATGCCTGCCTTCAGCAACTCCCCGGGTACATCAACAATAGCCGAACCACAGATCCCACATGGCTTGGCGTTGTCAATAGTCTTATAGGTGACCTCTTGTGTCACCGGATCTATTCTCACTCTCTCGATCGCGCCAGTTGCTGCCCTCATTCCATGCTTTATATGGGCGCCTTCGAATGCTGGACCGGATGCGCAGGAACATCCTATCATCCATTCCTTGTTACCCATAATTATCTCGGTGTTGGTCCCAACATCAATTGTGAGAGTAGGCTCGTCATTCTTGTAGATCTCGGTCGCGAGCACGTCAGCGACGCTGTCCGCGCCCACGAAGCCCGCAATGATAGGGAGGACATAGACGTTTCCGTTCTGGTTGATCTTTATGCCCAACTCCCTGGCTTTCACGTTTATCCCCTTCTTAATGACTGGGGGATAAGGTGACAATCCCAAGAACTTGGGGCACAGGTTTAGGAAGAGATGGTGCATTGCCGTATTTCCGACTGCGACTGTTTCGTAAACCTCCTCGGGTTTCACGCCCGTCTTGTCTAGGAGGCGCTCGAGCATCTTGTTGAGCCCCCCGACAACAGCCTCCTGAAGCTCGCCTTGCTCTTTCTTCCCCTTGCCCGCGTGAGTTATTCTCGTAATTACATCCTCGCCAAAAGGTATCTGTGGGTTCATAAGAGACTCGACGGCCATGACCTTCCCCTTTCTGAGGTCCAAAAGGTAGCCAGCGAGCTTTGTCGTGCCTATGTCAATGGCGTAACCGAAGTTACGGTCAACAGTATCGCCACCCTCAACTGCAATCACCTTTTCGCCATTCCACACAACTGCAGTCACTTTCCAATTGTTTTCCCTTAATAAGGACGGCAGAAAAGGTATAACATTATAAGATACCCTTATAGCTTTCAAGCCGAAACCCGACGCCAAGGCTTCCAAGAGCCTGTCAATATCAGATCTGATGTCGTCCATCGTTGGCGCCGTCATTTTTAGGAAAAATTTCCTTACAGTCGGGTCGGGGACGACGCGCGTATCAATGCCCTCGACTTGGAGCCGTTGCTTCCCTGTGCGGCTCTCCTCAGGTATCCTGACTGTGGTTGGCCCATAAACACCTGTGAAGCAGGCCAGCCGGTAGCCCGCGGAGATCAGGTGACCCGGGAGGAGCTTCCTCTCGATGTCGCTCAATGAGCTTATGCAATTCTGATCCTCAATTATGACCTTGCACTTCCCACACCTGCCCTCGCCACCGCAGACGATTGTCAGATCAACACCAAGTAGCTTCACGGCCTCAAGGATTGTACATCCAGACTCTACCTTTGCCCGCTTGCCCTCTGGCTGAAACGTTATCTCGACCTGAGCCACTATTGCATCTCCATCATTAAATCAAAATTACGCATAAAAAAAATAAAAAAAGTGTGGCAAGGGTCGCATTTATTATTCGTTTTTTGTCTTGGAGTAGATCCTGCTATCCGAATCCAGGGAAACAATTGCCCCACATCTGAGCCTCGTTTAAATCTGCTGTCGATTTGAGTCTTCCAGACATGACAGCAACTAAAATGGCTAGTTCCCCCTTGGCTACTTCAGATAGCGTGTCAGCATCTGTCGTCATGACGAAACTGGGATTTGGATGCTCCCCTTCGTGCAAAGAGATCTTCTGATCCTTTATCTCGATATAGAATTTGCCTCCTGGCGTTTTTTCACCAGGGGCAACATCGTACTGAGCTATCCTTGAGTATCCCTTCGCCAGCCTCGGTTCGAAGCAGGATACAAGCTTCTCAAGACTCTCTTTCACGGTCAGGCTTGTCATTTTTTCCATCTCCTTAGCTTGTATTTGTTGTATTTTTACTTTTCATGACTCTCTTTGCTTCCTCTAATGCTGACACCGCGTCTGCAGCGTAGGCGTCGGCGCCTATCTCCTCGCACCATGAGGCGGTTATTGGCCCTCCTCCGATCATAACCTTATACTTTCGCCTCAGCCCTCTCTTCTCTATCTCTTGGACGAGGAACTTCTGCTCTATCATGGTCGTTGTCATGAGCGTCGATGCTCCTATGATGTCCGCACCCACCTTCTCCGCCTCCTCTATGAACTTCTCCACGGGGATGTCCCTCCCAATGTGGTATACTTTGAACCCGGAGGATTCTAGGATGGTACCAACTATCTTGCTCCCTATGTCGTGGATGTCTCCTTGGACAACACCAATGACATACGTTCCAAGTGGCGCGGGAATCTTGTCCTTGGGGATGTAGCCTTTAAGATAGTTCGTGGCAGCCTCCATGGCATCCGCAGACAGCATGACGAAGGGAAGGGCGTATTCACCCTTCTCAAAGAGGTCGCCCACCTCCTTGATGCCCGGTGCCAGCCCTTTCTGGATGGCTTCTAGGGGATCTATCTTCGCCTCGATCGCCTCTTTGGCAGCTGCCAGAGCTTTGTCCGTATCGTAGGCCACAATAGCTTTGGCGAGTTTCTCGAAGATCTTCTCTTTCTCTACCATTTCAATGCACCCTCCTGTATTTCTCATCGGCTTCCTTCATGAGCGCCCTTAACCTCTCGTCGACGTCCGTCGGCAGCGCAGGAACCTCGTGCTTCTCCAGCTCCTTTGCTCTCTTCCTGACGTTGTCCCACATCG
>Ga0187849_1005041_pt1 | contig 10687 bp, 9 predicted proteins | sample June2016WEW_4_10_2_FD_132412 | JGI IMG/M metagenome (GOLD analysis project Ga0187849, IMG submission 132412) | Peatland microbial communities from SPRUCE experiment site at the Marcell Experimental Forest, Minnesota, USA - June2016WEW_4_100 | ecosystem: Environmental > Terrestrial > Soil >... | reverse complement strand
TCCGCGTTCGCCATTGCCACCGGGTTCTTGGTTTTCACCAGATCCACGCTGACGCCCTTGGAAAGCATTGGGGTAATCACCATGAAGATGATGAGCATGACGAGCATGACATCGACCATGGGCGTCACGTTGATGTCGGCAACGGGCGGCGCTGCTTTAAATTGTTTCATCGCAGTTTCCTCTTCCACTCCCAGCCAGCCTGGAGCCAGGGGGGCCGCTTCTCACGGCCCCCGCAAGCCCGATTCAACTCGCTGAGTCTCGCTGAAATTGCCTACTTTGCGACTTGCTGCGACCGCTTAATGAAATAATCGACCAACTCCGAACTGGAGTTGCCCATCTCGACGTCGAACGACTCGACCTTATTGGTGAAGAAGTTGAACATCCAGACGGCCGGGATGGCGACAAACAGACCGACGGCGGTGGTTACGAGAGCTTCCGAAATACCGCCCGCGACGGCGCCTATACCGGTCGACTTTTCGAGCGACATGCTCTTGAACGCGTTGATGATGCCGACGACGGTTCCGAACAGACCCACGAAGGGGGCCGTCGAACCGATGGTCGCCAGGTTGCTCACGCCGCGCTTCAGTTCGGCATGCACGATGGCTTCGGCGCGCTCGAGAGCCCGCTTGGAAGCTTCGATCTCTTCGCCCGGAATCTCCGAACTCTGCTGGTGAGCGCGGAACTCCTGCAAACCGGCCACGACGACCTTGGCCAGATGGCTCTTCTTGTAACGATCGGCGATCTTGATCGCTTCGTCCAACTTGCCTTCCCGGAGAGCGCCGGCGACCGCCGGTGCGAACTGCCGGGATTGTTTCTTGGCGGCGCTGAAAGCGATCAGGCGGTCAATCATGACGCCGATCGACCACGCCGACATCAGGAAGAGCGCGACGACGACGATCCTGGCCAGCCAGCCCATCTGATTCCAGAGAGCGCGCGGGTCCCAACCTACGGTGCCGGTCTCTTCGAGCATCATTGCCCATACTTGCAATTGAAGGAACATTGTTTTTCTATTCTCCTGCGAGTTGAATTGTTCTTTTAAAACTAAACCTAATTATTCAACGTGAAATTCACGTCGATCTGCGTCATCACTTCGCACGGCTCTCCGTTAAGGAGCGTCGGCTTGTAAACCCAGCGCCTCACGGCCTCCTGGGCGGACTGGATCAGCAGCGGATGGCCGCTGATAACCTGTAGATTCTGGATCGTGCCATCCTTGCCGATGACCGCCGAGAAGCGAACCGTACCCTGGACGCGTGCCTGTCTGGCAAGCGGAGGATAAGCCGGTTTCGGCTGCTGGATTAGCTTGGCCGCCTGCACGTTACCGCCAACCGTAATGCGCCGCAACGGCCCCGGCGTCTTGACGGCCGACGGAGGAGGCGGCGGAGGCGGAGCCCCAGCACTGACGATGCTGCCGATTACGCCACCGGCTTGGCCGCCGGGCACTCCGCCCGCGACACCACCGGCAACGCCAACGCCGGCGCCGACCGGCGGAAGCTCCTCTTCATGAATGATCTCGATTTTCTTCGGGATGACCTTCGGCGCCATCAGTTTGCCGGCGTCGAACTGCCGCGGAATGATTCTGACCGCCTTAGGCATAACTGCGGGGGGCGGAGGAGGCGGAGGAGGCGGAGGAGGAGGCGCGACCAGGAAGCTGGTCAACTGCGTCCTCGGAAGAGCGTCGTAATAGATCAGCGGAACCAGAACCGCGATGATAATAAGGAAAATCTGGAGACAGAACGACACGACTACGGCCCACGGTTTGCCCGTTTTCGCTCTGTCGTCTAAGAAAGCTGATTCAAACATTTGCGCGTACCCTTTCCAACCGTTTTCCAGTCGAACGATATACGATCACCGGCCGGTTACATCGACGGCCGCCGTTTCGCCGGAGGCACGAAAGGCAGCCGGGGCTGCTCGGTTACCGGCCGTTTAGCCGGTTCCAACCCAAACTACTACCTACTTCATGGCGCGAGCGGCGGAAACCGGCGTCGCGGACGCGCCCGGCCTCTTTCTCCGCTCGATAAAATCCTGCCAGAATACCACGATGGGACTGGCGACGAAAATCGACGAATACGTGCCGATGAGGATCCCGACCACCAGCGCGAACGAGAAGCTGTGCAGCACTTCTCCTCCGAACAGGAACAACGACAGCACGGTCAGGAACGTGAGGCCGGATGTCAGAACCGTCCGGCTTAACGTCTGATTGACACTCTTATTCACCAGCGATTCCAACTTTTCCCGGCGCAGAATCTTGAGATTCTCGCGTATCCGGTCGAACACCACGATGGTATCGTTCATCGAGTAGCCGACCAGGGTCAGCAACGCCGCGATCACCGTCAGGGAAATTTCCTTGTTGAAGAGCGAGAACAGGCCGATCGTGATGATGGTGTCGTGGAAAACCGCGACCACGGCCGCGACGCCATAAATCCACTCGAACCGGAAGGAGATGTAAACCAGCATGCCGCCCAGGGCGTACAACGTCGCGAGAATGGCCTGCATCCGGAGTTCGCCGCCGACCTTCGGGCCGACGATATCGACGCCCTTCACCGTAAATGGCGCCAGGTAGCACTCCTGCTGCAACGTGTTGACGACCACAGGACTGGCCCCGGCCGCCGCGAGGTCGCCGAAGTTGGTGACCAGGCCGGAGCGAACGCGATCCCGGTAGTCGAGCAGGCGGCCCGCCAGATCCAGAAGCTGCGAATCGGAGAGCCCGGCTCCGTTGCGGGCCAGCGGATCGCGCAGGCGGCTGGCGAGCGCGTCGCGCCCGGCGTTATTGAAATCGAGCTTCGATTCATCCTGGCTGAAGGTCGATTCGAGGGTTTGCGTCATCGCCTGGCGCGCGGCGGCCAATTCCTGATCGGATTTCAGCTCGGTGCCGATGAGAATCTCGTTCGAAACCCCGCCCACGTTCTGGACCGTAATTTCGCCGGAGATCTTCTTCGAGAGCGCCGAGCGGATCTGCTCGACCGGGGGCTTCGCGGCGAACTTGACGTCCATGACCGTTCCGCCACGGAAATCGATTCCGTAGCGCGGGCCGCCCTTCATCGCCATGCTAGTCAGGCCGGCCACGCTGAGCACCAACGAAGCGCCGATGAACAGCCACTTCTTTCCGAGGAAGTCGATATTAGTGTTTTTGAATAATTCCATGCCGCACACTGCGCTGGTGTCCGTTTAGTTGGACACCGGCCCTTCTCATTAAGTTCCCATCCGGCCACAAAAAATTGCGTCCGCCGTGCTACTGGACGCCAATGCCTTCAATCCAACAACTTGCGGCCTATGCCGTACCCAAGGCCCCAACCGCGCGGCTGGCGCTTAGATGCTCAGCGTCGTGAGCTGACGCTGACGCGAAAGCGTCCATTCGAACATCGTCCGGGAGACGAAAACGGCCGTGAACACGTTGGCAATCAAACCGATTACCAGCGTGACCGCGAACCCCTTCACCGGTCCGGTGCCGAACATGAACAGAAAAGCGCACGAAACGACGGTCGTGACGTGGGTGTCGATAATGGTCAGAAACGCCTTATTGAACCCCGTATCGACCGCCGCGACGATTCCCTTCCCCGCCCGCAACTCCTCGCGAATCCTCTCGAAAATCAGCACGTTACTATCGACGGCCATACCGATAGTTAGGATGAACCCGGCGATACCCGGCAGGGTCAGCACCGCGCCGAAATATCCCAGCGCCGCCAGCAAAATGAGCGCATTCAGAATCAGCGCGAGCACGGCGTTCACTCCGGCATGCCTATAGTAGATCAGCATGGCCAGAATGACGGCGGCCAAGCCAACGGCTCCAGCCGTTAGGCCCGCGCGAATCGAATCTGCGCCGAGCGACGGCCCCACCGTCCGTTCCTCTTCGTAAACGATGCCGGCCGGCAGCGAACCCGATTGCAGGACCATCGAGAGGTCCGAGGCGTCCTGCTCCGAGCCGATATGGTTGATGACGCCCGAATCCTCGATGCGGGACTGGATGGTCGCCACACTCCGGATTTGGTTATCGAGGACCACTGCCAACTTGTTCCCGATGTTCTCGCCGGTGAACGTCCCGAAGCGGCGGGCGCCTTCCTTATTCAGCGTGAACGCGGTTTCCCACGCCTGCATTTCGTCCCTGGAAGGCCGGGCGCTGCGCAGGTCGCGTCCGGTAATGACCGGCGTCCGGTTCAGCAAGTACCACGATTCGACCTGCTGGCCCGGCCGGGGAGTCTCTTTATAAAGCTTGGAGTCCAACGGCAATACCCCGCCGTGCTTGGCCATGGCCGCTTCGGGGCTCGGAAACGGCCCGTCTTTCACTTCGGAGATCTCGAGCATGGCGGCCGTTTGCATGATCTGCTTCACGCGAGCCGGATCGTCGATGCCAGGCAGTTCGACCAGAATTTCGTAGTCGGCTTCGGCCCGGCCGCGCTGCTGAATGGTGGGCTCGGTGAGGCCAAGAGCGTTGATGCGCTTGTCGATGGTCTGGATCGTGCGCTCCATGGTCTCGCGCTTGATCGCTATCAGCTCCGTGGGCTTGAACGTCATGCGGTAGTCGGCGGAGGATTCCGGGGTCAGAACCCAGGAGGGAAACTTGTCGTTGACGAGGTTGCGGAAGTCGCTGGTCGAGGCCACCGGGATGTTGTGGACATTGACCTGAATGCTATCGGCCTGCTCGACGGTCGATGGATCGCTGGAATCGATCGAGCCGTAGGAGATATTTTGCTTGTTCAGTTCTTCCTTGAGCCCCTCGATGGTACGGGCGGCCTCGGCCTTGAGCGCGTCCTGAATCTGGACCTGAAGCACCAGGCGGCTGCCCCCCTTCAGGTCGAGCCCCAAGCGGATGTTGTTCTGCAGATTCGCCTTCAGGTCGGCAATCGATCTGGGGAGGCCGACGACGCCGTAGGCAGCCAGAAGGACGACGGCTGCGATGATAATCGTTCTAGTTCTTAGACCTTTGTTCATCTCTGTTCTCGGTCGAGGGGAATCACTTCTTCTGTGCGTCTCCGGCAATCAGGCTGGAGACGGCGCTCCGGGCCACTTGCAACTTGATATTGTCCGGTTTGACGCGGAGGACCAGCATATCATCTTCCATGGCCACGATGGTGCCGACGATTCCGCCGGTGGTCAGAACGGTCGCGCCGTTCTGGAGTTCCTGGAGCATCTGCCGCTGTCGCTTGCGCTGTTTCTGCATGGGCATGAACAGCAGAAGATAAAAAATTCCGAATATCAGGACGATGGGGAGAAACCCCAAAGCCGGGCTGGAAGGCTGGGAACTGGCGCCTTGCGTCAGGAGATAGAAATTTAAGAGCACAATCGGGCCTCAAGCTGCCGCTCGTCCGGTTCACCACACAACAACACGACTCAGGAATAACGGTTAGGGAAAACTACTCTTGGAACCTATTCTTCCGGAACCGGCGCGGAGCGGGCTGCTTCCAAAAACTCAGGATACGTTCCTAACAGTATAGACTGCCTGATCCGCTGCATGATGTCAAGGTAGTGCCTCAGGTTGTGGAGGGTGCCGAGCATCGAAAAAAGCATTTCCCCAGCCTGGAACAGGTGCCGCAAGTAGGCGCGGGAGAAGTTCCGGCAGGTGTAGCACGGGCAAGCCGGGTCGAGCGGCGCCGCGTCTTCTTTATACCGGGCCTGCTTGATGACGACGCGGCCCTCGGATGTAAACAGGCAGCCGTTGCGCGCGTTGCGCGAGGGCAGAACGCAATCCATCATATCGACGCCCCGCGCCACGTATTCGGGGAGTTCCTGGGGCAAGCCCACGCCCATGACGTAGCGCGGCCGCTCGCGCGGCAGCAGCGGCGCGGTGGCCTCGACGATTTCCATGCTGAGTTCGCGGGGTTCGCCGACCGAAAGGCCGCCGATGGCGAAGCCGGCCGCATCGAGAGCAAGCAGTTCCTCGACGCAGGCGCGGCGCAGATCCGGGTACATGCCGCCCTGCACGATGGGGAAGAGCGCCGAACGAATCTCCTCCGCCTCCACCCGCGCGCCGTAATGGCGGAAGGCGGAGCGCGCCCAGGCGGCGGTGCGGTGCATGGCCTCGCGGGCGAGCGCGTGGCTGGCCGGATATTCGAGGCATTCGTCGAGCACCATCATAATGTCGGAGCCCAGCGCCAGTTGCACGTCCACGGTCGATTCCGGGGTGAACAGGTGCGCGTCGCCGTTCAGGTGCGACCGGAACAGCACGCCCCGGTCCGTCACCTTGCGCAGCCCGCTGAGGCTGAACACCTGAAAGCCGCCCGAATCGGTCAGGATGGCGCGCGGCCAGTTCATGAAGCGGTGCAGGCCGCCCAGCCGCGCGATGGTTTCGTGCCCCGGCCGCAGGAAGAGATGATAGGTATTCGCCAGCAGAATGCGGCAATCGAGGTCGCCGGCGAGGTCGCGCTGCGGCACGCCTTTCACCGTGGCCTGCGTGCCGACCGGCATGAACACGGGCGTTTCGACATCGCCGTGCGGCGTGTGGAGGATGCCCGCGCGCGCGCGCGTTTTCGGGCATTCGGCGACAATTTCGAAGGAAACAGGGGGCAAGCCTTCTATTGTAGCGGGGCTGCTGCTTTATGGGACAGGCCGCTAGCGTGTCAAAAACCTTATTCCGGTGGCTCTTGTCCGCGCCGGGAGGCCTGTCCCACTTAAAAGCAGTGGCGAAACCCCTGTCCGCTTTCAGTCTTGTATCAGGGCATGGCTTTAGCCGTGCCGGTGTAGTGACGGAAAGAGATGGGGCTTTAGCCCCTGGTCATGGGAGAGAAGTTCCCCCCGTTGCTTCACATGTTTAGCGAGAAAAAAGCGCCGGGGGCTAAAGCCCCGTAATCCGTAGTCGATTGCGGCATGGCTAAAGCCATGCCCTGATACAAGACAATATCGTTTCCCACGTAACTAGCGCCCTGTCCGGCATGGGAGAATGGATCAGCACCCGCTCCACCATCTAAGATGTCGACATCCGTTAATAGTGTTTGCGAAGTCCGGAAGACGATTCTGGACAACGGCGTCCACGTCATCACCGAAACGATGCCCCACGTGCGCTCGGTTTCGGCCGGGATTTGGATTGCCACAGGATCGCGCCGGGAAACCCCGGAACAGAACGGCATCTGCCACTTTATCGAGCACATGCTGTTCCAGGGAACCCAAACGCGCTCGGCCGAAGAGATCGCGCGCTCGGCCGATTCGGTCGGCGGCAATCTGGACGCATTCACCGCCAAGGAAATGGTGAGCTTCAACACCAAGGTCCTCGACGAGCACCTGCCGCGGGCCTTCGACGTGCTCGCCGACATCGTCCTGAACCCGGCGTTCCGGCCGGAAGACATCGAGAAGGAAAAAGGCGTAATCCTCGAAGAGTTGAAGATGGACGCCGACAATCCCGAATACCTGGTTCAAAATATTTTTTCCGCGGATTTCTGGAAAGATCACCCGCTTGGCAAACCCATTCTCGGCACCAAGGAAAACGTCCGGCGCTTCAACCGCGGCCATGCCGCCAGCTACTACGCGGGCAATTACGTGCCCTCGAACATGATCGTCACGGCGGCCGGAAACGTGACCCACGAGGAACTGGTGGAGCTGGTACGCGTGCGGTTCGAAGGGCTGCCCAAGCGGGCCCCGGCGGAGGCCGGTCCGGCTCCGGCGACCCATGCGCGCATCGCCATCCGCAACAAGAAATCGCTCGAACAGGTGCACCTGTGCCTGGGCGTGCCCTCGTACCCGCTGTCGCACGAGGCGCGATTCGCCAGCTACACCCTGAACACGATTTTGGGTGGCGGCATGAGTTCGCGGCTGTTCCAGAATATCCGCGAGCGGCAGGGCCTGGCCTATGCCGTGTTCTCCGATCTAAACCCGTACCGGGATACCGGCTGCCTTTCGGTCTACGCCGGAACGTCGCTCGCCTCCGCCCGCAAGGTGGTGGATTCGATTCTGGGCGAATTCCGCAAGCTCAAACAGGAGCCGGTCGAAGACTCCGAATTGCGCCGGGCCAAGGATTACATGAAAGGCTCGCTGATGCTGAGCCTGGAATCGACATCGAGCCGCATGGCGCACCTGGCGCGCCAGCAGATGTATTTCGGCCGTTTCTCCACGGTGGACGAATCGATCGAGAACATCGAGCGGGTGACGGCCGCCGACGTCCAACGCATCGCGCAACTCTTCTTCGACCCCCGGCAGATTGGCCTGACCGTGCTCGGCAACCTCAACGGTTTCCGGCTTTCCCGCGAAGATTTGGCGTGCTGATAGCGCTAAAAGACCACCTTCTGAAAAGCGGTGGGTTGCATTGCATCTGAAAGTCGCGCTTGCGGCTAATCCGTCTGAAGCTGGTGGCGCGCGCACTCGTGCGAGCCGCGTCCCCACTCCTGGGGACGCATGGTTCGCGACCGGGTAAAGGTGTCCGCAAGAGTGCGGACACGGCACGCTGGGAGCGTGCGCCACCAGTGGGAGCAAAGGTGCTGCCCGCTCAAAGCTGATCGCCTGATAGCGGTGGGTTTAGGCCTGGAAGTGGGAACAAACCGCGCGGCCGGATGAACGCCCACTACGGAAAATTCCGATAACTAAAGCCTCACGCCGCCACTTCCATATCGGCATAAGAAATTCCTATCGCCCCGATAGAAACGTTGCGCTTGGCGCGCCGCCGCTACCGGGGCATCATCGGATAGTAGGGGTTCCACGAGCGAACCGAAAGTGTGTGGCCGGAGCCTTGTTGCCCGCCATCGGATAGAAGGGGTTCCACGAATGAATCGAAAGTGCGTGGCCGGCGCCTTGTTGCTCGCCGGATCGGCAATCGCCCAAACGCTCCCGGTCGAGGCGAGGTTGGCGGCGGTGGAAGCAAGCGCAAAGTCGGCGCAATCGGCCGGCGATAACGCCTGGATGCTGGTGAGCGCGGCGTTGGTCCTGATGATGACCGGACCGGGGCTGGCGCTTTTTTATGGCGGACTCGTACGCAAGAAGAACGTATTGGGCACGATGATGCAGAGCTTCGTACTCATGGCGGTGGTGACGATTCTCTGGGCGGTGGCGGGCTATAGCCTGGTGTTCTCGGAAGGGTCGCCCTTCCTGGGCGGGTTGCGCTACCTGTTTTTGAATGGCGTCGGCGCGGCGCCTAACGCCGATTACGCCGCGACTATTCCGCAGCAGACGTTCATGGTTTATCAATTGATGTTCGCTATCATCACTCCGGCGCTGATTAGCGGCGCCTTCGCCGAGCGCATGAAATTCAGCGCGATGCTGCTGTTCACGACGCTATGGTCCTTTGTGGTTTATTTCCCGATGGCGCACATGGTATGGGGAAAGGGCGGTCTGCTGAACGCGTTTCTGGGCGGCCGGATTCCCTGCCTCGACTTCGCGGGCGGCACGGTGGTGCACGTCACTTCGGGCGTCTCGGCGCTGGTGTGCGCGCTCTATTTAGGAAAGCGCAAGGGCTATCCATACGAACCCATGAAGCCGCACAGCGTCGTGTTGAGCGTGATCGGAGGCTGTCTGCTGTGGGTGGGCTGGTTCGGCTTCAACGCCGGCAGCGCGCTGGGCGCTTCGGCGCTCGCCACCAGCGCGTTCGTGGCGACGCACTTCGGCGCGGCCGCCGCGACGCTTGGCTGGCTGCTGGCGGAATGGATTTGCGCGGGCAAGCCGAGCGTGCTCGGCGCGGTTTCGGGAGCGGTCGCGGGCCTGGTCGCCATCACGCCGGCTTCGGGCTTCGTGACGCCGATGGCCGCGCTGGGGATCGGCTTCGCGGCGGGCGTCCTGTGCTATTTCATGGTTTCCTCGGTGAAGCGCAAGTTCCGGTACGACGATTCGCTCGACGCTTTCGGCGTACACGGCGCGGGCGGCACGCTGGGCGCGATTCTGACCGGCGTATTCGCCACCAGCGTAGTCAACGGCGGTCTGCGCGACGCCTCGGGACATGCGCTGGCATTGGGGCTCGTGGACGGCCACGCGGTCCAGATTCTAAATCAATCGGTCTCGGTTCTCATCGCATGGGCGCTGGCCGCCGTGGGCACGCTGGCGATCCTGAAAATTTGCGATATGCTGATCGGCGTACGCCTCGACGCTCCGGACGAGATCGAAGGCCTCGACCTCAGCATGCACGGCGAGGAAGCGTACAATTTCGAATCTTAGCGAGGGCCCATGAAAAAGATCGAAGCGATTATCCAACCGTTCAAACTCGAAGACGTGAAGGAGGCCCTGAAGGAACTCGGCATCGGCGGCATGACGATTTCCGAAGTGCGCGGCCACGGCCGCCAGAAGGGCCACAAAGAGGTCTACCGCGGCCAGGAATACCAGGTCGATCTATTGCCGAAGGTCAAACTGGAACTGGTGGTCCCCGACGGCCGGCTCGACGAGGTGACGGCGGCCTTGGTGCGCTCGGCGCGTACCGGTAAGATCGGCGACGGCAAGGTGTTCGTGTACGACGTTGCGGAGGCGATCCGGATTCGGAATGACGAGCGCGGAGAATCAGCACTCTAACGGCTCGATAGACGTTCGGGAGTTGTGGGCCAATCCCATGGCTTCTCTCGAACGGCGCACGCGCGCCGTGGACGAGGCCGTGTGCGCGGCCTTCGTCAAGCATCTCCTCCCGGCCGGCCCCGATGGTTTGGCGCTGGTCGCGGTGGGAGGCTTCGGCCGCGAGCAACTGTTCCCGCACTCGGATGTGGACCTTCTGCTGCTCGTAGAATCGCAAGGCGCGGCCGAGCGGAAGCGCGCGGCGATTTCCGCGTTCCTCCAGCATCTCTGGGACGCCGAT
>Ga0187849_1005037_pt1 | contig 10689 bp, 9 predicted proteins | sample June2016WEW_4_10_2_FD_132412 | JGI IMG/M metagenome (GOLD analysis project Ga0187849, IMG submission 132412) | Peatland microbial communities from SPRUCE experiment site at the Marcell Experimental Forest, Minnesota, USA - June2016WEW_4_100 | ecosystem: Environmental > Terrestrial > Soil >... | reverse complement strand
TTCTCCTTCCTTCTTAGCGCGCCGATCATCCTGGGGGCCGGCTTGAAGAGCGCCTGGGATATGTTCCAGCAATATCATACCGGAACCGCTTATGCTTCCGGTGAGTTGCTCCTGTTCCCTATCGGTTTCGTTGCAGCCGCCGTAAGCGGGTATTTCTGCATCAAATACTTGCTGCGCTATTTGCAAAAGAATTCCACCGATCCATTCGTATACTATCGCTGGGGTCTGGCTGTTTTGATCATCATCGTGGCGATCATCCGCGGGTGATCCTTTCGCAAGGGCGCAGAACATTGCGCCCTTGTTTTTTCCCCTGCCCATGTGCCTGTAGGAAGGGCGCATTTTATGGCATATTTTTGACCATTTTTTATGGTTACTGTGCGGATGCTAGATATGTTATGATTAACTCAATCTTTTGGCTATTTTCAATTAAGCGTTGGCCGAATCTGGGGTTCAAAGACAGCTTTTAGATGAGAGGAGGCAGGATGGATATCGAAGAGTCGCTATCCCAGGCAGATTTGTATATTCGCCAGAACCAGACCACCCAGGCCAGGGCAATCCTGGGCCAAATCCTCCGTGACAACCCCCAGAATGAAGAAGCCTGGATCCTGAGCGCCCAGGTGAGCGATAAACCCGAGCAGGTCATATATTGTCTGCGGCAGGCGCTAGGGATCAACCCGGCCTCCCGGGCGCGCCTGCTGCTGGAGCGGCTGCAATTACCGCAGGCTCCCCCGGCCTCGGTCATTTCCTCCCAACCTGAATCACAATCTTTACCGTATACCCAGCCCATGCGGGCGATTCATCCTGCTGTTGTCAAACCGCAGGAAGTTGCGCCCTCCACGGTCGATTATGGTCTTGCAGGACTGGATGACAACGCAATAGAAGTGCCTGCCATACCGCCAGTTGTACCTGAAAATCAACCGGATCTGGCACCCCTCCCCTCCATGCTTCCGGCTGCATCTGAAATGCAACCGGATGTGGCAACCGTGCCCTCCATGCCTCCGGCTGTGCCAGCCACCCTCCCCGAGCCTCCTGCCCCGCAAGCCGCACAGCGTAAACGCCCCCGGCGCTGGTTGCAGCGGGTTTTTACAATAGCCGCCAGTGCCAGCCTGTTCGCACCCTGGATCTTGGTCCAGAAAGGCGCGATCCCGTCCAGCCTGCTGACCGGCGTCCAGGTATTGCTGGGTCCGATTTTCTCGCCCCTGGGTGTGGATGTCGGGATCTCGAGCCTGGCCCTTCTGGCCTGCCTGGTTCTCCTGCTCCTGATATTTTTCCGCTTCCAGTCCGCAGCCACGCAAAAATGGGGCGAACGTGCCACGATTGCCCTGGCGCCCCTGGCATCCGTACTATGCCTGGACATGATCTCCTTTTTTTATGCCGGATTAACCAATGATGTGGTTTTACGCTGGGGTATCTGGGCCAGTTGCGGCTTTTATTCATTGGCAGGTTTAACCGCTTTGATCAATGCGCGCCGGTTGGGGAACGTGAGCCGCGCGGAATTATATGCAGCCCGGGCTGGTTGGATTTTCACCTGGCTGTTCAGCTTCGGCGATATCCTGGCCCTCCTGGTGACCATGGTCGGGTTGGTACTGGTGGGTAAATTCAGCCTGTTTGGAATATCCGCCCCGTTTATCTGGCTGTGCCTGGGAGCATTGCTGAGCCACATCGTCTGAGCGTTACGGATCTTGCAGAATCTCTCAGAGTGGACCCGCATAAAGAGAAGCCAGGCATGTCTTATAATCTACAATTCGAACCCAGAAGCACGTATGTATACATCACCGTGACCGGTGAAAATTCGGTGGACACGGTCAATGGCTACCTGGCGGAAGTGCATGAATGGTGCCTGCAGCATAAGTACCCGAACGTACTCATCGTGGAGAACCTGACCGGCCCGGGTCTGGGTACGTACAGTATCTTTGACCTGGTTTCCCGGAAAAGTGCCGCAGCTACGCAGGTGCTTGGCAGGCTGGCCTACGTGGATATCAACCCAGAGCATGATCCAAAAGACATGGAATTTGCCGAAGATGTCGCGGTAAACCGGGGCATCCCTGTTCGGATATTTGCAACCGTCCGGGAAGCAGAAGTGTGGTTGGAAAGCCAGGCAGGAATTTGAAAGGTCACTGGTACGGGGAGCAGGGTTCTACAGATTATCCGACCCATTCTTGACAGGAGTGTTTCCATCTGCGCGATACTGAAAGTAGCTTAATGTCCTTCAATGCTGCCCGAAAGCTGGTTTTCTGACTAAACAAAAGCCCTTAGGTCTTTCATAAAGAGGATGGCTATGTTTAATTTTTCTATTTGGTCCTTGCGCCTGTTCGGTATTTCCGGTATTATCGGTTCGATCCTTTTCATCTGTGGGGACCTTCTTTACAACCATATCCCCGGCTCCAAAGCCAGCCCGGCCGTAAAAATGAGCGCCTTGCCGGAAAGCCGCTTGCTTAATGCCGGTACGTTCGGGATGATCGGTTGCTGGTTCTACACCCTGGCTGCCCTGCATGTCTATGTCGCCTTCCTGCCCGCCGGAAATATTTTTGCATCCCTCGTATTCCTGGCCTTTGCCGCCGTGATGATCTCATTTGGAATAGCACATACCGCATACTTTTCCATCGCCTCGGGCGCCAAGGCAGCCGCTGCCCTGGCAGCGGATGGGGAAAAGGGGGGAAAATTGGGGAATGGCTTTTTCCAAAGGGTGACCTACATCACCTATGTCCCCACCGCCATCGCCACTTTGCTGATGGCGGCTGGCATCCTGATGGGACGATCCATGTATCCACGCTGGATGGTGATATTCCTGCCGGTTGTCATCTACTTGCTTAAAATACCGGTTTTGTATGTCTTGAAGGGGCGCACACGGGAGCTTGTCAACGATTCCTACGACAATCTCTCTTTATTTGTCTTTTTTGCTCTTTCCACCATACTACTTTGGAATGGGATCGTTCCCTGAAGAAGGCACAAACTGGATAAAAAAGTCTATCTCCCATTCACAGTTCAATTCAGGTCGCCAGGGCATATTTCTTTTTTGTAGGCTTTTCTTCCGTATTACTTAGGGGGAACCGTGTTAAACAACTTTGCTCTTCGCTTTGGAAACCCAACCAGGGTCCCAGCCGGACTTCTGCCCGAGAATCATGTTCAGTTGCGCGGTATGTTCCTGGACATGCCGAAAGTTGTCCAGGAGCAATTCCACTAAGGGGACCTGCCCCCATGCTGACTTGCATTGCCTTCCAGCCTGCTCACCTGTCAGCAAGCTAAAATAAATCATCGCGGCACAGGCAGCCACCTGGGAGCATCCAGAAGAATAAAAAAATGGTCTGCCTTAGTGGCCTTGGTGTCCGCCTGTCCCGCGGTGCTCTTCCGCGGGATCGTGGTAAAGTTTTCTTACCCCGCCAGTTCCCGCAACCTCTGCACCATCAGCGACACGCCCATCACCAGCAGCGCTGCCAGGATGATCCACTTCCAGAAATGGATGAACAGTATCAGTGCGGCCACCATCGCCAGGACCAGGGTCACCCAGGCAACCGTCTCGACGAAGGCCCCGCGCAGGATCGATTCGATCACCACAAAAAAGATCAGTGCAAGCGCCAGGCCCGCCCACACATAATGCGACGCAAAGAAAACCAGCCCCGCGATCACGAACAGCAGCAGGCTCAGGCTGACCGCCGCCCAGGTCTCTGCGGCCCGGTCGAAACGCAGCTTCTCGCCCGGGTTGTCGGGTGCATCCAGGTGCTTGACATGAGCATGCGGATCATCCTTGAGGCCCGACCGCAGGCGTTCCAACTGCCGGTCAAAGCCTTCCAGCAGGGCTACATTTTCCGTCTGCTCTTTGCGCAAGTCGCGCAGCTCAGCTGCCAGTTTCGTGATGCCTTTTTCCTGCGCGGCATATTGTTTGGCCAGGTGCGGGTTCCCTTCCATCCCTTTCAGTTCCATGCCCATGGATTGCAGCAGATCGACTTTTTCCAGGATGAGTGCCTTCAGTTCCCTTTGCCGCCGGGAGATTTCCTGGCTGTCTTGCTCCAGTATGTGCACGGCCTGCGGCGGCGGCGGCACTTTGTCCAGCCCGGCAAACCCGAGCGGATCCACCCAACGGCCGCGCGGGGTGCCGTCCCGGTTGTACATCGGCCCGGCCGGGGCATTCTCGCCGGAGATCGGGTCCCTGGCGAATAACCCCCACAGGCCGCGGTACTGGCTCACCCAGGGTATGGTTTCGTCCACCAACACCGGCGACCATGGGTTCGGTCCATCCGGGCCGATCCGCAGTCCATCCGCCCGCGCGTAATCCACGAAAGGCACATGGAAGGCCTCCACCGGCTCCTGGCCGAACGTTTGCGTCCATAGCTTATTCCAGCCCTTGATAATGGCAGCCAACCAGTCCGGCTGGGGCAAGGTCACCTCGTCCTGGTACTCCCCGCGCCGGAAATAGGAGGCGTGCGACCCCGCTCCTGCAAAAACCACCGGGTGCCCGTTCTCCATGGTCATTTCCGTTTTATCATCCCAACGCCGCCGCAAGTCGTCCCCGTTGAAATCGTGCGAGGCATAGGCTGCCCATTCCGGGATAAGCTGCCCGTCATCTTCATATAAGTACAGGCTGATCATCTCCCAGTCCGACTCGTGGTCGTTGACGCCGTGGAAACCGGAGCGCCACGGGTTGGAGTAGTAGAAGAACCAGTATTGCAGCACCGTCCAGCCGGCCTGGCGGGTCACCCTTCCATAATAAATGTACTCCGGATGTTCCTCCCGGACGGCGTTATAGTCCAGCTCGGCTGCGGCCATGTCCGCCGCCGGCACCCGGCCTCGCAGCAGGAACGAGAGCGAGAACAGCCCATCTGCCAGGCGCGGCAGGAAACCGCCGCGTGCCAGCCGGCCAATCCCGGGGCGAAAATATTCCCCGATCTGCCGGCGTAGGGCCGCCTGGTCTGCCAGTACCTTGGCTGCTTCTCCCAGGCTTAAAGGCTCGATAAATCGCAGGTAACGGATGGTGCCAAAGGCAGCCGGTCTTGGCTCGATCAATTTCTCCATGCTCATTTGCCCCTGCGGCACCAGCAGTTCCTCCGACCCGTCCGGATGGTGCTCCCGCAAGCTGCATTCCCTGACGTAATACTCCACTGCGGCCGGGTAAACCTGTTCCCCCTTGGTATAGTACACCACCGGCTCGAATTTGCGCAGCAGTTCCAGGTCGGGCGTATCGGCCGGGGCAATGATTCGGTCAGATATGGGCTTCATCGTCCCTCCTGATATTGAAGACGCGCTGCACGCCGGGTAGGTTGAGCGAAAAGGCAATTATGACATTGGAAGCCATGACGGCATAGTTGGCATGGCTGTAGAAATAATCGACCAGGGAGATGACCAGGGAAATCCCCGTCCAGGACATCAGCAGCACCCAGCTCCAGCTCTGCAATCGCAGGAAGCCGATCAATACGAAGATGCCGGCCAGTGACAGGAGGAGATAGGAGACGCTCGAAAGTAGGTCGCTGCCCAGTGGCGTCAGGCTCCAGCCATTGAACAGCGGCCCGCCGATGCCATTCTTGAAGAAATTATGCCGGATCAACGGTTCATAGACCTGGTACAGACGGATCAGGAAGAGCACCACGATTGTCACGGCAATCACGCTCACGGCAATCGGGCTTTTCTTTTTATCACTTTTCTTTCTTCTTGGCATTCTTCACCTCGCAGAGGAATTCCCGGATGGCGTATTCTCAGGAATATACGGGAAGATCCTGGACAAGTTACTTCCAGGCCACGAATCTTTTTTGAAAGGAACCCTCCACCGTGGTGACTTAGGACCTTTGTTGGTAACAATCCTGCAAAATAACGGGAGAGCTATAATTATAGAACCAATCCAAAGAAATTGGAGCGGGCTGGCTCCTATTAACGTTGGATAAGATTTTCTGGGAGCGCTTGGGGATGTAGTAGAATCTTCTGGTCAATATCCTTTTTACGTAAGTTGTGAGAATCGTGTTACCCGGTAAGCAAACAGTACCCTCAAAAGTTTTTCCCCCCTCCAAGCAACCCAAAGCACTCATCGAACTCCGCCAGGTCTACAAAGTATACCAAACCGCTGCGGGCGATTTTCCTGCATTGCGAGGTATTAACGCGGCCGTCTATCCGGCCGAGTTCCTGGGCGTGATCGGCAAATCCGGGGCGGGTAAATCCACCCTGTTGAACATGATTACTGGAGTGGACCATCTCACCACCGGGGAAGTTGTTGTCCATACGCTCGACGAATCGGTATCGATCCATAAAATGGGCGAAAATGACCTGGCGCTCTGGCGTGGCCGGAACATGGGTGTGGTTTACCAGTCCTTCCAGTTGCTGCCCATGCTGACCCTGCTCGAGAATGTGATGCTCCCGATGGACTTGTGCGGCCTGTACAAGCGCAGCGAGAGCCGGGCACGCGCCATGGAACTGCTGCAGTTGGTCGAGCTGGAACAGCATGCCAAAAAACTCCCTATTTACATTTCCGGCGGCCAGCAACAGCGCGTGGCGATCGCACGCGCACTGGCCAATGATCCCCCTATAATAGTTGCGGATGAACCAACCGGCAGCCTGGACTCCCTTACAGCCGGCCATGTTTTCCAGGTCTTCGAGCGCCTGCTGGAAAGAGGCAAGACCATCATCATGGTCACGCACGACAACAGCCTGGCACCGCGCTTTACCCGCCATATTGTCATCCAGGACGGTGAGATCATCCCGGAGAAAAGGCGGCGGGCATGAAGCACCCTCCTGCGCAGGCCATGATCGAGTTGCAGAAGGTCATCAAAACCTACAAGAATGCCGCGGGCGAGTTCACCGTGCTCAAAGGCGTGAACCTGCTCCTGCAGAAAGGGGAATTCGTCGCGATCGTCGGGAAATCCGGCAGCGGCAAGTCAACCCTGCTCAACATGATCACCGGCATCGACCATCCCAGCGCCGGCAAGGTGGTCATCGGGGGGACGGATATATACCAGATGTCCGAGAGTGCCCGCTCCCTTTGGCGCGGCCGGAACCTGGGCGTGGTCTTCCAGTTCTTCCAGCTCCTACCGATGCTGACCCTCTTGGAGAATGTAATGCTGCCCATGGACTATGTCGGCATGTATGACTTCTACGAACGCCCCAGGCGGGCCATGCAGCTGCTCAAGTTGGTTGGTTTGGAAGAGCAGGCGGACAAGTTGCCCGTGGCAGTCTCGACCGGCCAGCAGCAGAGCGCCGCCATCGCTCGCGCCCTGGCAAACGACCCGCCGGTCATCTGCGCGGATGAAACAACCGGCAACCTGGACACGCGTTCGGCCGATATCATCATCAAATTATTCGAGTCCCTGGTGAAGAAAGGCAAGACCATCGCAATGGTCACCCACGATCCATCCCTGACCGAGCGGACCACTCGCACCATCATCATCTCCGACGGGGAACTGATCGATGAAACGGTGGCGGAATGTCTGCCGTTGCTGGACCATTCGCAGATGCTAGATGCCACCCGCCAGTTGGAACATTTCACCTTTCCGCCCAAGTGCGACATTTTACAGGCCGGAGATAACATCGATTACTTCTACATGGTCAAAAGCGGCGCGGTGGAAGTGGTGCTGAAATGTGACCCAAAAATTGAGGACGGCGTCGTGATTGCCAGAATGGGGCCCGGGCAATTTTTCGGCGAGATCGAGCTGGTACGCGGCGGGCTTTCGCTTGCCTGCGTCCGGGTCACTCCGGAAGCGCCGGTGGAATTGGTGGCATTGCACCGGGCGGCATTCCAAAAGCTGGTGAGTGAATCGCCTTTGACCGAAGAGGCCATCGGCAGGATCGTCCAAATGCGCCTGGCAGAGAACCGCACCGCCGACCAAAGGCGAAAGCGCAGAGAAACATGATGCGCCCGCGTTGGAGAAAAGTATGGCATGACCTGACCGGCAGCCTCTCGCGCACGTTGCTGGTGGTTGTTTCCATCGTTGTGGGCGTGTTTTCCATTGGGGTCATCACCGGCACCTATGTGATCATTTCCCAGGATATGAGCGCCAGCTATGCTGCCAACAACCCGATGAACGTCGAGCTGCTGACCGATGATTTCAACAGCAGCCTGATCCAGACCGTCCAGGATATGCGCGGGATCAAGCAGGCTGAGGGGCGGCGCGTGTTCGGCATGCAGGTTCGCATCCCCGGCACGAGTACCCACGAAGTGGGCAGCAGCCAATGGGTGCCCACCAATGTTGTGGCCATCAACAATTTCACCACGCAGAAGATCAACCTGATGCATGTGCTCTCCGGTACCGGCCGGCCCGCCAAGAATCAGGTGCTGCTCGAGAAAAAGGTGCTGGATAGCCTGAACGTCAAGGTGGGCGACTCGCTCGAGTTCTTGCTGGATAATGGCATTATCCGCACCCTGCAGGTTGTCGGCATTGTGCAGGATCCCAGCACTGGCGCAGGGGAATTCCTGGCCGATCCATACATTTACATTTCCACCGACAGCCTGTCGTACCTTGGCCAGCCGGTTATGTACAACCGCTTGTATGCCACTCTGACTACCGGACAAAACGACGAAGTTACTCTTCGCCAGATGGCTGCCGCCATCAAGGATAATGCCACTCAAAGTGCTATAACCGTCCAACAAACAAGTTACTTTAAGACCAACCAGCATCCACTGGCCTCCACTGTCCAGGCGATCCTGGGCATCCTGTTGGTGCTGGGGGTGCTGATCCTTTTCCTGAGCAGTTCACTGATCGCCAACACCCTCAGCGCGCTGCTCAACCAGCACCTTCGCCATATCGGCGTCATGAAGCTGATCGGTGGGCGGCGCAGCCAGATCTTTGCGATGTATATAGTGCTCATCCTGGCCTTCGGGACGATTGCCTTGCTGATCGCCGTTCCTCTGGGTGGCCAGGGCGCCTACGCCCTTGCGGCATACATTGCCAACATGATCAACTTCAACCTGCTGGGCTACCGGATCATTCCGCTGGCTCTTGCGATCCAGATTATCGTCGGTCTGGCAGTTCCGCTGCTGGCCGGACTGGGCCCGGTCCTGAACGGGTCGCGCATCACCGTGCTGCGCGCCCTCAGCGGCGATATACTCCAGGATCAAAAGAAACATTCCGTGCAGACGAAACCGCGTGCCTCGGCTTTCGAACGTTTCCAGGTCTGGTTCACAACCACCCTGGCCCGGCGCGGCGTGCATATCCCGCGCCCGCTGCTCATATCGCTGCGCAACACCTTCCGCCGGCGCGGCCGCCTGATGCTGACGCTTTTCACGCTGACAATGGGCGGGGCCATTTTCATTGCGGTTTTCAACGTGCGCGTTACGCTGTTTGACTATATCAACAGCATCGGAAATTATTTCCTGGCTGATGTGAGCCTGGATTTCAACCAACCTTACCGTCTTGATGAGGTGAAAAATACCGCCCTGCAGGTGCCAGGCGTGGTGGCAGTGGAAGGCTGGGCATATACTTCCGCTGAAGCAATCAATCCTGATGGCACGGTCGGCGATACGCTCACCATTCTGGCTCCGCCGGTAAACAGCAAACTGGTCGCGCCGGTCATGGTCTCCGGCCGCTGGCTGGAACCAGGCGACCAGAAGGCCATCACCGTCAGCGAAGATATCCTGGCAAAATTCCCCGGTTTGGCTCCTGGTAAAACCATTCACTTGAAGATCAACGGTCATGAAGACAATTGGACAGTAGTGGGTATCTTCAAGTTCGCTACTCAGGATGGGACGGTCGCATATGGTACGTATGAAACCATTTCCGCAGTCACCCACACTTCCAACCATGCCTTTACCTTCAGGATCGTCACGGATAGTCATACCCCTGCCTATCAACAGATGATGAGCGACCGGCTGGACAAGTATTTTCGTGACCAGGGTTATCAAGTCAGCGCGGCCCGTTCCGGCGATTCCACTCTGAACAGCGCGGCTGGCAGCCTGGATATCCTGGTTACCTTCCTGCTGATCATGGCGTTGCTGACTGCCGTGGTCGGCAGCATGGGATTGATGGGCACAATGGGAATGAACGTATTGGAACGCACGCGCGAAATTGGCATCATGCGATCTATCGGAGCGGTGGACGTAGAAGTGATGCGTACCGTCATTGTGGAGGGCCTGCTGATCGGCGGGATTTCCTGGCTGATTGGCGCCATCCTTTCTTTCCCAATAACTTACCTGCTTTCGGATATAGTCAGCCTGGCAATCTTTCAATCGCCAATCGCGGTGCATTTCACCTACCAGGGCTTTGCCATCTGGTTGCTGGTGGTTTTGGCACTTTCGGCAGTAGCCAGCATCCTGCCTGCCCGTAATGCAGCCCGGTTGACCATCCGGGAAGTATTGGCATATGAGTGAGTCTCCATTCGGCGTTCTCAATTGGTTATCTATTCTCAGTAATTAAGCGTGGCGACCTTTTTTGTTTTGCAAGGAGAAATATCATGAAAAAGATTAGTCTTTTAATTAGCGCCGTGATGGTGTTTGGATTGTTAGTGACAGCCTGCGGCAGCAATGCAGGCATTACTGCCACAGCCACCCCGGTTGCATCTACGAATACGGTGATCGCCGAAGGTCATCTGGTTCCGAGCCGGAACCAATACCTGGCTTTTCAGGGCAGTGGCAAGGTCGGCCAGATCCTGGTCAAAAAGGGTGATCGGGTCAAAGCGGGCGATGTTCTGGTCACGCTTGTCCAGGATTCTACACAGATTGCCCTGGAATCCGCCCTGATCACCGCCCAGCAGAACCTGGCCGAGTTGACCTCGCCG
>Ga0187849_1005035_pt1 | contig 10693 bp, 7 predicted proteins | sample June2016WEW_4_10_2_FD_132412 | JGI IMG/M metagenome (GOLD analysis project Ga0187849, IMG submission 132412) | Peatland microbial communities from SPRUCE experiment site at the Marcell Experimental Forest, Minnesota, USA - June2016WEW_4_100 | ecosystem: Environmental > Terrestrial > Soil >... | reverse complement strand
GAAAGGAAGGTCACCGAATGAAGCCACCCTAGTTACTTTCCGTCGTCGACGATCAAAACCTTCAAAACGCATCGTCGAAACTCCATCTCTCGATGCCGAAGGTGATTTTTTCACGGCTTCTCCTGCCCGTGCCTTGCTGTAATCCGACCCCAACTTTGTTTCCCGCCACTCCAGGCTTTGGGTTTTGTTGTAGGGCGGGAGCGGGACGCTCCCGCCACAGCGGGCGAGACGCCCGCACTACAGGATTCTCCTGCCAACTCCGCGAGCCGCCACCGCAACGTCTTCGCAGGGATCACGCACTTAAACCGCTCCTGGGCGAGAAAACCCCTCAAGGAATTTACACAAAAGGCTTGACAGTACCGCGCGTAACGAGCCATTGATTACGGGTTCGGTTAGCGCAATAATGATCGCCGTCGCGGATCAGGGTACAGACCCTGAATTGGGAAGCGGTGGGATGTTTGTGCCTGTAGTCGCAATCCGCATTAACTCCTCATGCTCAGAAATCGCCTGCCTCGCTACCGCCAATGGGCCCGCTGGATGAGCCGGTGCGATAGTGACGACAGGTGGGAGGACCATGCAGGTTTTGGTTCCAGACGACTCCTGCCATTCTCCTGAGTCTGAGGCGGTGCGCACATGAAGCCTTCAAAAAAGCGAACGAAAGCGGTTTCGGCCGGCACTGAGCGCAAGCGGGGGGAGGAGGCGCTGCGCCAGCGCGAGGCCAAGTTGAGAGAAGCACTGCTGGCCGCCATTGTGGAATCTTCCGACGATGCGATTATTGGTAAGGCACTCGACGGGACAATTGTGACTTGGAACAGGGGCGCCGAGTTGCTTTTCGGCTACCGCGCCGACGAGGTTATCGGAAAACCGGTTTCCCTTCTCGCTCCGCCCGACCGCCCTGATGAAGTGCCCCGCCTCCTGGAACGGATCCGGCGCGGGGAGAGAATCACGCATTTCGAGACGGTGCGCGTCCACAAAGGCGGACGACGAATTGCTGTGTCCCTCACCCTATCGCCGATCAAGAACCCTCGGGGGGAGGTGGTGGGAGCCGCAGCCATCGCCCGCGACATCACCCAGCGCCGGCAAGCCGAGGAGGCGCTCCGTCAAAGTGAGGAGAAGTACCGCTCCATCGTCTTGAATATTCCCGAGGTTGTCTGGACGGCCGATTCCCGAGGCCGCGTCGTCTTTATCAGCCCTAATATCGAAAAGGTAGCAGGGTATACCCCGGAGGAGCTCTATCAGGGCGGCCTGGAGCTTTTCTTCCAGGCGATTCATCCCGATGATGTTCAAGCGATAAAGGAGACCTTCGAGGCTGCCTTCCGCGACCAGCAACCGCGCGATGTGGAGTGCCGGGGGCCACACAAAGAGGGGAGATGGATTTGGCTGCGGGTATGGGCCATGGGGGCCTATGAGAAGGACGGCGTCCAGTACCTGCAAGGCCTCCTTTCCGATATCACCGAGCGCAAGCGCCTGGAGGCGGCTTTAGAGTCAGCGGCGCGCCTGCCTCAGGAAAATCCTGATCCCGTGATGCGCCTCAGCCAGGGCCGCATCATCGATTTCGCGAATCCCTCTGCCCACGACCTACTTAGAATCTGGGGGCGGAACCTCGGGGAGGAGGTTCCGCCGGAAATCGCCGAGCCGGCTATAGCCGCGCTGGGAAGCGGCGCCCGTCGCCAGGCTGAGGTAACATACGGCGGGCGAACTTACCTGGCAAACCTCTGTCCGGTCCCGGCCGCGAACTACGTCAATCTATACGCCCAGAACATCACCGCGCGCAAGCGGGCGGAAGAGGAGCAGCGGGAGAGCGAAGAGCGCTTCCGAAGTCTCGTAGAAAACCTGACCGTTGGCATCTATCGCACGACACCCCAGGGTCGTATCCTGATGGCGAATCTCACCCTGGTCAGGATGTTAGGGTACGAGAACTTCGAAGAGCTGGCCGCTCGTAACCTTGAGGAACAAGGGTTCAGCCCGGACTATCCTCGGCGGGCTTTCCGCGAACACATCGAGCGGGATGGTGAGGTCAAGGGGCTGGAAGCCGCTTGGACAAGGCGGGACGGGTCGGTGGTCTTTTTGCGGGAGAGCGCGCGTGTGGTGCGGGGAGAATCCGGAAATGTATTGTGGTACGAGGGAATGGTGGAAGACATCACCGAGCGCCGGCGGGCGGAAGAGGAGCGGCAACGTTCTCTCGAACAGTTGCGGGCGCTCGCCGCGCAGCAGCAAAGTGTCCGGGAAGAGGAACGGAAGAGACTGGCGCGCGAGATTCATGACCAACTGGGCCAGGCTTTGACCGCCATTAAGATTGACTTGAGCTTTTTGCTTCGCGAGTTGCCCGCAGGCGAGAAACCGCCAGCGAAGAGGACGGCCTCGATCCTGCAACTGGTGGATGAGGCGATTCGGGCCGTGCGCCGAATCTCCACCGAGCTGCGGCCGGGAATCCTGGACGACCTGGGTTTGGTGGCGACCCTGGAATGGGCGGGGGAGGATTTCCAGGCTCGCACCGGAACGAGGTGTCGGTTGGACCTGCCGCGGGAGGATATCGCCGTCGATCCGGAGCGGGCCACCGCGATTTTCCGCATATTGCAGGAGACGCTGACCAATGTGGCGCGGCACGCGGACGCCAGCCAGGTGGAGGTACGTCTGGCCAAGGAAGACGGCGACCTGACACTGGAAGTTCACGACAACGGCAAAGGGATCCCCGAGGATAAACTCTCGAACGGCGAATCCCTCGGAATCCTGGGAATGCGTGAGCGGGCTTTGCTGCTGGGAGGCGAGATCATTATTAGTGGCGCTCCTGGCCAAGGTACGATCGTGAGGGTCCGGATTCCGGAGGCCCGTCGCACGTAACGGGAACACAACCATGATCAGAGTCCTGATCGCTGACGATCATGCTATCCTGCGCCGAGGGCTGATCGAGATCCTGACGCGCGAGTTTAAGGACGCCGTTTGTGGTGAGGCGGAGAATGCCCAGCAGACCCTTGCCCAAGTCCAGGGCCACGGCTGGGACCTGGTGATTCTGGACGTCGCCATGCCGGGACGGAGCGGAGTGGATGTCCTCGCGGACCTTAAACGGCTGCGGCCGAAGCTCCCGGTGCTGGTCTTGAGCATGCATCCGGAAGATCAGTACGCCAAGCGGGTGCTGAAAGCGGGAGCCGCCGGCTATATGAACAAAGAAAGCGCGCCGGAAGAATTGATTAAAGCGATCCGCAAGGTGCTGGCGGGCGGGCGGTACGTGAGCCCGGCCTTGGCGGAGGTGCTTGCCTTGGACCTGGGCCGGCGAGCCGACCAACCTCTCCACGCCAGGCTGTCGGACCGTGAACTTGAAGTCCTGCGGTTGCTGGGCTCAGGAAAGACCATCTCCCAGATCGCCCAGGTGCTGCATTTGAGCGTGACGACCGTGAGTACGTATCGCGCGCGCATGTTGGAGAAGATGAGCATGACGACCACGGCCGAGCTGATGAACTATGCGCTGCGCAATCAACTGGTCGATTAAATCGCTGGGAAGTCTGCCCCCTCTCCTTGCACGATGGTTTGCCTCGGGCACCCTGCTTCTTTCCGAACACTCCCCGCGAATAACTAGCCCGGATTTCTCACTACGGGTCTGGAAGCGCGGGGCTTCACAGGCTGCGGAAAAACCCTTCTTGGACGGGCCCCGGCAGGGGCCCACCGTGAGTAGCCGTAGGTGAAACCTACGGAAAGGGAAGCCCCGAAATGGTTCCGGCCCTGGAGGGGCCGAACCCTCCTGGGGTCAACTCCGTTGGGGTTGGGAGGCCGGGGGGCACGGCTATCCGTAGGTTTCACCTGCGGCTACTCACGGTTTCCCGCTTCGCGGGAGAGGCGATGCAGCGACTCAGCATGACGGCGCCAACGCCTTTTTCCGCCGCCTGTGAACCCCCGCCCTTCCCCCCACGCCCTATGCACGTCCAAGCGTGGTGAGAAACCCTGGCTAGTCGTGTACGACAACACACCACACTGAGGAATCCGTGCCTTAGGGAGGTGGCCAGTCGTGTAGTACAAACCACGACAACGCTCTTCTCATCAATCCTACACAAAAAAACCATTTCCACCGATAGCGCCCGCTCCCGGCGGGCTGCAAGGTTGAAGTCGCGGCGTGATGAGAGTGCTAATCGTCGATGAGTCGGAAGTACTGGTTCAACGCCTGAGGTCCAGCCTGGCAGAAGTAAGAGGATTGGAAATTGCCGGTCACGCGCACAACGTTGCGGACGCGGCGAGGCAAATCCGTAAGGCGAAACCCGACGTCGTAATTCTTGATATCCACATGCGGGGTGGAAGGGGCATCGACGTGCTCGAGGGTTTGAAGAAAGATGCAATCCAGCCGATCGTGATCGTGCTGAGCAACTACAGCGATCGGCCATATCGCCGGAAATGCCTTCAGAGCGGGGCTCGCTTTTTCTTCGACAAGTCTGCGGAATTCCACAAGGTTGCGGAAGTGTTGCGCAGCCTGATGGGGGCGGCTTCGGCTTGAACCGGGGCGGGTCCCCAGAGGCTAGTCCCGTGCCCGCCCGGTGAGGTCCCCTTCGGAAGCGTTCGCCGTCAACCCAAGCGCTGTGTGGGCAGAGCGAGTCCGGGACTTCCTTAGGCGGTCACGGGACGAGTGAGCAAGTTTCTTTGAGAGGTGGAAAAAATGATGGAGACAACGGTCCGACACGCCGAAGTTTTTGACGCCGCCCGGGCGCTGCGCAGCGTCGGGGGTGACAGCGAGTTTCTCAGCGAAGTTGTCGGTCTCATTCATGCGGCATGGCCAACCCTGTTGGCGGACCTTCGGCAGGGGCTGGCCCGGGGAGACCTCCGTGCCGTGGAGAGGACGGCGCGCCTTGCCAAAGCCGCGGCACAATACGTCTCGGCGCGAAGGGCTTGTGAGTCCGCCCAGCAACTCGCGACCATGGCGGGCAAGGGAGAGTTACAGGCCGCCCGAGGAGCCCTAGCGAGCTTGGAGCAAGAGGTGGAGATCCTCCAGTTGGTTCTCTCGACGCTCGGAAACTCCGCGGGTTCTTCGTGACGCCGCTCTTCACTCCGCCGCCGGCAAGGGTTTACTCGCGCGCGGGCCCAACCCCGAGCCAGATGATCAACCCGAAGGGGAACTATGAGTCTGGAAGTGCAGATTCATGAGGCAGACACCCACTTGTCAATAAAGGCTATGGGCCATTACAGTCTGGCGAATCTCTACGGCCTTTTCGACAAGGTAAAAATAGAGAATGGGAAACGCGCCGGCAAGGGAGTCATCCTTGATGTCACCGAGGTTGCGGGGACCATTCCCTTTATGCACCTGCACGCGCTGGGCGAATACTGTCCGAGAGTTTGGCCTCTGCCCTTAAGAATCGCGATTGTATCCCCGGAGGGGGGGCTCAACAAGTTCTTCGAGAATGTCGCATGGAACAGAGGAGTACGAGTAGCGGTGGTTCCGAATCAAGGGGCAGCGATGGAGTGGGTAAATTGGGACCCGTAATTTCGATTGCCACCACCGCGAGACCGTAGGTCGCATGGTTCGCCGACCCTGAGGAGATAATTTATGGGGCCGAGAGGCACGAACCAAAGAGAGGGCCCACAACCTCTCCGTGTTCCTCGAGCGAAAGCGCTCCTGGTGGAGGAAGACCCCGGAAATCTTCAATATTATTTCAACATCCTCGAAGTGTGTGGGTATCGGGTCCGGGCGTGCAGCTCTTTTCGGGAGGGTGTCCTCTGCTTGGCGAAGGAAGTCTTCGACTTCGTTATGGTGAGTCAGGGAACTCCCAACTTCGAAGGGATTGGCGTGCTGAAGCGCGCGACAGAGATCAACCGCAGCTTGCCCGTCTTGGTCGTGGCGCGTGGCGTTGACATGGACCCCTACCATGAAGCAATGCAGTGGGGCGCCGTGAACTATTTGGTCGAGCCGGTGACAGTTTCGGAGATAGGCCGAGTGTTAAAAAACCATCCGCCAGTTCAAAGCATTGCGGCCGTCCGGCATCGAGTCTGTAACGGGGGAAAAGAAAGAGATGGCGGCTGAGGGCTCCTAACGGGAATTTCTCACCAGCCCGAGTTGTTCTCATCGAGCGGCCGCAAGGGCGGGGCTTCAGCCCCGCCGCAGGGGCAGCTATGTATTTTCTTCCCTTCTCGCTCCCCGCGCAGCCCCGATGTATCGGGGCTGCGCGGGGAGCGTGGCAAAGGAATGATGGGGAAGGTCCTGAAACGGCGGGGCTAAAGCCCCGCCCTTCCCCTCACTGGTGAGAAATGCGGGCTAAAGTCAACACTGTTTACTTAAGCTGACCGTTCCCAATATTCGACCCCCTCACCCACCGCCTTGCGGTCCCCCCTCTCCCCCAAGGGGGAGAGGCAAGTAAATTCAAAACAACACATCCCTTTGACCCCCAAGGGGGAGAGGGCGGAAATCTTCAGTGGTCAGCTCTCAGTGGTCAGCACCCTCTCCTTGTCGGGACAGAGAGACTCATGAATGCAGCACCAAAACTGAGAATTCTTCTTCCCTCTCCCCCTTGGGGGAGAGGGGGGACCGCAAGGCGGTGGGTGAGGGGGTCTCTCCGGAACAAATTGATGAATAATTTCCTCCAACCCCTTTGTGAACAGTATTGGGGCTAAAGTGCTGACCATGGGCTGTTCTCATGCCCGATATCGGACCCCGACCGCTGTTGGCAGCATCGTGGCGTAGCCGGTGCGTACTGTATTGACATGAAGACGCGCACAAGCCAGATGTACGGGCCGCGTACGATGATTGGGCCTGGCTTTCGGGCTATGAGAGACGTCCAGAGATACGCGGCACACGTGTGGCTCACACGGCAACGGCCGCACGATGTGATTCAGCGGGTAGGTTGGACCTGTCCGGTAGGTCCGCGGCTTTTTGTTGTCAATGGGGGACGAACCGCCGACCTCCCAAACTGGTTTGCCCTACTTGCTGAGTGCGTGGGCGTGGCCGCCGCCCAACCGCAGAGCCGCTGCGGGCTGACCATTGACCGCGTGCGTTTGCCCGTCGATGAGAACGCGAGGTTCTTACCCCCTGCAACGGCACCAGATAATAGGCGGGGGGCAACGCCCCTGGTAAACGTGACGATCGCTCCCCGACCCTGTAGGGGTCGCACCACCCTGGACCACGGGTGCAAGTTGCTGGCTTCGCAAATCGCAAATCACAAATCACAAATCGCAAATCACCCGATCACCCAATGGCCCGATGACCCGATCACCCGCCCTGGATCGAGATCTCAATCCATTCGACAAGGGAGCCGTCCGGGGCGCGTTCGCGCAGCGGTACCCGCAGGTAGCCCTTCTCGAACGCCAGTCGCCGGGTCTCGCGGCCTCCGCCGAAGTAGTGCTCGGTCGCTTGGGCGGAAGCGGCGGCGGCTTCCAGTTTCACAGTCAGCTCGCCGTCTCCATAGGGCACCACGCCAAGTTGCGTGGCTCGCGCGATGCTGTCGTTGGAGCGGGCGGTAACGACCACGGACGCATTGGCAGAAACGAGGTCGCGGAATTTGCCCGACCCCGCGCTTCCATCCAGTCGCTGCTTGCGCAGGGCCACCAGCACGACTTCGCCATTTTCCATTCGCGCCCAGGAGGAAGCGTGAGCGCCGCGCGTGGGCGCCTCATAATCCGCGTCCAACGGAACGATGCTGAAACAATTGGAGGGGCGCACCAGATGGGTGAGCCCGTTGTATTTGGCCACGCGCTCCGGGGTCGCTCCGTCGCCGGCCGCGCTGTTTCCGTAATAACTTGCCAGGCAGCCGAGGGTTCCCACGGCAACCGAGTCAAACCAGATGGAGGGTGCGGTGACCCAGTCGTAACCCGACGAGCCGTACGTCGGCATGCCGAATTCCCCGCACAGACTGCTGAAGAAAAACCTGCGATTGGCTTCCAGGTCATATTCCCCCGTCGCCATAAACAGGTCATCCGGACTGTGCAGATCCAAATGCTCGGTGAAGAGCGGCGACAATTCGTAGTACATCACCACGATGTCGGGATTCTCCTCGCGTAAGGCTTTGGCCACCACGTCCAGACCTTTCCACAGCAGCCGCTCGCCCGCCCAACTCATATCGTGTGGGGCCACGGTGTCGAGCGCCGGGATTTCGTATCCGAAATCGAATTTCACCAGGTCCGGCTTGTAGCGCCGCACAAATTTCTTCGCCCGGTCGCGCAGCACGCTGGCAACCTCCGGGCGGGTGAAGTCGAGAAGATAGTACTTCCCGGCTTTGTAGGGCTGGCCGTCGGTGCGGCGCAGCATGTGAGCGGGCGTCAGACCGAGCGCCGCGGGATCTTCACAACGCATGAAGGCCGCCCAGAATCCCAGGCGATGGCCGCTGGCGCGCACGCGATCAAGGAACTGTTCAAAGTGCGGAAATCGCTCCGGGGAATGTTCCAAACTGCCGTAGCTCCCTTCCCACTTGTCGTCGATGGAAAACATGCCGGCCTGCAAGCCGGAGGCCTTCAGTTCATCGTACATGGCCGTCAAGGCGGCTTCGTCGAGCCGCCCGGAATCTTTGCGCCGAGCCACTTGCTCACCCCAGGTACACCACTGCGGCGCCAGCGCCGCGGCATTCTTGCGGGCGGAGTTCGTCTTCCTTTTGATTATCCCTGCGTTCACGAGGCCCAGATAATATTGCCGGATCGCTTCATAAAAGTTGGGGCCGAAGGCCCAGAACAACGTGGCGCCCAAAGAAAAACGGCCGGGACCGCGCAAGTGCTCCCACAAGTCGCCGCGCAGCTCGAGCGCCAGACTGCCTCGGCCGCGCTGCTGAGCGAGGAAGAAATCCCCGTTGGGAAGTTCCGCGAGCCCACAGCAGAAAGCCTCGGAAGGATTGCCGGCGGGAACCTCCGCGTTTTCCGCTACCCCGTGGCCGCGGAAACCACAAAAGTAGTGGGCGGGCAATCCCCACTGCTGCTCCAGGCTCAGCCCCTTGGGGGCTCCCCGGCCCAGCCAACTGGTGAGGTTCCAACCCATGCCATGGTTGGCGAGAGGGCTGATCGCCGGAGACTCGCTGATTCCCGGCAGCACCAGGTTATTCGCTTCCAGAGAGGGCTTCACGCGGTCACCGTCGGCTTCGGCGAAGTAGTGCAAGCTCACCACGTCTTCGGCGGTGGTGGTCTCGTAAATCACGGGTTCCACCCAAGGCCCATGCTCGTCGAAGCGCCAAGCCACAGACAAGGTTGCGGAGTTGTTCACGCCTTTGTAGGTCCAGCTCACGCGGCTGCCCTCGACCGCATGGCCCGCCAGCCGGCCCGCGGTCGAGCGCTCGGCCGCTTTTTGCCCCGCTGGCTGCACTACGACAGCCGGCTGGAGCGCACCCGATGCTAACACGCGCCCTTGCAGGTCCAGGATGCGGAAGCGATCGGTCTCCTGCGACCATTCCCACACGTAATTCGCCCCTTCCGCGCGCACCGCCTTGCCGGATTCGCTGATCCGGGCAGGAGGGCCGGACGCGCCTTCCATGCGGAGCTTGTTCAGAAGTAACGTAGCCGCTGAAATTTGTATGAATTCACGACGATTCAAGGCTGTCATGGTCGGCTCCTGTCCGATTTCATTAAGAATGTAGTCCGAAAATCTCCACGGGATTGTAACGCGAAAGACGGTGATGCGGCCGAAACTCTGTTCCAAGACTTACGAAGCTGTGTACCAATTCTCAAGACTCCTTCTCACCGCAGAGTCCCATGAGCCTTCGGCTCGCCACTGTACATGAAAATGCGCGAAGCACATCCATTTTCATAGCAGAGGCGCGGAGGCACAGAGCAAAGGAGGTGTTAGGTTCCAGGTGCTAGGTGCCAGTAAAACCCTAACACCTGACACCTGACACCTGACACCTACTCTGCGTCTCAGCGCCTCGGCGGTAAAGACAGCAATTTTGCACGCCTTCTTACGACGACGCCGGCACGCCGGGGCTTTCGCGCAGGGATTCCTGGAGGTCGGGATCGTAGTTCAAGATGGGGCGGAGCCAGCGCTCCACGCTGCGCAGGTCCATGCCTTTGCGGCGATGGTAATCGTCCACTTGATCGTGGTCGATCTTCCCCACGGCGAAATACTTTCCTTCCGGGTGGGAGAAATAGAGCCCGCACACGGAAGCGGCCGGCGACATGGCAAAGTTCTCCGTCAGATGAATGCCGGCATTCTTCTCCGCCTGCAAGAGGTCGAACAGCTCGAGCTTCTCGGTGTGGTCGGGGCAGGCGGGATAGCCGGGCGCCGGACGGATGCCACGGTAGCGCTCGTGAATCAAATCGTCGAGTGCCAGGTTTTCATCCTTGCCATAACCCCAAAACTCTCTGGCCCGTTTGTGCATTAACTCCGCCAGCGCTTCCGCCAGGCGGTCGGCGAGCGCTTTCGCCATGATGGAATTGTAGTCGTCGTGGTCCTGCTGGAACCGCGCCAGCAGCGGTTCCATGTCGGCGCCGGCGGTGACGGCGAAAGCGCCCAAGTAATCTTCCAAGCCGGTCTGTTTGGGCGCGATCAGGTCTGCGAGCGCCCAGTTGTAGTGGCCGGGAGCCTTCTCCATCTGCTGCCGCAAGGTGTGGAATACGGTCAGCATGGAGGAGCGCGATGCATCGGCATACACCTCGATGTCGTCACCCACGCTGTTGGCGGGGAAAAAGCCCATAACGGCGTTGGCGGTGAGGAGTTTTTCCGCCACGATGCGGCGAAGCAGCTTTTGCGCGTCTTCAAGAAGCTCGAGCGCCTTGCTGCCAACGGTCGCGTCGAAAAGAATTTTCGGAT
>Ga0187849_1005034_pt1 | contig 10696 bp, 5 predicted proteins | sample June2016WEW_4_10_2_FD_132412 | JGI IMG/M metagenome (GOLD analysis project Ga0187849, IMG submission 132412) | Peatland microbial communities from SPRUCE experiment site at the Marcell Experimental Forest, Minnesota, USA - June2016WEW_4_100 | ecosystem: Environmental > Terrestrial > Soil >... | reverse complement strand
TTTCCGGCATGAGCCATGAGCTGCGAAGCCCGCTCAATGCGATCCTCGGTTTCGCCCAGTTAATGGAGTCCGACTCCCCGCCGCCGCCGCCCTCCCAGAAGGAAAACATTGCCCAGATTCTCCAGGCGGGATGGCATCTGCTGAAGTTGATCAACGAAATCCTCGACCTCGCGAAGATCGAGTCCGGAAAGGTGCCGATGTCGGCGGAACCGGTTTCCCTCACCGAGGTCATGCGCGATTGCCAAGCCATCATGGAATCGCAGGCACAACAGCGTGGCATTCGTATCAACTTCCCCCAAGTCGACAGCACTTGGTTTGTCCATGCCGATCAAACCCGGGTGAAGCAGGTTCTCATCAATCTTCTTTCCAACGCGATCAAATACAACCGCGAGCAGGGCGCCGTCGAGGTGAAGTGTACCGCGGGCACCCCGGAACGCATTCGCGTCAGCATCAGGGACACCGGTGCGGGATTGCCGCCGGAAGAGCTGGCGCAGCTCTTCCAGCCCTTCAATCGCCTCCGGCAAGAGGCCGGCGATGAGGAAGGCACGGGCATCGGCCTGGTGGTGGCCAAGCAACTGGTGGAACTGATGGGGGGCGAAATCGGTGTGGAAAGCACCGTCGGGACGGGAAGCGTCTTCTGGTTCGAACTGAACTCGGTGAATGCGCCACAACTGGCAGTGGAAGCCGTCAAAACCGCCGCCCCTGCCGAACCGCAAGTACCGGAGGGGACTCCGCTGCGCGCGTTGCTCTATGTCGAGGACAACCCGGCTAACCTGAGGCTGGTGGAGCAGATTATCGCGCGCCGCCCCGACCTGCACCTGCTGACCGCGGTGAACGGGCGTCTGGGCATCGAGGCGGCGCGCGCCTCCCAGCCGGAGATGATCCTGATGGACATCAATCTGCCTGACATCAATGGTTTCGAAGCCCTGAAAATTCTGCGCGAAGACCCCGCCACGGCCCACATCCCCGTCGTGGCCCTGAGCGCCAATGCCATGCCCCGCGACATCGAGAATGGGCTGGAGGCAGGATTCTTCCGGTATCTCACCAAACCCATCAAGATCATGGAGTTCATGGACATGCTGCACGTGACACTGGAATTTGCCGCCAAGGGATTGGCGAGCGCAAGGGAAGCAGGAGGCTTGCTATGATCAGTTCATCCGACATCCATAACGCCAGAGTCCTGATCGTCGACGATCAGGAGGTCAATGTCCGTATGCTCGAGCGCATGCTGCGCGGCGCCGGCCATACCTCCATCACCTCCACGACGGATCCGCGCCAGGTCTGCGAGCTTCACCGGCAAAACCGCTACGACCTGATCCTGCTCGATCTCCACATGCCCGGCATGGATGGATTCCAGGTGATGGAAGGCCTGAAGGAAATCGAAACGGAGGGCTACCTTCCGGTGCTCGTGATCACCGCCGAACCGGCTCACAAGCTGCGCGCGCTGCAAGCCGGCGCCAAGGATTTCATCAGCAAACCGCTCGATCTGGCCGAGGTGCGGGCGCGCGCTTACAACATGCTGGAAGTACGCTTGCTGCACATGGAAACGAAGAAATACAGCAAAGCGCTGGAGCAGACGGTGTGGGAATTAGAGGCCAGCCGCGAGGTGCTCCGTCTTAAAACCCTGGAGGAGCGGAAGAAGCTCGAGCAGGAATTAGCCTTGGCGGAGGAGACGCAGAGAAGCCTGCTTCCCCGTTGCTTGCCGCAGTTTGAGAATTATCGCATCCATGCTTTCAATAGCCCCACACGCTATGTGGGAGGGGATTTCTACGACTTCGTGCAACTGAGTTCAGGGGATTGGGTGGGGGTGCTGGCTGATGTCTCCGGCAAAGGGATGTCCGCCGCCCTGTTAAGTTCGATGCTGCTGGGCGCTCTCAGCACGGAATTTCGCTACGGGACTCCCCCCCAAGAGGTCTTGAACCGGGCTAACCAGCTCCTTTGCGAAAGATCTCTTCCCTACCAGTTCGTTACCGTCTTTCTCTTCCTCCTAAGCTCGCAGGGCTCGGGGCAATTCATCAGCGCGGGACATAATCCAGCCTTTTTGTTCCGTTCCGCCACGGGAAAGATCGAAGAGCTGGAGTCCGGCAATTTGATCCTGGGAGCTTTCCTTTCGGTCTCTTACCAATCCAGCCCGCTCCATCTCGACGCAGGAGATATTCTGGTGGTTTATTCCGATGGCCTTACGGACGCGCGAGACCCGCAGGAAGAAATGTTCGGACAGCAAAGACTGCTGCAAATCATTCAGCAAGAGGCCCCCAAAGGAAGTAATGCGCTCCGGGAGAAGCTCTTGAAAGCCATTGAAGAATTCACTCAGCGCCTGCCGCAGACGGACGACATCACCTTACTGGTCGTGGAAAAATACCAGTGAAATAATCAGAGCCGCAATAGGGCCTAACCCATGGAAAATCCATTTCCACGTCGAGCTGCCGCGAATCCTACGCAGTACAACATCGATGCCATCGCTAAGGCAGTGTAAGGCAAACTGCGCCTGACTCTGCATTGCAATACCGTAAAATCTTGTTTTTTAGCGAGATTTTCGTATTATTTAAGGCATTACGAGAATAAGAACGGTTTGATCGTCTGGTAGCGGCTGCGCCGCCGGGTGTCATGAATACAACACCAAAACAAAGGATGCTTCTTCCCTCTCCCCCTTGGGGGAGAGGGGGGACCGCAAGGCGGAGGGGGCCTCACGTTTTGCGGGTCGTGGGGGTGAGGGGGTCAGCACCAACGTGAATGCACGGGGTCAGGTTGGAATGAGGCGCTCCGGTTTTGACCCCCTCACCCGGCTCCGTCGGCTGACGGACTGGTGAAAACGCCGGTTGCGGGCCACCCTCTCCCCCAAGAGGGAGAGGGTGGTAAATTCTAATCAACGCTCCTCCTCGGTTGCCCCATGCGCAGGAAATTTTGGAGGTGCGCCTTTCACTTTTGCGTTTTGCCATTTGCCTTTTGATTTGTATTTGCGGCTCTGCCGCCCTGCGCTTGTATCTTACTTTGGCCGTTGATTTCGGGTGTACAACAGTACCTGGAGTTAGCGGTGTCCGGCGGCGGAGGCCGATCTACCTGCTACCCACTTTCAATGAAAATGCACGACTACTTTCATTTCCCCCGTCTTCCGCGGCAGGCCCACCCATTCCTTGGCCGCGTCAAATTCCGTCCACGGTTTGCCGTCGATCTCGACGGAAGCAATCGGCCTCGCCCCGGGAACGCGCACCACAAGCCACGCGGCCTGATAGGGATTTCGCGAGGGCAACTGAAGCGTGGCGTTCACTTGCCCTGGCGCGCCTTCGATTTCATAACTGAGGGGCCCGAAATAAGTGGCGAGGTTTTGGACTTCGATCTTTTGGCCGGGGGCCAGCCAGCGGCGCGGCGTGCCGCTGGCGAGCCAAAGCGAGCCGCCTTCCTCGAGGGCGAGCATATCTCGCACGCGGTTCACAAACCTTGCCTCATCCGGGACCTTGTAAAAGGGGCCGCTCCCGTGGACCCACTGGTGATATTCCTCCGTGAAAGCATTCACATCGGGATAATAGCAAGAGACAAAATCATTATAAAGGTTACGGATGGCGGCGGGAATTTCGTGCCGGCGCAGGTACGTCAAAACGGGGTTTTGCAGGTTGGCCTGGAACACCATCCCGCCGCGGCTGAACCAGTCCTGGTCATCCACCCAGCCGTGAACGTTTAGCCCCAGGGAGCTCGAAAGCGTCGCGTTATCCTCCCAGTCGTCCAGCACCCAGGGGGAGACTGGCTCCTGGGGGCCGAAAATGTGCACCGTAAGGTGGATCATGGGGCCGTAGAGAATCTCGCGCGTTTCCGAGAGACGATAGATGGGCAGGACCTTCCCGGGATAACGCGTGTAGAAAGCCACGCGGAGGGGCCCGTAAAGCCTGATCCGCTCGTAAGGCCGTGGTCCAAACCAGGGGACATAGGTGTGGTCGCGAAGCCGCACCACCGGCGCCACCTGGGAGGCGCGGAGGATGGCGTCCCGCAGGTCTCGCCGGTAGGCCGCGGCCTCCTGCGCGTAGTGCGGGGCGGCGGGGTCCCCGATATCCGCAAGGGCCTCTGCCAGTGCCGTCATCCCCGCCGAGGCAAAATCGTTGACCGCGAACCAATGGCCCCAATCGGAGTTATCTTCCAGATGCCCCGCGGGCAGCAGGCCGTACTCGGGAATCTTCTCGTCGCCGTCCAGCAGGCGGGTCAGCGCGCGCTGCTCGATGACCCAATCCGCCGCGCGCTTCATGCTGGGCGCGGTTTCCTCCAGCCACGCCTTATCGCGCGTATAGAAGTAATGCTCCGCCAATGCCCACTGCACCGTGCCGTGATCCAGGTTGTACTGCGCCGCGGTGTAGTCGTAATCTGCGTTGACACGCACTCCGTGGTAGACCGCTTTCTGGTCGCCGGTATACGTGCCCTCGAACCTTTTCGAGCCCTGCAACTGCACGAGAGTTTTCAAAAACTCGGCGGCGAGCGCATGATCGCCCAGCGCATCCAGCATGACGCATTGGAAGGCCGCTTCGTTGGCAAACACCTGGTAGGAGTAACCGGCGGCTGGATCCATGTAGAGCCCGCTGGCCGGATCTTTGGTGGCGCTGATGCGAATGTGCGGGATCACCGCCTTGGCGAAGCTGTTGAACCTCGGCTCGGGAACGTTAAAGTGAACCGCTTGGTCCACAACCCCTTTCCAGTACGCCACCACGCGGCCGCGTTCCGCGTCGTAATCGAGTTCCAGGAGGCGCTTCGCCTCGTCCGAGGTGAGCCGAGGGATATAGGGAATGTCGATGAACGTCGTCTTCGTTTCTCCCGGGCCTAACGAGATCTCCGCGCGGACTCCTTCCAGTTCCTGCCGCGCGTCAGGCACGGTGGCCGGCACGACCCTGGCCCCTTCGGGCCAGCGCATGCAGGCCCGCAGCAACTGGCCGTCGCCGGCGCGAAGCTCGTTGTTCCGGTATCCAACATTTTCGGCGGGGGAGGTAGCCAGCCAGAGGTGCGCGGCGGAGGCGGAGGCCGCGGGATTATGCGCCGTGAGCTTGAGCATCAGCACCGCGGGCGTTGCTTCGCTGCGCTGCGGATCATCGGGGGCGAGAGGTCCGGAGAGCAGCGTGGCGAAACCTTCCTCTGTGTATTCAATCCCGTCGGTCGTCCATTTCGCCGTCGCGATGGGGAGGTAATCGTCGAGAACAGAAAGCGCGGAGTCTTTCCACCCCGAGCGGTAATCGGGCCTAGCCCCCGTGCCGACCCGCCAGGCGATGCGGTCGCCCTGCCACTCCAGCCGCTTTAACTCCTTCCCTTTCGCCTTGGTACCCCCCTTGCTGATGTGAATGTTCCCGCCCCACTCCAAGGCGAATTTCTGCCAACTGGCATCCGCAGCGAGAGGCAGGTATAAGCGCTCTCCCTCACGATCGGTGGGATCGAGCGCCGGTATCTCCTTCCGGGCGCGCTCGTAGGTTTGCTCGGGCTCTTCCGCCAGCTTCTCCCGAATCTTCGCGCCCTTCTTGACCATCTCTGGCGAAAAGGGGCTTGTCTCCGAGGCCAAACTCACGCAAACGTGGAAGTCAGGGACATACACGGGACCTTTCTCGACGTCGGGAGTGGCAAAGGAGAATGTGCGGTCGCCCGCGCGGAGCGTTACGATGGTGACATCACTCGACCCGGGCAAGGAAGGCTCCGCGGCCAGGAGACCGAGGATCAAGCCCTTCGGCGGGCCGGCAGTCACAACGTGAAAGTGCCGCAAGTCCGCCGCGTCGCCCGCCCCGGGATTCCCCACGCGCACGCTCTCCAGGAGCCCGTTATAAAGTTTGAAACTGCCCTCCCACGTGTAGGCGGCGGTTTCCCCCGCGCCCAGTTGCAGCCGCACCTCCATCCGCTTCTGCGTCGAGCCGCTGAACACGCCGACTTTCTCGATGTCAGGCGGCGCGTTGAAGACGAGGCGGACCTTCAAAGCCCGGCGGTACGCGAGGCCAGGCAAATTCTTGGCCAGCGGGTTCTCGGATTCCGCGAGCGCCGCAAACGTGTAGGTGCACGTCCGGCCCCGGCAATCCGAGTTCGTGACCGCTCTCAACCACTGCCCCTGCCAGGGATCATCGACGGGATCTTCGATGCTGGGCATGAGCGGAGGCGCATAAGGCCAGTAGCGGAACCAATACTCCAGCACGGCGGGTTGCGGAGGGCTGCCGGCGCGGAAGCGTACTCGGACTTCACGAATGTCGCGTTCTTCGGCCCACTGCAACCCGTAGACGTATCGGCCAGCGCCGGCCCTTTCCGTCGCCCTTCCCGCGCGCCGGGCTTCCCGATAATCGAACTCCACTGGCAAGGTGTGCCGGTCCTCGACGCAGCAACGGCGCGCAAAAGGGGCAATATCAAAGAGCTCAGCCGGACGAGCCAGCGCGGGATCGAGGAAGGTAATGACGAGACTCCACCAGCAGAGACGCGAGAGCTTCATGGATCCACCTCACGAAGAGGACACGTGGTTGCGAGCCACCATTTCAGGATTCACTTCGATTCCCCATCCGGATTTATCAGGAACCTTGACATGACCCCCAAGGGCAGAGAGCGGCTCGGCGCGCGGGTTTTTCCGGATGGGCGAATAGGCCAGAGTATATTCCAGCAATTCCGTGTTGGGTAGAGCCGCTATCAGGTGCAGGCAGGCCGCAACCCATGTCGTGATCGCCGTCGATATGGTCGGTCAACCACGCTGGCGGGCCTGCTGGGCGCTGTTTCCGGACAGATTGCCAGCGGGTAGATACAAGCGCGGAGTTATTCCGCTCCGAGCGGAATTACTCCGCGGCTTTTCCTCGTTGGATGTCAACAACCATGTCGAGGTCCTCACGTTAAGAGCCGCGGAGTAAGGCAAACTGCGCCTGACTCCGCGCTACCCACTTTGTCCCGCAAGGAGATGCCCAAAGCAGCTACTCAGCCACCGCGAGGATGAGTTTCTTGACGCGGATGTCGATCGTGACGACGAAGCGGGACAGAACGTCGCTGCCGAGCGCCAGTGCGACGGGCAAGTCAAAGCCGGTTCCGCGACGGACCGGGGATTCGCGGAGGTCATCAAGAATGAATGTGTGCCCGCCTAGTTCCATCGGAACTCGCTCACGGAAAGCCTTGAATCTTCCGGGCCGTTCGACACGAGCGAGGCCCTCAGCAAAGGCGGGGTCGATGAAGGACACGTTGTAGCCTGTATCGAAATAGACGATCGCCTCACGCCCGGTCACTCTGGCTCGTGCATACAGAATGTGACCCTGCGATTTCGGAGGCTCGATGAGATCGACGGAAAGATAACGCTTGCGGTCGAGTTTCTCGGGGAGAGGTGAGGCGGTCACGCCGACTCTCCGCGACTGGTAATCCAAAGTCAGGCGCCGATCCAGGAAGAAGTCGAGCCCCACGGTTCCATTGAACGGTTCGGAGGAGAACATTTGCCAATCGGACAGGCTTCCCGTAACATTCTTGAAAACTTCCCCCAGGACGGAGACCGTTTCGACGCGAATGCGAAACGATTCGCCACGGTGGCTGCCGTCGGCATTGAGTTCCTCGATGCGTTCCTCTACGCGATGCGGAATCGGAGGGGCCGCGCTCGTAATCAAAATGCCTCTGGCGGTTCCTGAATCGAGCATCAGGGGGAGTTTGATACCGGAAACATCCACTTCTACGAAAGGACAGCCTGGGGCGCCAAAAGTGAGCGAGTAGAGTTGGGTTTCCCGGTAGCCAAGGTCGTGCGACCACCGCCGGAATGAGGTAGACTTAAGCGGAGTTGAGACCACTGCCGCTTTGACCATTTGAGCCGCCGCAAAAGACGTGCGACCCAAAACAGCCGCGACCCAGATTGAGACGGAGAATATTATGAAAGCGGTTGACGGCCACGCTGCGGCAGAACCTGATCGGACCGACAGTAACCGCCGTGCCGTTTTCTTTGACATTATGGCTCGCTTTAATCGTCGCCAATTCCCTCTCTTAAGACAGGAAACAGCGCAAATGTATAGCACGAGTCTTGCCTTAATAACTCACCTAGTGCCTAATTGCATTAATAAGCACGATTATTTATGGCTCCCGGAAGGGCGGGGCCTTAGCCCCGCCCTTCCGACAGCCCCTAAAAAACGTCCCGGCTTGGTGAGATAGCCGAGCAAGCGTGCTCGGACAATATACCAAGGATGAAGCCAATCCGCTGAACGGACAACACCCTATCTTCAGGCCGCATCTGGACAGAGGACGGGTTCTGGTTAGGCGATGAGTCAGGCGGCAAAATTCGCAAGCCTCGCATTTCTGTTGCTCACCGTGTGTTCGAGATTGGGGGCGCAAGCCCCGGCGCCGCCCTCGCGCGGCAAGGCGGTAGGGACGCCGCCGAGCGTGGCCACCTTCAAAGTGGACGTTGACCTGGTGCTGGTGGAGGCAGGCGTCCACGATGAACACGGGCGCGCCGTCGGCAATCTGAAGCAAGAGGATTTTCGCGTTTTCGAAGACGGGAAGGAGCAGCAAATCTGCGCCTTTTCCCACGAGGAGTTGCCGCTGGCGGTGGCGCTGGTAGTCGACAATAGCTCCAGCATCGCCGCGGCGCTCGAGGAACTGCGCGCGGGGGCTCTGGATACGCTGGCGCTGCTCAAGCGCGACGACCAGGTGGCCATCTTCAGTTTCGGTGAGAAGCCCGAGATGGTGGAGGGTCTGACCTCGGACCACGAGGCCCTTTCCGTCGACTTGTGGGCGCTCAGCCCCTATGGCGGCACCGCCCTCAACGATGCGCTGTTTGAAGCGGCGCTCTACCTGGGACGCGCGGCGCGCGAACGCCGCCGCGCCGTCATTCTGGTCTCGGACAACGAGCCTTCCGATGAGCAGACGCGCGATGCGCCCCAGGTGGTGCGAGCGGCCCAGCAATCCGGAACCCCGATTTACAGCGTCAAGGTAGGGTATCTGCAACACTCGAAGACGTTCTTTCTGAAACATTCCGAGCCGCGGCTTCACGATGTGGAGAAAATCTGCCGGCAGAGCGGCGGCGAAATGATCGACACGCGCAGCGGCATCTCGGTGACCTCGGCGATGGAGACCATCCTCACTTGGCTCAAGCAAGGCTATACGCTCGGCTATTCCCCCAGCAATAAGCGCCAGGACGGGACCTATCGCACCATCGAAGTGCGCCTCAACGAGCGCGGCAAAGCCCACGCGCACAGGTACACAATCTACGCCCGGCAGGGTTATTACGCTCCCACCGCCCAGCCCCAAGCGCCCAGCCCCTAGCACTGGCACCTGACACCTTGCACCTTCTTGTGATACTTTCAAAGGCGAAAGAGCTATTGGCCATCGCCAAGAGCGTAAAACTCCATAGGCAGAGCGGATGATTTCGGTCATCATTCCTACGTACAACGAGGCGGGGGTCATCGAGGAAACTCTGCGGCGGGCGGCGGCGGCACTGCGGAGCGCGGGCGAGGATTTCGAGTTCGTCGTGGTTGATGACGCCAGCGCGGATGGAACGGCGGAACGGGTGGAATCGCTCGCCCACAAACTCCCGGCGCGTGTGCTGCGGCGCCCGGGGCGGATGGGACTGGCCACGGCGGTCCTGGACGGCTGGGCGACGGCGCGAGGCGATGTCTGGGGGGTAATGGACGCGGATTTACAGCACCCTCCCGAGACGCTCACGCCGCTCGCAGCCGCGATGCGTCAGGGAGCAGACCTGGCAATTGGAAGCCGCTACGTGCCCGGCGGCGGCACTTCTGATTGGACGCGGGTGCGCCGCTTTATTTCGCGCACGGCGACGCACATGGCGGCCACCGTGCTGCCGCTCAAGCTCGCGGCGGTCGGCGACCCCATGTCCGGTATATTCATGGTTCGAGCTTCCGCCTTGCGCGACGCTCAACTGAACCCGCTGGGTTACAAGATACTCCTAGAGGTTATTGCCAAGGCGCATTATAGGAAATTGGTGGAGGTTCCCTACGTTTTTCAGGAACGCGAACGCGGCGCTTCCAAGCTGGGTACGCGCCAATATGTGGAATATCTCCAGCACCTGGTGCGGCTGGCCGTGGGGACGGGCCAACTCCTGGGCTGGATCCACTACGGCCTGGTGGGGCTCACCGGAGCCTTGATCGACATCGCTCTGTTCGCCACCCTGGCGAGGAAAGGGGCTTGGCCGCCCGCTGCCGCATTACCGGTGGCGATTGAGGCCGCGCTGCTGAGCAATTTTGTTTGCAGTGAAGCCTTCACCTTTCGCTCAGCCGCAGCGCCCCCGTTTGGCCCAGGGGTATGGGGCAGATTGGCGCGGTACGAATGGATTTGCCTTTCCGGCGCGGTCCTCAACTTCCTGGTCACGCTTTGGTGGATGGCGCTGGGCGGAAGAATTCTGAGCGCAGCGGCGGCGGGAGTCGTGGCGGGTGGCGCATGGAACTTGCTGATGAATATTCCTGCCATCTGGAGGACGTGGGGAAGCCGCCCGCCGGGCGTGGCGTCCTCGGTTAGTGGGCCAATTTGATGTAGCGGCGGCTTTACGCCGCCATTTGGCGAGCAAGGGCAGCGCGGACCTGTTTTGTAGGTCCGCGGTTCGTCCCCGGTGGGCAAGGAAAAGCCGCGGACGTACAAAACAGGTCCGCGCTCCGCTTCTTTTCTCTGTAGTACTATCCCCGAGATTCGTTGCAGCTTGCGACGATTTGTTGTCGGCAGAGTAAATACATGCATTATTATGCGTCCTTCATTTTTGGTTGCGGCTCCGCCGCGCTGTGCCTCTGTG
>Ga0187849_1005031_pt1 | contig 10700 bp, 6 predicted proteins | sample June2016WEW_4_10_2_FD_132412 | JGI IMG/M metagenome (GOLD analysis project Ga0187849, IMG submission 132412) | Peatland microbial communities from SPRUCE experiment site at the Marcell Experimental Forest, Minnesota, USA - June2016WEW_4_100 | ecosystem: Environmental > Terrestrial > Soil >... | reverse complement strand
CCTAAGCGGTTTCCCGAACCACGGCGCCAGCAACACTTCGGCCGTGTGGCATGCGAGGGAGTTGGGGCATGCATAGGGTCAGCCGTCAGAGTAAATATCCCCCGGCAAAGCCGGGGGCTTTAGGTTGTGAGCCGCTCAAAGCGGCTGCGGGGTCGCTAACGCGGCCCCGCAAAACCACGGGGGATAATGAAGTCTTAACTTGTCGCGGCCCACTTCTCAATCTCCCGGCGCATTTTCCGTGTTACAAGCTTTGGGAATTCGTAACGTTTCTCGAAGCCCAGCGCCCGCACGCCGCCTCACCAGGAGCCATCCTGTGCGAGAAGGCACATCATTGCGAGTTTCCCGCGAATACTGCGGTAACCGTCAAACTTCTACTGCCTCCCCGGCAGAGCCGGGGGGTCTCCCAACGGACTAGAGGTTCCACTTATGGGTGACTTCCTTCCCCTGATATTCAAAATGCCGCGCTTCTTCCTCCACCCATGTGATCTCCATCCTGCGCCGCTTGCGTGCCTCGAAGAGATCCACCACTTTCCTTTGCTGTGAGGCAGTCATGTCCCCGATTCCGATATCGTCCCCCAGCGCCCCATTGGAGATCGGCACAGGGGCGTCAAACATCTCAACCGCATAGCGGCTGTATTCAAGACGGGTGACCGGGGCCCAATTGCAGGACCAAAGAGTGTTCCGGTAATTTGGGAAGAGGCCATAAGACCATCCCCCCGGAGTGCACCAACTGTCCTGGTAGGTGCCGTGGACAACGAGACAGTAGGGAACGTTTTGCTCATACTCAGAGAAGGCCCCAATGTCATCCGAAGCGAAAAACGCCAATTGTGGACTGAAGCTGGCCACGGTCGCCGCCACGTCTCTCACCAGGGTCATCATTCCCCGGCTGGCATAACCCGGAGCCGCACTTGGTCCCAATTCATTGGGGCTGACGCCGAACGTTTCATCCCAGATAAAACCGTCAACCTCCTTGCCATACTCGTCCAGCAAAGCCTGGATGTACTTCATGTAGAACTGCCTCACCTCCGGATGAAGGGGATTTTGGCCATACGTTTTCCCGGTTGTATCCGGCCCCTCCCAGCCACCCCAGTGGAGAACCTTGCTGGGATCAAAGAGGTCTTTAAGACCGTCACTGGAGTTGGTACCGTCGGCATAGTAGACTCCAACTTGAAAGCCTTTGTCCTTGGCGTAGCGAATGCGCCGATGCATGTCCGCCAAAGACATCGGAACGGGCCGCATCGCCCTTACCGAGGCCTTCGGCCAAATGAGCCCTGTTCCGAAGCTTCCCGTTCCGCTGTCCGGGGCGTCCGGTAGCGATTGGAAGTGGGGGTCCAAGGCATTGGGGAATGCCGTCCACTCCTTGAAGAACACTCCCTTCCGCCAGTCAAACGCGTATTGGCCTACGTATCCATACCAGCCATGCAGGGCCAGGAATACCTTCGGGCGGTCCTCCGGCGCCACCAGCTTCGTCAACGCATCGATGTCCCGGAACCATCCTTCCCCGTTCTTGCTGAAATAGTCGTAGTCCACGATCGCCACTTCATGCTGCCAGTCCGGCCCGGCCTTCACTTCCCCCAGCGCGGTGGCATAAAACACCTCCATCGCACCCTTTTCCCCGCCTCGGTGCACCGCCGTGTACACCACCCGCTCTTCCCTCTCCACCCCCACTTCCTCCAGATACACACAATTGAAGTTCCCCACCTTCTCCCCCTGCGGGAGGTAGAAATAACTGCTGAAATAGGGGTCCGTACAGTGTGTCAGGCGCAGGCCTGTGGCATCGGCGTACTCATCCACCATGGGAATCGCCAGCATCTGCGGCTTCCCCATTCTCTCGTAACTGCCCGCCATGGCGTACACGTACTCGTTCTCGCTCTCATATCCCAGAATCGGTTTCCGCCGCCCGATGCCGTTCTTCATCGGCAAAAATACCTTGCGGTATTCATAGGGCAACTGCAAATTTCTCGGCAGGATCAGCTTCACGCTCTCCGTGATCTTCCTCTTTGCCTCGATGCCCACCTTCTGCCTGAGGGTCACCAGGGTGGACGGAACCTCCGCCAGCTCCAACTCGTAATTGACGGAAAAATCATCCGGCGCCGCAAAGTCGTACCGAAAGATCAACCGGGAACCCTCCTGCCGGGACGCGCTCGGTTGCTCGCAATCATACAGGCGCATGTTCCCCACCACGACGCGGGGCCGGTTACCTCCCAAACGACGGTTGATCAACTCCATCTTCCCATCCGTGAACGAGACGATCTCTCCCCCCTCGCTCACCTGCAAACGCCAACCGTTGCGCTCGAGACTTACCTGCGCCTTCCCTGCTTCGTCCGCATCTTTCATGGACGGCAATGAAAACGAGGCTATGGCAGCTCCGAATGCTCCCATGAAAGTTCTACGCGCAATTCGCATTGTCTAACCTCCTGAGTCAGTTTCGTCTCCCACTACCCCCTTGTGGCCAACGTATGTCGCCTATAATTCCAATCGCAGGGCCTGCACCGAGTGCGCAGGGATGACGAGGACGAATTTGGCCATCTTGACCGAAACGCGTTTCTCAACGGGGCGAGAGATCACTGTGGGCTTGTCAACGGTGTTCTCGTCGTGGACCGATGGCGAAGTTAATTCTCGCAGCAAGGCGCCCCGCATCCCGCCGCTCCCCGTCCCGTGCAGCTCGATCTCAACTTCCAGAGGATCGGTCAGGTGTTGATTGACCAAGGTCAAACAGAGTTTTTGTTCCGATTCTTTCAACGAGGCAGAAGCACTCAAATAGTTGCGGGTGACTTCCATCCCTTGTGCCTCAGATTTGAACGTGGGGCCGTCAATCTCGACTTTCAATCCCATGGCATCCATGTGTGGTTGATAGAGGTCAAAGGTATAGTAAGTCGGCGTAAGTACGAACTCTGGCCCGCGGGTGAATGCCATGGACTGCAAGACATTGAATGTCTGAGCGATATTTGCCATCGAGACGGCAGTCCCGAACTGGTTCAGGGAGTTGAGCACGACAGCAGCAAGGACAGCATCTCTGAGCGTGTTGCTTTGACGCAGCACCATAGCCCCCGTTCCCGTGTCGGCATGCCACATGCCCCACTCGTCGAGGACAATCCCGATGTGTGGACCACCCTGCGTGTAGTGGTCGATGAGGCTGATGGTTTTCTGAATATAGCTTTCCAAAGTGCTCACGTCCGCGAGAAGATCGTAGTAGTCTGCGTCGGTGAAATTAACGCCCGGCCCGCGCTGAAAGTAATGGTGAATGGAAAGACCTTGTACGTCGCCTATTTTGCCGTAAGGCAGCTTCAAGAGCGCCTCGAGGAACTTCTGGTTCCACTCACCCTGTGTGTTACCACAGGCGATAAACTCGACGGGGTCGTCCTGGCCCAGCGGGGAGAGAAAATTCACATAATGGGCGTACTGGCGAGCGTAGTCTTCTGCGTCGAATTTCCCGCCGCACCCGTAGACTTCATTTCCAACAGCCCAGTAGCGCACCGAATAAGGCTCCGCGTGTGCATTCACAGCGCGCGATTCGGTAATCTCCGTGGGGAGCTTGCCGTTACAGTACTCCATCCATTCCGCGGCTTCCTTGACCGTGCCGGACCCCACATTGAGGCAGAGGTAAGGCTGGGCGCCGCAGAGCCGGCAGTACTCCAAGAACTCGTCCGTCCCGAAGGCATTGCTTTCCCCAACTCCCCCCCAATTCCAACGCTTGGGCCTCTTTTCTCGCGGGCCAACCCCGTCACACCAGTGGTAGAGATCGGCGAAGCAGCCGCCCGGCCAGCGAATGATAGGGGTACGGATGTCTTTCAAAGCTTGGATTGTGTCCTTACGCAGCCCGTTGATATTCGGAACTCTCGAGTCCGGGCTGACCCACATGGCGTCATAAACACATCCACCCAGATGCTCGGTGAACTGGCCGTAGATGTTGCGGTTGATCTTTCCCAGGCGCTCGTCCAGGAAAACCGACAGACGAGTGCGCTGCGCATGGGCCTCGGGGATACTCGGCCAAACGCACGCCCCCCACACGCCAAGTCCACTCAGGCCGACCGTCTTAAGAAAGTCGCGTCGCTTCATTGTGCCCCCCGGGCGTACCCCCGTTTTCTTCAGCAGGAATCCCGTGCCGCTTCCGTTCGAACGAGGTTCGGCTGGGGCTGACCATCATTGCCTATAGCTCCAGCCGCAGGGCCTGTACCGTATGCGCCGGGATGACATGGACGAATCTGGCCGTCTTCACCGAGACGCCTTTCTCAACCGGGCGAGTGATCACCGTGGGCTTGTCGACCGTGTTCTCGTCGTGGACCGATGGCGAAGTCAATTCTCGCAGCACGGCGCCCCGGATACCCCCGCTCCCCGTCCCGTGCAACTCAATCTCAACTTCCAGGGGATCGGTCAGGTGTTGATTAACCAACGTCAAGCAGACCTTCTGCTCCGATTCCTTCAACGAGGCAGAGGCGCTCAAATACTTCCGCATGACCCCCACTCCTTGTACCTCTGACTTGAACGCGGGACCGTCAATCTCAACTTTCAATCCCATGGCATCCATGTGTGGTTGATAGAGGTCGAAGGTATAGTAGGTGGGCGTAAGTACAAGCGCCGGCCCGCCGGTGAATGCCATGGACTGCAGAACATTGAATGTCTGGGCGATATTGGCCATCGCGATGGCAGCCCCGAACTGGTTCAGGGAGTTGAGCACGACAGCAGCCAGGACCGCATCTCGAAGCGTGTTGCTTTGACGCAGCGCCGTAGGTCCCGTTTGCCCGCCGGGATGCCATATGCCCCACTCATCGAGGGCAATCCCAATGCGTTGGCCACCATGCGTGTGGTGGTCGATGAGACTGATGGCTTTCTGAATGAAGCTTTCCAGAGTGCTCACGTCCGCGAGAACTCCGTAGTAGTCTGCCTCGGTGAATTTGACGCCCGACCCGCGCTGGAAGTAATGGTGAATGGAGAGGTTTTGGACGTCGCTTATTCTGGCGCCGGGCAACTTCGAGAGCGCCTCGAACAACTTCTGGTTCCAGTCACCGTGTGTGTCGCCGGAGGCGACAAACTCGACGGGGTCGTCCTGGCCCAGCGAGGAGAGAAAATTCACATAATGGGCGTACTGGCGAGCGTAGTCTTCTGCATCGTATTTTCCGCCGCACCCCGAGACTTCATTTCCCACACCCCAGTAGCGCACCGAATAGGGCTCCGTGTGTCCATTCGCAGCGCGCAATTCGGTCATCTCCGTGGGGCGCTTGCCGTTACAGTACTCCATCCATTCCGCGGCTTCCCTGACTGTGCCGGAACCCACATCGAGGCAGAGGTAAGGCTGGGCGCCGCAGAGCCGGCAATACTCCAAAAACTCATCCGTCCCGAAAGCGTTGCTTTCCCCGATCCCCCACCATCGATTCCAACGCTTGGGCCTCTTGTCGCGGGGGCCAACCCCGTCACGCCAGTGGTAAATATCGGCGAAGCAGCCGCCCGGCCAGCGAATGACAGGTGTATGGATGTCCTTCAAAGCTTGGATTGTGTCCTTCCGCAGCCCATTGATATTCGGAATTCTCGAGTCCGGACCGACCCACATGGCGTCATAAATACATCCACCCAGATGCTCGGTGAACTGGCCGTAGACGTTGCGGCTAATCCTTCCCAGGTGCTCATCCGGGAAAACCGACAGACGAGTGCGCTGCATATGAGCCTCGGGGATAGTTGGCCAAACGCGCGCCCCCCACATGCCAAGTCCGGACAAGCCGGCTGTCTTGAGAAAGTCGCGTCGCTTCATTGTGTCCTCCTGGCATGCCCCCGTTTTCTTCAGCAATAATCCCACACCCCTTCCGTTCGAACGAGGTTCGGCTGTGGCTGACCATCATTGCCTACAATCTCGGCAACGTTTCGCGGTGACCTGATTCTCCAGAGGCCAATAATCAGCACGGCATGCAATTATTACTCCGAGCACTAAATTAATGACACTTTTCAGCTTGCGGCGTATTGGACGTGACGTTCGCGAAAATAGTTCTTCACCAACCTGGGCCTAGCCTGAGTGATCCGAAGGTAAGAACGAACATTCTCCATCATTTCCTGAACGTTTACGGGACGTACACGGCCCAGCGCGTTCGTTTTCACATCTTGGTTCAACAATTCATCCGGATTCAGTTCCGGGCTGTAAGAGGGCAGACGGAAAATCCGGATTTGCGCGGCAGGCTCTGCCAACCATCGATTCACCAGCCTGGACTTGTGTGCGGGGTGACCATCCACAATCAGAAGTACTTTCTTCCTGGACTTCCGCGTCAATCGCAGGAGGCGGCTGAGAAAATTCAGAAACACCCGCGCCGTGAAACGCTGACCAAAAATCATGAAGGCCAACCGCCCCCGATTGGTGATGGAAAAGACCATGTTGCAGCGAAAGCGTTGACAGGTGCCCATCACCACCGGCGTCTTCCCGCGACGTCCCCAGGATCGTCCCGCTTGATGGTCCGAACGGAGCCCCATCCCGTCGAGCCAATGAATCTGGGCCTTACACTGTCGCGCCAGTTCTCGAATTGTGGGGTATTCTTCCTCCAACCATTTCCGTACCGCGGCCGGATTTTGTTCGTACGCTCGTCGCACCGGCTTCTGCGGGGTCAGACCCCAGGCTCGCAAATAGCGTCCCACCGTCCACGCCGAAACCCGTAAATCGAATTTCCGCGATAGCAACTCCTGCACCGCTTCCCCAGTCCACAGTGCAAACTGCAAGCTCAACTGGTCCGGACAACCGCTGATAAGGTAACGCACCGTCGTGGCTGCTTGATGCGGTGCCAATCGCGAAACGGGAGGCCGTCCTCGACGGCGTGCTTTCAGTGCCCGACGTCCTGCGCGTTCGACTAGCCCCACCCGGCGGCTCACCGTACCTCGCGCTACCCCGAACACCCGAGCCGCCTCGGTTTGCGAATGCCCCTGCTGCACTGCCTCTACGACTCGTTGGCGAAGGTCTTCTTGAGCTTTCGCCGGCAGCGAGCGAGCATCATGTATTCCCATTCGCGTGATAATCAATGGGCACTCCATCACATTCCAATACTCCGTTCTTTATCCTGAGCTTCCTCCCAGTTGGAATAACCACTACGACTCTCGCACTGCCAGGCTGAAGCCGCAGGGACACTGAGCCTTCCACTCCTTCATCCAGGTTCCGATGTTCGAGGGTATCGTAAATCATGAACTTGCCGTGGCCCACGTCCAAGGTGACCTCACGCTCATCATTCCAAGGGTTGTAGTAGAGATAGGTTGGATACGCGTTAGCCAGGAAATCGCTCTTGGCAAGATCAAGCTGCAGCACGTAGTCATCTTGGGTTGGCCGGATTAGTTCTCCGAGCCATAAAACATATGCCCCACCATAGATCGACCTATTGCTGCGAACGCCCCCTGCCGCATACGGGCTGTGATCGCGCGAGCCTCGGGAAAGGTCCTCATAAGGCACGATGGGCGTCAGGTCTGGTCTACTCTGAAATTCGCGCGGCAGATATTCGGAGTAAAACCAACGTAGGTTTGAGGCTATGTTTAGAGCGTACATTCCTATATCTGTCGCGTACTGCGGACTGTATCTGAGTACGGGTAGGATGTATGGCAGTACGACCATGGATTCGAGGGTAAAAGCCGCGCCGGGTACCTCACAGCGCGGCCAGCCTTGCATCAGTCCGTTAACCTCCTTGCCGCCCCATTCACCGGTTACCAACGCCCCGGACCGTGGGTCGAGGGCGAAGCTCAGCACCTTGAAGAGGTCCACCTCAGGGTGATTGTAACGGACGGAAAGGCGGGCTGCCGCCACACACGCCGTCGCGGCGCTGGGGATCTCGTACCATGGGTTCTTAGAGAAGGACTGGTACCTCCGTAGCCCGGCCAATGCTTCTCCCAGATACTTGCGATCGCCGAGCATCTCATAGGCGAAGAGCATCAAGTATGAATAGCCTCCGACCGCATCCGGTTGTCGATACGTATCTGCTTGGAGATAAAGAGGATCGCCGGTAAGCTTGTAGAGGCCCACGGAAGCTTCAACGTTTGCGAGAGGAGCATCTTTCTTGAAGTCGTAGCCCGGGTCGTTGAAGTTATAGGAGATTTGGTGGGCGAGCTCAATCAAGCGATCGGCGCTGCGCTGCAGTATCTTGATGGAGGCGGGATCCTGAGTCAGTCTTGATCGAATGATGGCCGCTGCGAGCGAGTTCACGTACATGAGCACCCAGTACTCGCAGGAAGTATTGTGGGGATTGTCCAGGAAAATTCCCGCCTCTTCATTGAAGTACGTGGCAAGGGAGGGAAGTAGGTAGCTTACTTCATCGCCGCGCAAAATCTTGCCTAGGACAATTGCGCCGAAGGTCGATAGCCCTCCGTCGGCGTTCGATTCCAACTCCATTGCAAAATATAAGTGCCCGTCCGAATGAAAGACGCCATTCTTAGGGTTCATAACATAATTGTCGAATGCGTCAGCCATAGGCCGCCAGACGAGCGGCTTTTCCTTTGGCCTTGCGGGCAAGTTGTCTGCGATGGGCCTGTGTTTGCTAACCGCAGTAGTCTGTGTCTCAGTCTCGGACACCAGTGACGGCTTAGTTGTTACTGCCGTGCTGCTAACGGCAGCGACTGCGGAGCGGAATAGAAAATCCCGTCGACCAAGTTTGCTCAGATTGTCCATTTATCTCCTCCACGGTTTTCTGCAGCACGGATCTTTGCAAAGTTGAAACATTCTTCGAACATCTCGGATCCTACCGAGTTCCCGCGTTTCTCTCTCAACGTTGGCGTTAACTGTCCCTGAGAAGAGCCAGAAGTTGCCCTGCAGAGGCGCCTCAGGTGGTGAGGCGCCTCTGGCCAGGGGAGACTTGCATTCTGCTGATAGGCAGAGCCGGCAAACCCCAGGAGCGGGCCCGGCGTCAGAAGATAAGCTTCAGCGAAAGCTGTAGCTGACGTGGTGTGCTACGCGTGCTGTAAATATGCCCGAACGTCCCCGTGTCGTTGTAGTTCACATCGGGCATTCCCCAAGCTGGGTGATTTAGGGCGTTGAAGGCGTCCAGGCGAAACTGTAACTTCATAGATTCTTTGCGCGGGATAGGCAAGTCTCGACCAAGGGAGAGATCAACGTTCGAGAAGGCGGCGGTCCTTAGCATGTTTCGCCCCTCGTTGCCCCACGTGTACAGAGCGGGTAAGGCAAACCCGCTCGTGTTGAACGCTGCTGCCGGCGTAATCTTGTTGACGTGCCAATCGCCCACAACATTCAGCCGTTCATAGCCGTAAGTACAGCAGCCCGAACCGCCGGTGTTCGCAATATCACTGGAGGTCCCCACGGTGTAAGGCGTGCCCGAAGTTAGCGTCAGCATCCCGCTCAACTGCCATCCGCCAAGGGCATAATCAAGACCCTTATTGCCGGTCTGATAGCGGCGTTCCCTGCCGAAGGGCAAGTCGTAAACCCAACTCGCGTTGAACATATGCGGAAGATCATAGGCAGAGACAGCTTTGTCGTTCTTCATATCGTAGGGATTCTGGATATCGCATCCTTCCACACCATAGAACCCGGAGCAAGCGAAGTCTTCTGACTTTGACCAAGTGTAAGACAGCACGTACATCAATCCCTTGGTGTAGTTCTTGCGCAGCTGGAACTGGAAAGCGTTGTAATTTCCTCTTCCGACGCTCTTGCTATAGAAGGTAGGCGCGATGTAGGGAAAAGGCCGTCGCGCCACTGGATCGCCCGGACCAGGCGTCCTTGCGGTATTAGTCATCGGAGAGTAAGGGAGGCGTGTGCTGCTAGATCCCACATAGTCTGCACTAACGATCATCTGAGCACCTACCTGGCGCTGCACTCCGAAGGTCCATTGACTGGAATACGGATTCTTTATCCTTGGGTCGGTGTACCATTCCTGCTGGTTAAAAGGATTTAGAGCCGGCAGGTATTGTGCCCCGGTCCCAAAGCTCAGTGGGTCTTCCGCCGTGACAGTTGGAGTCAGAGCAGAACTGGTGGGAATGTTCAGGCTTGTCGTTGGCGCAATGACACCGACGTCCGGCCACGACCCGACATAATTCCCTGCATATTGCTGAATTCCTGAAAAAACGTCTCTTAACACTCCTCCAAAAGCGCGCAGCGAAGTCTTGTCGCCTAGCCGGTAAGCGAGACTGATGCGCCCACCTATGTCGGTTGTGTCCTTCTGTTGGATGTGCGGAGCGATTGGTGAAAGTTCCACGTGGTCCGGAAGGGAGGTTCCGGGAATGCAGGGAGCTTGGCCAAGCGCTGAGCAAAACCCTGGAACCGCGCCGAGGATGTAAACACCACGGTCGAGATCAAGGTCCCCGCTATAGAGAGTTCCATGTTCAGCTTCGCCGGGATACGGGAGCACTGCCAGGTCGTAGCGCACACCCACGTTGGTGGTCAGCTTGTTAGTAGCCTTCCATTGGTCCTGAAAGTAGTAGCTATGGGTCCACTGCCCGTGCTTCTTATAGCTGAATTTGTTCAACGACGCACTGTCCGGGATTCCCATGAGGAAGGAGGCCAAGGAGCTGCCACCCGCCCCCGTAGCCGGATCGTCAGTTTGAGTCGAAGCAAAAGAGACACCCGTATTCCCCGGGCCGGCGTTAACGTAAAACCATCGGTAGATGTCGCCGCCCATATTGAGGGTATGTCTGCCGTGGACTGTCGTGAGATTAGCCCTCACACCGAAGTACGGGGCACCTCCGGGGAAGGACGTTACTTCTCCTCCACCCAAAAAACCTGCAAGACTAACATTTGG
>Ga0187849_1005030_pt1 | contig 10700 bp, 9 predicted proteins | sample June2016WEW_4_10_2_FD_132412 | JGI IMG/M metagenome (GOLD analysis project Ga0187849, IMG submission 132412) | Peatland microbial communities from SPRUCE experiment site at the Marcell Experimental Forest, Minnesota, USA - June2016WEW_4_100 | ecosystem: Environmental > Terrestrial > Soil >... | reverse complement strand
TCTCGCACCCAAACTTGCAGGTCTACGGTGGACAGCCAAGGTTCGATCTGGGCAGGAAGACGCATGGGAACCCCCTGCCCCTATTCTCTAATACTCTACGTTTGATGTCAAATCAGTATTAAACGTCGATATAGCCCCGGACGGGACGGTCTATGGCATTGAAATGCTGAACGCCGATCAGCAGCTCCGGGCAGGGGACAACGGAAACCTCGTCATCGTTAACGAGGCGCTGGCGCAAAGCCAGGTAATCCCCCTAGGCAAATCGGAGGGGAGACGGTGATGCGCATCAGCTATGACGGCGAAGTGGACGCCCTCTATATTCGTTTGCTGGAGGGCGAATACCAGTGCCGCACGCTGCGGCTGACTGACGAAGTGAGTTTGAACATCGGCCCAGGCGAAGAACTGGTGGGCATCGAGGTCCAGGACGCCAAGGACGTACTGAGCAAGGGCTCGCTTCCGACCGTCGTCCTGGATAATGTTCTCGCCGTGGAGGGCGGAACTTAACCAAATTCGTGGCAAGCCCTGACCCGCTACTGTGACGATGGCGATTTGGAGATCGACAACAACGGCGCCCAGCGCAGCCTGCGCGGAGTGGCGGTCGGACGCAAGACCTGGATGTTCTATGGCAGCGACCAGGGGGGACGGACCGCCGCCGTGCTCACTACCCTCATCGCCACCTGCAAGCGGCTCCACATCGATCCCTTTGCCTACCTCCGCGACATCTTTGAACGCATCAGCAGCCATCCCAAGAACCGACTGGGCGAACTGCTCCCCGACAAGTGGCTGGCGGCACGGGGGGCGGCAAACCCCTAACCTTACCTTGAGGGCCGGTTTTGATTAGTTTGTCCCAAAGCGGAATTTGGTCAAGGGGGAAACAACATGGGCGCTTCGAGGATCACCAGCTCCAAAATCAAGCGCCTAGCAGCGTTACATGTCTCCGACAGGATTCCATCCGTCTCTTCCCTAGCCAAAATTCTCCGCGTCGCAAAGTCCACCGTTGAAAAGTACCGAGGTTTTATTAAAGAGAGCGGTTACTCGTTTTCGGGTTTCGCTGCTCTCCGTCCCAGGGAGATGGATGCCATCCTCGACCAACCCGCCGTGAGACACCGAAAACCCCGGCAACGCTATGCTGCGTTGTTCACCCTTTTTCCTCAGACACAAGCGAATCTGTCCGAAGGCACCGAGAATCTGAGGCAAGCGTGGGCCGAATACAAGACGCATCACCCTGAGGGTTACGGGTATTCCCAGTTTGCCGCACACTTTCTTTCCTGGCGAAGAGCGCAGGGGGTCCCAACAGCCTCTTTCACCAAATGGCAGGTCCCTCACATCGCTCAAGAAGATATGGTTGAGCTGAATAAATGGCGTCGATCGAACGACAGAAGCAGGTGGGCCAAGGCAGTAGTGGTGATTGACTCGCACCAAGGAGTATGGCCGGCGAATCTGTCCTCCAAGGTGGAGAAATGCCTTCGGATTGTGAAAAGCTGGATAGACGCCTATAAACAGAAGGGCATGCCTGCCCTGCGCGCCATCAGAAAACGACGCCGGTGTTCGGAAAAACTCGCCGAAATGAAACAGAAGCGGGATCGGATCATCGAGATTCTGCACGAGACTCCCCAGATACACGGGATCAACCGGGCATCGTGGAGCCTGAAAACCCTTGCGCGGGCTTTTGAGAAGCAATACGGCCAGCCAATGGGCAAGAGCACGCTCTCGGAATATGTGATCGCCGAAGGCTATACTTTCAAGAAGGCGCGGCGTGTACTGACCAGTCCTGATCCGAGCTATCGCGAGAAACTGCATGAAATCACTCGGGTGCTGTCGAATCTGCGAGACGATGAGAAGTTCTTCTCGATAGACGAGTTCGGCCCATTCTCAGTGAGGATGCGGGGTGGGACGGCGTGTATGCCGAAAGGCACCATCCGAGTTGTGCCGCAGCGACAGGGAAGCAAAGGACGCTTGATCGTTACTGGAGCCCTGGAACTCTCCACAAATCAGATTACGCACTTCTATTCGGCGAAGAAAAACACCGACGAAATGATCAGGCTTCTCGACATCTTGTTGCAGCAGTATTCCAACCAACGCTGTCTTTACCTTTCCTGGGATGCAGCTTCCTGGCATGTCTCGGCCAAGCTCAATGAACGTGTTTCTGAAGTGAATTTAGCTGCTGAGACTGGCCCCGGCGGGACACCCGTCGTGAAACTAATGCCCCTCCCCGCGTCGGCCCAGTTCCTAAATGTTATTGAGTCCGTGTTCAGCGGCATGGCAAAAGCGATTCTCCACAATAGCGACTACCGATCTGTCGAGGACTGCAAGGCCGCCATTGACAGATATTTCGCGGAAAGAAACGAAGCCTACAGGAGGAATCCAAGACGAGCAGGAAAGAAGATTTGGGGAAAAGAACTTGTCAAACCTAGCTTCGCACCAAGCAACAACTGTAAGGACCCCAACTGGCGGTGATGGCCAAATCTATTCCGTGCGTGTGGTTTCGACACATAGCCGCCACCAGCTTCGGATCGCGGTCCTCACGCGGGCAGGTCGATTCGCAAGACGGTTACCGCGGGGGGAAAGTATTAGCCGTGAAATGTGCCGGGAAGACATGGGTTCACCGGACGGATACGGAATTCCTGAAAGAGCGCCTGGAAAAATGGTACGGCGCCAACACCGTGGTTCTGATTAACGGCGACATGCCCCTCGAAGGAAAGACGGCTGTAACGGCGCTGTCCTCAGCGCCGAAGGAAACGCCGGTGGGAACACCGGCGCTACAGGAAGCGGAAAGCAAGCGTCGCAGCCAGCGCGTCTTCCGGGAAGAGCCCTCGGTGCGGTTCCTGGTTTCAACTGAGGCCGGCGGCGAAGGTATTGACCTTCAGTTCTGCTACATCGTGGTGAATTACGACCTTCCCTGGAATCCCATGCGCTACGAGCAGCGCGTGGGGCGCGTCTACCGCTACGGCCAGGAGAAAGTGGTCCAGATTTACAACCTCCGCGCCAAAGACACGGTGGAGGAAACCGTGCGCTCCTATTTCGAGCAGCGCTTGCGGGTGGCGGCGCAGGCCCTCCAGCAGGTGACCGGCGAAGAGCCTGAGGAGTTGATCGCCAGCCTGAACTGGCAACTGGAAACGGAGATCGAGCCGGACGAGATTTATAAGCGGGCGTTGGTGGATGGGACGCTGAACAAACAGACCAAAGAGGAAATCCAAGCGGCCGTGCGGCGGGCTCAAGAGGCGTTTGAGATTGCCACCCAGAGCCTCTTCAAGGATGCTTCCAGCTATAGCTTTGACAGTTACCAAGAGGCCCTGGCCAGTCCGGTGAACTTGAAGGACCTGGAAGACTTCACGCTGAAGTTTCTGGCCCGCGAACGGCGGCAAGTGCAACGCAAAGACGGATTGTACGAATTCCTAACGCCCGAAGCAATGAAAGAGAACGGCCTTGATGAGCGCTATCGGAGGGCCACGTTTGACCGTGCAACGGCAATCCGTAATTCTCAGGCGGATTTCCTCGCCCTCGGGCACCCGTTCATTGACGCTATGCTTCGCCGGGTGGGAGATTACAGTTTTGGCGGGCACAATGCGGTTCGCGTGATTCCCGCAAATGGACTTGCTTCCGCCGTGCCCAGGGCAGGCTACCAGTTCAATTTCACCATTCGCTCGCGAGTTCAGCGCGAAGACGGGGATGAATACCTTTTCGACCTGCACACAGTGGTTGTGCTGCCTGACGGGAGCATCGACGCAGAGCTTTCTTCATTGGCTGCAAGTAGCTATAGCGAGAATGAATCGCTCTCGCCGCAAGCCGAGAGAGCCCTGGATTCGCTCGACAAAATGGACGCCGAGGAAGCCTATCAACATGCCAAGAACCATGTTGAACGAAACGCCCAGCTCTGGGATTGGGAAGAAGATGTGGAGCTAATTGGCGTGGCAAGAGTCGTGGCCCTTCCTGTAAACTGAAACCTGCCACTTCGATCAAGCCAGCGTAATGCGGACCTGCTTTTCGTAGTCCGGAGCTCTTCTTGTACGGTCGATTGCGAAGCGCGGCCTCCCCCAACGGGTACCGGGCTTCAACTCGCGCCCCTCTTTCCATAAGCGCAAGCCCCCGAACCCCGCCCCGTGCTTCTTGCGCCCACGTTAGCATGTTTTGGTAGTGGGTCACTTTGGCTTTTTTGTAGCGGCGGTCGCCGCGGTCAACGAAGGGAACATCTTCCGTTTTCTCAACAAGCCTTGCCCGACCGGGGCTCTCCTCTGGGCGCTGGAAGCCTCCGTCGCACAGTACCGGCTGATCACCGCCGAGCGCGAGCTTTTGGAGGAAACGCTACAGGGCAGCCTGAAGACCCTTACCGAAATCCTGGCGTTGGTCAACCCGGAAGCCTTTGGCCGGGCCATCCGCATCCGCAAAATGGTAAGTGAATTGGCCCGGCGGGAGGGTGTTTCCGACCCCTGGCAGGCCGAGATTGCGGCCATGTTGGCACAAATTGGCTGGGTCACCCTCCCCGCCGCTACGGCCAGCAAGCTCTACCGCGGCCTCGCACTTTCGGCATCGGAGGAGGCCATCGTCGAGAACCTGCCAAAACTGACGGAACAACTTCTGGCCAACATCCCCCGCCTGGAGTCGGTGCGAGAGATTCTGCGCTACCGGGGCAAGCATTTTGACGGGCAAGGGACACCCCACGACGCCCTACGCGGGGCGGCCATCCCCTGGGGGGCCCGTGCCCTCAAGTGCCTCGCGGATTTCGACATCTTGGAGTCCCAGGGCTTCTCGACGGGGATGGCGTTGGATACCCTGCGCGCCCGCAGCGGGTGGTATGACCCGACCATCCTGGAAGCCCTGGCAAGACGGCAGGAAGGCAAACCCCATGACGCGGTGGTGGTGCGGGTCGCTTTGCACGGAGTGCAGCCAGGAATGGTTTTCGCGGAAGATGTCAGAACCCCCGCTGGCCTGCTGCTGATTGCACGCGGTCAAGAGGTGACGCCGAGCCTGGTCGAGCGAATCAAGAACCTGGCCTTGAATTCCAAGATCAGTGAACCGGTGCTGGTCATCCTTCCCAGTCAACAGAGGATCGGGTGATTGGATGATCGGGTCATCTGGCCACTTAAGGGCAGATTTTCCCTGGCCGATTGACGATTGAAAGTCCTCCTTGTGGTGTAGGAATCGTCAATCGACAATCATCAATCCAAATGGCCCGATGGCTTGAAATCTCAAATTCCAAATTGCCTTTTCCACCTGCCTACTGCCCACCTGCCTACCTGCCCACTGCCCAACTGCCTGGCTTACCTTGCCCCCCAACCGGTTCGCGTGGTTTATCACCCGCCGTTCCCTGGCAGGACGCCATCCGCCAAGTCGCTCGTGAGCGGCCTCTGGCTTGCCGCAGGTATTCACTTGCGCCTGCGGCGGCGACCCAACGGGGCGAGGCCAAGCAGCCCCGTCCCAAGCAGAAGCAGCGAAGATGGCTCCGGGACGGGTGCAAGGTTCACATCGATCCAGTCGATGCCAATCCAAGGCATCCAATCCGTCCAAGAGTACTGCGGATGATCCACCGGCACGGGGGTGGTATTTACAATGCTCACTGTGAAGGGCGTGCTGAGGTCTGACGTCGTAAAGCTGAACTGCTCCCAGTAGGTACCGAACGACTCGGCCCCCCACGGCTGCCCGTGTTGCAAGGATTCCGATCCTGAGAACACCGAAGCACCATTGACGAAGATCTGCTCCGAGTAGTCGCTGGCAAGTCCCGCGGCATGATCATCAGCGACCAAGGAGAATGTGACCGTCGCCGACCCGTAGTCCGCCAGAGGCAGGCAGCCAGAGAGTGACCCGAAATTCCACGTCCCAGACGTGCCCGCGTACAGGATGTCGGCCGCGTGGTCCTTGACCCCGTAACTGCCGACCCCGTTGAGTTCTTTGTAGAAATTGGCTGAGCCAGCGCCACACGTCACGCTCGCAGAGGGGTCGCTTAACCGACCGGTGTACCCAGGAGGGGGCTCAGTCTGGGCGGTCATGCTAGCCGGACGTACCGCAAGAATCCCTCCGAGCACGAGTAAGAATGTTGCATGATGAACAATACGGTTCTTGGACATGAGTACCTCCACTTTTGGAGCAAGCACGTAAACTTCCATTACGTTTTGTTCTGTTTTGTTCTGTTCTGTTCTGTTCTGCAAGGACTTAGCGGCAGGGGCGTCCCGGGGGCCTGAGCGGCATGTGCAAGCTCTTGCAGTTAGATGGCGAACATTTTCACAGCCAGCGACAACCCTTGCAGAAGTCTGTCTTCGCCCCGATGCTCGCTCCCATCCGCACGCCTCTTTGCGTGCACCCGGCGTGCCATGCGCCCCTACGCCCCACCCGGGTGCATCCTCTGTATTGCAATACCGTAAAATCTTCTTTTTTTGCAAGATTTTCGTACTATTTGAGGTATTACGAGAATAAGAACGGCCTGATCGTTTCGTTGCGGCTCCGCCGCGCTTTGCTACCTTGTCTATGCGCGCGACGCCACGATGCGAGCAGCCGCTGGCCCATGACCACTCAGGATGGCAGCATTGGAGGGTTTTTCCGCAGCCTGTTAAGCCGGTTTTGGTCCGGCCCCGGTAGGGGCCAACCGTGGGCAGCCGCAGGTATTAACCTGCGGACAGCAGAACCCACCCGACTTCCCAACCCGTCAGCCGACGGATTGACCCTACGAGGGTTCGGCCCCTCCAGGGCCGGAAGTATCTCTCGGCTTCCATTTCCGTAGGTTTCATCCCGCAGGGCCGGACCAAAAGAGGGCTACGGCTACTCATGGCGTCGACTCGACCACGTGCTTAAGTAAACGCCTGTGGGGAAAGATCCTTTCACCCGCCCTCGTACCTCGGCCACCCGCCGGCGAGGGAGAGGGGTACCGAAGGCGGGAAGGCGCGAGCCGGCATTCGTGTCCTCGTTCCTGAAGTCTAAATCCTGACTCCTAAGAGCAGGATTTAGGATCAAGGATTAAGGATCAAGTGGTAAGGCGTCAAACGCCCCTTTACCCCTCTCGGCTTCCTCGGCCCCTAAATCCTGAATCCTGACTCCTCAATCCTGTTTTTTCAGTACTCCGTCCGGTGGGGAGACGCAACGTTGACACCCTCGTGAAGTCTGATATCTTAGGTTTCTAGTTCGGGGACAGAGGAGATACGGCATGAAAACTGAGCAGACTTTCACTCGGCGAAGATTCCTGGAAGGCGCGCTGGCGGGCGCCTCGGGCCTGGCGTTGACTCAGGCGAACCCATCGCGGCCTTCTGCGAATCCTCGCCAATGGAAATTCGGGGTGGTAGGATCCGGTAGCCGTGCCCGCAACGCGCATCTGCCGATTCTCCGCGACTACTTTCCCGAGGTCGAAGTGGTGGCTCTCTGCGATATCACTTCCGATAACCTTCAGGAAGGTCTTAAGGTTTATGGAAAGACCGTGGCCGCGTACAGCGATTACAACAAAATGCTATCCGAGCATCCGGAGTTGGACGCCGTGGTGGTGGTCGTGCCGAATTTCCTGCATGCTCCCGTGACCCTCGCCGCGCTCGCGGCCGGCAAGCACGTCCTGACCGAGAAGCCCATGGCCACGCACGTGGCCGACGCCACAAAAATGATCGAGGCGGCCCAAAAGCAACAGCGCGTGTTGCAGGTGGGATTTCAAATGCGTTACTCACTGCTGTTCCGGCGAATGGCAGAGTTGCTTCGCCAAGGCGCGATTGGAGACCTCGAGTTGGTTTTTGCCGCGCTCTTTCGCAGCGACTGGAATCCGAAAAGTTGGAAATACACCGACCCCAGGACGGGAGTCAGCACGAATTGGCGATTTCTGACTTATACCGCCGGCACTTCCTTAATGGAGGACGGCATTCACGAGCTCGATGTCATTCACTGGCTGGCGAACGCCCGGCCCGAGCTCATCCAAGCCCAGGGCGGCAACAACGTGTACCGCGATCGCGAGACCATCGACAACGCCGGCCTGCTGATCGAGTTCGCCGGCCAAGTCCGCTGTAGTTTCGGATTTTCGCTCTTTACACCGGTCGAGGACGGCTTGGTGATGCGCTTCTACGGCTCCCAAGGAGAGATGACCTTCCGCCGCGAAAGGGATGCTCAGTATGTTGTCATCAATCGTTACCACGGAATGCCACAGAGTATCGAGGTCCCTTACTTTCTACCCGAGGAAACGGAGATTTGGGAAGATCTCAGCAAGCGCCGCCACACGCACGCGCCCATGGAATTCGACAACGAGATTTCAACCGTGCGCGTCCACAAGACATTCCTGAAATCTCTGGAGAGCGGCGAGGCTCCTTTCTCCAACGGCGACGCAGGGCGCGACGCGATTCACATGGCGCTGGCGGCGGAGCACTCTTTGCGGACAGGGCAACCCATCGCTTGGGATTCCTCCGACATCACGCTGTAGAGTAGGCCCGGCAATTCTTGACCTTATCCGCGCCAACAGACCAGTTTTAACTCGGTCATCTCCTCCACGGTGAAATGCGGCCCCTCGCGCCCGATTCCACTTTTCTTAACCCCACCGTAAGGCATATGGTCGGCGCGATAGCTCGGGACGTCGTTCACAATTACGCCTCCCACGCGCAACTGACGGGCCGCTTGAAATGCTCTGCCAAGGTCGCGCGTGCAGATGCCGGCCTGCAAACCGTACTCGCTGGCATTCACGGCATCGACGGCCTCTTGCAGAAAACGGTAGGGATGTAAAACCACTACCGGCCCGAAGACCTCGCGACAGCAGACCTCCAGGTCGGGAACGACATCGGCGAGGATGGTCGGCTCCATCGTGGCGTTTTGTCTCTTCCCTCCGGCGAGCACACGCGCTCCACGGGAACGGGCGCGCTCGATCCACTCTTCCACTCGCTCCGCCTCACCCAAAGTAATTAGGGAAGAAATATCGGTGCTCTCGTCGAGGGGGTGCCCGATCTTGAGTTCTTGGGTGGCAGCGACGAAGCGCTCCGTGAATTCCTTTTCAATGGATTCGTGGACGTAAATATTCTGCACCGAGATACAGACTTGCCCGGAATGCGTAAAGCTCCCCGTTACGCAGCGTGGAATCATCGTGTCCAGGTCGCAGTCGGGCTCGAGGATGACCGAGGAATTCGAGCCTAATTCCAGGGTGACGCGTCGCAGGCCGGTTTGCGCGCGTATTTGTTCTCCGACGGGGACGCTACCGGTAAAGGTGATCATCGCCACTCGCGAATCGGTGATCAATGGCGGCCCCAACTTGCCCCCTGACCCGGTTACGACGTTATAGGCGCCCACGGGCGCGCCCGCCTCCTGGATCAATCTGGCTAGACGCAGCGCGCTGAGCGGAGTGTTCCCGGAAGGTTTGTGAACCACACTGTTGCCTGCCGCCAAGGCCGGTCCAATCTTGTGCAGGGCAAGGTTCAAGGGGTAGTTGAAAGGAGTAATAGCGCCGATAACTCCCACCGGCTCGCGCACGGTCATGGCCCAACGCCCTTTTCCGATGGGGGCCGCCTCCATCGGAATCACTTCGCCGCGCAGGTTGCGGGCAGCGTCGGCGGAAGCGATCAGGGTTTGTTGGCCGCGCTCGACCTCGAGCCGCGCTTCGCGAATCGGCTTTCCGGTTTCATAGCAGACGAGCAGGGCAAACTCCCCGGCATCGCGCTCCAGCAAGCGGCGCATGCGTTCGAGGAGTTCGGCGCGCTCGTATTGGGCGAGCCGCGCCATCGCCGGCGCTCCGGCATGAGCCGCCGACACCGCGCGCTCGGCCGTCGCGGCCTCTGCCTCATAAACTTCTCCGACCGGCGTGCCATCGTAGGGGAGATGGATCGTCCGCAGTGCGCCCAAGCGTACCCACTCACCGCCGATGAACATGGGGAATTCCTTTTTTTCAATGGTTGCCGTGGCCATGGGTCATACTCCCTATTTTATTTGCTCGCGGTACTGTAAGCGTCAAGCCACGCACATCCGCTCCCCAGCCGGTACCGGCAGAGTAATTCCCGCATGAGGGATATACGCGACCCGCGCTCCTCCTCTCGACCTGCACAGTTCCGTGAAGCCGCAGAAAGGCATTCTTTCGTATTTCCAATAGACTCGTCAAACCCTTCCGCTTGAAATCCCGGTGACCAGAGAATTCCGCTGAGCTTTGACCCTCAACGATGTATTTTCCCAAGCATTTTGACGAAGTTTCAGTATGGCAAACTCGCTCGGTTGCGAATAGCGCGATTATCGTCTTTCCTTTCAACAGAATTCCGTCATCTCACTGATTGTCGTGCAACCTGCGTATTCTCGGCCAAGAAGTTGGGTCGGTCGTTGTCCATTTTGTCACACTCGCCTGTGTTTTCATGCACATAGCTGGGTCGATCTTCATTTTTAACATCTCTATCGGTCAGCGGGTACGGTCAAAAACTTTGCTTCATCAGGTCGATAACCTGTTGAATTGCTGGGGGAAGCTGGATTTTCTGCTTTCTCCCCCCTGGGGACGTGGTGAGCTAGGAGGGAGGGGTGAGCCGGGGACGGGCTGCCGTGTGCAAAAACCGAACGGAGTCGTGCGTGGCCGCTCATTAACCCCGGCGCGCGGCAGCAGACGTTTCCACCACCTCAGGAACCCGCTACATCGCTCAATCGCGATTCTTGGGTCTTCGTGGGTGCGCGACATAAAAGTGGGAACCAGGCAGCTCTCTTTTTTTGTGGCACGTAACCTAGCGTAATGTTACGCTAGGTTGAGGAGGGAAATTTCCTATGCCTGAGTCTCTCGCGGAACTCGA
>Ga0187849_1005009_pt1 | contig 10730 bp, 9 predicted proteins | sample June2016WEW_4_10_2_FD_132412 | JGI IMG/M metagenome (GOLD analysis project Ga0187849, IMG submission 132412) | Peatland microbial communities from SPRUCE experiment site at the Marcell Experimental Forest, Minnesota, USA - June2016WEW_4_100 | ecosystem: Environmental > Terrestrial > Soil >... | reverse complement strand
GGTTTCTGCTGGATGAGACCGACGATGTTGCGGATGGCGGGGTCGGCGTCGTAGCCAAGCAACAAATCGGGCGCGCTCAAATGGAAGAAGCTAAGCGCATGGGATTGGATGACCTGGCCCATGTGCATCAGTTCGCGCAGCATCTTTGCCGTATGCGGAATCTCGCGGCCAACGATGACATCGCAGGCCTTGGCGCTGGCGAGCAGGTGGCTGACGGGACAGATACCGCAGGTGCGCGGCGTGATTTGCGGCATCTCGGTAAAATGCCGGCCTTCGCAGAACTTTTCAAAACCGCGAAACTCCACGACGTGAAAACGCGCGTCGTCCACCTCGCCCTGACTGTCGAGATGGATGGTGATCTTGGCGTGACCTTCGATGCGGGTCACCGGGTTGATGATGATAGTTTTGGTCGTCATGTCAGTCGTATCTCAAATTCTTTTCGTTCCACTGTGGCGTGCGACCGGCCAGTAATTCCGTCAGGGCATACCAAATCATGTCGGCATCCGGCGGGCAGCCGGGGATGCTGAAATCGACCTTCACCACTTCCTGAAGCGGCCGCGCCTTCGGGCACAGCCCCGGCACGACAGGGTCGTTAGGGATGCAACTAATGCGGTTGCTCTCGGCCTGCTCATAGGCGCGCGCCAGGCAGTCCTTCAACGGAAACTGATTGCGCAGCGCCGGGATATTGCCGTTGATGGCGCAGTCGCCAATCGCAATGAGAATCTTGCAGCGGTCGCGCATCATCTTCAGTTCATGTTCCTGGTCGGTGTTGTTCACGCAACCCTCGACAATGCCGACGTCCACCTGCGGCATGTCCTTCACCTTGGTGTCCACGATGGGGCTGAACAGGACGTCAATCAGCTTGAACAAATCCACCAGGCGCTCGTCCAGATCGAGGAATGACATGTGGCAACCCGAGCAGCCGCTCAGCCACATCGTCGCGACACGCACCTTGGCGGGCGCACCGGCCTTGGCCGCGGCCTTCGCGACCGGCGGGCGGGTGGATTTCTTCGTTGTTTTATTGCGGGTCATCTTGTTCATGCAAATACACTCTCCAAAATCGCCGCGTCTTCGCGCGCCTCGCCGCTGACGGGCAGCACAGGCCGCAGAGACAACTGGCGCCCTTCCAGATTGGTAATCGTGCCGGACTTCTCGCACCAGATGGTTGTGGGCAACACGACCGTCGCCTTCTCGGTGAGCGCCGAGCGGTAACTGGCCTGCACCACCACACAGGGAATTTCTTCCAACAGCGCAGGCACATATTTCTCATCAAAAATCCCCGCGCCGCCATCGGGCGTGTCGCTGGCAACAATGTGCAGGAACTTTAATGGCCTGGTGTCCAACCACGGGCCGACGTCTTCAATCGCCTCAATGCCGGCGCCCGCCAAGGCGAGGCCGTTGCTGCTGACCGGCAAGCCGATAAGCGCGGGTTTCTGGCCGCCCGCATTGCGTTCAAAAATCTGGATAAGATGTTCCATCACAGTCACGCCAATCGGGGTCATTGCGTTCGGGCCATAGACGATGGCCGGTCGCTTTGCCCCTTCAAGAGTCGCCGCCACCCGATCCCAAAACTGGTGTTCCAAGCTGACGGCATAGGCGCAGACGTCGGCATACTGATCGAGGTCGCTCTTGCGAGAGTTAAATATCAACAACTTCGCACCGTGTTTGCGAACCATGATGCGGATGCGGGCCCCGAGCACGGGGTTGTCGCGGGATGGTTGGGCGCCGATGACGATGATGGCGTCTGCGTCCTCCAGGTTCCGCAACGCGTCGGCACTGAAAGACGGCTCGTTGCAGAGCGCCGCCTCGTTGGCAGCCACATACATGCCGACCCGGTCGATCTTGCCGGCCAGCGCCATAATCACCTGCGCGGTCTCGTTGGTCACGCGCGGGGCGATGAGCATCGCTTTTTCCGTTTTTTTGGCCTCCTTGCCGGCTTTGCGAACTGCGGCGAGCGCCTTGTCCCAAGTGGTGGGTTGCAATTTGCCGTCCTTATCGCGGAGCATCGGCTGGGTGATGCGTTCACGCGGTTCAGCCCACGTCTCATACCGGCCTTTCACGCAGAGGTGGCCGCGGTTGACGGGTGAATCGGGATCGCCCCAGACGTTCACGATGCGGTCTTCCTTGATGAACACCTTCAAGCCGCAGCCCACCGGACACTCGGTGCAGGTTGTCAACACCTGCCGGCAACTCGCGAGCGGCCCCCGGAACGCCGTCGCCTTGTCGAAGAACGCGCCGGTCGGGCAATTGGCGACGCATGCGCCGCACAACGTGCACGTCTCGGACTCACCGAATTTCTTCAGCATGTCCACGATGATTTGGTTCTTGATGCCGCGGTTGGCGACGTCGAGCGTGTGCACGCCTTCAATCTCGTCGCACGTCCGCACACAACGCGTGCATAGGATGCAACGACTATGGTCCAGACCAAAATACTTTGCCGTCAAGTCCACCGGCAGTGCGGGATAGAGATACTGATACCGGATGTTGGTTATGCCATGGGCGTAACCTTGGTGCTGCAGGCCGCAGTCGCCCTTGTTATACGGGCACATCGGGCAGATATGGTTGCGTTCGCTGAAGAGCAGCTCCAGCGTGGCCTTCCGCAGGTCCTGCAAGCGCGGGCTGTTGGTGATAATCTTCGAGCCATCCATCGCCGGTGTGGCGCAAGACGGCACGACCTTCGCACTGCCTTCAATTTCGACGATGCACATCCTGCAACCGCCCCATGCAGTCAGTCCCTCCAGATAGCACAACGTCGGGATGTAAATGTCGTTGGCGCGGGCGATTTTCAGGATGGTCTGTCCCGGTTCGCCACTGCAGGCTTTGCCGTTGATGGTGAGAGAAATTTTCTTGGTCGTCATCATGGTTTCACTCCGCATCAATGCGATTTCCTTTCGTCGCCGCCGATTTTGATATCGCAACGCAGACAGCGGTAACATTCCGCCTTGGCCTGCCATTCGGTGAACGTGGGTGACACCTCCACGTTGCCGCGCCGTTGCCCGGGTGGAATGAGCCGCGCCGGGTTGCGCGGTCCGCCCTGGGACGACGGCGGGACCGTGTGGTCGTAGTCGAACTTCGGCCACAACTCTTCAAAACGATCCAGCCCGGTCAACTGCCGGTCTATCACCTTCGCGGCCTTTTTGCCGGACCCCATCGCCGTGGCGACGTTGGCGGCGCCAGTAGCGTAATCGCCACCGGCATAAATCTTCGGATTGCTGGTCTGCAACGTCCACGGATCCACCTTGACTGAACCCCATGAGGTCATGGTCAGACCAAGCGACTCACTCAACTGGCATTCAGGTTTTTCGCCGATGGCCTTGATGATGGTGTCGCATGGAACCACGTATGTGTCCTTCGTCATGACCGGGGCGCGGCGTCCGCGGGCGTCGTATTTGCCGGGAACGGTTTTGACGACTTCCAACCCGGTGACTTTGCCGGTTTTGTCGGTAATGACGCGCAACGGCGCGGCCATCGTGATGAGCTTGACGCCTTCTTCAAGCGCCTGCCCGGTTTCGTCCGGAATCGCCGGCATTTCCCCGCGCGACCGCCGATAGACGATGGTCACGTCGGCACCCAGCCGTTTTGCGGTGCGCGCCGCGTCAATCGCCGAGTTGCCGCCGCCGATGACGGCGACCTTCGGGCCGATGGACGGTTTCCTGCCGAATGCGGTTTCGTTGAGGAACGACAACGAGGAGAGCAAACCTTTTGCGTCGCCGCCCTGGACAGCAAGCGCCTGTTCCTCCCACGTGCCGAGGGCGAGGAAGACAACGTCGTTGTCCTGTGCGAGCTTGTCGAGTTGCAGCGTCTTGCCGAGTTCCGCCTTGAACTTGAATTGAACACCCACGCTGCGGATGAAGGAAAGCTCCTTGTCCACGATTTTCTTGGGCAGCCGATACTCGGGCAACGCATAGCGGAGCAGACCGCCGGCGTTGGGCGCCCTGTCGAACACTGTGACCTTGTGGCCGAGCAGTGCGAGGTAGAACGCCGCGCTCAAACCCGCCGGACCGGCGCCGACCACGGCAATCGTTTTGCCGGTGGCGGCCTTCTTGCGTTTGAGAATGCGCTGCAACACCCGCTTGGCGCCGCCGCCTTCGTACATCACGTCGCCGATATACCTGTGGGTTTCGCGCATGTTGACGGGGGCATCCACGCTGGCGCGCCGGCAGCGGATTTCGCACGGGTGCTGGCAGACACGGCCCGTCGTGGACGGCAGCGGATTGTCCATTACCACCTGCTCGAACGCGTCTTCAATCCGGTCCTCCTTCAACAGTTGCAGGAAGCCGGGGATGTTCATGTTCAACGGACAGGTGTTTTCGCACGGTGAGAGTTGTAAATTGCCGCACACACCGGCCACGCAACGGTGTTCGCGAATGTGCTGCTCGTATTCGTGCCGGAAATACTTCAACGTCGTCAGCACCGGGTTCGGCGCGGTCTGGCCGAGACCGCAGAGACTGGCGTCGCGGACGACGGTGCAAAGGGCCTCGAGTTTATCGAGGTCGGCGAGCCCGCCTTCGCCGCGGCAGATTTTCTCCAGCAGAATCGACATCTGCCTGGTGCCGACGCGGCAAGGCGGACATTTGCCGCAGGATTCGTCGCAGCAAAACTCCATAAAAAACCGGGCGACTTCCACCATGCAGGAATCCTCGTCCATGACAACCATGCCGCCGGAACCCATGATGGAACCGAGTTTTTGAAGCGTCTCATACTCGACCGGCGTGTCGAGATATTGAACAGGGATGACGCCACCGGAGGGACCGCCGGTCTGGACGGCCTTGAATTGTTTGCCGTCGGGGATGCCGCCGCCGATGTCGTAAATGATGTCGCGCAACGGCGTGCCAAACGGGACTTCAACCAGCCCGGTGTTCTTGATTTTGCCCGCGAGCGCGAAGACTTTGGTGCCCTTGGTCTTCTCGGTGCCGAACGTGAAATACCACGCAGCGCCTTTGCGGATGATGACCGGTACGGCGGCCCAAGTTTCGACATTATTGATGTTGGTGGGTTTGCCCCAAAGGCCGCGTTGTGCCGGAAACGGCGGACGCGGCATCGGCTGGCCGCGCCGGCCTTCAATGGAACGCATGAGCGCGGTTTCCTCGCCGCAAACGAACGCGCCGGCGCCGATGCGGAGTTCGAGGTCGAAATCGAATCCTTTCTCAAAGAGGTTTTTGCCGAGCAGGCCGTGTTCGTAGGCTTGGTTGATGGCAATCTGGAGGCGTTTGATGGCCAGCGGATACTCGGCGCGGATGTAAATGAACCCGCGGTTGGCACCCATCGCGTAACCGCCGATGGCCATGCCTTCGATGACGCGGTGCGGATCGCCTTCGAGAACGGCACGGTTCATGAACGCGCCCGGATCGCCTTCGTCGGCGTTGCAGATGATATACTTGGGTTTGTCCGGCGACCTGGCCATTAACTCCCACTTCAACCCTGTCGGAAAACCTGCGCCCCCGCGACCGCGCAGGCCGCTGGCTTTGATCTCCCCGATGACCTGTTCGGGCGTCATCCCGGTGAGGATTTTGCCAAGGGCGGCATATCCGTCGCGGGCGATGTATTCTTCGATTTTCTCGGCGTCAATCAGGCCGCAGTTTTCGAGGATGATCTTGGTCTGCCTGGCCGTGAACGCGAAGTCGCGTTGGGTGGTGATGACGTTGTCGCCGAGTTCCCCCTTGGGCAGCAATCTCCTGCAGGGCCGGCCTTTGATAAAATGTTCCTCCACCAATTCCGGCACGTCCAACGCCGTGACGCGCTGATAGAAGGTGCCATCGGGGTGAATGAGGATGACCGGGCCAAGGTCGCACGGCCCCATGCAACCGGTCACGATCACCTGGACTTCATTGTCCAGCTTGCGCTTCTTTAATTCGGACGCGAGGACGTCCTGGACGGCGTGGCAGCCTGAACTGAGGCAACCGGCGCCGCCGCAAACCAATACGTGAGAACGAATCATGCTGGATCACTCCGTCTTCTTTTCCCTGCCGACGGCAAGGTTGTCCACCTTCCGGCCTTTTTGCAGATGTTCAGAGACGATTTTTTTCGCCTTTTCAGTGTCGATCTGGGCGTAGGTGGTCTTTTCGCCGCCGGCTTCCTCGACCTGAACGACCGGCTCGATGTTCTCCAACCCATGCTCGCCCGTGACGCGGACTTCCACGTCGTCGAGACCCTGTTTTTCGATTTCGTCGAGCATGGTCTTCATGACTTCGCGTGCGCCGGCGGCGATGCCGCTGGTGCCCATGCTGATAACCACGCGGTATTTTTTGCCGCCTTCGCGCAGGGCGATTTGTTTTTGGGCCTTCTCTTTGAGTTGTTTCAATTGTTCCAGGTTCATAGAATGACTCCTCCTCTTGTGGCCAGCTCCCGAGAGTCGAAGGAAAACTTCTGCTCATCGGAGCGATAGTTTAACTGCACATCCATCTTTTTATCCGTTGCACACAGGGCCAGGATCGTTGTGTTCAAGTCGCCCAGCGGCGGACGGTCAATGTGACTGAGCCGCATGGAGGCGGTGACCGACGTGCCCCGGCCGGGGACAGACCGCACATGAAAGTGTCCATCGCACATCTCGGCAGTTTGTTGCAACAGGGCGAGACCCAGCCCGACGGGCTTGCGGCGTTTCTTCTTGCTGCTCCAGCGGCGCGTGAGCACCTGCTTCAGCGTGGCTGCGTCCATGCCGTGGCCATCATCCCGCACGCGCAGGATGAGGCAATCCCGTTTGCGGCTCTCCAGAATGCTGATTTGCACCTTCTTGGCGTTGGCGGAGAGCGAGTTCATGGCAATGTCCAGGACGTGTTGTGACAACTCTTCAAACATATTTCTTCAGTCCCACCTTGCAAAACTGCGGAACTTTGTCGGCTGTCAATTTGCCGTAAACATCGTCGCCCACCGACAACGCCGGCGCCAGCGCACAGGCGCCGATGCATCGAGCGGTGGTCAAACTGAAAAGGCCGTCCTTGGTCGTTTCCCCTTCATTGATCCCCAGTTCCTTCTCCAGCGCGATGAGGATCGCATCCGAACCGCGCACGTGGCAGCCGGTGCCGCGGCAGACCATGATCAGGTGCTTGCCGCGCGGGACCGTGGTGAAAAAGTGGTAGAAAGTGACAACGCCATACACGTGTGAGATGGGCAGCTTCAACGCGGTGGCGATGTAGCGGAGCACGTCGGCGCCGAGGTAACCGAACATCTGCTGCGCCGCATGCAACACTTGGATTAACGCCGTCGGTTCGTGGTTGTAGTTTTCAATCGTGCGGTCGAGGTCCGCAAAGCGCGGATCGCCGCTCGGATGGGTCGTTTCCATGTCCGCGATGCGCGCGGTCCCGCTGATGGCTTTTGGGTTCATCGCAATCCCGCCTCCCAAAGTTTGCCGGCGGCCTCGTAGGCCGTTTGTTTCGTGGACAACAACACAATGTTCTCCGCGTCCGCCTCGGCCACGACTCCCGGATCGGGTTTGCGGCCGCAGGTGAACAGCACCGCGTTGATGTCCTTGGCCAGGGCGCAGGAGATAACGTTGCGGTGGGTCTGGACGGTGATCCATAACACTCCCGGGCTGGCGTGCGCCAGCACGTCACTGAGCAGGTCGCTGATATAGCAGCCCGCAAGATCCGCCTCCGCCCGATTGGTCAGCGGCTCGGCCTTCATCGCGGCAATCACAGACGAGAGTTTTATCAGTTTGTCAGTTTTCATTGGTGTTTCTCCTGCTTGGGTGGTCGGCTGACCTTGCTCAACAGCACCTCGGAATGCAGGCGCGTGCCGACGCTCATTTCAGAATGGATTTCAAATTTATCGGAACATTTCTTGATATTGGGCAGGCCCATGCCGGCACCAAAACCCAGTTCGCGCGCCAGCGGCCCGGCAGTGGACCACCCTTCCTGCATGGCCAGATCCACGTTCTCAATTCCAGGCCCGCGGTCCACGGCTTCAATGACCACATTCCCGGGCGAAACGACAACCGAGATGTCACCGCCAACGGAATGGATGATGATGTTCATCTCGGCCTCGTAGGTGATGATTGCGGCGCGGCGCTGGATGTCCGGATCAACGCCGCGCATCCGCAGAATCCGGCGCATGCGCTGCGAAATCTTGCCTGCGCTGTCGTAATTGCCGGCTTTCACCTTCGTCCGCATGACGACCGATTTTGTGTGTTCCAGGTCGTGCATCTGGCCTGAGAACAATGCGGCCTCGTGGATGGCGGCTTCCTCGGCGCGTTTCTCCAGATGTTGCATCAGGCAGGCGGTGATGTCTCCGTGGGTGAGGATACCCACGAGTTTGCCGCTGCTGTTCAGCACGGGAAAACGCCCGAAGCCGTGCCGGTCAAATTCCGCCACCGCGCGCACGAGCGAAAAGTGGTCGCGAAGTGTGACGATGTTCCGCGTCATCCACCGCTCCGCCGGATCGTTGACATAGCCCTGATCAAGGGCATTGATGATGTCTTCAATGCTGACCAGCCCTGTCAGAACGCCGTTCTGGAGGATTGGCACGCCCGATATGCAATGGGTCTTCATCAAATGCTGGATCGCGCGCAGCGAATCGCCCGGCGCGGCAGTCACCGCGGGCTGGGTCATGGCATCGCGCACGCGCAGCTCGTAAACCAGGACTTGGGCAACGGAAACCTTGAGCGGCTTGCCCGCTGTCATGCCGATTTCGGTCGAAGACCCTTCAGACATAGTCACGGCGACCGTGCTGTCATCCAGTATGATCGCCGCCCCACTATGCGCCACAGCCGCGCCAGCGGTCAATCCCGGATGGCATTCCAAAATCCCGGAACGCCTGTTGCCGGCGCCATGCTGAAGAATGGTCATCGGGGGCGTTCCATTGTTTTTTTTGATTGTGGCGTTCATGACTCGAGACCTGCTCAATCCACCCCTATGCCAGCCAAAACCCGCACTGGCATCCATAAAATTCTCACGCGGGCGGGCGCATACGACTCTTCAAAAATTGGCAAAGTATCACCGTGCTTTGTCCGGCTGGATGACAATCTCGCTTCGACCTTCATTTTTATCCGGCGCAACAAAAATCCAGCGGGCGGGTTGGATTAAACGTGCGGTTGATTCGCGTTTCGGGTGGGTGGCGGTGTTCAGTTGTATATGTGCAAAAGCCGAAGAAAATTGTTGGAAGTGATGCGGGTTTCCCGTAGGCTACAGAGTTTTCCCGCTCGCTGTCAGAAAAAGCGAAGGGATTGCCAAGATATGTGGAGAGACATTGAATGATTGTATCAGATTTACCCGCGAACAAAATTTGTTCCGGCAACAGAACCACACGAATGATTAAAAACAGCTTATGAGCAAAGCATCGAAGTCGAAAAAATACGTTTATCTTTTTGGAAACAAGAAAGCCGATGGCAATGGCGGCATGAAGCCTTTGCTGGGCGGCAAAGGGGCCAACCTGGCTGAAATGAGCCGCATCGGCCTCCCGGTGCCTCCGGGCTTCACCATCACCACCGAGGTTTGCACTTATTACTACGCCAACAAGCAGACCTACCCGAAGGTTTTGGACGCGCAGGCCCAGGAGGGCGTCGCCTTCATCGAGAAAATCATGGGCACCAGGTTCGGTGACAAGACCGCCATGCCGCTGCTCGTTTCCGTCCGCTCCGGCGCGCGCGACTCCATGCCCGGCATGATGGACACGATTCTTAACCTCGGCCTGAACGATGAGACCGTACCGGCGCTGGTCAAGGCGACGAAGAATGAGCGTTTCGCGTGGGATTGCTACCGCCGTTTTATCCAGATGTATGGTGACGTCGTCATGGGCGTCCAAAAGAGCAAGGACGAAGATCACGAGCCGTTCGAAGTGGCCATCCACAAACTCAAACACGACCGTCACCACGCCGACATTGAAGACACGAAGATGACCGTGGCCGATCTCAAGGAATTGGTGAATCGGTTCAAGGCGTTGATCAAAGAACGCACTGGCAGTGAATTTCCGCAGGATCCCTGGAAACAGCTCTGGGGCGCGACCGGCGCCGTGTTCGGCTCGTGGATGAATGACCGCGCCATCGTCTATCGCCGCAAATACGGCATCCCCGCCGAATGGGGCACCGCCGTCAACATCCAGGCGATGGTGTATGGCAATACAGGCGATAATTCCGGGTCCGGTGTTGCCTTTACCCGCGACCCTGCGACCGGTGAAAAAGTTTTCTACGGCGAATTTCTCATCAATGCCCAGGGCGAAGATGTTGTCGCCGGCGTACGCACACCCGAACCGGTCGCCCAACTCAAGGGGCATCTGCCGAAAGCGTTCGCGGAATTGGAACAGGTTCGCAAGACCCTCGAGTCCCACTTCAAAGACGTGCAGGACTTCGAGTTCACGATTCAGGATGGCAAGCTGTTCATGCTCCAGACCCGCAACGGCAAACGCACCGGCCTCGCCGCTGTCCGCTTCGCCATCGAAATGGAGAGGGAAAAACTCATTGACTGGAAGACCGCCATCCGCCGCGTTCCAGCCGATCAGCTCGACCAACTGCTTGCTCCGGTCTTCGATCGCAATGCGATGAAGGCCGCCAGGTGCATCGCCAAAGGTCTCCCCGCCGGCCCCGGCGCCGCCTGCGGCAAAATGTATCTCAATGCCGATCGCGCCGAGGCCGCCGCGGCAAAGGGCGAAAAAGTATTGCTCGTCCGCAATGAGACTTCGCCTGAAGACTTGCGCGGCATGATCGCCTCTGAAGGCATCCTCACCGCGAAAGGCGGCGTCAGTTCGCACGCCGCGCTCGTGGCCCGGCAGATGGGCAAAGTCTGCGTCTGTGGCGCCGCCGC
>Ga0187849_1005006_pt1 | contig 10732 bp, 6 predicted proteins | sample June2016WEW_4_10_2_FD_132412 | JGI IMG/M metagenome (GOLD analysis project Ga0187849, IMG submission 132412) | Peatland microbial communities from SPRUCE experiment site at the Marcell Experimental Forest, Minnesota, USA - June2016WEW_4_100 | ecosystem: Environmental > Terrestrial > Soil >... | reverse complement strand
CCACGAGAGGTGCGAATGCTCTTGCCGGGGAATGGACCGCAAGCCTGGTGATTTCCTACTGGCTCGCGCAAGGAGCAGGCCAGAGAGGCGCCGGAGCAGTGCAGGGGCCCTGGATCTGCGCAGCGGCGGGGCTACCCGCGCGATCGCCAGCCGGTAGGTGACGCTCTTGAAGGCTATTTCGAGCGGAAGGTCAGCGAGGAGGCGGAAGCGGGATTCGCGGGAAGATGGCATAGCCTGATTCTCAAGAGGAATCTGCGTCATGTCGGATTGGCTCAACGTGTCGGGTTCGATCTTCTGTTTTCGTCCGCTATTATGCCCCAGTCCCTCATGCGACCGGCCGTTTTGCCAGCCTATGGGGTCCATGCCTAGCCAAAAATGGCGATCTAGGTTACTCCGCCGGACACGCCAAGCCGGTTTAGGGCTGGGCGAACGGCTAAGAGAAATGGGACAGTGGTGGGGTGGATTGCTCGCGATATGCCGACTTGTCACATTCAGTGGCTGATGGCAGCCTCGCTCCATGGCTGGCCAAGCTGAGAATCCGACGCTTCGCAAGAGGGTGGCCCAGCTTTTCGAGTATCTCAAAGCCTACACTGACCTGCGCTATCCGCCGGTTCGGGAAATCGGTCGACAACTTGGCACGCTTTGGCTGAAAGACCTGCCCTCGCATCCGAGCGTAGATCTACGCCGAGACCATGGCGAAAACGACGAGGACGGTGAGGATAGCGACATTGTATTAAGCCTGACAAGGCCGTCGCTGACTCCGTGTCCACAGCCATCGGCAGCCCTCCTTGAGTGGCTCAAACCCGGCTGGCGCAATTCGTCTGGAACCGCCGAAGTACAAAGCACTCGCAACATTGCCAGCAGGGACGGGACAACGCGGATCGAGCGATTTGAAGAAGACCCGCGCCGACTCGTATTTTTTCGCACGTGGCAGCAGGAACGCGAACAGTGGCGCGAAAATGAGCGACCGGCCCACGAGGCGCTGACCCTTTTTCAGCAGGCTTACGAATGGTATGGCATCGCCGAACGTGAGGCCGAACGAATTGAACTGATCGTTGCCGATGGCCTGTTGCACTGTCCAGCCCCGGACGGAGCGTTCCACCATCCAGTCCTGTTTCAAAAGCTGGAACTCGAGTTCTACCCCGAGAAGCGCCAACCGCAGTTCGTTTTTCGCAAGCGCGAACAGCCACCGGAGCTCTACATGGAATTTCTCCGCACCCTGCCGGGCGTGAACGTCGAACAATTGAGCAAGTGCGCCACCGAATTGAAGGAGGCGGAATTCGCTCCGCTTGGGGACGAAGATACAAATGGCTTTCTACAACGCTTGATCCAAGGCCTTTTCCCGAGCACGGGCTCCCTGATCGACGGAGCGCGACCACCACCAGTCGCTGAGGCGCATGATTCCGAATCGTCCCTTTTCGCCACGACCCCAGCCGATGGCGACGCTCCCACGATTGAACGCCAGCCGGTCATTTTCATGCGGCAGCGCCGCACCGGGCCGGGGAATGTCTTCGACCTTGTGCTCGAAGACATCGCCAGCCGCGACGCATTCTCACCGGCCCTCCTGCAAATACTCGGCTTAGTCGGAACCGCGAGTGCCCCGGGCGAAGCCCGCAGTGACGGACCCACTTTGGGCAACGAAGATGAAACCGTTTTGTTGGGCAAGCCGGCAAACAGCGAGCAGCTTGAGATCGCGAAACAGCTTGGCCGCCGCGACTGCGTGCTCGTCCAAGGACCACCCGGCACCGGCAAAACGCATACGATTGCGAACCTAATCGGCCATCTCTTGGCGCAAGGCAAACGCGTGCTCGTTACCGCGCACACGCCCAAAGCTCTCCGTGTGCTACGACAAAAGGTCGTTGAACCTCTTCAACCACTTTGCGTCAGCGTGCTGCACAACGATAAGCAGAGCCAAGAGGAGCTTCAGGCGTCCGTCCGCAAGATTCACCTGCGTTTAAGCGAAGACGACCGCCTCCTTGAACGAGATGCGCAACGGCTGAAAACGGACCGAAGGCGAATCCTAACGGCTTTGCGTGATTCCCGGCAGCAACTTCTCGATGCCCGGCAGGACGAGATTCGCTATGTCGTCTTCAGCGGCAAATCGACGCGCCCTATCGAAGCCGCAAAACAAGTAAAGGCAGGCGAGGGCCAGCATGACTGGATTCCCGGACCGGTCGAGCTGGGCGCATCGTTGCCCCTTTCTCATTCGGAGATTGTCGCCCTTTACCAGACCAACGCACGCGTTTCTCCTGCCGACGAGCGCGAGCTTGCTGGTGCCCGGCCCGACCTCAACACGTTGCCGACACCGGTCGAATTTCAACGCCTCGTGGACGAAATCGCCGCGCTTCAGGGTCAAAACCTTCGTTTGCGCGAGGAACTTTGGGATGATGCGCTCGGCCCCGACGATTTGGCCGCGTTTGACCGGATGCTAGAACTCGCCGGCAAGACCATCGAGTTCCTCCGCGAGTCCGCTGCATGGCAGCTTGAGGCCATTCAGGCCGGACGCGACGGCGAACACGCCCGCCGCGTTTGGGATTCGCTTGCGGAGTTGATTGAGACTGCCTGGCGTGAAATCCACGAGTGTCACACCTTGGTGATAGAACACGGTCCTTCGATCTCCGACGACCATGACCCGCACGATCTGCTGCCGCTGGTGGATGAAATCATTCAGCATGCCGAATCGGGCCGTTCATTCGGTCTCCTCACCAAGCTGACGAGACGGCGGTGGTTCGAATTCAAGGAAAAGGTTCGGATCGGAAACCGCGCACTGGAGTTGAGTGAGATCGCTCATCTCCGGGCAGTTCGGGCGCTGTTACGCATGCGTCAGCTCCGCTCCAATTTGCTCGAACGTTGGGAGCGCCAGATGGCGCAGCGCGGCGGAATCCCCTGCGTCGAACTCGGGGAGCGACCCGAACAGGTCTGCAAACAGTTCGTCGTGCAGATTCGAGTTGCGCTGGCGTGGCACGGCTCCACTTGGCAGCCGCTGGAGCGCGAGTTCGAGCGTCTCGGTTTTCACTGGTCCGCATTCTTGGAATCGGCGCCTGCGGAAGCGGGCGACAACGCCGAGCTTCGCCGGATTCGCCGTGCCGTGGTCGATGATCTGGCGCCCATCCTCCAGTCGCGAAGTGGCAACCTGAGGCACAAGAGATTGCAGGCTACGCTGAAAGCGTGGCGGGAGCTTTGGCGCACGACGAGCGGGCCGGCAGCCCGGGCTACCCAGCGCTTATTTCAGGCTTTGCGGGATGCTTCGCCTGCGGACTACCAGCACGCTTATGAAGAACTGTCTCGGCTCAAGAACCTCGAAGCTACTTTGAGCCAACGGTGTGATTTGCTCGACCAGCTCACGCGAACTGCGCCCGCATGGGCATCGGCTATCGAAAATCGGGTGCCACAACACAGCCGGGAAGAGCCTCCAGGCGATCCGCCGGCCGCTTGGGACTGGCGGCAGCTTCACGATGAATTGGAACGGCGGGCGAAGGTTTCCCTCGACGAATTGCAGCAGCGTATCGAGCAGCAGAGCCAGCAGCTTTTGGACGTCACGGCCCAACTCATCGAGAAGCAAACATGGACGAACCAAATCCGCCAAACCGGGCCTGCGCAAAAGCAGGCGCTTGGGGCCTTCGCGGCGATGCGAAACAAGCTGACAAAGACCGGGAAAGGGGTCCGCGACGCCGAACTCCGAGCCGCTGCCCGCCGCGAAATGGCGACTGCGAAGGATGCGGTCCCGGTATGGATCATGCCCCTTGCCGAAGTTGCGGAATCATTCGACCCCCGGAAGACTCGGTTCGATGTGGTGATTATCGACGAGGCCAGTCAATGCGACCCCACCTCGCTCTTCGCCCTCTATCTGGGGCATCAGACTATCATCGTGGGCGATGACGAACAGGTCACGCCCGTCGCCGTCGGCGTGCAGTCCGAGGAGGTGTCCAAGCTCATTCGCATATTCCTACAAGGCGTCCCGCACAAGGAGCTCTATGACGGGGAGACGTCAGTTTATGAGCTGGCGCAGATTGCGTTTGGCGGCGTCATCCGGCTGACAGAACATTTCCGATGCGCTCCAAGCATCATCGCATTCAGTAATGCCCTTTCCTACAAGGGCGAGGTCAAGCCGCTGCGCGAAGCGTCTTCAATTCCGCTCCGTCCACACGTCGTGCCATACCGCTTGCGCGAGGGACGCGACCGAGGCGACAATGTCAACGACCAAGAGGCCGAAGTCATAGCCTCCCTCGTTTGTGCGGCCATCCAGCAGCCGGAGTATGGGAAGAACGACTTGGGCGAGCCTACGACCTTCGGCACCGTCTCGCTCGTCGGCGACAAGCAAGCGCTCAGGATCGACACTATCCTACGGCAACGTCTGTCGCCGATCGAATACCGGCAGAGACAGATCCTTTGCGGCGACTCCGCACAATTTCAGGGCGACGAACGGGACGTCATGTTTCTTTCCGTGGTGGACTCGCCGCCGGCCCAGCCGCCACTCCCGATGCGTCAGGAAGGGCCGAAGAAGATTTTTAAGAAACGTTTCAATGTGGCCGCGAGCCGCGCACGGAATCAGATGTGGGTTGTCCACAGCCTGAATCACGAGTCCGACCTGCAGGTAGGCGACTACCGGCGCCGACTGATCGAGCATTCCCTCGACCCGCACGCGTGGGAACGCGAATTGGAGCAGCGTCTCGCCAAGGTGGACTCTCGTTCCAAGGTTTTCGAGGGGGCGGTATTGCGCCGCCTCATGGAGCGCGGCTACAATGTTGTCCCCCAATATCCGGCCGGTGCTTTCTACATCGACCTGGTCGTCATGGGAGCAGGACGTCGCTTAGCGGTCGAATGCGACGGCGAACAATTCCACGGGCCGGAGCAGTTGCAGAACGACCTTGCGCGGCAGGCCTTGCTGGAGCGCATGAAATGGACGTTTGTTCGCATCCGCGGCAGCATCTTCTTCCGCAACGAGGACCGCGCCTTGGAGCCGGTGTTTAAGCGATTGGAGGAGCTTTGCATCCCGCCCGAACTCAAGACGGGCGCTAACGCTGTTCCTGAATCTCGGAATGAGTTGGTCGAAAGAGTCATTCGCGAGGCGGAGAAGCTGCGTGCAGCATGGCGCGTTGAGGGCGAGACTGACACACACGAGCCGGAAGCAAATCAATGCATGAGCGCCACGGCCACGTTACGGCCGCCACCGCCACCACGGCCGTCACCGCCACCATCGCCACCTCCGCCACCACCACCGCGACCACCGCCGCCTACGTCACCACCACCGCGGCCGCCGCCGGATGGGGCGGCCGCAACGACCACGCCGCAGGCGGCGTCATCCCCTGCAAACCAGCTTCCTCACTCACCAATCGAAAGGATCTTGCCGAAACCTATCGGCCCATCGACGTCAGCCACTAAAGCAACCGTAACGAAGAAGCCACTCGATCTTTTGGAGGCAGAGATTATTTCTGCTCTTCTTGGACGTGGCCGAGTGCAAACCGAGCCGCTCATACTTGAACTCTCGCGAAGGCTCGGACTCGACTATATGGGTAACCGGAAGCTTCGAGCTGCGATGGATGCGCTGGAGGCGCGAGGTGCGATTCGGCGAGGGGTTCTCTATGTTGTCCTCGAGAACGTCTGAATTGTCCCAGCGCCTTCCCGAGGCGTTTAGGGCTGCGGCGTAGGCCTTTGGAGCTATGGTTTTGCGATGAGCACGGAGCCGACTTCCATCAAGGTTAGCTTCACGTTCTATCCGGCCGACGTGCGGGCGCTAAACGCGTGCGTGGTCGGCCTGCGTCGGGCCGGACTGCCGGTTCGCGGCGGCACGGTGCTCCGCGCGTTAATCCACTTTACCTCCGCAACCGAAATGTTCGCGCACGCGGTGCTGCTCACCAAGACCTACGACAGGAAGGACGGTCCGCGGGAAGCCGACTACGTGGCCGGTCATCCGACGGTCGATTTACCGCCCGATCTCGTGAAGAAGCTCGACGACGTGGTTACGGAGCTTGCCGACAAGATGATCCCGGCCAACCGAGCGTTCGTGGTGCGTGCATTGCTGCGCGCCGCTCCCACTGCGCAAACCCTGGCTCCGGCCGTCAGGAAATACCTTGCGGCCTTCCCCCCGCGACCACGCGGTTGGGCCGCTCGCAAGGCTCGCAATCGGGTCAAGCGCTGAATTCCCGGCAAAGCGGCAGGGGCTCGAAACGCAGCTGCGCGCCAACTTTCGGGGACTTTCTCCTTGGAATCCATTCCAGTGAACTCGATCCGCATGGGGTCGGCCTTGGGTAACCACGCCGGTTGCTGCACACTGTTACTCTGGCGGCAGTCCGGACCAAGGTTGACAATTGTCAACCGGGTCGCCCGCGGCCCGACGACATTCCGATTGGGTCTTGGAGCAATTGTCTGGTTGGTACCCGTCGTTCGGGCCGGCGTCCCAAGAAGTGCCCCGCCCGTCGGCCACCGAATAAACCCTCGCGCCAACCCTCTTCCACCGTAGGCTCAGCTAGTATGCTGTCAGCCAAGACTCGCGCGCTCCTCGATCAGAGTTGTGACGTCCTTTCGGTGACGATTCCCGAACATAACCGGATCCTCAAGGAGGCCGCGGAGCAACAGCTCCAGAACGGCATCGCCGGCCGGGAAAACCTCGATCGTTTCGCCGCCATCAAATATTTCCCGCTTTTCGAGGGCAAGATGAAGAGCGCCTATGCTGGCGCGTTGGCGGTGATTGACTCCTGCCACACGTGGGAGCCATTGCGCGAAATTCCCACTTATATCGAGGCCAAGACCGAGATCTTTGCTGACGAGGTTCACCAAAAAGTCGGGACCTTGGGACGAGGCGCACCCTTCAAACCCGAGCTAAAGGACATCCCTGCGCTCCATGCGTCCCTCAAGAAAGACTTCCGCTTTAAGTGCGAGGTGCTGATCAGAAACAAACGGAAAGACTTCCTGCTTAAAATCATCTTGGTGCCCCTGGCGTTGGGGCTCCTTTGGAAGGTGCTCAAGTAACAGGATGATGCGCTTGGACGTGGTTATGGCTCAGTAGTTGTCCCGGGCGATCTTCGGTCCTCGGCGGCCTGACGGCACCGGTCCCGGCTTCGCGACCGCGGAGAGCCCGGAGAAGCTCGGAGCGGTCGCCGCTGGTCCTTTGGGAGTCACTTTCTGGAGCCGGCGGCGCTCCCGCATAATCTCGGCCCTGGCAATAGACCGGCGGCAAAAGGCACCCACGCCGGCAGGCGAAGTCCTAAGCCCGTGTCTGGTCAGGGTCGCGGCGATCTGCTCGTAACTCATCGATTTGGCCGGAATGCCAGCAGCAGGTCCCGGAAGGGCGCCAGGCGACCACGGGAGTGCTCAGCCGGGTCATAACGCCACGCGTCTTCCCTTAGGAAAGCGGGCGGGTCGGAGGCAGGTATTTGTTCGTAAAAAAGATCGTATGGGTGAAATCAAAACAATCACGACGCGGTCGTTGGATAAGCAGAGCAGCAGCAGCGCAGCAGAAAAGCAGCAGCGAAGCAACCGAGGCCTAACGGACGTTAGGGGTTGCGTGTTCCTCATTATATAGGTAGACGGTAGCGGCGGCTGCCGCTCATTGGGTTGAGGGTGGCGTTATGGACTATGAGCTGACGACAGATCTCTGAAGGTTGGGATTGGGCCACTTTCTGGGGTAACTAGCCAGTTCTTGCTCGCAATCGTATGGGTTAATGGTATGGGTATGACATGGTCAGATTCGATAGACCCTGTGCATTCGTAAAAGGCGCCGTGGAGTATTTCCGGGAGCATATGGCATTAGGCGATTATATGGGGCAGGAAGGTCGTTCCGAGATGACTTGGGTGGGTTCAGGGGCTGGGCGCTTGGGTTTGCGCGGCCAGTGTGACCTGGCGCACTTCGAGAACCTTTGCCGGGGTCGGCATCCTCTGACCGGCGAAAAGCTCATGATCCGGGACAAGGGCTCCCATCGGCGGGTGGGCTATTTCGGGCAGATTTCTCCGCCCAAAGATGTTTCGCTGCTCTATTTGGTGGGCGGAGACCAGCGCATCGGAGACTGGTGGCGTGAGGCGGTGGCCCAAACCCTCCGGGAAATCGAGGCGGTGACCGCCACCCGCGTGCGGCGCGCCGGTGCCAACGCCGACCGGTCCACCGGCAACATGATTGCCGCCATCGTGACCCACGATGCCAGCCGGTCGCTCGATCCCCAGCTGCATACCCATGTGTGCGTCATGAATCTGACCTACGATGAGGCCGAATCCCGCTGGAAGAGCGTCCAGCCATCCGGCTTTTACCGCCATCTGGGCTATTTTAGGGAGATCTGTTACAACGAGCTTGCCCGCCGGATGCGCGCAGCCGGCTACGAACTGGAGCCCGCTCGGCGCATCGGTTTTGCCGTGAAGGGCGTTCCGCCCGAATTGCGCGAACGGTTCAGCAAGCGCCGCCAAGCGATCCTGGCCCGGGCCGCACAATTGGGTGCGACCTCGCAGGATGCCATGCTTGCGATCGCAAGCGACACCCGGGCCGACAAGGTCCACGCGACCGCGACCGACCTGCAGGCCGGATGGCGAAAGGAGGCGGGGACCGAACTGCCAGCATTGCAGGCCGTAATTGCCAAGGCAAACCCAGGCTCCGCCAGCCTTCCTTCGATGAGCGCTTCCGAGGCGGTCGCCTCGGCGATGGCGCATGTTTACGAAAGGAAGTCGGTCGTCGATGACCGGCTGCTGCTGCGGGAGGCGCTGATCGCGGGCCGCGGGCAGGTGTCACTCGATGGGCTAAGGCGTGCGGTGGGCGCGCGGGAGCGGGCCGGTGAATTGATTCGTTCCGGCGAGCAAATCGCCTCGCGCGAGGGCCTGCAGGCCGAGGAAGAGTTCACGGGTTGGGCGAATAGCCTGCTAAAGTCCTACGGATCGTTGGGCCGGCGCCCGGCCTTGGCTGGATTGGGCCAGGATCAGGCCAAGGCCGTCACGAACCTGCTCGAGACCCACTCAGGCGTGGCGATCCTCCAAGGCGATGCCGGCACCGGAAAAACCACCTGCCTTAAGGCCGTCGTGGCAGGAATCGAGCGGGCCGGCGGCCGGGTGTTCGGCTGCGCGCCCTCAGCGGGCGCCGCCGATGTGCTGCGCCAAGAGCTGATCGCGGAAGCCGATACGTTGCAGCAACTGCTGGTAAACGAGTCGTTGCAGCGGGCCACGCGCGGCCGTACGTTTTTGGTGGATGAGGCGGGGCTTATCTCGGTGAGGGAGATGCGCGAACTCTGCCGGCTGGCCGCCCGCAACGGCAACCGGATCCTGTTTGTGGGGGACACCAAGCAGCATACCTCAGTCGAGGCAGGCGATGCACTGCGGTGCCTCCAGCGGTATGCGCGCGTGCCAGTGTTCCGGCTGACCGAGATCCGCCGGCAACGGGATCCCGGTTATCGGAAGGCCGTGGCTCTGCTGGCCCGGGGCGATGCCTTCGGCGCATTCAATCAACTCAACCGCCTGGGAGCAGTCCAAGAAGTAGGCGCCTTCGGAAGCCTCTGGCATGCGGCGGCTGGGGACTATGTGAAGACCGTGCGTAGCGGGAAGAGCTGCCTGGCGATATCGCCAGTCTGGTCGGAAATCCGTGAATTCACGGCGGCCGTCCGCGAACAACTGAAGCTGACCGGTCTCTTGTCCCGCGAGGAGCGGCCGGTCACTGCAGTCGATCCCTTGAAATGGACCCAGGAGGAACGCCGCCGAATCCAGAACTACCAGGCGGGTGATGTGCTCACGTTTCACCGGCCCTACGGCATCTTCAAGAAGTTCGACACGGTGACCGTCGTGCGAGGCGAAGACCGGGTATTGGTGCTGCAGGATGGCGATGGAAACGAGCGGCGGCTGGACCCGCGCCGCGCGAGCGGCTTCGAGGTGGGATTCGCCCGGGAGATACCCGTGGCCGTGGGCGACCGGCTGCTGGTCCGGGCCAACCTCAAGGCAGCCGAACTGCGCAATGGCGATTTGGTCGAAGTCGCCGGATTTCGGGAAGACGGGAACATTGCGCTCAAGGATGGCCGCAACCTGCCGTACTGGTTCCGCCAGTTTGCCCACGGCTATGCCACGACCTCGCATGCCGCCCAGGGCAAGACCGTGGACCGGGGCATCCTGCTCATGGGCGACGAAGGCATTGCCGCGGGCAACCTGAAGCAGGCGTATGTGTCGAATTCGCGCTTCCGGGAAAGCCAGGTGATTTTCACCTCGTCCAAATCGGAGGCACGCGAGGCAATGATGCGGCCGGCCGACCGCCTGCTCGCAATGGAAATGGCTGAGCGCGCAGCCCGGCACGATGAGGCACCCAGCGACTCGCTTAAGTCCCATATCGGACCACAGCCGCGCATGGCCGTAACAGTCGGCTGAACAGCCATGAGCATCGAACAGCAGCCCGGCCCGCGGGTGCGCCGGATAACGATTGAACCGGCATGACGCTGAGCAACGCATCCGTTGTGACGATTTTCCGAAAGCACCGCTGCAGGAAAGTGGCGGTTTGAACCGCGCCAATCCACACTCAACATCTGATCAATCATCCCATGAACTCCGACCCCAAACCCAACCCGATCGAACGGCTGACCTATTCCGTGGAGGAGTCGGCGATCGCTCTCGGCGTCAGCAAACCCACCATCTACCGGCTCATCGTCCGTGAGATTCTCCGACCGCTCCCGGGCATTCGCCACAAGCGGATACCGTGTGATCAGGTGCGGCGGTTTGCTGCGGGCGAAGACTTGCATGGGCTGAACTGAAAGGCCGGTTCGGCTCCGGCAGGATTTGG
>Ga0187849_1005003_pt1 | contig 10735 bp, 11 predicted proteins | sample June2016WEW_4_10_2_FD_132412 | JGI IMG/M metagenome (GOLD analysis project Ga0187849, IMG submission 132412) | Peatland microbial communities from SPRUCE experiment site at the Marcell Experimental Forest, Minnesota, USA - June2016WEW_4_100 | ecosystem: Environmental > Terrestrial > Soil >... | reverse complement strand
CCACCTGGAGGGCGCCAGAAGCTGCCAACTGGTGATGGGCGTGACCCATCTACATCCCGGCAGCGCCTGGAACACTTTGCCGGCGCACACCCATGACCGCCGCACGGAAATCTACATGTACTTCAATCTGCCCGAAAATGCGCGTGTCATTCATTTGATGGGATCGCCCGATGAGACGCGCCATCTTGTCATGGCCAACCGGGATGTTGTGGCTTCACCCGTATGGTCAATTCATGCTGGCGTAGGCACGCAGGCCTACAGCTTCTGCTGGGGCATGGGTGGAGAAAATCAGGTCTATAGCGACATGGACCCGGCTCCGGTCGAGAGCCTGCGCTGATCGGCAGGTTTCATTTCCCCCGGAGGGGGAACGGATAATAGCCCAGGATGGAGCGAAGTGCAATCCTGGGTGAGCAGCCCAAAAGAAACATTTGTCCCGTAGGGACTATGTGAATTCCTCTAAAATCTCTTTAACCCCTGCGGATTGCAATTAACAATACTGCATCCCTTCATTTGCCCGGAAAAGTGAATTCCGCAACGAAGTCGGAAGTTATGAGACCGTCGGTCTATTTGTCGCCGACAGGAAGGCCTCCATTCTGCTCGTTGTGCTCGTCACTCACACTCGGGTTGTACGATTTCCAGAAAAACGCCTTGATCGGAAGAAGCAGAGCGACCGCCATCACCAGAAAGTCAAGAATACCAAGCGCCACTCGGCTATTATAGTGTTCAGCAAGACCTTCGCACTGGCCGACTCGTATTTCACTAAACGCTATCAACAGAAAAGACCATTGATAGATCCCTTCGTGAATTTTTAATAGCGTATGCAGCACTGTGGCGGGAAACACAAACAACGTAAGGATGGTGAACATTATGACCCATGCCCATCGTTCCATAGCTCTATAGCCAGTCCACAATACCACCAGACCAATTATCTCAAGCGCGAGAGAATAGCATCCCTCGAGCATCATGAAGTTTTCTACCCTAACATTCCCCACTCGAAGGTATGGTGTCGTCCAGGTCAAAGCGAACTGCAGGCTTCCTGGGACTAATGCTATGAGACATATAGACAAAAGCACGGCAGAAATCAGCGTGGCACGGTTAGGTATTGTCATTGTTATACTCCATTATAAGGCCGGGCTCTTCGAGTAATCGAAGAGCCCGGCCTTGGATTCATATCCTAAACCGTATAAGTCGTCGACGAAACCCGCCCTCCCCGTCCCGTCCAGTTGGTGTGGAAGAACTCGCCGCGCGGCTTGTCGGTGCGCTCATAGGTGTGCGCGCCAAAATAGTCGCGCTGCGCCTGCAGCAGGTTGGCTGGCAATCGTTCTGTCCGATAGCCGTCAAAGAACGCCAGCGCCGTGGAAAATGCCGGCGTGGGCACACCCAGTTCCACTGCACGAACCACGGCCTTGCGCCACGAGGCCTGATAGTTGTTGAGCGCCGCGGAAAAGAAGCTGTCCAGCAAAAGATTTTCGATTCCCGGGTTCTTGTCAAAAGCCTCTTTGATCTTGCCCAGGAAGCGGCTGCGAATAATGCATCCACCGCGCCACATCAGCGCGATGCCGCCCATGTTCAGGTTCCAGCCATGTTCCTTGGCGGCGGCCCTGAGCAACATGTAGCCCTGCGCATAGGAGACAATCTTCGAGCTATACAGTGCCCGGCGCACATCCTCGATGAACGCGGCTCGGTCGCCCACAGCGGCCTTGCCCGCCGGTCCCTTCAAAATCTTCGCGGCCTCCACGCGCTCATCCTTTAACGCTGACAAGCAACGCGCAAAGACCGACTCGCCTATCAGCGTTACCGGCTGCCCCAGGTCGAGCGCGTTGATGACCGTCCACTTCCCCGTGCCCTTCTGCCCGGCTGTGTCCAGAATCTTATCCACAATCGGCTTGCCGTCCTCGTCCTTCTTGCCGAAGATGTCCCTGGAAATCTCGATCAGGTAACTGTCCAGCTCGCCCTTGTTCCACTCCGCGAAAACCTCGTGCAGCTCGTCGGCGCTCAGCCCCAGGCCGCGCTGCAACAGGTCGTATGCCTCGCAGATTAGTTGCATATCGCCATATTCGATACCGTTATGCACCATCTTCACAAAGTGGCCCGCGCCGTCCTCGCCCACCCAGTCACAGCAGGGTGTTACGTCCTCCACCTTGGCGGCGATGGCCTGAAAAATATCTTTCACATACGGCCACGCCGTAGGATTGCCGCCCGGCATAATCGAAGGACCGCGCCGCGCGCCCTCCTCGCCGCCGGATACGCCTGTGCCGATAAACAAAATTCCTTTTGCGGCCAGGTCCTTGGTCCGGCTGTTGGAGTCGGTAAACAGCGAGTTCCCGCCGTCGATCACAATATCGCCCTTTTCCAGATAGGGCACAACGTGGCCGATCATCTGGTCAACCGTGTCGCCCGCTTTCACCATCAACATCACGCGCCGCGGCCGCTTGAGCAGTTTGGCGAACTCCTCCAACGTGTGGGCGCCCACCACCTGCGTCCCCTTGGCTTCATTGGCCAGAAAATCATCCACCTTGGATACGGTGCGGTTGAAAACGGCCACCTTGAAGCCGTGATCGTTCATGTTGAGGACAAGGTTCTGTCCCATGACGGCAAGGCCGATCAGGCCGATATCACACAATGGTTCCGGCATACAATCTCCAAATTCTTCCTGAAAAAATAATTACCGCTGGATGCGCGCCGATCCGCCTTTGGCAAAGGCTCGCACCTGGTCCACGGTTGCCATGGTCGTGTCGCCGGGAAATGTCGTCAGCAGCGCGCCATGCGCCCAGCCCAGCTTGACCGCCTCTTCCGGCGTCTCGCCGGTCAGCAGACCGTAGAAAAATCCCGCCGCAAAGCCATCGCCGCCGCCCACACGGTCCAGAACATCCAGCTCCGCCGTCGGAGCGGTATAGGTCTTTCCGTCAACCCACGCCACCGCGCTCCAGCTATGCCGGTTGGTCGAGTGCACCTCGCGCAGCGTCGTAGCTACCACCTTCACATGCGGATGCTTCTTCACCACGTTGTCGATCATGCCGAAAAAGACGCTGGGGTCGAGCTTTGATTTTGCCGCCACCTCCGGCCCGGGAATTCCCAACCCCTTCTGCAGGTCCTCTTCGTTGCCCACCAGCACGTCCACGTTTTCCACGATCTTGCCGATGGTCTCGACGGCCTTCTCCGCGCCGCCATGAATATTCCACAGTTTCTCGCGGAAATTCAAATCAAACGATGTCACCGCCCCCGCCGCTTTGGCTTCTTTCATCATCTCCGCGGCCAGCGGCGCGGTCGTCGGCGACAGCGCAGCAAAGATGCCGCCGCAGTGAACCCATTTCACGCCCTTTGAAAAGATTGCCTTCCAGTCGAAATCTCCCGGCTTCAGTTGCCCCGCCGCTTCGTTGCAGCGGTTGTAGAAGACCACTGGAGGGCGCACGCCGTAGCCCCGGTCGCTGTACACCGTGGCCATGTTGGGGCCGTTCACCCCGTTGTGCTTGAAGTGCTTATAGAACGGCTTCACGCCCATGGCGCGCACCCGCTCCGCGATCAGATCGCCGATCGGATAGTCCGCCATCGCCGTGACGATCGCTGTCTTCATGCCAAAGCAATTCGACAGGTTGGCGGCCACATTGAACTCGCCGCCGCTGACGTGTATCTGGCACTCGGTCGCCTTGCGGAAGGGGATGATCCCCGGATCGAGCCTGTGAACCAGCGCGCCCAGAGATAGAAAATCCAGCTCGGCATCCTTGCGAATATTCAATCCTTGACTCATCAGCCGTGTACTCCTGTTCCTCAATACGAGGTCTGACCACTAGCATACACGTACACCACATATGTTGCCAACGAGAGAAGAATTATTACACAGGTGGCCTCCAGTGTTAATCTAATAGTGTTCATATTTCCTGTAATATGATTGGAATCTTGCCCTTATGCCACGTCTGACGCAGGATGCCACTGATACCGATCGGACCCGGCAAGTGGTCAACCACATCCGTGCCCTTCTGGAGAAGGGTGCCCTGCAACCGGGTGACAGAATCCCCCCTGAACGCGAGCTGGCCCGTACGCTCAAGATAAGCCGCGCCAGTCTTCGCACCGGCATCGGCTACCTCGTGGCGATGGGAGTGATGAGCGTGCGGCACGGAGTCGGTACCTTCATCAAGGACGGCCCCGCCGAATTCAGCAAGGCATCGCTGGGACTGATGAGCGCGCTCTACGGCTTCCAGTTCTGGCAGATGTTTGAGGCGCGGTTGATTATTGAAAGCAGCCTTGCCGCCCTCGCCGCCGAACGGGGCAAGGAGGAGCACCACGCGGCATTGGCCGAGCAGGTTGCCGATATGTTCGCCTGCGCGGATGACCCTGCGGATTTCCTTGTGCACGATGTGCTGTTTCATCGCACCATTGCCAAGGCTTCCGGCAATCCCATTCTGGCTGCTCTCATCGAGACCATCACCACCGCCATGTATGAAAAACGGCGCAAAACCGTCGAACGAGCGCACCACCTGCGCGATATGGCAGAGATGCATCGTGAGATTTACCGCGCCATCCGTGCGCATGATCCCGTTGTGGCACGGAGATTAATGGAACATCATCTGCGAGAGGCCGAAAGCGCTCAAAACCTCGAACTGCCGGCTGTTAAGCCTGTACGCCTTGCCCAGGCAGCCGTATTGAAGCCCTCAGCCCTCATGAACAACGTTACGGCACAATAACATCTGCCTCGATCGTCTTCACACTTCCGTGACATTTCCGCCTCTCTCGCGCTACCCTGAGGTGTACAAGTAAGTCGCGCCAAGGAGCACTACAAACCCATGCCTATCCAAGCCACCTCCAAAATCTGGCATAATGGCAAACTCATTCCCTGGGAACAGGCCACTATCCACGTGATGAGCCATGTGATTCACTACGGCTCCAGCGTCTTTGAAGGAATTCGCTGTTACGGTCAGCCGCAGGGCTCGGCTGTCTTCCGCCTGCCGGAGCACATGCAGCGGCTTTTGGACTCGGCCAAAATCTATCGCATGGAGGTGCCCTATGCGCTCGACGAGCTCTGCGCCGCCGTCGTGGATGTGATTGAAGCCAATGGGGTTGCGCCCTGCTACATTCGCCCCGTCGTGCTCCGCGGCTACGGCGAAATCGGCGTCAGCCCCAAAGGCTCGCCCATCGAGGTCTACATCGCCAACTTCCCCTGGGGCAAGTACGTGGCCGGTCATGGCGGCGCCGACGTGTGCATCTCCAGTTGGAACCGGCTGGCGCCCAACACCATGCCCGCCCTCGCCAAGGCTGGCGCCAACTACATGAATTCACAACTGATCCGCATGGAGGCTGACATCAACGGTTACGCCGAGGGTATCTCCCTGGACGTGAACGGCCTGGTTAGCGAGGGCTCCGGCGAGAACGTCTTTGTGGTGCGCAGCGGCGTTCTCTACACCCCCCAGTTGGGCAACTCGGCTCTCTCCGGCATCACCCGCGACAGCGTGATAGCCATCGCCCGCCATCTGGGCTATACGGTCATCGAGCAGCCCATTCCGCGCGAAATGCTCTACATCGCCGACGAGGTCTTTTTCACCGGTACGGCCGCCGAGGTGTCGCCCATCCGCTCCATTGACCGCATCGTCATCGCTGACGGTAAACCCGGCGAAGTCACCAAAAAGATCGCAGACGAATTCCTCGGCATTGCCAACGGACTCAAACCCGACCGCTTTGGCTGGCTCACCCCGGTCAAGGTGAACGCCGCCAAGCCGGTCAGCGCATAAGCTCTTGCACTGATCCCAACTGTCCACTGTTCACTGTTCACTGTCCACTGTCGAAAAGGAAGATTGCCGCGCGTGAAGCCTGATATGAAAGTAAAGCTGGCTGGCCTGGAACTGCCCAGCCCCATCATCGCCGCCAGCGGCACCTTTGGCTATGGCATCGAGTTTGAAGAGATCGTCTCGCTGGAACGGATCGGCGGATTCGTCACCAAGGGCATCTCCCTGGAGCCCATCGCCGGCAATGCCCCTCCCCGCCTCATCCAGACCGCGGCCGGCATGTTGAACGCCATCGGACTGCAAAACGTCGGAGTTGAAGATTTCATCGCCCGCAAGCTTCCCCTGCTTCGCCGCTATCCCCGCTGTAACGTCATCGTCAACGTCTTCGGCTACACGGTGGGCGAGTACATCGCGGTCATCGAACGGCTCAACCAGGCCGAAGGCATTGCAGCTTACGAGCTAAACGTCTCCTGCCCCAACGTCCACGCCGACGGCATGGCCTTCGGCTCCGATGCCGGCTCGCTCGAATACCTGGTTGGCCGGGCCAACACCGCCTCTACCCGCCCGCTCATCGTCAAGCTCTCGCCAAACGTAACCTCCATCTCCCACATGGCCAAAATCGCCGCTGGCGCTGGAGCCAATGCGGTCAGCGTGTCGAATACATTTCTGGCCATGTCCATCGACCCCGAGACTCGCCGTCCGCGCCTGACTAACGTCACCGGAGGCCTCTCCGGCCCGGCCATTAAGCCCATCGCCCTGCGCATGGTCTACGAGACTGCCATAGCCGTCAACATCCCCATTCTCGGCATGGGCGGCATCACCACCCCGGCAGATGCCGTTGAGTTTCTGCTCGCCGGAGCCACCGCTGTCCAGGTGGGCACGGCCAGTTTCGCCGACCCCTGCGCCGTCGAGCGCCTCGCCCGCGGTCTCGAATCATGGTGCCGTGGCCATGGAGTCGCGCGCGTAGCCAGCCTCACCGGCACCCTCGAGATTCCCCGTGAGCCAGCCGTGTAGCAGAGGAATCGAGTGCCCCAGGATCGGGGTCCCCACGGACTTGGAGTCTCCAGCGAGCGATCTTTGCTCGATGGAGTGAAGGAACAGGTTTTCGTCCGTGGGGTGTAGCTCTCTCTGCTGAGACTCTTAACCTACTTCTTTACAACCTCAACCCGCCGGTTCTGCGAGCGGCCCAGCGCGGTGTCGTTGCTGGCCACTGGATGGCTCGCCCCGAATCCCTGGGTTGTCAACCGGTTCGCAGCCACGCCGGCGTTAACCAGATACGCTTTCACGGAGACTGCGCGCTTTTCTGACAGTGTCTGGTTGTGGGCGTCGCTGCCAACATTGTCGGTGTGTCCTTCAATCGCAAAGTTCCACGATGGCTGGGAGCGGGCAGCAGCCACCAGCTCATCCAGCGCAGTTTTGGACTCGTCCTTAAGGTGGTCGGAATCGGTATCAAACAGAATCCCGTAGAGCCGGACGCGCCCTTCACTCTGGAGTTGCTCCTCGACCTCGTTGGACCCCGGCTTCCAGTGCGGACACGTGCCAATCTCCCGGGAGACTCGCGTGCCGCGCCACCCTCCATCAGGGCTCCCGCTCTTGTTGCGTTCATACCACCAAAAGCCGGTAAACGATTGCCCGTCATCGGCGAATATCAACATGGCCGGGCCGTGTTGGCGTGGAGCGCCTTCATCGGCTTCGCTCCAGGTGAACCTGAGCACCCTGCCGTCGAATCCGCCGTTTTCTATCAACCCGGCTCTGTGCTCATAACAGCCGTTTACCGTAGCCCCGGTTTGCTGCATGTGGAAGTTTCTATAACTGGAAGAAAAAGTGCCGGAGTTATCGGCGAGCTTTCTTTTGACGAGCTGCTTGCCATAGGCGTAGACATCCATGATCTCCATGTACTGGCTATCGCCCCAATTATTAAGTACTGTCAGCCGCAGATACCGCCCCATGGCGGGCGTCTTCAGCATGAACTTCTGGTGATCCTTCAACAGTGCAAGAGACGGCCTGGCAATCTCCGTGAAGCCTGCGTCCTTGCGGTCGGAGATCTCCACCTTCAAATTCTTGGCGCCGGTGCTCCCCTGGTACTCAGTCTTGGCGGTATCGAAGGCCAGACTGGTGATCTCGCTCCTCTCCGCCAACTCGAATACGAATACCTTGGGCGTCAGATCACCTTTCTTGGTGGCCCAACCAGTGCCTGGAAGCTCATCCAGAAGCTCGTCGGGAGACCACTGATCGCTATTGGCGAAGGATAGCGGTGCTTCCACAATGAGCGCGCCCGCGCCCCAGGACAGCAGGTTAACATCATCCGGGCCACCTTGAGCCCGAGCTGCAGGCATTGTCAAATACAACAGGATTGCGCAAGAAAATACGATTCCTGGAAAAGTCATTGCTTTTCTCATAGAACCCTCCTGAGCAGGAGAGTTTAATTCCCTTGTTTTCTCCAGTCAAGCCGCATCCAAGCGCCCAGGAGCCTGCCCATCGGAGGGAACAGAAGTCATCAGCCCTGGGTCGTGCTCACTCCTCCCTCCCAATCAACCCCGCCGCAAACAGGCAATCATCCACGCGGGCCATTCGGCGTCCGGCCCCGTTGCGCAACAAGGGCACATGAGGAATTTCTGTCAGGTACTCGCTGATCACCCACAGATCCTCCTCCGCGGTCATCCAGCCCATGTGGTCGAACCGCTTGAGGTTTACCGGCCGGGAGTAGCTGCGCAGTGTCTTCTCGCGCGCATCATTGTAGTAGTGCTCGAAATACGACATCACCAGCTCACGCAGATTGCGATACACCGGCTCCCGGAATCTCAACCCGCTGAAATTCGACTTGGCGATCGCGCCCCAATTACCGTGCTGCTTGAAAACAGCGAGCACGTGGTCGTCGTCGCGCACCGCCTCCATATCCAGTAGTAAGGGCGGATAGCCCTGCAGCCGCAGTGCCGCCGCGCCGAGTAGGGCGCCTTCAATGCAATGGGACACCTTATCGCGCAGCACGCGCCGTGGAGAACGAGCCGTTGCGCCATCCGGCTCTTTGTTGTACGCGATTTCGGTATCCAGGAAGCGCTGAATTCGCTCAGGTGTCTTCAGTGACTTGAGTACACATATCTCGTTGGCATCTAAACCGTACTTGGACATTGATATCAGTTTACCTTTCCCGGCAGGCAAGAGGACTTCATAGCGGTAATCAGCATGGTGACTGAATCAACTTAGTTTATCCGATGAAGAACCGGAACCCAAAAGGCGCTGGGCGCCCATACCGTCTGTCATCCTGCGTTCTCCTAACCCTTGACTTCAATCTACGGCGGACCGGGGCAGGTGTCTTTCAGCGTGTCCTCCAGATTTTCCTTCTGTATTTCCAGCGTGGCATGCGGAGTGCCGTTCTTGCCTGACCGCGTAATGTGAAATACATAGACCGTTTCATAATCGCTTGCGTCCCAGTCAGGCACCTGCTCTACATAGGTCCCGTAGGTCTCCAGCATCTGTATGGCAAACTCACGCAAATAGGCGTGCTCCCAGGCAACAAAGATCAGCGAGTGGGCATGGGAAGACTGGAGCAATTCTCGCTGCAGCCTGTCGATCTGGTTGTATCCGATATCTGTATTCACCGGCATCCCCACGCGGATAGCGGTCGGCTCGATGGTTACCAACGGCCTCAGGTAGGAGTAAGTCGGCAGAATGTGGCCGTCGTACATTTTCACGTTGGGATTCGGCGCATAGATGAACTCCGGCTTGCCATAGCGGCCAATCAGCAGGGCTGGCAGGGCCAGCGACCGGTTCAGCCCTTTGCACGACAACTGCCCAAGTCCGCCTGGCGGTTTTTCCCCATGCCGTATCAGCACGATGGTCTCTCCATTGGCCGGGGGCGTTTGCGCAGCACAGGACGGCAGATTCCCAAACAAACAGGCGACAGCAAGACTCATTCTTAGGCTGCGTTGCACAAATGCTGATCGGTTCATGGCGATTCTCCTCGCGACGCCTTCGCTCATTAGTGTAGGCCCGCAGTGGAATAAGTTTCCAGTACTGTGCAATCCGCCTTGGGAGTCCTCAATGTTCTTTACATCCGTACACTCTCGGTTCGGCTTCAGTCGCGCTACAACGTTTTGTGTCAGGGCACGACTTTAGTCGTGCCGTAAATGCAACAAAATAAATCCAGGGCTTTAGCCCCTGAGGGATGGATTACGGAAGGAGCAGGGGCCTTCAGGCCCCTGATAGCGCCAATATATAAGCGGCCTTTAGACCCGGGCTTTCCGCCACTGACCACTGACCCCTGATCTCTGATCTCTGATCTCTGTTCACTGTTCTCTAAAAAGTCACAGGGCTTCAACGGCGCTTTTTGGCCTCAAAATAGACCAGGCCGGCGCCGCCTGCTATGGCAATGACGCCCAGGATAGGAGGAACAGGGAGCGTATGGTTTTCTGTTGTGCTGATTTGCATTCCACCAAAATTCACAACATCCTTTTGGCTCGAATAAGTGAATCCCCCGTAGATTAGCGCTGCAACCCCTAAAATAATCAGTACGATTCCGGCGATCTTCATCATGGCTCCAGTTCTTAAAGCTTAGGCAGGGTTTCTATCTTCGCCAGGGACTGGTCGAGGATACGGAAAACGATTTCACTCGCTGCCTGCGAGAAATCCATAGGCGAATCTACGACATTTCTCGGCATCGTGGATGCTCAGAATTGCTCATCTTGCCGCCAGATCATCTCCGAAGCCGAATCTATAACAGCGCAGCCCTCTCCGGCGAGCTCGAAATTGGCAATAAGTGAATATGGGCAGATCACATTCGTTACCGGCATGTACATAGATAACCAAGTGAAGGTTCGGTGTATGTAGGTGGGTGGTGGCCTTGAACTTCCTCGTTAACCGTTTCGGAGTTCGCAGCCACTTCCTATCAAGTACTTATGGGTATAAACTTATAGCATTACAAGCCTTACCCGATAGGAGCACTCATGGGAACTAACCCGTCATTACTTGATAAGAGCGAACTCTCGCAACAAATTTGGGATGTTGTTACCACTTTAACT
>Ga0187849_1004999_pt1 | contig 10741 bp, 4 predicted proteins | sample June2016WEW_4_10_2_FD_132412 | JGI IMG/M metagenome (GOLD analysis project Ga0187849, IMG submission 132412) | Peatland microbial communities from SPRUCE experiment site at the Marcell Experimental Forest, Minnesota, USA - June2016WEW_4_100 | ecosystem: Environmental > Terrestrial > Soil >... | reverse complement strand
AGGCGACGATAGCGGGGTCCCCCATTCCGGTTGACTACGTGCGGTTGTTGTAACGGTATCGGGCATGAGAAAATCCCACGGTCAGGACGGGTCGCCCGCCATTAAGATCGGCGGACTTTCAGCCGCGGCGACCGAGGGGGGCGCGAAGCGCCGGGTGAGGGGGTCACCCGGGAACAATTTGGGAAGCAATTTCCCGAAGCCCCTGATGTGAGCAGTGTTGCGCTCCGCCCGCGACCTGTATACGTAATGAAGTCCCGAGGCGACAGGTTTCGACGCCGCCTCCGGTAGAAGCGAAGTGGTCATCATGGAACCGCGAGAGTTACAGGAAGTTGCCATCGTCATCCGGCCGGAGAGAGACAACGTGGCCGTGGTGACGGTGGACTTTATCGAAAAGGATACCCCACTGAAGTACGCGGGCCAAGTCCTGACGGTTTCGGGTCGAGCCCTGCACGGGCAGAGCTTTGCCATCAAGCCCATCCGCCGTGGCCAACCGTACATCACGCTGGGTGATCCTATTGGGCTCGCTTCCCGCTCCGTCAAGCCCGGCGAACCCATTGACACTAGCAACCTGCATTCTCGCCTTCCCCGATTGACGCCCCGATACCGGGACAGTCGTACGCGGCCCCGCCTGGATCCCAAGCTTTCTTCCCTGACGTTTGACGGCTTCGTTCGGCCCGACGGCGAAGTGGGGGTTCGAAACTTGGTCGGCATCGTAACCTCGGGGATGTGTTCCTCCACCGAGGTGCGGGAGATTGCCGCGCGTGCCCACCGCGAAATCTATTCGCGCGAAAAGTTCCCCAACGTCGATGGCGTTGTCCCCATCATCCACGAATCCGGATGCGGAATGCCCGACGGCGAGGCCGTCACCATACTGAATCAGTTACTCACCAATACCTTGCGCCATCCCAACCTGGGCGTAGCGGTTTACGTTGACCTGGGCTGTGGAAAGACGTGCGTGGAATGCTCGGCGCCGGTATTCCAGAATACCGTCAATGACTACAACCGCCGCGTCGTGAACCTCACCGTCCAACAGTTGGGCGGCAGCGAGAAAACTGTCGAACGGGGGATGGAGGTCGCGGAAAAGCTGCTTCATTACGCCAACCAATTCCAGCGCCAGCCGGTTTCCATTTCCAAACTCATCGTCGGGACCGAGTGTGGCGGCTCCGATCGCTGGTCGGGCGTCACGGCCAATCCGGCCGTGGGCGTGGCCGCAGATCTGTTTGTGAAAGCGGGGGCGGCGGTGTTCCTTCCGGAGATTCCGGAACTCCAGGGCGCCGCCATGCTCGACCTCGTCCAGCGCGCCCGCACCAAAAAAGTCGGGTACAAATTGATGGACGCACTCACGCGCTATGAGGCCTACGTGCGAAAATTCGGCGACTACTTCCGCGATAATCCTTCCCCCGGTAATATCAAAGGCGGCCTTTACAACATCTATCTGAAGTCCAGCGGCGTAAAGGCCAAGGGCGGAACCTCCATCGTGGAAGATCTGATTGAATACGGCGAGTGGCTGGGTGATCGCAAGGGCCTCTATGTGCTCTACACCCCCGGTTACGATCAGATTTGCACCCCTGCCCTTTTCCTCAGCGGAGCACAGCTTGCCCTCTTCACCACCGGACGGGGAACCGGCATCGGTTGTGCGCTGGGCCCGGTGATGAAAATCGGCACAAATCCGCAGCTTGCCCGTTCTTACGCCGATCTTGATATCAACGCCGGCACTATTCTGGAACGCACCGAGACCACGGAGGACGTCGGCCAGCGGATTTTCCAAGAAACGCTGGACGTGGCCTCCGGGCGCAAGCTGACGCGCACCGAACAGATCGGTTTTCATCACGAATTTAAGATTTGGGAATCCCTCTGGCCGGCGCTTTGAAAGGGCAGCGCAGCGCGGCCCCTGGCCGCAACCAAACCACCCCCTGGGGGAGTTGCCAGCTGAGTGGCTTGCGCAGAGCGCAGCTCTGCGTTTTAGCGCGGGAGATGGACGTGAATCGCAGAGCTGCGCTCTGCGCAATCCAGCTGGTCTTCTCATCCTCTGGTTTTTCGTTCTGCCGCGCATTCCCGGGATTTCCCGCTTCACGTGATCGCCACGAACCCCTTCCCCGTCGGGGAAAGACAAGCAAATAAGTTGTGGAATTAAGCCCAAAGAGTAACCCCAACCCGTCTTCGAAGTGTTGGCGTTGTACGTCGGCACGTCAGCTCATGTGGGTGTAGCAGCGGAATCAATCGCCATTTCTACCCATACGATTTTTGCCTCCGCGTTGGGCAAAACCTCAATAAGGTTGTAGCCACGGTTCATGGTGCCCGAGGGCGCCAGGAATTCGTACATGGGGTCGTCGGGGCGGCAATGATCGGGTTTGACCATGCCCGCGAAACTGCAAAGCTCGCCGTTCACCCGCACTTCCCAACGCTTTACGTCCGCCTCCGATGTATCTTGGATTCCGAGGCGTACCATCGCGCGACCGGAGGCGGGCCGGGGACCGGTCGGGACACGGAAAGCGTTCCATTCTTTCGGAACACATTGGGCGGGCAGTTGCTGAGCGCGCGGCTCGCCCGGGGCCCAAGTATCCGCGTAAGTGATCATGTGGCGGCGCGGCTTGCCGGCAAGCGTGTCCGGGTTCCCGGCCTCGCGTAGGAGGGCGGCGTAATTTTCAAAGTCGCTCATGGTCCCCGCATAGCCCATATAGTTGAAAAGATAGATGCGGTCGGCGCCACGATCGAGTAAGGATGCGGCGGCCCCGCGCACGGTCTCAAGCGAATTGTTTTGGATCTTGAAGTCATGGTAGGGACGCGCCAGTACTTCCAGGCCTGCCGCCAGAGTCACGTTGGTCCCGCGCAAGAGGTTTTTCCACAGCTCGACCGGCATATCGGGTTCAATGGTGGCCCAAAACGGCGTGATGACGATCATATCTACCAAGCCCCGTTGCGCCCAAGTTGCCGCATCCATTCCCAAACCAACAGCCGTTTGCGGCCGTGAGGGAACCCGCGCACTCAGGCGGATCCGGTGGCCGCGTTTCTTTTGCCACCCGTCCAAAAGATCGCGGACTTCGGCCGTGAACTCCGTCAGAAGCCCTACGCCTTCCGCCTCGTGCCCGGGGCGAAAGTGAAAACCGAATCGCATCCAGTCCAATTCCAGCCCGTCGAAATCGTATCGTTCTGCGAGTTCGCGAACCAAGGCCATGTGATATTTGCGGACTTCGGGGTGGCCATAATCGAAAGCCCGATCGGCCCAGCCGGAAAAGCGATAATTGACCCGGCGAAATTGAGGATTCTGCCGCCAGAAGTCGCTATGCAAATAGTGATGCTCGTCAGAGACTTCATGGATATCATTCATGCGCATGGAAATCCAAGGGGAGATGCCCCACTTGCGGGCTCGGTTGATCCACCGCGGGTAGACATCAATGCCGTCGTGGTCAAGCTTCCACGCGTTGTGAGCCCACTGCCACGCCCCCGGCCGTTGGTCCGGAGTGAGACTGGCAAAAAGCGCCTGATCGGGACCCGCCTGGGGGTCAAGGCCTTTCCAAATGGGGGTCCAGACCTTGCTGCCATAACTCGTACGCATGGCGTTGGGGCAAAGCATCAGCTCACGCACTTGCGTGTGCGCGTATTGGTCTACCCAGTCGTCAACGGCTTTTGCATCGAAGCCATGCCCCTCCTGGTTAAAGTAGAAGTGGCTGTCATCCTCATTCAGACAGAGGCCATGGGTGAGTGCCGGCGGCTTCCCGCTGCTCACTTTCCCGGCCATCTGTCTCTCCGAAGCAGGCGCGTGCGAAGCAAGCATCGCCGCTCCCCCCACGGACAACAAATTGAGCAAATCCCGACGCCCCAAACGATAAGTCATGGTGTGCCTTCCCCGTTTCTATAATGAAGTCTTGGCAGCGCATGGGCATTCATTTGAAGAGATGATATGGAGCCGCCATGCAAGCCTGGCGACGCGGCGGCAGGCGCGAGGCACAACAAATCCATCAGAATAATGCGCCCACGCGCATAACCCTGTGATATGGACTACTCTTGTTCAGCGCGAATCCCTAATTCCCGGAGCTTTTCCTGAAGGCTTTGGCGGTGCAGGCCGATCGCCGCTGCGGTTCGGGTGATATTCCCGCCGTGCTCACCCAGCTTGCCTTTAATAAATGCGATTTCAAACTGCCGCCGCGCCTCGCGGTAATCATCGATGGCCAGGAAGCCCGCGTCAACAGAAGCCCCCTCACGCCCCGCCCCGGTCCCTAGAAAATCAGTGGGGAAATCCTCCGGGAGCAAGGTGTCACTGCGGCTCATCACCACCGCGCTTTCGAGCACATTCTTGAGCTCCCGGACGTTTCCCTTCCATTCCGCTTGCTGCAAAAGCTCCAGGGCTTCTTTGGAAACCACGGGTGTGGGCCTTCCGTGTTTTTCCCCCAACATGCGGCAGAACTGCTGCACCAGGAGCGGCAGGTCTTCCCGGTGTTCTCGCAATGCGGGCACGCGCAACAACACCACGCGCAACCGGTAATAGAGATCTTCGCGAAATGTCTGCTTGGCAATCTCGGCGGCCAAGTCCTTGTTGGTGGCGCTCACGATACGGACATCCACTTCCTGCGCCGCCGTGCCACCCAGCCTTTCGACCCGGCGTGTTTCCAAGACACGCAGCAACTTGGCTTGAGTGGAGAGCGACATGTCCCCCACCTCGTCGAGAAAAAGGACACCGCCATGCGCCAGCTCGAACTTGCCGCGCTTCATTGACGTGGCTCCGGTAAAGGCGCCCTTTTCGTATCCGAAGAGCTCGCTTTCAATCAGATGCTCGGGAAGCGCCGCGCAATTCAATGCTACAAAGGGGCCTTTGCCACGGTTGCTGCGCCGGTGGAGCTCCGTGGCGAGCAGATCCTTCCCTGTTCCACTCTCTCCCTGAATCAGCACGGTCACTTCCGCCTGCGCGATCCGATCCGCCAAATCGAAAAGCTCACGCATGACCTTGCTGGACCCGATCATGGCGCCGAACTGGCCTTCCGAAACCAGTTGGCGCTTTAAGCGCACGTTTTCTTCCGCCAGCGCCAAGTGCTCGAGCGCGCGCTCCACCACCAGGCGAAGCTCATCCACTTCAAAGGGTTTGGGCAGGTAATCGTACGCGCCGCTCTTCATGGCCTCAACAGCAACCTTTTCCGAACCGTAGGCCGTGATCATGATCACCGCAGGGCTGCTTGCCTGGGCCTTCAGCTCGCGGAGAAAATCCAAGCCGCTCTCCTCAGGCATTTCGATATCCAGCAGCAGTAGGTGGGGATTTTCCTGGGCCATCATCTGTCGCGCGGCCGAGACCTTTTCAGCATCCAAGACTCGATATCGGCCTTCCAGGGCGCGCCGCATGCCATAGCGGGCCGTGCTATCGTCGTCGACAATCAGTATGGTTGGAGATGCTGGTTTCAAGATTGATGGCTTTGGATAGGTCATGTTGTTCTTCGCCCCTGTGGCGGTCGGTACTCCGGGATTCGGGACTCGAGTTTCGGGCGAGATCCCTTTGTCGTCACAGGCCCGTAGGTCCCTCGAGTTTCTACATTTGCAATGAGGGACCTAGTCCCCCCTTGAAAGCGCGACACACGGATTTGATTTTACAGCCCTCGCCCCCTTGGGGGAGAGGGTGGCTCGCAGCCGGCGCTTTCATCAGCCGGGGCGAGACGGGTGAGGGGGTAAGAACCGTGGAAAGTCGTACCAATCTAATTTAGGGGATCCTTCGCGGCGTGAACCCCCTCACCCCCACGACTTGCAAAACGTGGGGCCCCCTCCGCCTTGCGGTCCCCCCTCTCCCCCAAGGGGGCGAGGGAAAATGTAAAAACTCCAGGGCCCGTTGGGCCGAAAGACCATAGCCCACGGCGTATGAAGGTGTGAAAAAATCCGAAAAGGGACGATTTCACCTCATGCATCCCATTGAAAATTCACGTAGGGGCACGCCATGGCGTGCCCCTACGAGGATTTTTTCACACCTTTAAGCCGTGGGAGACAACCCCTAAACCAGCACCCGAGCCCCGGAGGGGCGAAAGACCATGCTCGCCATTTCTTTCGCCCCTCCGGGGCTCACAGAGGGTGTGGATGATGGGCCCCCACAGCTCACGCTGTGGGCTACTGTCTTCCGCCCGTCAGCTGACGGGCTTTTCCGCGACCGCTGACTTGGCAATCCGAAAGCGTACAACAAATCGCGTGCCAGGGTGAGCAGAAGTTGCGATTCCCTCCTTCGCTGGGCTTTGGCATTCCACGGACCCGCCAATTTCGTCCAATCGGCGCTTGACGATGGCAAGTCCCAAGCCCGTCCCCCCCGCTCGCGTGGTGAAGAACGGCTGGAAAATTTTATCCAGCTTATCCTTGGGAATACCGCGTCCCTGATCCTCGACGGAGAGTTCGATGTACTCCGGCTGTGCTGGCGGGCGCGCAAAGCGAATCCGAATCGCGCTTCCTTCGTCGCTCGCCTCCAGGGCGTTCACGAGGAGATTTGAAACGACGTCGCTGGCAGCCTCCTCTCCGCCTTCGACCAGGCAAGGCCCTGCGTCGTCCGTCTCCAAGGTTATGTGGCGCCGCTCGGCTTCCATCCGTGAGATGGCAGCGACCCTCCTCACGACGGACACCAAATCGGCGGGCCGGTCCGTATCGCGCGCGGGCTTGGCGTAGCGCAGGACCTGCGAGATGTTCCGGTTCAAGCGGTCGATCTCATCCACCAGCATCCGGCAATCGCGCCGCGAACTCTCGGGAAGCGCCTCGTCCTCTTCCATGAGCTGCACAATTGTCTTCATGCCGCTGAGCGGGTTTTTGACATTGTGCGCGATACGAGCCGCCATCTCGCCGAGAAAAGCCATTCTCTCCTTCGCGGCCAGCTCGCGCTCCAGATTGATTTTGTCAGCGATGAGCCGGCATAGTTCCAAGGCCGCCGCCAGGCGATCGGCGAGAATTTCCAAGGCGGCGATTTGCTCGCCGGAAACTTCGCCACCGGCTGGCACGACCTCCAGAATCGCAATCGTTTCCCCGCCGCGAGAAATGGGCACGCGGTAGCCCTTGGGTGGGATTCTCCCATCGGAAGCGTCGCTGGGGATCGGGCCGCGCAGGAGCCTCACCCTCTCCAGACCCAGCGCGCGGGGCACACGCTCTTCCACGAGAGCTTGGAGTGAATCCACATCTCCCGTCCGTTTGGCGTGTTCCTCGATTTCCGTTGCGAGTTTCTGGACCTTCTCGAATTCGGAAACGAATTGTTGATGCAGGGCCCGGCTGATCAGCCGCTTCAGGGGCTCCACCAGCACGACGAGGACAAAGATCATCACCGCCTCGGTGACCACCGCCGGTATGAAATAGTGATCCTCCAGCAGGCGACTCAATCGGCGCATGAAATTCAGGTAAATCAGGGATCCGAAGATTGCGGCTGCTGAATAGACGACGTTTCTTTGCACCCGCAGGTCGAGAAAGTCATAGCGAAAAATGGAGTAACCCATCAGGCCGCTGGGGAGAATTCCCACCAACATCAAACCTGTCGCGAAGTATCCTCCCAACCCGCCCACCGGCGGCAAGACGCGCGGCAAATAGGCAACCGCCCAACCCAATGCCAGGAGGCCCTGGAGCCCCGCGAGATAACAGTGAAATCTCGCGAGGGTCGGGTCAGCCGCGCGACGGTACACATTCAAGTACCCGTTGACGCCCGCGGCGAAGATCAGCGCAGCGACGGCCCAAAGAACCAGCCATCGCACCGGGGGGCCAAGCGCCACCAGCGGTTCCCAGCCGAGGTGACGCAGCAACCTGCCCACAATCCAAGGACAGAACATCACGGGAAGATAAAAGCACGGTACCAGCAGCCGTTGCCAGAGCCGGATCGGGACGAAGCCCGCGCAATATTCTGCTTGCACGTGAACCAGCAGAGGCACGGCGGCGATGAAACCCACTATGGAAACGGTACGGGAGAATCCTGATAGAACCGCCGGGCCCGCCCCGTAGTAGAGGCCGATGTTGAGGGCCAGCAGATTTCCCGAATACCACATGAACAGCGCCGCCATCAATGCGAACAGCAGCCATTCTAGCCGGCGTAACCGCCGGTTCCCCAGAATCAAAACCATCAAGAAGAGATGGATCAGCGTCCCGAAGGTATAAACGACAAGCTTGGCGGCAACAGGAGGCGTAAGTTCGTAAGCGACATCCACGCGGAACTCTCCGACGAAGGGGTGGTCGCCCCACGCACAAGGCACAAAGGTGATTCGCGAGCATCATTGTAAGTCAGCCCATGGAGGTAAGTAAACGTTCAGGTCGTGCGCAGACGCGGGTCAACGGGAATACTCGCCGTCAGGTTTGGAATGTCACCCCGGACGAAGTACTCCGTCCTGGAGGGGAGCTGCGCGCGGGAAAAAGGTAATTTGTATTTCGCTGTTTGCTCAATGCGTTGTGAGCCCCATTAGACACCTGTGTGGCCGTCGCAAGACAACCCATTTACACGAATCGGACTCTTGTGAGATGATGTTTTCGACATTTTCACACGAGCAGACCGCCCTGACTAGCCAAAATGGAGAGTAATCCGACAGAACAGTCCACGCCACGCCCCAACACTCCTGCGCTTCCGCGAGTCTTGGTGGCGACGACCGCCATGCTCGCCTTCATTACCTTCTGGCGAGCGGCGGCGATCGTACTGAACGATCTTGCCTCGTCTGCCTACTACGCGGGCGGAATCGCGGAGCAGGCCGTGGGCAAATCCGCCCCCTGGTTCATTCTCGCCGTCATGTTGTTTTCCTACGCCGTACGCGCGATCTACGTGGAAAGCTGTAGCATGTTCGTGCGGGGCGGCGTCTACCGCGTGGTGAAAGAAGCGATGGGCGGAACGCTCGCCAAGTTTTCCGTCTCCGCCCTGATGTTCGACTATGTCTTAACGGGTCCTATCAGCGGCGTTTCCGCCGGCCAATACCTCGTGGGGTTCCTGAATGAGGCTCTGAATTACCTCCACATCGGCATCGTTCTGCCGGTAAACGAGACAGCCGCCGCCTTCGCGATCCTGGTGACAATTTATTTCTGGTGGCAAAACATCAAGGGAATCCCGGAATCGAGTGAGAAGGCGCTGCGCATTATGCAGCTCACCACCGTCATGGTGGTGCTCTTGATCGGATGGTGCGGTTACACACTTTGGGTACGCGGCGCGCACTTGCCTCCCCTCCCGACACTCGGGCATTTGCATTACTCCCCCGACGCCCTGGGATGGCTGAGTCGAAGCAGCCTTCCCCACACCATCGGCCTCCTGGGAATCTTCATCGGTCTCGGGCACTCCATCCTGGCCATGAGCGGCGAAGAATCGCTCGCCCAGATCTATCGGGAAATCGAGCATCCCAAGCTGCCCAATTTGAAGAAGGCCGGCCTGGTCATCTTCATCTACAGCATGCTCTTCACCTCCCTGGTCTCTTTCTTCGCGGTAATGATCATTCCCGATGCGACGCGCAAGAACTTCTTCGAGAACCTCATCGGCGGACTGGCTATGAATGTCGCCGGTCCAGTGATGCTCCGCCTGGTGTTCCATGGGTTTGTGGTTTTGGTTGGAACCCTGATCCTCGCCGGCGCGGTGAACACTGCCATCGTCGGTTCAAACGGCGTTCTTAATCGCGTTTCGGAGGATGGCGTTCTGGCTGACTGGTTCCGGCGCCCGCACCCCCGTTTTGGCACATCCTATCGCATTATCGATATGGTGGTCGGCCTCCAGATCCTGACGATTCTCCTCAGCCGCGGCAACGTTTACCTCCTGGGCGAAGCTTACGCCTTTGGCGTCATATGGAGCTTCGTCATGAAAGGCCTGGCGGTCCTGGTGCTGCGGTATAAAGACCCCGGCCCGCGCGAGTATCGGGTCCCCTTGAATCTGCATTTTGCCGGGCGGGAAGTTCCCATTGGACTGGGCCTCATTACCCTGGTGCTTCTCGGTGTGGCCTTGGTCAATCTGCTCACCAAGCAGGTCGCCACGGTCTCCGGGGTTGCCTTCACGATTGTGCTCTTCGCCGTTTTCTCGATTTCCGAAAAAGTGACCCGCTCGCGCCAAGGCGTTCACGAGGAGCTTGACCAATTTCATCTCGTCCCGGGGGAAGAGCTCACCCCCAAGGCGGTGGGAGTTCGGCCGGATAATATTCTGGTTTTGGTACGCGACTACCATACCCTTGACCACCTCGCCGCCGTCCTCCGGCGTGTGAATACTGCCCGGCAGGACGTGTCGGTTTTGCACATTCGCATTCTGCAACGCGCCGCTTCCGGCGAGAGTCCTTTGGTGGCTGAACAGCTTTTCAGCACCCGGGAACAACTTCTCTTTACCCGGGCGCTCGCTCTCGCCGAGCACGAGGGCAAGAGCATCCACTTAGCAGTCGCCGCGGCCAACGAGATTTGGGATGGCATTCTGCGCTCCGCTAATTCTCTCCACTCCTCGACCATCGTTCTCGCGCCCTCCGCGAAAATGCCGGTGGCCGAGGAAGCGCGTTACGCCGGGCTTGCCTGGGAAAAACTCTCCGACCCCAAGCCCCGCCTGACGCTTGAGATTTTTACGCCCGATGGACAGGAAGAAATCTTCTACCTGGGTCCGCATGCACCTCACCTGACGCCCAAGGAGATCGACTTGCTGCACAGCCTCTGGCTGCGCTTCAGTACCCAACTTGCCCCGGAAGAAGTCCACCACCACGATATCGTTCATTTCGCTCTGAACGAACTTCGTAACGAACTCGCGGAGGGGAAGGATCGGGAGGTTGCCGAGCGATTGAAGGAACACCTCACGCAAATCAAACCGCGCCGCGTT
>Ga0187849_1004998_pt1 | contig 10742 bp, 9 predicted proteins | sample June2016WEW_4_10_2_FD_132412 | JGI IMG/M metagenome (GOLD analysis project Ga0187849, IMG submission 132412) | Peatland microbial communities from SPRUCE experiment site at the Marcell Experimental Forest, Minnesota, USA - June2016WEW_4_100 | ecosystem: Environmental > Terrestrial > Soil >... | reverse complement strand
GCGAGCGCCAGGAAGGCGGCGGCGGCGATGGGCGCCATGGAGACGGACATTAGCGAGACGTAGCGCGTTGTGCCGATTATGACGAGCGCCACAGGCAGCAGCGCCAGCGCGACGAGCGGGTTCATGCCAAGGAGCGCGCCGTAGGCGGCGGAGACGCCGCGCCCACCGCGAAAGCCCAGCCAGACGGGCCAGACGTGGCCGACAAGGACACCAAGAGCCGCGAACGCCTGCGGCCAAGCGCTGTCGGAGAGGGCGCGGGCGATGGAGACGGCGGCGGCGCCCTTGCCAAGGTCGATGACAAGCACGCCGACCACGGCCCAGATGCTGAGGGAGCGCAAAGCGTTTGTGGCGCCGGTCTTGCCGCTGCCGTAGTCGCGGATGTCTATCCGACGCGTCAGCCTGCCCATCAGGTAGCCGCCAGGGACGGAACCCAACGAGTAGCCGATAACGGTCGCCACGACGATCTGCCAGAGCATCTATTTCCCTCCCCGACTGCGGAAGATCAGCTTCAGCGGCACGCCGGGGAATCCGAACGCCTTTCGCAACTGGTTCTCCAGATAGCGCCGATAGGAGAAATGGAGCAGCGAGGCGTCGTTAACGAAGAAAACGAAGGTCGGCGGCGCAACCTGCGCCTGCGTGACGTAAAGCACTTTCAGCTTCTTGCCGCCCTTCGACGGGGGGCCGCGCTCGCCGATGGCCCGCTGCACGACGGCGTTCACCTCGGCCGTGCTGAGGCGCCGTCGTCGCTCTTCGCCTACGGCCAGCGCCACGTCGAGGAGGTCATCGATACCGGTCCGCTCCTTTGCGGACACGAAGCACAGCGGGGCCCAGGGGAGGAAGCGCAGGTTCCGCCGGATGATTCGAACGAAATCCCGGCGATACATGGGCTCCGGCGGCACCAGATCCCACTTGTTGACGACGATTACGATGCCGACGTGGCTATCGACTATGAGCCCGGCGATGTGCGCGTCCTGCGCCGTCAGCCCTTCCACAGCGTCGAGCAGCAGAAGCGCGACGTCGGCGCGCTCGGCGGCGGCTTGCGCCCGCATGACGGCGTGCTTCTCGACGCCTTTCTCGATGTGGCCGCGGCGCCGGATGCCGGCCGTGTCGATAAGCGTCAGCTTCCGGCCGCTGTACTCGAAAGCCGAGTCGATGCTGTCGCGCGTGGTGCCCGGCGTCTCGCTGACGATGACGCGCTCCTCGCCCAGGATGGCGTTGGTCAGCATCGACTTGCCGACGTTCGGCCGGCCGACGATGGCAATCGAAACCGTCTCGACGGTTTCCGTCTCGGGCGCTACAGGCAGCAGGTCGGCGATGACATCCATGAGCTCGGCGGCGCCGGCGCCGTGGAGGGCGCTCACCAGAAGCGGCTCGCCGAGGCCGAGCTCGTAGAAGTCGACGGCGGACTCGCGACGGTACTCGCTCTCCGTCTTATTGGCGACGAGGAGGACGGGCTTTTCGATGAGTCGCAGCCGGTCGGCGACGTCGCGGTCGGCGGCTGTGAGGCCCTCTTTGCCGTCGACGACGAAGAGCACGACTTCGGCTTCAGCGGCAGCGGCTTCCACCTGCGCCCGCACGAGCTCGCTATAGGGAAGAGAGCCGTCCGTGAGAAGACCGCCGGTGTCAACGAGACGGAAGCGCTTTCGCTCCCATTCGACGTCGCCGTACAGACGGTCGCGCGTGGTCCCGGCCGCCTCTTCGACGATTGCCTTGCGACCGCCGAGCATACGGTTGAAGAGCGCGGACTTCCCAACGTTCGGCCGGCCGACGAGTGCGACGACGGGAACGCTCTCAGCTTTGGCTTGCGGCTTCTCCGCCGGTTCCGTCTCGGCGCGGCTTCGGCTCATTGGCCAGCGATCGTGACGGACACATCCTGCGGATCGACGCCTACGAGCTGCACGTCGGCCGGCAAGTCGATCTTTGGGGCGATCTGATAGGTGCCCGCGGTCATGTTCGAGAGGTCGAGTTTGGCGGTCACAGCGTCGCCGGGAAGTGCGTCGAGGGTGGGCAGCGCGCCGGAGACCGTGACGGTCAGAGTATCGGGCACAAGGGTGGCCGTGAGCCCCTCTTTCAGTCCTTTCGTCTGGACTGCAATCTGCAGGTTGCGCTGCCCAACGGCCGGAACGATGACCACGCGTACTACCACTTCATCGCTGCCATAGACGCGGGCATTAGCCGGCAGGCTCAGTTTCACGCTGCGCTGAACGTCTGATTGGGCGCCATCGACGGGGATCGTGTCTGTGGTGAGCGTTTGGATCGACTGAAGCACATCCACCGGACCTACGATGACGACAAAAGATGGGTCGGCCTGGACAGCGGATACCATGTAGCCCGGCGCGACGTTGCCGCTTATGGATGGGTTGACCGGGAAGGTCTCCGCCCCGTCCGTCCTGACGACCGTCACGGTCACCTTTGCTGTGCTGGGCTCGATGTTGACGTCCAACGGCCGGCCGTCCTTGTCGCGGGCGGCGAGAACGATGTCGCGCTCCTGGCTCGTCTGGACGCCGGAGAGGTCGAGGTCCACCCAGGCGGCGTCGATCTGCTCCATCAGACTGGCAGCGCCGGAGACCTGAACCGTCTGCGGATCGACCTTCTCGTCCGTGACACTGTAGCCGGCTGGTACCGGCGCGAGCGTCTTTATCTTCACTGGAACAGTCTGCGTTGTCACCTGCTCCAATTTCACGTTGACGGTTGCCGGCATAACCTGGACCAGTTTGACGTCGCTTCGGAGAATATCGACGTGGACCGGCAGGCCGCTTGCAGTCTGCTGCGTCACGCCGGAGAGGTCGACCGTGGCTTTGAAATCGCTGAACGACAGGCTGCTCGAGGCATCCTCGTCGGCGGTGACTCGCACTGTGATCGGCCCAATCTGCCCTGTCGTCGCCAGCCCCTGCGGCAGGTTGAGCGCCTGGACGGGGACATCGCCGACCGAAACCGTCCGCGTGGGCGTCTGCGCATCGGTCACGACGAACCAAATGACGACCGCCAGCCCCAGCGAAAGCAAGCCGAGGGAGTAGGTCTGCCGCACGAGATCTAACGCGTCAGCGATGAGGGTAAGAATCCCCTTGGAGACGTCACTCGGTGAACGCACTTCGCCTCCCATTGTCGCCGTCGCCACGACGCGAGGGCGTGACACCGAGGACACTCTGGAGCGTCGCCCGAAGCCGCTTCTCGTCCAGCCACTGCGACAGCCGCCCGTTGGACGCCACGGACACCTGACCGGTCTCTTCGGAGACGACTACGGATACGGCGTCGGTCAATTCCGTGATGCCGAGCGCGGCGCGATGGCGCGTGCCCAGCATGCCCTTTCCACTCTCGCCGGCCAGCAGCAGCGTGCAGGCGGCGGCGACGACGCGGTTCTCGCGCAAGATGACAGCGCCGTCGTGGAGCGGCGAGTTCGGGAAGAAGATGCCCTGCAGCAGCTCCACAGAGGGCGCAGCGTCGACGCGGATGCCAGTGTCTATGTAATCCTCCAGACCGGTCTCGCCTTCGAGGACGATGAGGGCGCCGTGGCGGGCGCGCGACAGGTTGCAGGCGGCGCCGGTCACGGCGTCGATAAGCTGATCATAGCTGGGCCTGCCGATCCAGGCGCGACGGCCGGTCCTGCCCAGTCGCTCCAGGGCGCGTCGCAACTCCGGCTGGAAGACGATCGGAATGCCGATGAGGACGACGATGAGGGAGTTGCGCAGGAGAAACGTCAGCACCTTGAGGTCGAAGACGCGTGCCAGCAGGAAGACGCCGATGAAGACGAACGCTATGCCGCGCAGGACGGACATGGCAGTCGTGCGCCGCAGCAGCAGCAGCACCCAGTAGATAATGGCGGCGATCAGCAGAATGTCGATGGCGGCGCGCCAATCGAGTCGCGACAGGTTATCGCTGATGGTGTTGAGGAGGTCTTGCATCTCGCGCCGCGATTCTCCGGACGATCCCGAATCTAGCCTTCGGCCAGGAGCAACGCCAGGATGGCTCGCTGGGCGTGCAGCCGGTTCTCCGCCTGGTCAAACACCACCGACTGCGGCCCTTCGATCACGTCATCCGCTATTTCTTCGCCGCGGTGGGCGGGTAGGTCGTGCATCAGTATCACTTCCGGCGGCGCCAGCGAAAGCAGATCGGCGTTCACCTGGTAGCCCTGGAACGCCTTCAGACGCTCGTCGTAGCTGTCCTCCTGGCCCATACTGATCCAGACATCGGTGTAGACCACGTCGGCCTGCTTCACGGCCTCCCGGGGCGAACGGATGACTTCGACGCTGCACCCGCTCATGGAGGCGAACAGCCGCGCCTGGGTAAGCGCCTTCTTGCCCAGCTCATAGCCTTCCGGCGAGGCGATGATGAAGCTCATTCCGACCATTGCGGAAGCCTGGGCAAGCGAAGTGGCGACGTTGTTGCCGTCGCCGATGAAAGCAACCGTCAGACCGTGGAAGTGGCCTCTTCGTTCGTAAATCGTGACGAGGTCGGCGACGGCCTGGCAGGGGTGCTCTTCGTCGGAAAGTGCGTTCACGACGGGGACCGTCGCCGAGGCCGCGAGATCGACGAGCGTTTGCTGGGCATAGGTGCGAGCGACGATGCCGTCAACATAGCGGCTGAGCACGCGTGCGACGTCTGCCACCGATTCGCGCTGGCCGAGGCCGACCTCACTCTGGCCGAGGTAGATCGCCTGGCCGCCGAGCTGCTGCATCGCGACGTTGAAGCTGACGTTCGTCCGCAGCGATGCCTTCTCGAACAGGAGCGCCAGCGTCTTGCCGTCAAGGAGACGCGGGTAGCCGTTGCGCTTCATGTCGACGGCGAGGTCGACGATGCGGCGCAGCTCCTCAGGCGTCAGGTCAGCTATAGAAAGCAGGTCGCGGCCGCGCATGTTCGCTCCTATCTCAACCTCAGAAGTATAGCATAGCGGTATTCGCGCAGATAGCGGGCGGACGGCCTTGACGGTAGACAGCGACCAATTGTAAGCTCGCTTACGCGTCTCGCCTTTTCAGGGGAAAGGACTTCCCGTGGGCGCTTGGCTCGAACGGAATCGCAGCGTTGTCCTCGCCGCGCTTTGCGCCGTCATCGTCGTGGGCCTCGTCATCCTCGTCCTGCAACGACGCGACGGACCGCGGCCCCTCGAGTTCCACTTCGACGACCCCTCGCTCGGCGGCGCAGCTATCGAGGTCTATGTTACCGGCGCTGTCGCCAATCCCGGCGTCTACACGCTGCACGACGGCGACCGCGTCGCCGACGCCCTAGTTGCCGCCGGCGGCGCGACGGACCAGGCAGACGTGACGTCGCTGAACTTGGCCGAGCGCGTCCACGACGAGGGTCAGGTGGTCGTGCGGAGCGTCGGCAGCGTTGCCGACGCGTCTATCACCGCAAGCGCATCGCCAACCGCCGCGCCTCTCGCCGCCGGAGAGACGGTCAACATCAACACGGCGACCGCGGCGGAGCTGGACAGGCTGCCCGGGATCGGCACTGTCTATTCGCAGCGAATCGTCGATTCGCGGCAGTCGGCCGGGTCATTCGCCAGCACGGACGAGCTGGTCTCGCGCAAGCTCATACCCACGGCGACTTACAACAAGATCAAGAACCTTGTCACGGTGGCGACGCCGTGACGCTGGCTTATCTTGCCGCGGCCTGGTTCTTCGGGACCGTTACCGCCGCTCTGGGCTGGGACGCTCGCTGGACGGCAGGCGCGGGGCTAGCCGTTTGCGTCATCGCCGTCGTCGCCAACCTTGTGCGCCGGCGGCCGGGCGCGGCGTTGCTCGTCCTTGTCTGCGGCGGGCTGTTTGCCGGCGCGTTCTTCCGCTTCGAGACCGGCGGGACGCCCGCGACAAACCGCGGCATCGCTGCTTTCAACGACGGCGCGGCGGTGACTTTCCAGACCGTCGCCGCAGACGACTCCGAGGAGCATGGGCGCGCGATCTCAACGCGGCTGCGCGTGACGCAACTTCAGGCGGACAGCGGCGACTCGCAACCGATGAGCGGCGGCGTCCTGCTATGGGAGCCGTCGACGGCGCCACGCCATCGCTACGGCGATGTGCTGGACGTTACGGGCAAGCTCACCTCGCCGAGCCCGCTGCCGAACTTTGACTACCCGCAATACCTGGCGCAACAGGGCATCGTCTCCGTGGCCGACTTCCCGCAGGTGACGGCGACCGGGGCCAGCCATGGAAACGCCGTCCTCTTAGCGGCCCATCGCCTGCGACGGAGCCTTTCGTCGGCGCTGGCGGAGGCGCTACCCCAGCCGCAAGCGGCGCTGGCACAGGGGATTCTGCTGGGAGAGCGGTCTGTCCTGCCACAGGACCTGAAGGACAACCTGAACGCCACCAGCACCTCGCACATTATCGCTCTCTCCGGCTACAACGTGACGCTGGTCGCCGGCTTCTGCATCGGCGCCTTTGCCTGGCTAATCGGGCGGCGACGGGCGGCGTTGCTGGCGCTTTTCGCCACTGCCGGCTACGTGCTGCTGACCGACGTCTCGCCAAGCCTCCTGCGGGCAGCAATCATGGGCGGACTGTACATCTTTGCGACGCTTCTGGGCCGGCCGAATGGTGGCCCGGCGCCCCTCTTGCTGGCCGGCGCAGTGATGGCGGGGCTGCAACCGTCGGTGGTGACGGACGTGTCCTTCCAGCTCAGCTTCGCCGCAACGGCAGGCCTCATCGTGCTCGTGCCTCTGTTTCGCGAGCGGATCATCGACGCATCGGAGCGATTCGGCGGGTTACAGGCGCACTTGCAGCAAGGGCCGCTAAGCGCTCTGTTCGAGATCGCGGTGGTGACGGCGGCGGCCTCGCTGGCGTCGTTGCCGCTCATCGCGCTGCACTTTCAGCGGGTGTCGCTCGTCGCCCTGCCAGCGAACGTTGTCGTGCTGCCGTCGGTGCCGTTCATCATGCTCAGCTCGATGTCGGTGGCGCTGGCCGGACTGGTCTGCCAGCCGCTGGCGCACTTCCTCGGCTATTTCGCCTGGGCGGGCCTAACCTACATGACGACAGGCGTGCGACTCTTCGCGACGTTGCCGTTCGCGTCGCTGGAGTTGCGCCGCTTCAACACGGAGCAATGCACGGCCATGTATTTCGTGCTCGCGGCGTTCGCCTGGCTGCTGAGCCGCCGCCGGCCCGGGAGCAAAACCTTGCGTCGTATCAGGAGTCCGTTACGACGCGTCCTGGCGCTGCCGGCGCGACCGCTGCGCGCCATACCGACTGTATGGCTGGCCGGCGCCCTGGCACTGCCAGCGGTGCTGACGTGGACGGCCGTCTTCTCGGCGCCGGACGGGCGGTTGACGGTGGAGATGTTCAACGTCGGGCAGGGCGATTCGATTCTCATTCGCACGCCGGACGGGCAGAAGCTGCTCGTTGATGGCGGGCCGGACGGAGCGACGGTGGAGCGGGCGCTAGACGAAACGCTGCCGTTCTGGGACCGCAAGCTGGACATCGTGCTGTCAACGCACACCGATTCTGACCACCTCACCGGCCTGATCACCATCGTCCAACGTTACAACGTCGGGCAGGTGATAGAAGCGCCGATTCAGACGGATAATGCGCTTATCGACGAGTGGGACGGTCTGCTGGACGCTAAGTCGATACCCCACCAGGAGGTCGAAGCGGGCGGCTGGGTCGACCTAGGGCGCGGCATCCGCCTTCAGGTGCTTGGCCCGTCGCAGCCGCTGCTATCCGGCACAAGCGCCGACACGAACAACAACTCGCTGGTGCTCAAGCTTACCTGGGGGAGCGCGAGCTTCCTCCTGCCGGGCGATATCGAAGGGCCAGGGGAGACGGCACTGCTCGCCGAGCACGTTGATCTGCGGGCGACGGTGCTCAAGGTGCCGCACCACGGCTCCACCTATTCGTCGGGACAAGAATTTCTGAATGCCGTGCAGCCCGTACTGTCGGTTATCTCGGTCGGCGCGGACAATACCTACGGTGACCCGGCGGCGTCGACGCTGCAACGGCTGGACAGCAGCATCGTCTACCGGACGGACCAGCAGGGGGATGTTACGTTCTCGACCGACGGCGAACGGTTGTGGGTCACGCCGGAGCGCGACCCACCGCCGCTGCCGTCGCGCTTCTCAGCAGCGAACTAGGGTGCTATACTCCCGTTGCCTTCGGATGCCGGGAGCACGAAAGGAGCAGCGTGGAAAGAGCTGACGGCCGCCGCCCCGATCAACTTCGGTCTGTGCGTATAACGCCGGGCTTCCTGCCGAATGCCGAAGGCTCAGCGCTCATCGAGCAGGGGGGCACAGTCGTCCTTTGCGCTGTCAGCGTCGAGGACAGGGTGCCACCGTTCCTGCGCGAGCGAGGCGGCGGTAGCGGCTGGGTGACCGCCGAGTACGGCATGCTACCACGCTCCACGAACACGCGCATGATGCGGGAGGCGACTGTCGGACGCGTCGGCGGGCGGACGCACGAGATCCAGCGACTCATCGGCCGGGCGCTGCGGGCGGTGACTCGGCTCGACATCCTCGGCGAGCGGACCTTCACCGTCGACTGCGACGTGATCCGTGCCGACGGCGGAACGCGCTGCGCCGCGATTACCGGCGCTTACCTGGCGCTTCGACAGGCGTACGAGAACCTGCTGGCGCGGCGCCTCCTTTCGACGATGCCGCTGCGCGACGCCCTTGCGGCTGTCAGCGTTGGTATCGTCGGCGGGGTGGCTCTGCTCGACCTGACGTACGAAGAGGACTCGCGCGCCGAAGCCGACTTCAACGTCGCGCTCACGGCTTCGGGCGAGTTCGTCGAGGTGCAGGGCTCGGCGGAGAGCGCGCCTTTCCCGCGGACACGCCTAGACGAGGTGCTGCGGCTCGCCGGCAAGGGGATCGAGGAACTGCTGACAGCGCAGGCGGAGGCACTGACGACGTCAACTCCGGCGACTTAGGCGTACTCGCCGAGCCGAACACCCCCGAGCACGTGGATGTGGCCGTGCGTTTGCGTCTGCAGGGCGTCGAAGCCGAAGTTGGAGAGCAGACGGAACCCGCGCGGGCAGTGCTTTTCGCCCATCGCCATGGCGACTTCGGCGACGCGTCCGGGATCGCGCCAGAGGTCCTGCTGCGTTATGTGCCGTCGCGGCACGACGAGCAGCATCACGGGCACCCAGCCGAGCCGGTTGCGGAAGACGACAACATCATCATCCTCGAAGACGATTTCCGCCGGCGTCTTTCGGTCGATGATATCGCAGAAAGTGCAGTTGTAGACCATCAGCGGCTCCGCGGGTATGCTGGCCCTGGGCTCATTCTAGGTAGGGCCTCCGATTGCGGTCAATTCGCCCCCACCGCGTCACGGACAGGAGCAACGTGCCAGAAGTTCTTCCCTTCCGCGGCCTGCACTACGCCGAAACCGACCTCTCGGCGCTGATCTGCCCTCCATATGACGTCATTTCGCCGGAGGAGCAGCAAGAGTTGTGCCGGCGCAGCCCCCTGAACGTCGTGCGGCTTGAGTGCGGCGAATCGAGACCGGACGACGGGCCGTCGGAGAATCGCTACACGCGGGCGGCGGCGGCGCTGCGGGATTGGCTGGAGAGAGGCGTCCTTGTCCGGGACCAGTCGGAGTCGTTTTACGCCCACAACCAGCGATTCGAGCACGAGGGACAGCGCGTGACGCGGCTTGGGCTGCTGGCCCGCGTCCGCCTGCACGAGTGGAACGAGGGGCCCATCCGGCCGCACGAGCATACCCTCAGCAAGCCAAAGGAGGACCGTTTAGACCTCCTGCGGGCAACGCGCCTCAACATCAGTCCCATTATGGCGCTCTACCGCGACGATGACGCCCGCGTGCGAGGGGCAATCGAGGGAGCCGGGAGAGATGCGCGTCCGCTGGCGACGGCGAGGAGCGATGGCGAGAAGCATAACGTCAGTCGCGTCGACGGTGGTGCGACAGGCTTGCTCGTCGGGGTGTTTCGGGACAAGACGCTGTACGTCGTTGACGGTCACCACCGCTACGAGACGGCGCTGGCCTATCTGAAGGAGCGGCGCTCTCGGGCGCGCTCGTGGACGGGCGACGAGCCGGAGAACTTTGTGCTGATGACGCTGATCGCCCGCGAAGACCCGGGGCTGCTGGAGCTTCCGACGCATCGCTTGCTGAAAGGCGTGTCGGTCCCCGATGACCTGGGAGCCCGGCTGGAGCGTTGCTTCGCGGTGGAAGACGTGAGCGACGTCGCGCGCGGCTGGCCGGAGTTGCGATCGCTGCTGGCGGCGAAAAGCGAGGAGCGGGCTGCCTTCGCGCTGGCGACGAAGGATGGCCGGCGGCTGATCGCGCAGGTCCGCGATGCAGCCTCCATAGCGGACGACATGCCTGCGGACGCTCCCGCTTCCTGGCGCTCCCTCGACGCAGCCGTCCTGCAGGAGGTCGTGCTCCGCGGCATTCTCGGCGTCGAGCAGCAGAGCGCCGCGGACGGATCGCTAGCGTTCACGCACGACGGCGAAGAGGCGTTGCGACTCGTCGAAGCGCGCGCGTACAGCCTCGCCTTCCTGCTGCGCCCGACGCCGGTCGATCGCGTGCTAGCGCTGGCAGGCGCCGGTGAAAGGATGCCGCAGAAGTCCACTTATTTTCACCCCAAGCTCCCCGCCGGCCTCGTTATGAACCCGCTCGACTAGGCGTGCAGTCTTCGCGCGCTTCTGATTCGCGAATGCATGCAGGAATCGTGAAAAGCTGCGTCGAACCGTGGATTCCCCTCTCCTCAAGAGTGTAGAATAGGCTTATGGAAAGTGCCTCGGGGGGAGGACAGATGGCGGACCAACTCCAGCGCGAGATTGAAGACCTCCTGAACAAGCTGGATGACTTCAT
>Ga0187849_1004990_pt1 | contig 10748 bp, 27 predicted proteins | sample June2016WEW_4_10_2_FD_132412 | JGI IMG/M metagenome (GOLD analysis project Ga0187849, IMG submission 132412) | Peatland microbial communities from SPRUCE experiment site at the Marcell Experimental Forest, Minnesota, USA - June2016WEW_4_100 | ecosystem: Environmental > Terrestrial > Soil >... | reverse complement strand
GTGCAAATTGGAACACCAGTACAGAAATAAAAATATATAATTAAAAGGAGTTATTAAATGTCAAATGGAAATAAATATTTATACAATAACCAGGGAGTTATAACAGAGGAATATTCAACACAAACAAGCTCAGGCGCGGCAAATGCAGGAGATATTGTATCTTTAAATTCAAATGGCCAAATTGATTTATCAATGTTGCCAGATGGTATAGTTCCTGAAACTGATCAAATTATAACATCAGAAGCATTAGTAGCAGGAGCTTTTGTTAATTTTTATGATAATGCTGGTGTAGCAAATTGCAGAAATGCAGATAACACAGCATTTGGAAAAGAAGCAAATGGGTTTGTACGCCAAGCATATGCAATAGGCCAAACAGCAACGGTTTATCGAGTAAGTCAAGATAATGATCAATTAATTGGTATGACACCAGGAGCTAAACAATGGCTTGGAACAGCTGGAACAAGAACAGAAACTTATTCTACTACAAGTGGAAATGTGGTTCAAATGTTAGGTGTAGCTACAAGTGCGACAACTATGACTTTTAATCCACGAGATATTATAGTATTAGCATAAGGAATTTAAATGGCAATTGAAGTTCAGATAATTACAGAAGAATCACCAGTAAATTTAACTTCAGAAGAAAATACTATAGTTATAAATACATCAACAGAAGGTGCAAGAGGTGAACAAGGCCCACAAGGAAATCCAGCACCAAACGTTTTATTTCAGTATAGTTCAGATGCTGTAAATTTTCATAGTATTTATGTTTTAGGTGATATTTATTTTCAAACTTCTATAGATGGTGGAATTACTTGGTCAGTATCAATACTATTTCAAGGACCTGCTGGACCACAAGGGCCCGCAGCATCAGGAGTATATAGTAAAATTACAGGTGAAGATATTGGTGGAGATAGAGTTGTAATAATAGATATAGATGGGTTATTATATTATGCAGACCAAACAAATTTATATGATATTGATAAAATATTAGGGATTACAACACAAGCAGGAATTCAAGGAACTATGATTAAAGTACAAGGCAGCGGTGAAATGGTAGAACCTAGTTGGAGTTGGGATATGACATTACCAATATATTTAGGTGTTAATGGATTATTAACTCAAATATTACCAACTTCTAGGTTCTTATTAGAAATGGGATTTCCATCTTCACCAATTAGTATGATAATTAAAATAGGAACACCAATAATTTTAGTTTAAAAGGGGAAAATAAATGGCAACAAATAAATATTTAGCTTTAAATGGAGATACACCACAACAAGTGGCTTTTACAGTTACAAGTGCAGGTTCAGCAAATGGCGGTCAAGGTGTAGCAACTGATGCTACAGGTCATTTAGATCCTTCAGTTATGCCGATTGGTGTAGCACCAGAAACAGATCAGATAGTTGCTTCTGAAAATTTAACAGCAGGTGCATTTGTAAATCTTTGGACAAATTCTGGAGTTATAAATGCCAGAAATGCCGATAATACGACTTCAGGTAAAGAAGCAAATGGATTTGTTTTATCTGGTTATACTTCATCTCAAACAGCAACAGTTTATAGAATTGGACAAAGTAACACACAATTAACAGGATTAACACCTGGGGCAAAATATTATTTAGGAACGATAGGAGGGACTATATCTTCAGTTTCAGGATTAACAACAGGTAATATAATGCAGTTTGTAGGTAAAGCAATTAGTGCAACTGAAATAGAATTTATTCCTGGGCAACCTATAATTATATAAAATGAATAAAAAACCTTTGGTTCTAAATGGAGATACATTTCAACAACTTTCTAGTTCTGATAGCTTATCAGGAAATGGTTCTGGGTTGACTAATATCGATCCTACAGCTATAGAAATTACTACTTCTACTCCTACCAATATTAATGGAATAATTAAAGGTAATGGATTATTAGTTGAAGTTGCAACTCCTGGAACTGATTATTTATTACCTTTTATAAATATATTTGGCGGAAACGCCGGTTCATACTAAAGGAGAAAAAATGGACGCAAGAATTCAATTAAGAAATGACACTGACGCAAATTGGACATCAATTAATCCAATTTTAGCAATTGGTGAAGCTGGTTATGCTACAGATACTTTGGTTTTAAAATTAGGTGATGGTGTTACTGCTTGGAATACTTTAAATTCAATTTGTATTCCTGTTTTAAATGACACATCTAAACTTAAATCAGTAGATGTACAAAACAGAAATTTGTATGATAATGCGGGAAATTTGATATTTGATTGGCAGAATGGTGCTTGGACTCAAACAGCGATGACAAATGCTAGTTATCAAACAATTTGGTTAGCTGCAATGCCTTGTACATCTGATACTGGTTCACAAAATTATAGATTTATTTGGATACAAGGACAAGCAAATAATACGGTTTTAGCAACAGAACAAGCATTAACGCCTAGCAGTGTTAATTTAGGAACTTTATCAACATATGTTCCTGAATTAGTATTTATAGCAAAGGTTATAATTAATTATACACCAGGTGGAGGTGGGAATTGGACAATAGAAGAAGTTGATATAATAACTGGAACAAAATATTCTCAATCAAGTTCAGGTAATGGAACATTTTTAACAGCTGTATCAACTAATTCTTCATTATCCGGAGCAGGAACAGCAAGTTCTCCTTTAGCTATATCATTTGATTCAACATCAACTAATATTAAAGTTGATGGAACTCAATCGGCGGGGTCTTCAGGATTAGCATGTAATTCAGATCACGTCCATCCGACGGATACAAGTAGAGTTTCTACAGGAACAACAGTTAATGGTAAAGCATTAAGTGGAAATATCACTTTAACTTTAGCTAGTTCAGATTTTGCAAGTCAAGGCACTACAAATACTGTATTGCATGGAATAACAAGTGGTAATCCAGCATTCTCAGCAGTTGTAGAAGCTGATATAACATTGGCAGATAATACCACAAATAATGTTTCTACTTCAGCTCATGGATTTATTCCAAAAGCTCCAAATGACGCCACACAATTTTTTAGAGGTGATGGGGCGTGGGGGTTACCAACTTTTACTTTACCTTCGGGATTAATAATAATTGGTCAAGGCTATGGTACTACAGCGTCAAGCAGAGGGGCTAATCAGGTAAATGCTTATAGATATAAAGCATTAAAAACAGGTTCTATTTCACAATTAGGTATTTGTCTTTATAATAGTTTAGTTAATAGCTCGCATCTTGTTTTGGGAATTTATACTGAAGGTGGTACAAATTCACCTGTTAGAGGAACATTATTAGGCCAAACGGCTCAATATACTTCATCTGCAAATGAAGGAAGTGGAGAACTTATAATAAGTTTAAATTCTCCAGTATCATTAACGGCTAAAACGCCTTATTGGATTTGTATTCATTCTGACCAAGCGGTTTCTTGTTACGTCATAGATACTGGTACGTCAGGTTCTTATGGGGCATATAAAGCAGTAACTTATAATTCTACACTACCTAGTACTTTTCCTTCAGGAATTAACAATGATAGCTGGTCCGTATGTTTTGGAATGACTTAATATTTAATTTTATATTTAATATATAGGAGTATTAAAATGAATAACAAATACGAAACAACTGATTTGTATCTTAGCACATTTCTTTCTTGTAAAGGTTATGAATGTGAAGTAACTTCAAGAGAAAGAGGACAATGTGCATTCAAATTCATATCAGATGATAATTTGAAACAAGCGATAAGTGATTATTATAATAATGCAAGCATTCCAGTTTTAGATTTTAAAAACAAATTACGAGATAAAAAATCAGAAATTATAAACATTAGTAGACAAGATTAGGACAATGAAATGAATTTTATTCAATTAACAGGATTTTGGGGATTTTTAAGCATTACAATTGCGGTGGTGCTTATTTGTATTACGGCATTGATTATTATTTATATGATAACAAAAAAGTTTAATAATTTAAAACTATTAAACAATAAGATTGAATTAGAAACAGATAAATCAGATAATTTTAGCAATATAGTATTTAATATAATAAGATTTAATTCAAAAATACGGGATGAAAAAGATTCAATATTCCCCGAACAAATGAATTATTTGGAAATGAAATTAAATTATATTAGAGAATATGATTTAAAATGTTATTTAAATTTATTATTAACAAAAGCTACTGATATACCAGCAGATAAACTAATCAAATCAGATTATTATCAAAATTATTCTAATATGGTTTATAGAGTATATCATGAAGTGTTATTAGTATTTAGAGGATTCTTGAAAGAGAATCATATTGAAAATAAAACCGATAAAACCTGGAGTGATTATAAGACCGAAAGAATAGATTTTATGATAAGTAAAATGAACAGAGAATTAAATTTTATCTTTCAACCAGCTTTTTCATTAGTTTCAATAAAAGAGTTAGATGAGATGATGAAAAAGGATGTAACTGTGTATATCAAAGAATCATTTAATGATATATTTGAAGTGAGTAAGACTATTAGCAATGAAAAGAATAGTAATATAGAAGAGATTAAACAAGAGATGAATGAATTTTATAAAAAATTCTGCGGAGAAGAAATTAATTTTTAACTACATTATTTTTAATAATATAAATATGAAAGAGGTATTAAAATGATAAAACTCAACAAAACCCCATCCATAATAAACAAAGATGATTCCACTTTAATAGAATTACCAATATTACATAATCTTGAAAAAATAACATTATATCTCAGTTATAAAGCTGGTGATGAGTTGAGTTGTAAATTTAGATTAAAACCTGAAATGAATGGAAAATTGTATGACCTTCCACATTCTACATATAATATGGAAGATACTAAAAACATTATATTAACAATTGACTTACCATACTGCGATAAGTTATTTATAGAAGTAATCTTTGTTGGTTCAGAAGAGCCTTCAAAATGTGGCTGTTTAGAAATAGTCACTAAAAAATAATTGTAAAAAAACTGTAAAATTAATATATTTTTATTTATTTTCTTTTAAAAATGTTATATATTATTATATATAAATAACAAAAGGAGATAAATTATGAAGATAATAGAAGCATTAAAAGATGAAAATACAAATTCATTTATGGAAGTTTCTAATGGAAATAAATGGATGTATTTTGATAATTCAACTAATGAATTTGTAGTTTGTTTAAAAGATTATGGTTGTAAGACCGTGGTTCATCTTAGAACCGACAATGAAGAAGCTGCCGTTAAAGAATTATTAGTTGATTAATTTTGTAAAATAAGTGTAAAATATATATACAATTATATAAAATTGTATATAATATAAATAAGTTCTTTGAATTAGGATAAGTCGTAAAAATAGAGCGATAAAGGTTCTCTTCATAATACTAGTTGAAGCTCCTGAGATGTATAGCGGCCTAAGGTCAATTAAGTCTCGAAACGAAGTTGACTTATCTTATTTCAAATGCTCTATGTGTGAAATATTAAATGCGAAATATTGGAATCAAGGCAGCGGCTGAAAACCGTTATTTTATATTGGTTCAATTCCAATCACATAGAGCATTTATTTTTAATAAAAGGATACAATAAACAATGATAAAAAGAATAAAAGATGAACATTTAATAGTTGAAATGGCAAATTTTAGAAAAGGTAATTTTGGTTTGCCAGTAAATGTATTTGCTAATATTGGATTTCAATCTAAACACGCCGCTAGAATAAAAGTGCAAAATAATTATTCGGATAGATTAATGCCAGGAACATTTTTTTCAATTAAATTACATAACAAAGAAATAATTGGAAATCATAATTTGATAAAAGAAAAAGATATAAAGTTAATAAATTATTGGATAGATTTAAATTATGATGCTTTAATGGAATTTTGGGACGGGTATTTAACAGATGAAGAATTTAGAAGAAAATTAAAATCTATTTAAGGACAAATAAATGTACATAATATGTGATTTAAGATATAACAATTATATATCAGAAGAAAAAGACAACTCAGCAACAGAAGATAATGCAAAGAAATTTGAAAGTAAATCATTAGCAATACAATATTTAGAAAGTAATTTTAAAGATCATGAAGATTGGTCATTAATTTTGGAATACAACGAACCAGAAGATTATAGTAAACTTTTAGATATTGAATTATAAAGGGGAAATTTATGATAAAAAGATTAGTTGAAGATAAGCATGAAATTTATGAGATGTCAAATTTGAGGAATTATGCTACAGGTTTACCGATGGTAATATGGGTACAACCAAAATCTGGTAAAGAAAAACATGGAGCTAGGATAAAAGTAGCAAAAATGTATGGAGATAAAACAATAGATGATTTATTTACCATAACTATATCTGATAAACCAGAAGTAATAGGAGATGTAGGGGATATAAAAATGAATGATATTAAAAAAGTTATTAAATTTATAAAGATAAATAAAGATCTTTTGTTATCTATTTGGAATGATGAAATTGATCCATCTTATGCAGTAAAATATGATTTATTTAAGAAGATTTAAGGAGCAAAAACATGTGTAATTTTATTTCAACACAAGCAATGAATAAATTAAAAGAAGTAACACTAATTACTAAGTCAACAAAAGTTAGAGATGTAGCAGAAATGTATAAGGAATTGAATGAAGCAAAAAAGTTAATTGATGCTAAGATGAAAAGTTTAGCAGAATTTTTAATTGAAAAAGAAGTGAATGAATTGTTTCCAGAAGACAATATAAAAGTAATATACGAAGTTGGTAGAGATAAGACAGAACTCGATAATGAAAAGATATTCAAAGAAGTTGGAAAAGAAATGTATTTGAAGATTTCTTCAGTATCTGAAACATCAATCAATAATAATCTTAACAAAGATTTAGCAAAGAGATTGATTGCAACTTCTAAAATATTTCTTGAAGAAAAAACAAAACCATGTATAAAAGTTACATCTTTGTCAAAAGATGATTTGGAGAAATTGCAAGGTATCACAAAACTTCCAAAAGGAGTTATGTAAAAGGAGCATTATATGGAACACCAAAAACATTCTCTAAGAAGAAAGTTTGTGAGACACAAATGCTTATATGAAATTAAGTACAGTTTTAATGAAAATAAGAAAAATAAATGTGATGTATTAAATGTAAGTAAAGACGGAGCATTATTAAGATGTAATCAAATATTGGATATTGGAGATAAAATAGATATCCAATTTGAAAATCAAGGAATGCCAATACACACATTATCAGGAATCATAAAATATCGGAGAGATAATATGGTAGGCGTGCAATTTGATTTAGATATAACTGATGAGCATTTTTTAAATGATTTTATCAAAAAATTGCATGATAAAGAAATACACAAATATAAGAGGAGCAAATAATTATGGAGCAAGTTAAAATAGATTTTTGCCTTTATTATGAACCAACTGGAACATCAAGATGTTGGTATGCTTGCAATAATACCGAAAAATTTGTTCCAGAAGGATTTGGACTAACTATCAATGAAATTTTAGAATTAGCAAAAGGAGTTATCAAATGAAAGCACAAATTCAAATTGAATCAAAATTTAGTAAAAGGTTTGCAATAAATAGTTTCTTAATAACATTTATTGTTGGATTGGTATTAAGTTCTATACTTTATTTTAAAGTGTTAGAAATATTAACAAGGAGATAAAATATGAGTAATAAAATGATAGGGACTTGTAAATATTGTGATGAAAATTATTGTATGGAATGTTCAACGAATAAGAATTGGAAAGAGTTTTGTTCTGATGAATGTGAAAGAGAATATAATAATAATCAAAAATCAACAGATGAAATTTTAGAACAATTAGTAGATAAAGACGAAGATTTATATGGAGAAGATAATCATATTATATAAATAGGAGAATAATTATGAGTTTAACTAAACTTGAATTAAGAGACCAATGCATTACAAAAATACAATCCGATATTAGAAAAATATTTTGGACTATCACAGATCCAGAATTAAGAAAAGACAGTATTAAATTAAATAAAATAAGAATAAAAGAGATATTTTGGTGTATTAAAGAAATTATTTTTACTTATATAAAATATAAATAGGAGAAACAAAATGATAACAACTGTGTTTAATCAATTATCAGAATATGAATTGGTTGAAGCATTCCATAATCCTCATGATGCTCAAAAATTATTTAAAGAATTACTACTTACTCAATCGCCAATAATGAGAAATTATGAAGATGAGGACTTCAAAAAAGATTATCCAAATTTTATAATAAAACAAATTTAATATATAAAGAAATATATTTTAATTATATAAGAGTGAAGGGATATATAATGGTTAACACAACATTATAAAAAACTTCCATCCTATTACAGAATGTTATTTAGCTTTAAAAAATTAAGGTTAGAATCTTATTATAGTGAAGAAGAGATAAAACAGTTAATTGGAGATAAATTATGATAGAATTAAACGGAAAATATGGAATAGCTAAAGTATTTACTGATAATATAGAGCCTGGAGCTATAGAACAAATTATACAATTATTAAATCATGAAAGCTCGGAGAATGCAAATATAAGAATTATGCCTGATTGTCATGAAGGATCTGGGTGTGTTATTGGTTATACTGCAAAATTAACAAATAAAATTGTACCAAATTTAATTGGAGTAGATATTGGATGTGGAATGTTATCCGTAAATTTGGGGAATATAAAAATAGATTTAAAATTACTAGATGAATATATAAAAGAAAATATTAAAAGGAGGAAAATATGGAAGAAACTAATATTAATGATTTCACAACTATAAGAGTAAAAAAGACAACAAGAGATAAGTTGAATATTGTGATTAACATGTTTGAAGGAATAAATCAAAACACTATAATTGAGTATTTTGCTAACACTATAATCATGAATGAAAACTTATTTGATTTGGATTTCAAAAATAAACAATTGAAAATAAGGAACTAATATGATACGACGATTAAATTTTATGGAATCATTTTCAAGTGAATTAAAAAGGGTTATGAGAGATATAACTGAATTACTAAATAAAAAAGGAATTCATTTTTGTTTTATTGGTGGTGCAGCAAAAAATATTTATGGTTCAATGAGAATAACTGAAGATATTGATATTCTTGTAGATAAAAATGATAAACAAAAAATGCTAGATTTGCCAATTGGATTTATTAGAGAAATAACAAATGGTAGAGGTAGAGGAAAAGCATTTTATTGGAATGACCCAAAGACAAAAATAGAAGTAATTTATGATGGCGAGATTAGTGGTAATAATACCAAAGGTTTAAAATATAAAAAACCTGAAGAATTATTAGATTATAAAGATGGCTTACCATTAATAGGACTGTATAAATTTGAGGAATATAAAATTTGCGCCGGAACTTATGGGGCAAGTTATAGGCGAGACAAAGATTATGCAGATGTTAAAAGCATCATAAAAGATAAAAATCTTACTATAAATTTTGGAAAGAATTTTAGAGATGATTTAAGACAAATTTATATAAGATTATGGAATGAAACTCAAGACAGAGATGAATTTGATAATTAAAAGGAACTAAAAATGAGTGATACAGAAGACCAAGTAAATAATTTATTGAATAACTATCTTAAAGAAATGGATTCAACTAAAATAGAAGCAGAAGCTGGTGGCGAATTTGTAAAAGTTAAAATAGAAGGATCCGGTAGAATACTACATATTGAATGTGAAGACAATGAAATAGTAAAACAAGACATTTCCATGCTACTTGATTTAATCAGGATAGCTTATAATTCTGCAAGAGATAAGTTGGATGAAAAAATGAAAGATAGATTCAAAGATGAAATCGATTTAATTAGAAATAATTTGAAAGGATTATAATATGAAAAATTGGAATAAATATTGGGAATTGTATTTAATGCATGTTATATTGTTTTCTGTAAATATTTTTTTAATTTTATTTAATATAAAAATATTAATGGATAGTTTGAAAGATATTCATGATATATTTTTTCATTTTATATTAGTTTTTAATAGTGTTTTTATTTCATTACTTATAGGTTTACTTATTTTTATAATTTATGGATTTAACAAATTAAGGAAGTTGAAATGAAAATTTATCATCAAAAAAATGAAAATTATTTATTTATTAAATTTTTATTTTTAATTATTTTTGTTATGGATTTTTTAAATAAACCATTGATAAGATTAATTATTTTATGTTTTTTATTATTAAGTTATTAAAGGAAGTCAAAATGATAACAAACATGTGGGAAGTTAAATGCGATGGAGATAATTGCGATGAAAAAGAATATTTTTCAAGTGCTAATTTAACATTTAAAGAAGTAATAGAAGAGATAAAAAATGCTGGGTGGATGTTACGATATAATGATGACGCAAAACCAGAACATTATTGCGAAAACTGTGCAAATCAATTTATGGATTAAATTAAAGGATATAACATGAAAAAATTATTCAACTGGTTATTTATAATCAGTGTAATCGCAACAATTATTTGTGCTTTAGTTTTAATGATAGTAGAATGGATATTTAATTGGAACCATTCCGAATTCACTAGAATGATGATGTTTCACAAATTCTTTTATTGGGACATATCATTATTTATTGGTGGAATATTGTGTTTGATATTTCAATTTTTAAGTGATAGGAGCAATTAAAATGGAAATAAGTGAAGCATATTTAGAAATGCCGGTAAAAAATAATTTCAGTGTAAAGGAAACATACAGGATTATTGGCATAGATAGAAAACGACATCAGATACTTACTGAAGAAATAAATGAAGCAAAACTAAATTTATCAATGAAAACCTGGT
>Ga0187849_1004989_pt1 | contig 10750 bp, 9 predicted proteins | sample June2016WEW_4_10_2_FD_132412 | JGI IMG/M metagenome (GOLD analysis project Ga0187849, IMG submission 132412) | Peatland microbial communities from SPRUCE experiment site at the Marcell Experimental Forest, Minnesota, USA - June2016WEW_4_100 | ecosystem: Environmental > Terrestrial > Soil >... | reverse complement strand
GGGGGCGGGTGGAGCTTCTTTCTTAGCCTCTACCGCGGGAGCTTGACGGCCGGCCGCTTCATCCTTAATCATAGATTTTTTCGAACAACCGGTCACTAAGAAACCAACTGCAACGACGCACACCAGAATAACCAACCACCAAGAAGATTTCTTGAACATTTTTTACCTCCTTCTTTATAAATTTCTGACTTATAGAATCCCTTTCCCTCGAACCTTAGGTTCCAAAAGGGGCGGGATCTGAGATTCGATCATTTCCTCTCTTACTTCGTATCAGGTTTCATGGGGGGGATATCTGTGGTTATGGGCTGTTGTTCCGTATCCATGAAACGGTATCTATCAACCTGATTATTCTTGAAGAAGACTTCCAGCCTTTCTTGGTCCCGGGGTTGCCCCGTTCTAAACCACAACATGCGACCCTGGGCTCTATAATAGTACACGTACTTGGTCTCGCCCGATGCTAGGGTCTCTTTCTGCTGGGGCTCTCCAAACATTTTAACGACGGCCTCCGGGGTTGTCCCGTCAGCGATTAAATTCTTCGTCTGGGAACCATCAATCTTTCTTCCTTCCATGGTAGTACAACCCACCGCTAAAGCCAAGAGAAGGACCAGAGTAATACTCACGTATCTCATTTTCCTTTTCTCCTTTCTTGTTAAATTTCCGAGCATGAGTATGTTCGGAAATCATGCCCTAAGTCCTTAACCTGGATACCTCAGGAGAGGGCCCTTGAGGTATCCAGCCCGCTTTTGTCGGCCAATCCCTATTTGCTAAGATAGCAAGGAAAATCCAATTCCTTGAGGCTATCCCCATACCCTTGGAGAAAGGGAATGGTTCAATCCGGTTGTCCGGGACCCTCTATCGGTCCTATGGGGATACTGAATCTACGCCTTCTCTCTTGAATTCATACCTCTGGACCACCCCGTCCTTGGTGAAAACTTCCAAGGCGGTCTTACGCTCGACGTTTTTCGTCCAGAACCTCGGCTCTACTGAAAAATAATTATAAACATACTTCATCTGACCAGCTCCAACGGTTTCTTTCTTGGCCGGTTGACCTAACATCTCTACGACCTTGTCCTCACTGGTGGTGCCGGGAATGATTTGATCTACCTTGGCTTTATCAAGGGGGGTCCCGACCATATAAGGTTGTCCGCACCCGATGGAGAAGGCCATTACAGGAATCAGCAGAAGCAACAGATATTTCATCATTTTTCTCCTTTCCTTTTTTGAGTTTCGCCGCATTTCCGAGAATACGCATTCTCGGCAATCATCCAATACAAAAGAAAAACCTCCGGATTTCGGATACCAGGCTTTTTCAGTTCCGGTCCACCTTCTGCTTCCGATGGGAGGGAAGTAAAGCTAAAGCCAAGGAAAATAATGAAGCTCTCTACATTTTCAAATGGTCAAAATGTCACCGGAGTGGTCAAAGAAAAATCACCTTGTTTAAATTTAAGCCAAAATAAAATTTGATGCAAGGATTATTATGAGAATCTGTCACCGTGAAAACTTCCCCTTCACTCCCATCTTCCCCCCGGGGCCGTCCCCTCATTCTCTTATGGAAGATTTGGGAAGGGATGACGGGGCTGCCTACTCCATTTCACTCTCTAATACCCAACCGAATCAACCTATTTTTTATTGACGGGGGAAAGGCGTATCCTATATATTCTAATGGTCTTAGAACCTGGGAGAGGAGATGTTGAGACATGAAGCAGTTTTCATCGGAGCGAGCCCTTCGCTTTACCGAATCGGTCATCCGGGATATGACCCGGGTGTGCATCAAGCATAAAGGAGTGAACCTGGCTCAAGGATTTCCGGATTTTCCCGCGCCTACCGAGATCAAGGAAGCGGCCATCAAAGCCATCCGGGAAGAATTTAACCAGTATGCCATTACCTGGGGAACGCCGGTCCTGCGCCGAGCGATTGTCCAAAAATTCGCCCGCTATAATGGAGTAGAGATGGACCCGGAGAAGGAAATTACGGTCTGCTGCGGGGCCACGGAGTGCATGATTTCTTCCCTCATGGCCATCGTCGACCCGGGAGAGGAAGTCATCGTCTTTGAGCCCTTCTATGAAAACTATGGTCCGGACGCCATCCTCTGTGGAGCCACTCCGAGATTCATCACCCTCCACGAGCCCGAGTGGCATTTCGATGAAAAGGAACTGGCCCGTACTTTCAACAACAAGACCAAGGCCATTGTCATCAACACTCCCAACAACCCGACGGGCAAGGTTTTTACCCGGGAAGAGTTGCAGCTCATTGCCGACCTCTGCCAGAAGTGGGGAGTCGTGGCGGTGACCGATGAGATCTATGAGCATATCCTTTATGACGGGGCCAAGCACATCAGTCTTGCCAGCCTCCCGGGAATGCGCGAACAGACCATCACCATCAACTCCATCTCCAAAACTTATAGCCTTACCGGATGGAGAGTAGGCTGGGCGATTGCTCCGACCCATCTGACCGCCTCCATTCGTAAGGTTCATGACTTCTTGACCGTAGGGGCCGCTCACCCTTTGCAGGAGGGCGCAGTTGCCGCCCTGCGTTCGCCTTCAAGCTATTACCGGACCCTGGCTGAAGAATATGCGGAGCGGAGAGATTTCCTTTCCAAGGTCCTGGAGGAGGTGGGGTTCCGCATTTACCATCCCCGTGGGGCCTATTACATCATGACCGACGTGGCCCATTTCGGATTCCAAGATGATGTGACCTGCTCTTTTCATTTAGTGGAAAAGTTCGGGGTAGCCACGGTTCCGGGGAGCTGTTTCTACAGCCGTCCGGAACTCGGAAGGACGAAGGTTCGTTTCGCTTTTCCCAAAAAGATGGAAACCTTGCGGATGGCGGCTGAGAAGTTAAGGAAGTTCAGGGCGAAATAACTGAAACGGAGAACCGGGGAACCGGAGAAAAGGAGAAATCAAAACGATCTCCCCATCCCCGATTCTCTGTTTCTCCAGTTCCTTTAGCGTTTTGTCCGGATTCTGATCTTCTTCCCTTTGCGCCACTCGTAGACGATGGGGCTAGCAACGAAAACGGAAGAATAAGTCCCCACAACTACTCCGATAAGCAAAGCAAAAGAGAAATCGTGGAGGACCTCCCCCCCGAAAAAAAATAAGGCCAGACAGACCAGGAAGACAGTACTGGAAGTGACGATGGTCCGGCTGAGGACCTCGTTGATGCTGCCGTTCATCACCACATCCAGGGGGTCCTTAGTCCGTAAGCGAAGGTTTTCCCGGATCCGGTCATAGACCACCACCGTGTCGGTCAAGGAGTATCCACCCAGGGTTAGCAGAGCCGTGACCAGGAGAAGATTCACTTCTTTTCCGAGAACGAAGAAGACCCCCAGAACGACCAGGACATCATGATAGGTGGCAATACATGCCGCCACGCCAAAAGAAAATTCAAAGCGCCAGGCGATGTAAACGATCATGCCGATGGCGGAAATGATCACGGCGATGAGGGTGTCGTGCTGAAGGCTCTTCCCGACCTTCGGGCCGATCTCCGTGGTGCTGTCCACGGTAAGTTTATTATCGGCAAATTCCTTATGGAAGATCTCCACTACCTTATCTGCCACTTTCCCCTCAGAAACATTCATAGGTTTCTTGACCTGAATCAGGAGTTTGTTCCCTTCGGCAAACTGCTGAAGCTCGCTGTCTTTGAAACCATTAGCATCCAGGGTCTGACGGGCTTTGTCCAATAGGAAGGGTTTTTCAAATTTGAGCTGAACCGCCGTCCCCCCGGCAAAATCGATTCCCAGGTTGGCTTGCCCGCGCACCAGTTGCACAAAGGCAATGATGCCCAGGGTGACCAGGACAGCGGAGACCAAGAAGGCGTATTTCCGCAGACCGATGAAGTTGATGTTGGTTTTTCTCAGGAGTTCGATTCCCATCTACGGGTCCCTTCCTTTCCTCAGATGCTGAGGGTCTTTAGCTGCTTCTTGAGATTGATCCAGTCGAAGATGACTTTGGTTCCGATCAGGGCCGAAAAGAGGTTGATGACCACGCCCAGACTGAGGGTGACGGCAAACCCCTTGATGGGTCCCGTACCAAACTGGAAGAGGACCACGGCCGTAATCAGGGTGGTCACGTGGGAGTCGATGATGGTGAACAAGGCTTTGTCGTACCCGGAATCCACGGCAGCCCGTATCGTTTTTCCCAGCCGGAGCTCTTCCCGGATGCGTTCGAACATCAGGACGTTGCTGTCCACGGCCATCCCGATGGCCAGGATGATACCGGCAATGCCCGGCAGGGTCAGGGTAGCCCGCATGGAAGACAGTGCTCCCATGAGGTAGATGATGTTCAGAACCAGAGCCCAGTCGGCAATCAAACCCGAAAGGCCGTAATAAACGGCCATGAAAACGACGACCAGGCCAGCCCCGATGATCGCTGCCCGGATTCCCTTGTCGATCGAATCCTGGCCTAAGGTTGGCCCGACGGTGACGTTCTGGATGATTTTGACCGGAGCGGGCAAGGCCCCAGCCCGAAGGACGATCGAGAGGTCCGAGGCCTCCTCAGTCGTAAAGGACCCGCTGATCTGGGCTTTCCCCCCGCTGATGCGTTCCTGGATGACCGGGGCAGAATAGACGTTGTTGTCCAGGACGATGGCTAGGCGCTTCTTCACGTTCTCCGCAGTGATCTGGTCGAAGAGCCTGGCCCCCTGGGCGTTAAAATCCAGGGACACATAGGGCTCGTTGAAATCCGATTTAATGCGCATGCGGGCATCCGTGAGGACGTCTCCGGTCATCATGGCCCGCTTCTTCAAAAGGAACGGGCGGCGGGTCACGACCCCCGTGTCTTTATCGGTAGCCTTCTGATAGAGGATTTCGTCCCCCGGGGGGATATTCCCCTTGAGAGCCTCCTCCAGGCTATTTTCATCATCCACCAGCTTGAACTCCAGAAGAGCGGTACGGCCGATCAATTCGATCGCTCGCTGGGGGTCTTTGATTCCGGGAAGCTGCACCAGAATCTGATTTTCCCCCTGAGGGGCGATGAGCGGCTCGGTTACCCCGAACTGGTCTACGCGGTTGCGGATGGTCTCCAGTCCCTGGCGGACGGCCGAATCCTCGATTGACTTGGCTTCCTTAGGGCTCATCTCCAAGAGATACTGGAACCTGCCGTCCTTCTCCTGGAAAGAGGCCGCTTTCAGATTTCCGTATTGGTCGGAGCGAATCTGGGTGAAACGGTCGTTGGCCTTACTGTCCGGCAAAATGACGGAAATCTTCCCGTCCGGGGCGCGCTCCACCTTGATAAAGGGAATATCTTTTTTGGCCAGGGTATCTTTGATATCGCTGGCATACTTATCCATGGCGCTATCCACGGCCTTCTGGGTTTCCACTTCGAGCAGAAGATACATTCCTCCCCGAAGGTCTAGCCCCAGGTGAATCTTTTCGGTCGGCAAGACCTTGCCCCACCATTTGGGCAGGGAATCAACGAGGCTGGGAACTAGGAAAAGGATGGAGAGGGCCAGAAAAAAAACGATGAGCCCTGCTCTCCACTGGATGCTTCGCCACATATTTTCATCTCCTTTAAATCTGCAGATGAATGTCGATTAACTCTTTGGAGTCCACGCCTCAGACCTGGGTGCGATTCAGGCCGGCGTCTGATTCTTCATCACCCCGGCGATCGAGTTGCGGGCTAGCTTGATGCGGACTTTCTCGGCAATCTCAAGAGTGACCACCGTGTCCGTCAAGCCGGTGATCGTCCCGTAGATCCCCGAAGAGGTCACTACATTATCGCCTTTCTGGAGATTGGCCAGAACCTGGCGATGGGTTTTGGCTTTCTTCTGCTGGGGCCAAATTAAAAGAAAATAGAAAACTACAAACATCAGGATCAGGGGAAGGAAAGCTCCGATCCCCCCTTGACCTCCTCCGCCGCCGAATCCCCCCATTGCATGCGCTACACCTGGAAACATGGATATTCCCTCCTTATAGGTTTTTCAGATTTGAATTGAACAATCCTGAACGTCCTGGAGATTTCTCCAGGGAGTTTGCTTTTCGAAAGGATGGGTTCGAAGAATCGGATCCATCCGCCTCTTTCTCTTCTTCCGCCTCCCCCAGGGGATGGCAGTCTTTCAGAAACTCCTGGAGCCGGTCTTGATCGATGGCCTGACGAATCTCCTTCATGAAAGTCAGGTAGAAATGGAGATTATGGATGGTGTTCAGACGCATGGCCAGGATTTCTTCGGCCAGGTAAAGATGGCGCAGGTAAGCCCGGCTATAATGCCGGCAGGTATAGCAAGAACAACCAGGTTCGATGGGCAGGTCGTCTTCCGCAAACCTGGCGTTCTTGATGACCAATCTTCCCTTGCGGGTGAAGAGCATGCCATTGCGGGCGTTTCGAGTCGGCAGGACACAATCGAACATGTCCACGCCCTGCTGAATCGCCCGGGCGATATCCCCGGGGGTTCCCACCCCCATCAAATACCGGGGCTGATGAGCAGGGAGAAGAGGAGCGGTCTCGCCCACAACCTCAACCATCCTCTCTTTGCTCTCTCCCACGCTCAAGCCCCCGATGGCATAGCCGTCGAAACCGATTTCTCCAACGGCTTCGACGCTTCTCCGGCGAAGATCCGAATACATTCCTCCTTGAACGATTCCAAAAAGCGCCTGATCCGGGTTCCGGTGAGATTCCTTGCATCGCCGGGACCAGTTCAGCGTTATTTCCAGAGACCGCTCGGCCTCTTGATGAGAAACAGGGTAGGGGGTGCATTCGTCCAGGCACATGATGATATCGGCCCCCAGCGCTTCCTGAATCTCGACGGCTCTCTCCGGCGTGATCCTATGCCTGGAGCCGTCGAGATGGGACTGAAACTGGACCCCTTCTTCGGAAACTTTGACCAGGGAGTTAAGGCTGAAAACCTGGAATCCTCCACTGTCGGTGAGAAGGGGATGGTTCCAGTGCATGAATTTGTGCAGCCCTCCGAGCCGGCGGATCCGCTCCTGCCCGGGCCTCAGGTAGAGATGGTACGTGTTGGAAAGAATAATTTCCGCTCCCATCTCTTGAAGTTCTTCCGGGGTCAGGGCTTTCACTGTCGCCTGGGTTCCTACCGGAATAAAAGCCGGGGTGTGAAAGAGGCCATGGGAAGTTAGGCATCGCCCCAGCCGGGCCCCGGTGTTTTTGTCGTTATGTAAAATTTCAAATTGCATAGAGTAAAGTAAAAATGCCCAAAATGCCTAAAGTGCTCTAAAGTGCCTAAAGTTTTTTACTGACACTTACACTGTTTTTACAGAATCAACATGGCATCCCCGTAGCTGTAAAACCGGTAATTCCTTTTCCTGGCCTCTTCATAGGCGGCCAGGATCAATTCCCTTCCGGCAAACGCCGATACTAACATGAGAAGGGTGGATCGGGGAAGATGGAAGTTGGTAATCAATCCGTCCACCCCCCGGAATCGGTGCCCCGGTAGGATGAACAGGTCGGTTTGGCCTTGCCGGGGCTGAATTTTTCCCGATTGATCCACGGCGGATTCCAGCGCCCTCGTAACTGTGGTCCCCACTGCAACGACCCTTCGGCCCTGGCCGCGCGCATGATGGATTGCTTCGGCAGTTTCCCGGGGGACCTCAAAAAATTCTGGCGCCAAGTGATGGCTCTCGACTTCCTCCTGCTTAACCGGCAAAAAGGTCCCCATTCCTACATGCAGAGTCAAAGAAAGGACGGAAACTCCTTTCCTTTCTATCTCCTCCAGGAGTCCTTCGGTGAAATGCAATCCCGCAGTTGGGGCGGCAATGGCGCCATCTCTTCGGGCGTAAACGGTCTGGTACCGATCCAGGTCCCGGGTTCTCATTTCAGCGTCGCCGTTGCGGTGGATGTACGGAGGAAGGGGAGCAAAACCGATGCGCCGCAAAGATTCTTCCAGGTCCTTCTCCCCTCTGTCCCGGAGGGATAACCTCCACAAGCCCTCGGAGGTCCTCTCCACCAATTCGCTCTGGATGGCCGGGTCGAGCAGTACCGGGGTCTTCGGTCGCAGCCGGCCGGAGCCCTGGGCCAGACATTCCCATTCCTGGGAATGGGCCTCATCCATTCGATTCTTCCCCTTCCGGACCAGAAGGATCTCGACCTTCCCCCCACTCTCTTTCCTACCGATCAAACGGGCGGGCAAGACTTTGGTGTCATTCACGACCAGCACATCTCCTGGTTGAAGATGCTCCGGAAGCTGGGAAAAAATACGATGTTCCAGGTTCCCGCTTTTCCGGTTCACCACCATCAACCGGGAATCCCCCCTCTTCTCCGGGGGATGCTGGGCGATCAGTTGAGGCGGTAATGGATAGTCAAAATCTTTGAGCTTCATCGAGAAATTTTCCCGATCTCCACATCCTGATAATAGTATTTCAAAATGGTGCGATACTCCGCCCCTGCTTCAGCCATTCCTTTGGCGCCCCACTGGCAGAGGCCGACGCCGTGACCCCAGCCCAGCCCGGAGAACTGATAAACCCCATCCTTTTGGACCGTCACAAAGTTGGTGGACCGAAGCTGATCATACCCGAGGAGGCGTCGAAAATCCTTGCCCGAGAGCTGCCGTTGATTCCTTTCTGTCTGAACGGTGAGCTTCAGTACCCGCCGGCTCTGGCTGCGCTCGTCGATTTCCAGGCCTAAGACCCGGGAGTTTGACGAAGTACCCTCCAGGGCCATACTTAAGCGCTCTCCGTCTATTGAATAATTCCAGAGAAAATGGGGTGAATCCAGGCAGTAATTGCATTCCGTGCTCTGGAGGTAGGGAAAGTTTCCCGGCCACATATTCTCGCCCCATTCCGTCTTCCCGCCGCAGCAAGCCGAGTAGACAGCAAAGATAGGATTCCCCTGATAGAGAATCAGTTCCCCTTTCGTCTCCAGAACGGCCTTGCGGGACCGACTGTCCTCTCTGCCCACTCCACCATAAACCTGGTCATTCACCCCTGAGTCGACATCATACAACTCTCCGGAACGGTTGCCCCGCTGGTAAAATGCATAGGTGCGGGCGGCGACGACTTGGGCCTTTACCGCTTCCATCGTCCACTGGGAGGAGATTTCATAGTTGATCAGGCCCACCAGGTACTCTTCCAGGGGCAATACATTAATCACCCATACGTCCCGGTTGGGGCCGGGGATGATTTTGAGCTTGTCCCGGTATTGCCGGCCATTGAGACCCACCGGTCCGGCAGAAGAATCTACCAGGAATCCCTGAACAGAAAATGAATGGCCCCGGACACGAAGACGAGACCCAGCATCGCGCTCAAAGGTGAGAGACGAAAATTTCGTGTTTTTAAAGAACGTATGACCTGTCTTCAGATCATGAATGGCTAACCCTTCTCCTGATACTTTGACCGTCGAAAAATCCTTAACAACCAGAACCCGTATGCTTTCTCTGGCCTCCGCCAGCGGGCTGGAGAAAAGACAAATTCCCCATCCGAGAATGGGTCCCAGGAATAAAAAAATAAATCGGAAGAAAGATCGATTGGTTCGAAGAGGAAGGAGACTTTTTATCCGGTAACCTCTCATGCAAATATTCGATATTAAACATTTTACCATACTATAAGGATTTAGGAATGTCAAATCCTGTCACCGCACTCTAGATTTTTTAGAAGATTTTACGGAACAAACTTAATCCAGGGTAAGGCTTCAAGATGATGAAGTTTCGTTGGTCTTCTCTTAAGTAGGTTTGAGCCACGTACTTCACATCTTCGGCAGTTACCGCCTGTAACCTTTTCAAAAAATCTTCCGGCATTTCCCATTGTTCGGTTAGCAAGCCCTGACTGATGAACTCAGCCAGGGAAGAATTGTTCTCGTTGCGGATGAGGGTCCGCCCCCGGATGTAACTCTTGATGTCATTCAGCTCCTGTGGGGAAAGGGATTCCTTTTGAATTCTCCCGATCTCCCGGAGGATAAGGGACTTCACCTGTTCGATATTTTTGGGGTCGGTCCCCACGTAAACCCCCCAGAGTCCCGTGTCCGAGAGCGGGTAGTAGATGGAACCCACCAGATAAGAGAGGCCTTTCTTCTCGCGGATCTCCTGGTACAAACGGGAATTCCCGCTTGAACCCAGAACCGCGTTGATGATCTCAAACGGTGCCCGATCTCTGTCTTTCAACCCCATCGCCTGTAGGGCCAGAATCACGATGGCTTGATCAAGAAATTTTCTCTCCCCGACTTCTTTAAATTGAACCTGACGCAGAGGGGCTCCCGGAAGAGAAGGCCGTTCTTCGCCCCTGGGCCAGGAGCCGAATTTTTCCTGGATCAAAGCCTGGGCGTGGGCCGGGTCGATATTCCCGGTGACCGTGAGCAAAGCGTTGCCGGGGAAGTAATAGGTCCGGTAGAACTGGAAAAGGGTGCCCCGTTGAATGGACTTGACCGTCTCCTCCGTACCCGAGATGGGCATTTCCAGGGGGTTTTCGGGAAAGAGAGTCCGGGTGACCAGGTTCAACACGTAAGCGGGGGGATAAATTTTTCCCAGAGAAATTTCCTCCAGGATTACCTTCCTTTCCTTCTCGACCATCTCTTCGGTCATCAGGGAGTTCTGCGCCATATCGGCCAAAATATCCAGGGCCAGGGAAAGGTGAGCAGGGAGGATGGAAATGTGCAGCTGGGTATACTCCCATTGGGTATAGGCATTCAGGGATCCTCCGACCGCCGTCACCTCCCGGGAAATATCCTGGGCCTTGCGTTTGGTCGTTCCCTTGAAGAGAAGATGCTCGACGAAATGAGAGATTCCGTTGGTCCTGGACGATTCGTAACGGGAACCGACCCGCACCCAAAGGTCTACGGAGACGGAGATGGTTCCGGGATTTTGCAGAACG
>Ga0187849_1004987_pt1 | contig 10752 bp, 5 predicted proteins | sample June2016WEW_4_10_2_FD_132412 | JGI IMG/M metagenome (GOLD analysis project Ga0187849, IMG submission 132412) | Peatland microbial communities from SPRUCE experiment site at the Marcell Experimental Forest, Minnesota, USA - June2016WEW_4_100 | ecosystem: Environmental > Terrestrial > Soil >... | reverse complement strand
GCGCAGGCATTGCGATCCAGCTTGCGCCCTACGAGTCGCGCATTTTTGTGTTGGGGGAGGCTCCAACGCAGAAGAGCGTGAACACACAATATCAGGAAGCGAGTCTCCTTCAGGACCTGAGCACCGGCTGGCAGATTCGCTTCGGAGATGAAGCTGCCTTCCAAGCCGTCGATCATCTGGCTTCGTGGACCGAGATTCCGGGCAAGCAGTTCTATTCCGGCGGAGCCGTCTACACGCGGGCGTTCACCTTGCAGAACGCGCCCGCTGCCAAGACTCGCGTACTGCTGGACTTTGGCGAGGGCATTGCAACCATCGACAACCGGCCACCCCGCGCCTCAGGAATGCGCGCGCTCCTCGATCCTCCCATCCGCGAGGCTGCCATTGTCTCCATCAACGGGCAGCGCGCTGGATCGCTCTGGCATCCGCCCTACCGAATCGACATTACTTCTTTCCTCAAGAGCGGAGAAAACCGGATCGAAGTCACTGTCTACAACACCGCGATCAACGAGATGGCCGGCCAGCCGCCGCGCGATTACACCGCGCTGAATGCCCTCTATGGCAAGCGCTTTGAGATGCAGGATATGGACCATCTGCAACCGGTTCCTTCCGGGCTGATGGGGCCGATTCGCCTCTTGGAAGAGAGACCTCAATGAAATACCATGCAAACCGTAGCGCTTGCGCCCTGCTGCTGACGGCGCTCAGCGTGAGCACAACAGCCTGGTGCGGACCCAAGACCTTCGTGGCCAATAAATTCGGCGCCATAGGAGATGGCAAGCAACCCGAAACCGCCGCGCTGCAGAGAGCGATTGACAAGGCCGCGAAAAAGGGCGGCACGGTCACCGTCAAGCCCGGGATCTACCTCATCGGCTCAATTTTTCTCAAATCCGGCGTGACGCTCGATTTGCCGGAGGGCGCTACTCTGATTGGCTCGCAGAAGCTGGAAGACTATCCCCTGCTTCCCACCCGGATTGCGGGAATCGAGATGAACTGGCCTGCGGCGCTCATCAACGTGCGCGACCAGCACAACGTCACCATTACCGGCAAGGGAACCATCGATGGCGACGGCCCGATCTGGTGGAAATCCTATTGGGATCTGCGCGCAACCTACGAGCCCAAGGGTCTGCGCTGGGCCTCGGATTATGATGCACGCAGGCCGCGCCTGATCCTGATTCAGAACTCATCCGATGTTCTGCTCGGAGGCGGCATTCTGCTCAAGCGGTCGGGATTCTGGACGGTGCAGATTCTCTACTCGCACGATGTGCACGTCGATGGCGTCACCATCCGCAACAATGAGGGCGGCAGGGGGCCGAGCACCGACGGCATCGATATCGACTCCTCACGCAAAATCCTGGTGGAACACGCCGATATTGACGTCAACGACGATGCCCTTTGCCTCAAAGCCGGCCGCGACTCCGATGGGTTGCGGGTGAACAGGCCCACGGAGGACGTGGTGCTGCGCGACACGATTATTCGCCACGGTGCGGCTGCGGTCACCATAGGCAGCGAGACCTCGGGAGGCTTCCGCAATATCGAAGCCTATAACCTCACCGCGCTCAGCGGCGTTCCATCCGGCGTGCTCTTCAAGTCGGCGCGCACGCGGGGCGGAACGGCGAAAGACATTCGCATTCACGATCTGACGCTGACAGGCGTTGCCATCCCGATTCACATCACCTTGAACTGGAATCCGAGTTATAGCTACGCAACGCTGCCGCAGGGAGTAAAAGATATTCCACCGTACTGGATGGTGCTTACGACGAAGGTGGATGAGCAGAAAGGACTTCCCCACTTCAGCGATGTTCACATCTGGAATATCAAGGCCACCGGCGCACGTAGCGCATTCAACGTGAGCGCCTATCCCAATGCCACGCTGGACGACTTCCGCATCGACCACCTGGACATCGAGGCGGCCACGGCAGGCACAGTTGCCAACGCCAAAAACTGGAAGCTCTCGGAGAATCAGATCAAGACAGCCGATGGAAGCCAGGTAGTTTTCACGGACTCTGCGGAGAACAATTCCAGCGACATTCCCTACGGCGAGCCAAAATAAACAAAAGCGCCAGCAGTCTGCGAGGCCTCGCCCGCTGCTGGCGCTCTGATCTGCTTCTCTTACTACATTTTCAGATAATTTCCATAGCCCACAATCATTGTGGAGCCGACCAAAGTGATCAGCGTCAGAGTCACCAGCACCTTGGTCCGCAGGCTGACTCCGTGCCACTCCTTCAGCGCAATGCCCCACAACGTGCTGAAGATGATGATGCTGGCCATCAGCAGCGTCCAACTGGAGAACTTGTAGTCGCCCATTTGCGACTCGCCCATGGTGTAAAAGAAAAACTGCATGTACCAGATGCCGCCGGCCAAAAAGGAGAAGAAGTAGTTACCGATCATCGACGGCGGCTTGCTTCCAACCTTCGCTCCGTCTGCGGTCGCCTTCAGGTACTCGCCATAACTGCGGTTGCGCGCGTTGAGGATGGCGCACCAGATGAAGTTGGTGGTAAAGCCGCCGGCCAGCGCCACCACCAGCACCGGCAATCCCTGCCACAGGGCGCTGCTGCCGTGCGCCACGACCAGGTCCTTGATGGGCTTGCCCGCATCCAGTCCAAAGGCAAGGCAGGCGCTCATTACGCCGGCAAACACACCCAGGGAGAGACCCAGCTTGAGGTTGAACTCTTTTACGCTGGCCTGTTTGGCTTCGGCGGAGAGTTCGTTTTCCTTGGAGATGCCTGCCATTCCGGCAAAGACGATGCCCACGACGCAGACGGCGATGCCCACCAGCGTCACGATGCCCGAGCGTTGCGTGAGCAGTTCACCGAACTTGCCGTGAAAGATGGGCGGAATCAGCGTGCCAAAGACCGCGCAGTTGCCCATGCACAAGGCCATGCCCAGCGACATGCCCAGGTAGCGCACGGCCAGTCCGAAGGTTAGGCCGCCGATTCCCCACAAGACACCGAAAAAGTAGGTCCAGAAAAAGACCGACGGCGAGACGCCATGCAGAACGCCCAGCAGATCATGGGTCAGCAACATAGCCCCGGCCCACGGCGCGATGATCCAGCTCATTACGCCACCGACAAGCCAATAGGTCTCCCATGACCAGCCGCGCACCTTGCGAAATGGAACGTAAAAGCTGGCCGAAGCCACGCCGCCCAGCCAGCAAAGAAAAACTCCCAACAACGGATTTGCGCTCATCATCCTGCCTCTGTATTCCCAATGGATACGCACGGCTATGCGCCGCGCGTTTCAAACAAGAATTGATTTCGTATCGATCTGAAGTAAAGTAAACAGGCGCATGTGGATTTGTCAAAGACTACTTTGCAGTTAGTACACTCGTCGCGGCCGTACGCGCCGCTGCTTGCCTGATCGACTAGCGCAAGGCTACGCGAAGCTTGACGAGCGGCTCTGAAACAGATCCTCCCTTTCAGTCGAGGTGGAAGACCTCCTCCAGAGGAAACATATTTTTGTCCGCCGCGCCCGGCATCGGCACGAAAAATTGAGACATCTCCGCCTGCCAACGGGCATTGACCGGGTATTTCTGCATATCGGCGCAGGCTTTTTCAAAGTTATCCGTCTCCAGATAGCCGACCAGAAGCCCATCCGGCTTCAAAAACAACGAGTAGTTGCGCCAGCCGGTTTTGCGCAGCGCTTGCAGCATCTCTGGCCACACCTGGGCATGGCGCTGTTTGTACTCCTGCAACTTTTCAGGGCGAACTTGGAGCAAAAAGCAAATACGCATAGAAATCCTTCTTCAACGTGCAATTCTGTGCCAACCTGACCGGCGACGCTGCCCATGTGATAGGCAAGCCGCTGCTCGGGCACTCCTGAATAGCGGAGTGAGAATGCGCTCAGGCGATCAGCCGGATTGCTGCAATCCGGATTCCTCGGGATAAGACAAGGAATCTGCCGCAAACCCGAAAATCCAGATGCAGATACAATACAGCCTAAACCATATTTCTGTATAGAATTGCTTTTCCTATAGAATTTATTTTACGATGGGTTTCTCTTCAGGCGGGCCGTAATAAAATGCTCCCGGACGGCCCAAAATGGACCAATGGAGGGCTGTGATTTGGCCTCCTCGCCTGTGCGTAGTAGTCCTGTTGTCTTGGCGTAACGGGTTTAGATTCAGCAAGTTTTATGATAGGGTGTGACAGAATGCGTTACCGTTTACCTCTCCTTGTTCTCTCCAGCCTGTTTCTCCTGACCGCTCTCAGCCATGCCCAGTCCGGGGCGAGCTGCGTGAAAAACAACACCGACTAGAAGTTTCTGGTGGGCGACCCGCAAGGGGCTGACCAGCCCGGCTTCGACAACTCAGGGTGGAAGCGGGTCACGACGCCTTACGCCTGGAATGAAGACTCTGCCTTTTGTGTAAGCATTCACGATCTGCCGACCGGCGTGGCTTGGTATCGCAAGCACTTCCGGTTGCCTGCCTCCAGCGCAGGTAAAAAGATATTCATCGAGTTCGAGGACATTCTCCCGGCCAGCTCGACCTCAAGCTCGCCGACTTCCGCATCCTGCGCTATCCTCTGCGGATTACGCTGGACTGCAAGACGGTCTGGGCAGGGATGACGCCCATCAATTTCGGCTATTGCACGCTGTCGCTGAAGCCCACATCGGGCACGCATCTGCGTCTTGCTCTTACCGGCACACCTGTGCGGGAGTTTGATCGGATCAGGGAACTCAATGCTGCCACCCCGCCAAGGCCGGCACTGCCGCCGGTTAAAACCGTTCTGACCATCTCGGAGGCCAAGATCTACAGGGCAGAACCATGATTTCTCTCTTCCGTCTATGCTGCGGCCCGGGATGAGTGTTGGGTTAGGCCTTGAACCAATGCAACTCAGAGCACTCGCCATCCCGGGGGCTATCACCTCCGAAGCCAGCATAGGGGTGGCAGGCCCGCAACGCCTGGCGCAAGCTGATTAAGGAGCTCTTTTTATATCAAGTACTTAGGCTGTGATAAACAGACCTCGTTCTGGGCTGTCAAGGCCATTATCTTTCCGCATGCGGCCAAAACAGGGTGAATGAAAAACTGCCTGAACAAACCGCACGTTTCGTAAAACTAAGAAAATAATTCTCCTATTGACATTCTGCCCGTCGGTGGAGTACGTTTGCGGTGAATTCTATCAACCAGGGTTTTGTGTTGCTGAAAAGGCAGCAACGCACAGCCCCACTTTCGAGGAGGCTATCCAAGAGGATATATGAACAAAATCTCTGACATCATTGAGACGCGGCGCATGCACCGCGGACTCTGGGCAAGCGTCTTTACGCTCGTACTCGGGCTGTTGATTTGCCTGGGTTGGCCGGCTCATCGGGCAGCGGCACAAACCGCTGGTGAAGGCACCATCTCCGGTATTGTTACGGATACGACCGGCGCGGTCATCCCGAAGGCCAAAATCACGGCAGTCAATGCTGCCACCAAAATAACCACGACGCGTTATTCGTCGTCCGCTGGTTACTTCAGCGTCGCCCCTCTGCCGGTAGGCAGGTACACCGTCGAGGTAACAGCGTCCGGCTTCAAGACGCTCTTGCAAGAGAATATTGTTGTGGACGCCCTGCAGACGGTGACCATCAATGCCGTGTTGAGCGTCGGCACCGAGACGCAAACTATCACCGTGACCACGGCGCCTCCTCCTTTGGAGACAGAGAATGCCACTCTGGGCATGGTGATGGAGAACGAGAACTATGCCAACCTGCCGATTCTGATGAACGGCTCACAGCGCGATCCGACGCAATTCGGTCTTCTCGCTCCGGCGGCACAGGGAGCCAATAACGGCGGACGTTTGCCCATCGTCGGTGGAACCGGAAGTTACCTGGGCCAGCTCTATGTAGAAGGCATGCCGGCCGAGACCGTCTCCCAACAGGGTGACAACCGGCTGGTTTCCTTAACCATGAGCATGGACTCTGTCGATCAGTTTCAAATTGTCACCAGTACGCCTCCGGCGGAGTACATTGGCGCCGGCGCTGAAAACTACACTATGAAGTCCGGCGGCCTCAAGTATCACGGGCAGGTATCGGATTTTGTGCGCAACACGGTCTTCGATTCCTGGTGCTTTACTTGCAAAGCGCCGATAAAAAATTATCTGGGTGTGTATGTTGCGCCTCCCAAGCCCATTGAACATCAGAATGAGTTGTCCGCGTCCGCGGGCGGCGTTGTGCCTCACACGGCGCACAAGCTGTTCTTCTATGGCGCTTACCTCAAATACCACTATCGGAATGTAAAGACCCCCACGCTGTACACCATTCCGACCACACTGATGCAGGCGGGCGACTTTACCGAGCTGAACGGCAATCCCGGCACCGGTTATACCGGAAACACCGGCAATCCCGCTGTCCTGTTCGATCCCACCAGCAATTACTGCTCAGGCAGTTCCTGCTCCCGGCAGCCGTTTCATGCCCCTAAGGGCAGCGGCAGTGTTGACACCAACAATGTCATCCCCCCCGCCTACCTCTCTCCCATCGCCAAGTACATGCAAAGTTTCCTGCCGGCGCCCACCAACACGGCCACGCTCACCAATAACTACCTGGGGAGCGCTCCGGGAGGCTTTGACAACTGGGTGATCAACTGGCGTGTTGACTACGATATGAACTCCAAACATCGGCTCTTTTCCGAGGGCATGATGGGGACACAGAATTACCTCAACAACTTCGGGTCTGGTGGAACGGCTCCGACAACCTATGGATATATCCCCGGACCGTACATGGGCGGCGACCTGGCAAACATCTACCCCAAGAACTTTGTGATGGGGGATACGTATACCATTTCGCCGAACGTGGTGAATCAGTTGAAGGCTTCCTTCACCCGGTTCTTCCAGAACATTCACGATTACACGCAGGGTGTGACGCCATGGGGTCTAACCGCCGCCGGAATCACCAACCTTCCTCCGGGTCAGGCTGGCCAGGAATTTCCCGGTGCGCAATTTGCAACGCCAGGCCTCGGCGCGCAATTAACCGGATGGACCCAAAACGGCAACTCTATCTCCACACAGCTCACCACGCCCAACAACTACGCATTTACGGACAATCTCAAGTGGTTGAAAGGAAAACATTCGTTCACCTTCGGCTTCACCTATCAGTTCCAGGAGATCAATAACGCCAACCCGGCCACCTATTCCGGCGTACTTGACCTGTCCTACAACGCCAACTCGACAGCCAATTTCACTTCAGGGTCGAATACGCTTGCCACGAGCACAACCGGATTCGCATATGCCAGCTATCTGCTGGGCGCGGTGGGGGGTTCGCCATCCCTCGGTCTGCAGCCACTCAGCGAAACCGGCGGACGCTATAAGCCGTTGTCGCCCTATGCTGAAGACGTCTTCAAAGTGACGCGCAAGCTGACCTTGAATATCGGAATCCGCTGGGACTACCTGCCGCCATTCCACGAGGTCAAGGATCGCTGGACATTCCTGAATCCGAAGCTCACCAATCCGTTTACCGGGACGCCGGGCATGTTGCAATTCGCCGGCAACTGGGGCGGAGCAGGCGTAAGCTGTAACTGCAAGACCCCGGTGCAGACCTACATGGGCAACTGGGGACCACGAATAGCGTTGGCTTATGAGATGGATTCCAAAACGGTTATCCGTGCCGGCTTTGCTCAGGTCTTCAGCCAGGGCGGTGGCGTTGGCGGACGCGGCGGCGCAGCCAATGGCACCGGTGGAACCGGCTTTAACATGACCGCCATCGGGCCTACCGAGGTTACCACCGGCGTATCAGCAGCGCCATCCTTCTGGCTGAACAACACCGCCTACTTCCAGGCAGGTGGTTATGCTGGTTCTGCTACGCCACCCCCCTACGCTGGCCCCTGGTATGGAACCAATATTGGCAACACCTCGCTCTTCGGACCGGGTTTCACCTATCCCTCAGCCCCAACCCCGGGCGCTTCCGCTCAGACGCTGAACACCGGCTTCTTCCTGTGTCCCGTGTCGGGAGTCGGCCCCGGCGGCAATGCCTGCACCCCGGGCAAGATGGTGTCAGCGAGTACTGTCTCCTATGCTGATCCCTATATCTCCGGGCGCGCTCCGACGATCGTGATGTTTAACGCCGGCTTCCAGCGCGCGATCACCCCAAACATGACCGTCGCCGTTGACTACATGGGCAACGAGAGCCATTTCATCATCAACTCCGGAACCAACGGGTCCAACCCGCGCGGATACTGGGTCAACCAACTGGATCCCAAGTATCTTGCCGTTCTGTCATCCGTTGCCGGCTACGGCTCCACCTCCGCCACCGTTCCGAACGCGCCGCTGCTCACTTCGCCAGCGTACCCGTCCAATGTGGCGATCCTCCAGTCGTATTTCCCCAGCGCTCCGGCTCCCGTGTTCTTCCAAAACGCCGCGAACGTGAACTCTGCAGCCACCATTGTGCAGATGCTGGGTGCGTTCCCGCAATACTCCGGTGTCTCCGATACCTGGGGAACGAACGTGGGCAACTTCAGCTACCATTCGATTCAGTTGACGGTTAACCAGCGCGTCAGCAATGGCTTGACCTTCAACGTGAATTACACCTTCTCCAAGAACATCGGCGATGACGGCACCTTCCGTAGCGGATTCGCGATTCCGGCAGCCGCAATGTCACGCTCAACCCAGTCATGGCCAGTTGACCGCTACGATCGTTCCTGGACGGTCGTCTCGATTCCCAACAGCATTCACGCCTATGGCACCTATGACCTGCCCTTCGGAAAAGGGCATATCGGCAACGATTCGACCCTGGTTCGGTGGGCGTTGGGTGACTGGAAGTTTTCGGGCATCTACACTTACGCGTCAGGAACGCCCGCGACAGTCACCTGGAACGGATGCAGTGCCTCTGTCTATCCGGGACAGAGCACGTGCATGCCGGACCTGGCCCCTGGGTACGCCAACAAAACTGCCCGCATCAATGGGCCATACGGAAGATCGGCCAGCGGGTACAACATGTGCAATTTAGGCATCAATGCACTCGGTCAAACCGGCTGCACCGCGGTCGCATACTGGGACAGCAATGCTTTCACGCCTCCCCAGTATTCCACCGTAAACGGCACCAAACAGTACCTGATTGGCAACGCCCCACGCTCGAGACCGTTGTGGCTGCGCAATCCAAACACCTGGAATGGCATCGACGCAGGTTTGCGCCGTACCTTCACGATTCACAAGGACCTGGCCTTCCAGTTTGAAGCCAACGTTAGCAACATCTTTAACCACGTGACCTTCGGTGGTCCTAGCGGCACCTATGGACCGTCTGCCTTCGGCACCATCTCCGGAGTCTCCAGCAGTCCGTTACCGCGTGACTTCCAGTTCGCCGGCCATTTGAAGTTCTAACCGTTCGATCGTTTCTCAATTCTCGGAGCCGGGTGCGCGGATTACAGCGCATCCGGCTCCAGTTTTTTTATCTTCCCTGGATGGGCCTGGCAGGCAAGGATCGTATCCGTCCAGCGAGAAGTATGATCGGCTATGCCAACCCTCCCTCAAGAGATAAACTAGCCAGAACTATTCCAGAATATTTCCACTTAACTTCATTGATATGAGACGCATAAGACGATCTCTCCCTGGTCGCCCCAAGGCCCTCTCAACAATTCGACAGTTCTGTAAAATGGGAGATTGCCTTTGCCGGAACATAAATAATTTTTCTATTGACATTTGCGCCTCATAAGGATTTTACTGTCTAGCGTGGTGGAATTTACCTTTCCGGCCACCGTTAGCGTGTCTCAAATACCTGCATGGAGCATTTTTGCATCTTTGCAGGCTCTCTCCTGATTTTGGGAGCTGAATTTTATCGGAGGAAATGATGACGACTGCTACATCTCTCTGGAATCGTCTTGCCTGGATCACGGTAATCGCTTTCGTGATTGCCGTTTCATCCACGGCGCGCCTAAACGCACAAGGCTACGCAAAGATTGTCGGAACCGTCACGGATCCAAGCGGAGCGGTCATACCGTCCGCAACGGTTACGGCGACTGCAACCAAGACCGGCGTTGCTACCACGGTGAAAACAGGAGGCGACGGCGCCTATGTATTTCCCGCGCTCCTGCCTACTAACTATTCGATAACGGTTGTTGCGACCGGATTTGAGAAGTACACCCAGTCCGGTATCGTGCTCGAAGCCAACCAATCGGCAACCATCAATATCAAGCTTGTGGTCGGTTCGTCCGCGGTCACCATCAGTGTCGTCGGCGATGCCCCGGCAATCGACACCACCTCGGGCACCTTGTCTCAGGTCATCGACGAGTCTCGCGTCGTCGATCTGCCTTTGAACGGCAGAAACGCGGCCGCTCTGATAAACCTGGTTGCCGGTGTGGTCGACGCCACCAATGAGGGCAACGGAACCAACCAGGGCAACGGCAAGACCTTTCCTGCTGCCGTAGTCTCCAGCACCAACGGAACCCTGCCCGCCCAGCAGAATTACCTCCTCGACGGCGGCAACAACGTGGATGAAATGACCAACGTCAATGGGCCGTTTCCATTCCCCGACGCCTTGCAGGAGTTCAGCGTTCAGACCAGCAACTACGATTCTGCATTCGGCCAGAGCGCCGGCGGAGTGGTCAACATCATCATCAAGTCCGGCGCCAGCAAGTTCCATGGCGACGCATTTGAGTTCGTGCGTAACGGCTACTTCAACGCCAAGCCGTACTTCGCCACCGTGGCCGATAACGTTCACCGCCATCAGTACGGCGGCGTCATCGGCGGACCGGTCATCATCCCTCACTTCTCCAGCGGGAAGAGCACGCAGTTCTTCTTTGGCTATCAGCACACTCTCTATCACGCGAATTCGAACGCCACTCAGACGACCGTTCCG
>Ga0187849_1004985_pt1 | contig 10756 bp, 8 predicted proteins | sample June2016WEW_4_10_2_FD_132412 | JGI IMG/M metagenome (GOLD analysis project Ga0187849, IMG submission 132412) | Peatland microbial communities from SPRUCE experiment site at the Marcell Experimental Forest, Minnesota, USA - June2016WEW_4_100 | ecosystem: Environmental > Terrestrial > Soil >... | reverse complement strand
GACTCCGACGTTCGCGCTTTCGCCGGCAGGAGCGGCCCGCAAGCGATACCGGGAGTGCGCAACGTTATCGCTGTCGCCAGCAACAAGGGCGGCGTCGGCAAGACGACCGTCGCCGTGAACCTGGCGGTCGCGCTGGCGAAGGCGGGCGCCCGCGTCGGGCTGCTGGACGCCGACGTGACGGGCCCGAACGTGCCGCTGATGATGGGGCTCCCTTCGGGGTTCCTCGCCGAGTCCGGCCAGCCGCTTGTCCCCATCGACCGGTATGGCGTGAAAGTCTGCTCGCTGGGGTTCATCCTGCCCAAAGCCGCGGCCGTCGTCTGGCGAGGGCCGCTAATAGACAAGGCGATACGGGAGCTGCTGCACGAGCTCGACTGGGGTGAGCTGGACTACCTGCTGGTGGACCTGCCGCCGGGCACGAGCGACGCGTCGCTGGGCGTGGCGCAGGCGGTGCCCCTGGCGGGCGTGATTATCGTCACGACGCCGCAGGAGGTGTCGCTGGAGGACGCGAGCAAGGCAGTGACGATGTTCAGCCGCGTCGACGCGCCGATCCTCGGGGTCATCGAGAACATGAGCTACTTCGTCTGCGCGCACTGTGGCGAACGCACCGACATCTTCGGGCACGGCGGCGGCCGGACGATTGCGGACGAGCTGGGGCTGGAGTTCCTGGGCGAGATACCGATCGACCTGGAGACGCGGACGGCGGCGGACGGTGGCCTGCCGATTGTGGACTCGGCGCCCGATTCGGCGGCGGCGAAGGTGTTCACGGAGCTGGCGGAGAAGGTTGCCGCGCGCTGCGCCGTCGCGCAATACGCGGAGGAGTCGAAGAGCTAGGACTTCTCCACTTCTTCCAACCGTCGTCTCGCGGCTTCGACGTACTGCGATTCGCTTTCGATGAGTAGCCAGCGGCGGCCGTGCTTCCGCGCCGCGACCGCCAGTGTGCCGGTACCACCGAACGGGTCGAGCAGCAGCTCATCGGGTCGCGTCGCCACTAGGACGAGCCGCTCGACCAGCGCCAGCGGCTTCTGGGAGGGATGCCCCCCGTTTCGGCGCTCGCTCTTCGGCGTTACGGCGAACTCCCACAGGTTGCGCATCTGGCGGCCGCCGGCCATCTCCTTCGCGTCCCAGTAGTTGAACGTCCACTTCTTCGCGCGGTCCGGCGTTTCGTTCACCGCCCAGATCATCTGCTCGGTGCTCTCGGTTAGCGTGCGCGCGGTGATGTTCGGTTGGGCGTTCGGCTTGAACCAGACGATGGAGTTGAGGATGCGTCGGTTGAGGACGCTCTGGAGGATGAACCCGAGCTGGTAGATGTTGTGGAACGTGCCGAAGACGAGGATGTTGCCGTTCGGCTTGACTAGTCGACAGACCTCCGACAGCCAGCGGACGTTGAACTGAAAGAAGTCGTCGTGGCTGAAGCGGTCCCAAGTCTCCTGCATCGTGACGTGCGACGAGAACGCCCAGCCGAGACCCTTCTTGCCGCGCCGCCCGCTGCCGGACGCGATGCCGAACGGCGGGTCCGCGATGCAGTGGTCGACGCAGCCGTCCGGCCACGCCGCCATCACGTCAAGGCAGTCGCCTTCAAGGATTGTGTTGGGTATGGGAACGCTCTTCATTAGCTTCTGAACGGGTTGAGTTCGAGACCGTAGATTGCGTCGATGAGCTCGGCGAACTTGTTCTCGAAGGTTTGGGGATCGTGATCAGAGAAATCAACGTGGCGCAACGGTTTGAGGAGTTCGGGCACGTTGCATTTCTCGTACAAGATAGGGATGACTTTGTAGCCTTCTTGAATGCGCTTGGTAACTGCAGTTTCCATCTCGGCGGTGGCCCACTGGCCCAGAGTGAAGTCGTTGCTCAGGACGATGATGCAGGCAATCGAGCGGCCAAAAGCCTCCTCGATCTTTCCCGGTATCGAATCCCCGGCTTTCACGTCCCACTTGTCAAAGAAGGGCACGGGGCCTTCCTGGCCAAGCCTGCGAGCTAGGGCTTCCGCGAAGTCTTGCTTGCTAACACGATAGCTGACTAGCACCTCCGCGGGTGCGCCGGTGGCTGAGGCAGTGCCCAGTCGTTGGGCTAGGTGCTCCCAGGACAGCTTCTCGAAAGTGCCTCGCACGCTGTCAAACAACCTTCGCTGACCGTCGGTTAGATCGCGGAGGGGCACAGAGCCTATAGCCCACAGCTCGGGTCCAGCAAGTCTACCGGAAAGAAGATTCTGCTCGGCATGGTAACGTACCACGTTCAACTGCGCTGACAGCGCTCCGGTCTTGCCCTGAAATTCGAATTTCCTCTGCCCAATCCGTGCTGTCGCCAGCTCGATGATCCTTTCCAGCCTTTGCCGCAAGCTGCGCTCCATCTTCTCTGGCGAAACGGAAAAACTGGCACGAAGCTCATGCATTCCCGCTCGTGCTGACTGTGGGACATAAGTGATTTCACACGAGGATAGTTTGCCGTCCTGTAGATCAAGCTCAAAGTCGACGAATAGGGCCTTGATGCGCTCGACCATGTTGCGAAGCCGTCCTCCAGCACGCCGAGAATTGCGTGCGGTGATCTCTCCGTCTGGCTAGCCCTGTGGTTGGTTCGTCTCCTGCTTCTGACGCGCGAGCTCCCGCTGGTATGCTTTCCACGACGGGCAGACCTTCGTGTGCCAGCGCCAGATGCGCGCCATGAACGTCTTCGGGTTCTCCTCCGACCGCTTTCGCCAGGGACAGTCCGCACACTTCGATGCCATGATGAGCCTTCCTCCTGAGGCGGATCTTCGACCCTCCCGAGGCGGGTCTTCGACCTTAGAAAACGTCGAGCAGGCCGAAGCGCGGGCCGTCGCGACAGACTTGTCGCACGCCCTTGCGCGTCTCGACCGCGCAACCGTAGCACAGGCCCGTGCCGCAGGCCATCGGCGTCTCCAGCAGAACCTGCACCGACGTCCGAGAGCGCGTTCGCCGCACGACTTCGGCCATCGACTCGTACATGGCGTGCGGGCCGCAGGCAAACGCCTGGTTCGCTCGCGGCAGGTGCTCTTCGAAGAGTCGCGTCGCCAGGCCGGGGTGTCCCGCGGACCCGTCCTCCGTCACGACGACGACTTTGACCTGCGGTGGCAGCAGGCTCTTCGGCGGTAGCAACGCGGCGGTGCGGGCGCCGATGACGAATGTCACGTTCTTCCCCTTCGCGACCGCTCCCTCCGCCAGCCAGACGAGCGGCGCAACGCCCATGCCGCCGGCGACGAGCAGGAGGTTCTTCGCGCGGGGCCGGACGCTGAAGCCACGGCCGAGGGGGCCCCAGAGCAGGACCTCAGTGTCAACGGGCTTCTGCGACAGCATTGCGGTCACGCGGCCGCGCGCCTCGTAGAGAATGCCGACTTCGCCGCCGGGCCGCACGCCATGGTAGCTCATGGGCCGCGGCAACAGGGGGTCGCTGTCGGCGTCGAGCCGCAACATCAGGAAGCGGCCGGGCGAGGCGCCAGAAACAAGCGGTGGCGCATCGAACCACGTCAGATACGTCGAGCCGAAGAGGCGCTCGGTGCTGACGATGCGGCCCTTCGCGACTTTCATTGCGCCGGCGCGTCCTTTCGCGGGCCGTGCCTGTCGGCAGGCAGGCCGTCGCGGCGAAGATAGAGACGCAGCGGCTGCACGTTGTACGGGCGGCTTCCCGCGGGCGTCGGGCGGCTCTGCACGAGAAGCGCGCGCACAGCCGCTCGGGCGGTGTCCAGCGAGGTGAAGCAAGGAATGCGCTTTTCGACGGCGGCGCGGCGGATCTGGAAGCCGTCGCGCATAGCAGACGGGCCGCCGCCCTCCGGCGTGTTGATGACGCAGTCGACCTTGCCCTCCTGGATGACGTCGACCACGTTGGGATGGCCCTCGCTAATGCGCTTCGTGACCTCCTCGACGTCCATGCCGAGGCCGCGGATCATGTCGGCGGTGCCTTCGGTGGCGTAGAGGCGGAAGCGCGCCTGCGCGAGCTCGCGGATGATGGGCAGCGATTCCGCCTTGTTCTTATCGGCGATGCTGAGCAAGACGCCGCCATCGCGGGGCAGCATGAGCTCGGCGGAGAGGAGCGCCTTCGCCAGCGCGGCGGGGAACTCCTTGTCGACGCCCATGACCTCGCCGGTCGACTTCATCTCCGGCCCCAGGTAGGTGTCGACGCCGACGAGCTTCGCCATCGAAAAGACGGGCGCCTTGATGGCGACCAGGTCCTGCGCCGGCCAGAGCCCGCCGCGGTATCCCTGCTCGGCCAGCGTCTTGCCCAGCATGACGTTCACGGCGAGTCGCACCATCGGCACGCCCGTGACTTTCGACAGGAAGGGCACCGTGCGACTGGCGCGGGGGTTGACCTCGAGGACGTAGACGGATGAGCCGGCCGGTGAATTGTCCGCCATGATGACGAACTGGATGTTCATCAGACCGCGGACGTCGAGGGCCAAGCCGATGCGCTGCGTGTAGTCGACGATGGTGTCGATCTCGTGCTGCGACAGGTCGAGGCCGGGGTAGACGGCCATCGAGTCGCCGGAATGGACGCCGGCGCGCTCGATGTGCTCCATGATGCCGGGTATGAGCACCTGCTCGCCGTCGGCGATGGCGTCGACCTCGACCTCTTTGCCCTCGAAGTACTTATCGATGAGGATGGGCTTGCCGCCGCTGAGCTCGACCGCGGCGCCCATGAAGCGCACCAGCTCCGTCGCGTTCTGGACGATCTCCATCGCGCGGCCGCCTAGGACGTAGCTGGGGCGAACGAGGACGGGATAGCCGATAACGTCGGCGGTGTTCAGCGCGTCTTCGAGTGTCGTGACGCCGGCGCCCGGCGGCTGCGGGACGCCCAGGGCGCTGAGGAACGCCTCGAAGCGGCGGCGGTCCTCGGCGAGGTCGATTGCCTCGGCGCTGGAGCCGAGAATCGGCGTGGCTGCCTGGTGCAGCGGTCCGGCGAGGTTAATCGCCGTCTGGCCGCCGAACTGGACAATCACCGGCGGCGGCAGGTTTTCGTCCGACTCGTTCTCCAGGATGTCGCGCACCGCTTCTTCGTCCAGCGGCTCGAAGTAGAGGCGGTCGCTCGTGTCGAAATCCGTCGAGACCGTCTCCGGGTTGGAGTTGGCGATGAACGCCTCGTAGCCGGCTTCCTCCAGCGCCCAGACCGCGTGCACGCTGCAGTAGTCGAACTCGATGCCCTGGCCGATGCGGATGGGTCCGGAGCCGATAACGACGGCCTTCTTGCCGGGCTCCGGCAGCGCTTCGTTCTCCTGGTCGTACGTGCTGTAGAAATAGGGCGTTTGGGCGTCGAACTCCGCGGCGCAGGTGTCGACCATTTTGTACGCCGGCCGGATGTCCCACTGCTTGCGCATGAAGCGCACCTGTTCGGTGAGGCGGTCCGCGAGCACGCCGATCTGCTTGTCGGAGAAGCCGATTCGCTTGGCGGCGCGTAGCAGGTCGGGCGCGAAGGGCTCGGAAAGTAGGCGCTTCTCCATAGCGACGATGTTCGCCATCTTATAGAGGAACCAGGGCTCTACGCCGGTGCGCCGCGCGAGCTCCATGGGCTCCGCGCCGCGCCGCAGCGACGCCATGAGCGCCCAAAGCCGTTCGTCGCTGGCGTCCAACGGGAGGTCATACGGCGACGCGCCTTCGGCAAGCTTGTCGGCCCACGCCGGGTCCTCCCAGAGGAGCGAGCGGCTACCGACCTCGAGCGAGCGGACGGCCTTCTGGAGCGCGCCCTCGAAGCAGCGATCGATAGCCATGACCTCGCCGGTCGCCTTCATTTGCGTGCCGAGGCTACGGTCGCCGAAAGCGAACTTGTCGAAGGGCCAGCGGGGGATCTTGACGACGACGTAGTCCAGCGCGGGCTCGAAGGCGGCGGTTGTCTTGCCGGTCACGGCGTTGGCGATCTGGTCCAGCGTCTTGCCGACGGCGATTTTGCCGGCGACGCGCGCTATCGGGTAGCCGGTTGCCTTGCTGGCGAGGGCGGAGCTGCGGGAGACGCGGGGGTTGACTTCGATGACGTAGTAGGGCGGGGCAGACGCCTCCTGATAGGCCCAGTCGGCGAGCTCCGGTCGCGGCGCCAGGGCAAACTGGATGTTGCAGCCGCCCTCGATGCCCAGGGCGCGGATGATGCGCAGGCTGGCCGAGCGCAGCATCTGGTATTCTTTGTCATTCAGCGTCTGGCTGGGCGCCACGACGATGCTGTCGCCCGTGTGGACGCCCATGGGGTCGAGGTTCTCCATGTTGCAGACCGTGATGCAGTTGTCCGCGCCGTCGCGCATCACCTCATATTCGATCTCTTTCCAGCCAAGGAGGCACTGCTCCAGCAGCACCTGGCTTATCGGGCTCGCCGCCAGGCCGCTGCCGGAAATCTGCTCGAGCTGCTCGGGCGTGCGGGCGATGCCGCCGCCGGTGCCGCCAAGCGTGTAGGCGGGGCGCACGACGAGTGGTAGCCCCAGTATGTCGGCGACGAGACGCGCCTCGCCCAGGCTGGTAACGGTGGCGCTGGGCGGTACGGGCTCGCCGATGTCCTCGAGCAGTTGGCGGAAGAGCTCGCGGTCCTCCGCCTTGCGAATCGTTTGCAGCGGCGTGCCGAGAAGGCGCACGTTGAAGCGGTCCAGCACACCCGCCTCGGCGAGGGCGACTGCCAGGTTGAGGCCGGTCTGGCCGCCGAGCGTTGGCAGGAGGCCGTCCGGCCGCTCGCGTTCGATGATGCGGGAGACGACGTCGACGGTCAGCGGCTCGATGTAGACGATGTCGGCGATGCCTTCGTCGGTCATAATCGTCGCCGGGTTGGAGTTGACGAGGACGGAGATGACGCCTTCTTCGCGCATTGCCTTGCAGGCCTGCGTGCCGGCGTAGTCGAACTCGGCGGCCTGGCCGATGATGATCGGTCCGGAGCCGATGATCAGGACCTTGGCGGGCTTGTCAGGCATCTTCTCTCCGATGGTTTCGCGTCACTGGCGTTTCTTCTGGTGAGTTCGTTCCTGTGTTGAGGGCCCCGAGGTCACCCGCAGCGCGTAGGCAAGCGTGTAGCCGGCACCGAAGACGGCCGCGACGGTGAGCACGGCGCCCAGATACGCGGGCAGCGGCGTCAGCAGAACGAGCGCCGCCAGCAGGGCACAGCCGGCAAGCCCGGTTGTCCAGGCGATGACGTGGCTGGGCCACTCCAGGAACCAGTCGCCGGCGAAGGGCACGCCGATAAAGCCCGCCGCGAATCCGAAGGCCCCGGCGACGGCGGCGCAGACGAGCGCAACTACGAAGAAGACCGCCGCGTGCAGGAAGCGACCCTGCGCCAGGAGCACCAGCGGGCCCACGACGGCGATGACGATGAGCAGGGCCGCGGCCTCGAATCCGAACGTGCTGAGCGTAAGGACGCCGTAGGAGAAGCGCGTCTCCATGTGCCCGCCGACGCGTCGGACGAGGGGGCGACGGCGGCGCTTGCGGATCCAGTGCGGGGCGTTGTCGTCCGCGCCGTCCGGCTCGACCGTTTCCGGCTGCTCGTCGCTATCCGTCTGCGTCTCCTTCATTGCGATGTCAAGCGTTCAGTCGCCACGCATCGAGAGGGCCGCTTCCGCTCTTTTTCCGCTCGGCGACGAGCTCCAGGAAGCGGTCGAAGAAATACGTGCTGTCCAGCGGGCCGGGCGACGCCTCGGAGTGGTATTGAATTGACATAATGCCAAGCTCCTCGTGCCGCAGCCCCTCGACGGTGCCGTCGTTGATGTTCGTGTGGCTCACCGCCAGGCCGCCGCGCAGCCCGTCCGGGTCGACGGCGTAGCCATGGTTCTGAGCGGTGATATAGACGCGCCCGGTCGTAAGGTCGCGTACCGGGTGGTTGGCGCCGCGGTGGCCGAACTTCAGCTTGAACGTCGATGCGCCGAACGCGGCGCCCAGCGTCTGATGCCCCAGGCAGATGCCCAGAATCGGCGTCTTGCCGATGAGCCCCTTCAGCGTCTCGACGATGTAGCCAAGATGCGCCGGGTCGCCCGGGCCCGGCGATAGCACGACGCCGTCCGGCCGCAGCGCCAGCACGTCTTCGGCGCTCGTCAGGCAGGGCATGGCGGTCACGTGCGCGCCGCGACGGCTAAGCAGGCGCATGATGTTGTACTTCACGCCCAGGTCGACGAGGGCGATGTGGCTGCTTGCCGCCGTTGCGCCGTCCGGCCACTCGTAGTCGCAGTCCGTGCTGACGGTGCGCACGAAGTCGATCTCGCCGTAGCTGGGCGATTCGCGCAGACGGGTCAGCGCCTCACCGGCGTCCTCGCCGCGCGTAATCGTACCCATCATGACGCCGGACATGCGCAGTCGACGCGTCAGGGCGCGCGTATCGACGCCGGAGAGGCCGGGGATGCCGTTTCGCGCCAGGTAGTCGTGCAGCGTCATCTCCGACTGCCAGTGGCTCGGCAGGTCGCAGTGCTCGCGCACGACCATGCCGGTGACCTGGATGCGGTTGGACTCGACGTCGAAGCGGTTGATGCCGTAGTTGCCGGCGAGGGGATAGGTCATGACCAGTATCTGGCCGGCGAACGACGGGTCGGTGAGCGCTTCCTGGTAGCCGGTCATGCTTGTCGAGAAGACGACCTCGCCGCCGGCCGCGGTCTCGGCGCCGAACGCCTCGCCCTCGTAGGTCGAGCCGTCCGCTAGTACCAGCAAGGCCTTATCCGTCATCAGACCTCCGCCCGGTCTTTCAAGAATACTGCGTGGCCGCCGAAGATCGTCGCGACGGCCTGGCCCTTGAGCGCATGACCCGCCAGCGGCGTGTTCCGCCCCTTGCTCGCGAAACTCTCCGGGTCAACGGTCCACTCCGCGTTCGGGTCGAACACCAGCACGTCGCCGGGCGCACCGACGGCCAGGCTGCCGAGGCCGGTCAATCCGTCGATACGCTCCAGCGCGAATGCCGCGACAGGCCCCGCCGTCATTCGATGCAGCAGCGTCGGCAGGTCGATCTTGCCCTCGTGCACCAACGACAGCATGAGCGCCAGCGCGGTCTCGAAGCCGACGATTCCGGACGGCGCGTCGTCGAACTCGCACAGCTTGTCGACGGGCGCGTGCGGCGCGTGGTCGGTCGCGATGGCGTCGATCGTCCCGTCGCGCAGCCCTTCGACGCAGGCGGCGATGTCGTCGGCGGTGCGCAGCGACGGCGCAACCTTAGCGTTGGTGTCATAGGCCAGCCCGTCGGGCAGAGACGAACTCGACATAACGAGTTCATGCGTCAGCGTCAGGTGGTGCGGCGTCGCCTCTGCCGTGACGTGCACGCCGCGCGCCTTCGCCTGCCGGACGAGCTCGACGCTGCCGGCCGCGCTGACGTGGGCGATGTGGACGTGGGCGCCGGTGAGCTCCGCCAGAGCGATGTCCCGCGCCACCATGGTCTCCTCGGCCGCCGCGGGTTCGCCGCGAAGCCCTAGCCGCGCCGCAACCCAGCCCTCGTGCATGACGCCGTTGTGCGCCAGCGTCGGGTCCTGGCAGTGGTCGGAGACGGGCAGCCCGAGCGCCCGGCTGTATTCAAGCGCCCGACGCATCAGCTCCGCGTTGGCGACGGGCGAGCCGTCATCGCTGAAGGCGACAACGCCGGCGTCCGCCAGGTCGCCCATCTCCGCCAGCTCCTCGCCGCAGCGTCCTTTGCTGACGCAGCCAACCGGCAGCACACGCGCGGAAGCGGTGGTCGCGGCCGTCCGCTGGATGTACTCGACCGTGGCTCGGGAGTCGATGGGCGGGTTCGTGTTCGGCATGCAGCAGACGGTGGTGAAGCCGCCGCGCGCCGCTGCCCGCGTACCGGTCTCGATCGTTTCCTTATACTCGAAGCCGGGGTCGCGCAGGTGGCAGTGGATGTCGACCAGGCCGGGGCAGACGACGAGACCTTTCGCGTCGATGACGCGCGCGCCTTGCCCGTCGATACGCTCGCCCACGGCGGCGATGCGGCCGTCCTTGACCAGCACGTCGCCGACCGAGTCGACGCCGCGTCCCGGGTCTAGGATGCGCCCGCCGCGAACCAGGATTGCCTGGCTCTCTTCGCTCATCCGCGTCCTCGCGATACGAGGTAGAGGAGCGCCATGCGCACGGCCACGCCGTTGGCGACCTGCTCCTCGATGACCGACTGCGCGCCGTGCGCCACGTCCAGCGATATCTCGACGCCCTCATTGACCGGCCCGGGGTGCAGAACCAGCGCGCCGGGCTTCGCCGTCGCCAGACGGTTGGCGGTCACCTGGTAGAGGTTGCAATACTCGCGGATCGTCGGTATGAGGCCGCTCTGCATGCGCTCGAGCTGGAGGCGCAGCGTCATCACTACGTCCGCGTCCTTGATGGCGCGGTCGACGTTCATTTCAATTTCGACGGTGGGCAACGACGGCCGGTCGCCAATCGATTCGCTGCCGCGCGGCCCTTCGAGTCCGACCGGCAGCAGCGTGGGCGGGCCGCAAACGACCACGTGCGCGCCCATCGTCGTCAGGGACCAGAGGTTGGAGCGCGCGACGCGGCTGTGCGTGATGTCGCCGATTATGACGACCTTGCGCCCGCGCACGTCGCCCAGGTGGGAGCGAATCGTGAACAGGTCGAGTAGCGCCTGCGATGGGTGGGCGTGCCAGCCGTCGCCGGCGTTGATGACGGAGGCGTGGGTATGCCGCGAGGCCAGGTAGGGCGCGCCGGAGCGAGAGTGGCGCATGACCAGCATGTCGGCGCCCACGGCCTGCAGCGTCAGCACAGTGTCGACAATCGACTCGCCTTTCTGGACGCTGCTGCCGATGGAGGTGATGTTGATCACGTCCGCGCCGAGGGCTTTGCTCGCCAGCTCGAAGGAGGAGCGCGTGCGG
>Ga0187849_1004984_pt1 | contig 10758 bp, 12 predicted proteins | sample June2016WEW_4_10_2_FD_132412 | JGI IMG/M metagenome (GOLD analysis project Ga0187849, IMG submission 132412) | Peatland microbial communities from SPRUCE experiment site at the Marcell Experimental Forest, Minnesota, USA - June2016WEW_4_100 | ecosystem: Environmental > Terrestrial > Soil >... | reverse complement strand
GGCAACCAGCCTCCCATTGTTGATTAAACAAGCCGCGGGCTCATGATAAGCAGAGTTGATGCCGAGGACCCATTGTACTCTCTGACGTGTAGTCACATTCATAATCGAGCACCAAGTCGGCGCAAAGGGGCGTCCTCGAATTAACTCTCGATTCAACAGTCAGCGACGACAGGCGCGCAGTATCAGTCATTTCCTGCCGCAACGCTTATCACCCTTGCTTCAAACGCACAGATCCAGTCTCGTTGTAAAGCGTGATGGATTCACCCCAGTATTGCATCTGTTGACGCCAGTACTTGGTGCCGTAGCCCTTTCCTTCAATGCCGATAAATATATGGACTGGATCCTGAGGATGCTGCGCATTGTGCTGATCGACGAGGGACTGCAGTCGCGGCAAGCTCTCGATTAGAGTGCCGAGTTCCGCATTTTCGAAGGGCAACGCCTCTACCCGATGATATGGATGGATGTTGATCAGGACGGGCAACCCTCTTTCTGCAATGGTTAGCGCCTGGGCCACATCTTGCTCTATGCCCTGTCGAACCTGTTCCGTCTGCCGCCGGGACTCCCCTCCCTCCAGATAAAGTTCCGGCAGGAAAAGTAGATTCACATCCAGTCCGAAGCAATAAGCGCCTCGACGAACATGTGAAGCGTGTTGACCACCGAAGAGGAGCAGTTTATCGGCAAAACGCCCCAGTTCGCCAGCCACATTCTTTCCCAGAACCCGATCCGTTTTTGGCGAGAAGCTCTCCAGGCCAAAAATGAAGTGAACCGGGAATGGGTAGTTTTTCTCTTGAAGTCGTTTCAAGAAATCTTCGGTGGCATAATGCTCGCGGGAGTTCAGTGAAACGTACTGGACCCGTGGATCGCCTCGAAAGAACTCAAGGATGTAGTCGAGCTGTTCACGAGGGAACTCCAAAGGGTTGGTTACATTCCCTTCGTTGTAGATCAAAGGATGGTAAGGCCCGTCCAATATGGGTTCATACTTTTGCCATTGAAGATGAAAACGCGATCGTATCTCCGCAGCCGTGACTTTTTCGGTGGCCTTGACGCTACAAAACCTGCAATCGTAAGGGCACCGGCCGAAGGCGTTTCCGAGCATGAACACCGGTCGCAGCCCAACTTGATCGCTCCTCAAAGAGAATAAAGGGTCCATCGTATTCGCACTCATGCCCCTGAAATGTTGACCTGTAGACAGTCCTTTGCTCTTTGTCCCTGCTGATTACGTCCGCCGCATAATCCGCACGTACCTAGTTGTGGGGATAGTAAACTCCCCGGTCGCGTTCTACCTCCCGGAGGTAGTGGTTGTTGAGGACGCACTCGCTGAGGACATGAGCCATCACCCCGGTGCTAATGGACGCCATAAGAGCCGGCTCTAGCAGGCTGTAATCCCACTGCTCAGCCCTAGCGTGGGCCGCTAACCGGCGTCTGTAAGCGTGCCACAGCGTGCTCTTATCGAAGTAGACTTGAGCAAGCGCCTCCGCTCGTTCCGCTGGCTTAAGCGTCTCTGGGAATTCCCGATAGTCGAGGATAGAGACACTTCCCTTGACCACTTCAATCAGACAATGAAGCAAGAAGGACTTCATGAATTCGCCGTCGAGCCTTTGGGGCATGACCACCGTCTTGAAGGTGTCAAGATCGCAAAGAAACAGGGACGGTGAAGGGCTGTCGATGCCAACGACCACATCGTTCCCGATATTGCTATTCAAAATACCCCTAAACCCACCGTTAGTGTGCACCCTAAGCAACAGTCGGCTCTTGTTTTCTACATACCACCACAGATTCAGTCCTCTTAAACGCAATTCACTGCCCAACACGTCATGGCCAGCGGTTGCTCCGGCAGCAATCGCGGATTTCAGTTCGCCTACGGTCATGTGTGGATACTCAATAAACTCTTCCACTCGGGTTTCACCCACGGTCTCCAATACGAGGCAGTAGCCCGATGTCCTTCCTCCAGCGGCATATTCGTAAACGCAAATAGGTGTAGCGTGTGGTTGAATCTCGTGGAGCACAAAGAAGCAATAGCCAAGGATCTCGCGCATTACGGCTTCGCAGCAGAGGGTGCCGAAAGGAATTTGACCGCGCCGAATCCGAGTGCTGCCAAAACGGAGAATCTCAGTGGGGTAGGTCGCCCCATCTCGCTCGTTCCGACACCCCTTGAGCTTTATTCGTTTTTCCACCCAGAGGGCTGATCTGGCGCCGCATCTTCGCACTCTGAGCGCTGGCGTGTGGTGGATGGCAAAGTCCTTTGATCGGCTGAGGCACTTTCTAAGGAGTTCGGGAACGTCGATCTCACTACTCAGTGCAGTAAACAGCTTCAAAACGACTTGACGCTCATGCGGGTCCAGGAGTCTCAGATTCTTCCGAGCAAAAGCTCGGACAGAGTACACCCTCCCCGGGCATTCGTAGAGCGGCAAGATAGGAGCCCCAAGCTTCTTTGGGTTACGTGGTCCTGTTATTGTTTCAAACGTGGCCATTGGGATTGGAATTGAGTGCCTCGGGAGCACCGGAAATCCGTAAATCTCCAGCCTCCGAAGGGTTAATCGCTATGACGCTGTCGCGAGAAGCCTGGGATTCTAGGAAAACCACCGGAATCTGCAAAGTTCGGCTGCAGCAGGTTGACCCGTTTCTTAAATCAGCCAGATCAACGGCTCCGGAACGGTATTTTGACCGGCTGCTCGTCTATACCATTGGCCTCGGTCATCGGAAACTGGGCGTCAATACGTGCGGGACCGCTCTTGCCTTTGCCAGTAGCTATGCCTCGCCGTCTGCCCGATCCGTTCCTGCCTTTGCCGATCTCAAACTTTTGTCTACGCTCTTTGGTTGCCATTCGTGTACCTATCCTGTGTTCGAATTATATGCACTCGATGTGCGGTTGTCCAGTCATAACTACTCATCTACGAAAGCGTAGCGCGGACCTCCGTTGTGTGAGGTCTGCGGCTTTTCTTGTACGGTCGATTCCGAAGCGCGCCCCCCCCCAACGGGCCACCGGGCTTCAGCTCGCGCCCCGCGTTCTGTCAGCGCGGGCCCCCAAAACCTGCCCCCGTGCTTCTTGCGCCAGCTTGAGCAGGATTCTGACGAAAGGCAGAATTTTTTGCTTGACGAGGTTTACCCTAGCCCGTCAGGGGGCGTGCCACCAAAAAGAGGCCAAAATGCCGATCGGTCAGGCTAAGTGTATGAAAACAATACAGAATAATCCTAAAATGAGAACGATATTTCAGCCTATCTCAATGAAAATAAACGTCTTATAAGCTAATCGTGCGGCTATTTGTGGTTAATGTTAGGCATTTGCGGGTTATCCACCACAGAAGGGCAGCGCGGGGCTGCGCCCGAAAATCGTAAATCGAAAATCGAAAATCCAAAATCTAAATGACCCGATAGCCCGATGACCCGATGAGAGGATTGAACAAACCCTTTGACGCCCTCCAGAACACCTTGTATCCTTGCGATACGTTCAGGATCAAGGTTGGTCGAGAAAGTGAATCTGCGGGAGCAAACCATGCTGAAACGCGCGAGCGTTGTGCTTTGGGTTGTGGTGTTTTTCTGTACCTTGCCGGGGGCGAAGGCGGCCGACGATCTCTACGGCTCGAAGGGCATAGTCCCCGAGGCTGTGCGCCAGGGGAGACTGGGGAGTTGCTATTTTCACGCGGTCATCGCTGCCCTGGCCCAGCGCCGCGAGGATACTATTCGCAAGATGATTCAATCCAACGCTGACGGCAGCTACACGGTGACGTTCGGAGATGGCAAGAAGGAGACGGCCTACCCGGAGGACCTTCGCTACACCCACGACAGCGGGTATGACCTTTCCGACGGGCAATGGGTGGCCGTGCTGTTCCGCGCCTACGCGCAACGGGTGTTGCGCCAGTCGTTGCTGCAAGCGATCGACAGCAGCGATATCTTTCCGCTGCTGAAGCAGCCCGCCGAACAACTGGTGGCCTCGAGCGATCCGCTGGTGCTGGCCTACGATCGCGCCATCCGCGCGCAAGTGGACCAATACGGAAACATCGATCGCGCCAAGCTGGAGGCGGGCCTCAAGAAGGAAATGGCGCCCATCACGGTACCGGATTCCATGAAAGACTCTCTGATCGGTTTGCTCGAATCGGGAGGGTTTTTCGACAAGATGGTGACGATGATCCAGCAGAATGGCGAGCTATTCGGCGCCTATCGAGCCGTGGGCCAAGGCGGCATCGCCGACCGCGTGATGCAAACGCTGGCGGCGAGTACACGTTTCCAGGAGAATCAGTCCGAATCGCAGGCGGGCGCGGCCCTCGCCGAAGCCGTCAAGAGTGGTATGCCGATCGTGGCGTGCACCGGGGGCAGCCGCTTTTACCAGGAGGTGGCCCAGGGGCGCTCTCTGCCCCCGGACACCAACCTCTGGTACGTCAACGCGCATTGCTACACGGTGCTCAGCTACGATTCCAGCGCCGCCACCGTGAACATTCGCAACCCGTGGGCGCGGCATCCCGATCCGGACGGGATTTTTAACTTGCCCCTCAGCAGCTTTTTGCCTGCCTTCGCCGGGATTGTGACGCCGCAGTAGGCCGGCGGGGAGAACCCCTCCAGCGTCAGTGCGGGGAATCTTTGGGAGCAACGGCCGACCTCAGTTCGGAGTCGCTGGGGCGCTGGTTTCACGAACCTCAGCAAACAGGCCCTCCTCCGGAGTGTGTGTGGTATGAGGGTGGGCGGCGCGGCGCGCGACGACATTGTCAAAAGCGCTCCGTACCACGTAAGCGAGGTCGGTGGCCATGAAGGGTGGCGCGAGGAAATCGAAAGCGCCGGTTTCAATGGCCTGCACGTAAAAACGCGTGTCCACGACTCGAGCCACGACGATCACATTCACGGGCTGTGCGGCCTTCTCGGACACTGCCAGGATGTCGGCCCACGTGCCATCGGGCAGTTGCGTGTCCGTGAAGACCAGTGGCGCGGGATCCAGCCCGCCAAGCAGGCGCTTGGCTTGGGCTCGCGATTCGGCTTGAATGACGCGCATGCCCTGGCGCTCCAGAGCGCCTTTGAGCATGGCCAGCGTTTCGGAATTATGGTGGACGAGCAGGGCTGTGATTCTCTCCGTCATAAGCGCTCCCTTTGAGATTTGCTAAAGCCGCCGTTCCTGCCGCAATCACGACGGGTCTCTCGGGGAATGCACTCCGTCGCTATGCGGATCCGTTCGAACCCGTACCTGAAAAACCTGGGGAAAGAGTATCGCTGCGGCAAAATCGTGTTGCGAATAAGCTGCCAGCCCGACCGTGCCGGACCGGCGCCCTCACTCGCTTCTTCACCCGCCGGGCACATTCCGGGCTGCCTCGGCGGGCTTGCGACGTTCGTTGGGATTGCTCCCTAGGGCCGTCCGTGATTACTTCAAGGCCACCTTGAAGCCTTTCTTCTCCTGAGAAATGTCGATTTTGTCTTCTCGCGCCAGCCAGCCCAGAGCGAATCCGACGAGTTCGCCTGAGCCGTTTAGTCTTTTCTTAAGTTGGGCCAGTGTCTGGGGGCCAAGATCATTTAACATTTGCCAAACTTTTCCAGCGGTAACACCTACTTGCTCTTTGATTTCCACTTTCAACTTACCTCCTGTGTATATTCGGCAATCGCGCCGTGAACTTTAGGGCTTTTTTGCCGTGCCAAAACTTCGACTTGCGCACACGCATCCCCCCGGCTCGCGAGCGAGCTCTTTCCCCCTGTTTAAGCGTGGTTATTGCTGCCGGGAGTCACCGGCTTACGGCGAGGTCATCATGTGGTACAGCACAGTGCCTGAGTACCCGTGCTGAGGATATTATGCCGTTCAACCTAATCAAGCCGTAAGATAGTAGTTTAGTATGAAGGCCCGACTTTGGCAAACAAAAAATAGTTATAGGTCGTATAAGCCCTTGGGAATACCAGCCCGTTTACCCATGGGGCAGAACTGCCGGGCATTCCACATGGGATTGCCATGAATCGTTTCGCCCAGATCATCATATGCCCTTCGAATCGAAGAAGCGTGTGGCAGGGGGCGACCGAAGCTTCGCGGGCGGGGGCAGCAAGCCCGCGCGCAGCGCCCGCCGTCCGGTGCTACTCCTTTGGCCCACGATGCCCGGTATCATCGCGGCGGAAGAAAGCGCCGAGTTCCAGGAGGCCATAAACCAGCAGGCAAAACCAGAAGTCGACCACGGTTCCCAGGTCGACTGCCCACGAACGGTGTTGCGCGGCGGGCGGCAGGTGCGGCGACAGTGCAAAATACAGGGCGTTGCCGAGGAAGATGGCTACCAGAAACTTCATCCATTTGGCGCGCGTAAGAGGCATGAGTGCAATGGGTGCGGATAGTGTATTCTCTCTCGACGTCCCTGGAAAACCAGCGGGGCGCGAAAATGCGGCCGTTCAGTTCTCCCGCTGCCTGGACGGCCCGTCCGAAAGCGACATCCGGCAATGAGGCGCAAGCGACACCGTTATCCCGGCTATAATAGTCAAATCGGAGCAGAATGGCGACTTCCAAACTCACTGCCGCATCCGAGGTTCAGTTCCTGAAAGGTGTAGGTCCCGTCCGCGCGGAACTTCTTGTCTCGCGCGGCATCCGCACGGTGGAGGACCTGCTCTACTACACACCGTTTCGTTACGAAGACCGCACGCGCCTGACGCGCATTCGCGACCTGGTGCCCGGCCAGACCACGACCGTCTTCGCGCGAGTCCTCACCTGCGGCCCGATGCGCACCCGCAGCGGCATTTACATCTATGACCTCGCCGCCAGCGACTCCAGTGGCATGTTGCGCTGCAAGTGGTTCAACGCGGTTTACCTGGAGAAGAACAAAGTTTTCCATTCCGGGCAGCAGGTGTTCTTCTACGGCAAAGTGGACCGCGACCGTTACGGCACGGGCACTATGGAGATCATCCAGCCGCAATTTGAAATCCTGCCGGAGGAGGAAGCGGAGGGCGGCGACTCCCTGGAAATAGGCCGCGTCGTGCCCATTTATGAATCCATCGCAACGCTCGGGCCGCGCGTGCTGCGGCGCCTCATGTGGGCAGCGCTGGAGGGGCTCGACGGCCAAATCCCGGACCGGTTGCCGGCGACCGTGGCGCAGAAAAACCGTCTGCTCGACCGCGCCACGGCGGTTCGCCAAACGCACTTTCCCCCGGGCGAGCAAGACCTGGATAAACTCTGCGCTTTCCGCACTCCGGCGCAAGTGCGATTGATCTTTGAAGAGTTTTTCAGTGTGGGCGCAGGTTTGGCGCTGAAGCGCCGCAAGGCCAAGTCGGTCGCGGGCGTGGAGTTTCGCGTGAAGGACAGCGCCCGCCAGGCGATTCGCAAAATTCTGCCCTTTCATCCCACCAGTGCGCAAAAGCGGGTGCTGAAAGAAATCGTGGACGACATGTGTTCGGTGCACCCCATGAATCGCTTGCTGCAAGGCGACGTGGGCTCCGGCAAGACCATCGTCGCCATCCAGGCCGCCATCCTGGCGATGGAAAACGGATATCAGGTGGCGCTGATGGCGCCCACGGAAATCCTTGCCGTGCAGCATTACCTCTACGTCAAACAGTTGTTCCGCCCGCTCGATTACCGCGTGGAGCTGCTCATCAGCGCGCGCAAAGCGGCGGAGAAGGCGGAAATCAAGCGGGACATCGCCGCGGGGGCCGTCCATCTGGTCATCGGCACGCACGCGCTCATTGAGGAGGACGTGCGCTTCGCGCAACTCGGCCTGGTGGTGGTGGATGAGCAGCATCGTTTCGGCGTGTTGCAGCGCTTCGAACTGATGCGCAAAGGCTATCACCCCGACGTCCTGGTGATGACCGCCACGCCCATCCCCCGCACGCTGGCGCTGACGCTGTATAGCGACCTGGATTTTTCCGTGATCGACGAGTTGCCGCCCCATCGCACCCCCATCGTGACCAAGCTCATGGAGGAGCGCGACCGCGAGAGCGCGTATACTTTCCTGCGCGAGAAGGTGCGGCGCGGCGAGCAGGCTTACGTTGTCTGCCCGGTTATCGAGGAGGGTGGTAAGCTGGATCTTAAGCCCGCCGTGCGCATGTACGAGCAGTTGGCGCGCAACGTCTTTCCGGAATTTCAAGTGGGCCTGCTGCACGGCCGCCTGCCGAGCGATGAGAAGGAAGACATGATGCAGCGCTTCAAGCGCGGCGAGGTGCAGATTCTGGTTTCGACTACGGTGGTGGAAGTGGGTGTGGATGTGCCCAACGCCACGATCATGCTCATCGAGCAAGCCGACCGGTTCGGACTGTCGCAGCTTCACCAGCTTCGCGGGCGCATCGGGCGGGGGAGCAAGAAATCCTATTGCTTGCTCATGGCCGACGAGCGCCGCAGCGAAATTTCCCAAGAGCGCCTGAACACCCTGGTGGCGACCACCGACGGTTTTCGCATCGCGGAGATCGACCTCAAGCTGCGCGGACCAGGCGAGTTCTTCGGCACGCGCCAGTGGGGAATTCCGGCGTTTCGCATCGCCAACCTTTTGCGCGACCAGGAAATCCTGGAATGGGCCAAACGCGAGGCGGCGGAATTTGTCGCGCATCCACCCTCGCCGGAAGAGTTGGAGACCTTTGTCACGTACCTCCGCACCGAGTGGCCGCGCCGCTATGGGTTGGCAAGCGTCGCATAATTGCCGATTTTCGATTGATGATTGACGATTGAGAGCCGGCTTGTGAAGGCGGCAGCCGGGGTTGTCAATCGGCAATCGACAATCGGCAATCGGCAATAAAATAGCCCGATCACTCAATCATGAGAATAATTGCTGGCACCTACCGCGGTCTTCGCTTGCGCACCTTAGGGGGTGGGAATCTGCGTCCCACCACGGACCAGATGCGCGAAACTTTGTTTGACGTCCTCGGCCCCAGCGTGGAGGGCGCGACTTTTCTCGATGCCTACGCGGGTACCGGCGCGGTGGGCCTGGAAGCCTTGAGCCGCGGCGCGCGCGACGTGGTCTTCATCGAGCATCACCGCGCCGCTTCCATACTGATCCGGCAGAATCTCGCGACGCTCCATATTGATTCCGGATACGCGCTCCTTACCTGCGCCGTGCTGACGGGCCTCGAGCGGTTGGAGCGCCAAGGTGATCGCTTCGACGTGGTCTTCCTTGACCCGCCCTACCAGGAGATTCGCGAGTACCACCACACGCTGCGGCAGCTCGCGCGCGGGTTGCTGCTGATGCCTTCATCGATCGTCGTCGCGGAGCACTCGCGGCATGTGCAACTGGAAGAGAGTTACCTCACCCTCCACCGCACGCGCCTGCTGCGCCACGGCGATGCGCAATTATCGTTCTATCGTCTGGCTCCGGAGAATAGTGGACAGTAAGCCGTGGGTAAATGGCGGACAGGTTGGGAAAAAGACCTTCTCACCGCCGAGACGCAGAGGCTTGAAAACAACCCGCGGGTGGCGCCGACATTGCCGTTTATGTCGGCGACCCCTGGCCCACCTAAAAGCCTCACCGGCGGCGCCAGCTTACGGGGGCACATAATGCCTGGTCACGTTCGGGTTTCATGCAGCCACACATGACCCGTGGCAGGATTGACAGAACGTAACGGTATAGCTTTCTTCGTAAATCCTGTTGCACATACTGCACCGGTATTATTTCTTCAGCTTACCACCGGGGAAGATAGTAACCGGGGGCTTCACGACGGAGGCTGAAGGCGTTATCACCTTTTTTTCGGGGGGTCGCCATTTACTTCGTTTGAGGATGTTGTCCCAGTTACCGCGTTCCGCCAGAAACTCATCGCCGGAAAGCTGCCTGTCGTTCATGTAATCAACCACCTCAACATCCTTAAGAGGTACACCGACTGTTCTCAGAAGTTCAAGTACGTTCACCATATGGTTATCACTAGGCTGATAGTGGCCGCTGTTGTTCCGTATCCCCTTGACGACGCCCTTCTCAATCAGCATGGACCCCGAACATTGAACCGCCGTGCCCGCCAGCCAGGAGGAGTGAACCACGCCAACCTTGCCTTCCGAATCGCTACCTTTACTAATGCTCATATGCGGGCCCATATAGATGTCCCGGCTCATGCTCATGACAAAGTAAGCCCAGAGATATTCCAAGACCTGGACTTGTCTCAGCTTGCCGTCGGGCCCGGGGAGGAGTGCGACCTCATTTCGATTCGCAGTAGACTCATGCCAAAATATGGAATCGACGAGCTTTAGTTTTGGGTTGGGCACTCGCCATTCTTCCTGATAGGCCTTGCCGCCTATGAAATGAACCCGGTACCGGTTGGTTTCGGCGCGCTCCATATAATGGGACACACCCAGCGCTTGCGCCGAATCCTGATGCTTTCCGTGCTCGCTCAAACCCTTGCCGTAGAGCTTCTCCAGTTCATTCGGAAGGGCTTGAATCGAAACCTGGCAGGCTGCTGCCAGCTTGGTGATGGCAAAGCGGCATAAGTCGCGGATGGCAGTTTCCCGTCCCTTTTGCATTTTCGGATCGTGCCTCAGCGTCAAAGTTTTCAACCAATAGTTGGTGGCAAAGTAGAGTTCGGCATAAAGGTATAGAGACTCGCCCCCTGACTTGGTTCCATTAAGGGCCTCAACGATGGTGTCGATACGGATCAGAATCGGATCGTTTTTCCTGTCGTCTTTCCTGAACGCGAGGCTGACAGTACTGTCTTTCTGCCATTGCGAAGGCGACGGCAGTTGAGAATAAGTCGGCATAGATTCACCTCTCGCATTTTAAATTCGGTTCCTCAGCAAAATTTGTGGGTCCATTCCGGCTCCGGTAACGCGCCAAGGGTATGGTAGAGCGCCACTTCTACCGCTTCGAAGGTCCGAAAGCCATACGCTTTTCTGAGGGTCAATTTCAG
>Ga0187849_1004983_pt1 | contig 10758 bp, 5 predicted proteins | sample June2016WEW_4_10_2_FD_132412 | JGI IMG/M metagenome (GOLD analysis project Ga0187849, IMG submission 132412) | Peatland microbial communities from SPRUCE experiment site at the Marcell Experimental Forest, Minnesota, USA - June2016WEW_4_100 | ecosystem: Environmental > Terrestrial > Soil >... | reverse complement strand
CCATTGAAGATTGGAGGGTTATGACTGGCGGTAATCATCACCCCGCCGACGGCATGCAGATTTTTAACGGCGAACGAAACCGACGGCGTTGGCGTCGGCTCCGGCGTGAGAACGACTTGAAAGCCGTTGCCCGCGAAAACTTCCGCCGTTGTCTGGGCAAATTTGTCCGAGAACAACCGCCGGTCGTAACCGACGACAACTTTCAGTTCATGCCCGAAGACTTTGGACTTTGGACTTTGGACTTCAGACTTCCAGTGGTCCGCCGTCGCCTGCGCGACACGCGCGACATTGGCAAACGTGAAATCCTCCGCGATGACTGCGCGCCAGCCGTCCGTGCCGAATTTGATGTTCATACTGCGAAAGTCAAAGCTTCAAATCCGCCAGCGCCGGGTCGTGGGCATTGATAATTTGACGCATTTTTTTGACGGCGGCGCGCATGTTGTGCTGGCGGAACAGGGCCGTGCCGGCGACAAACGTGTCGGCACCGGCACGGGCGCACTCGGCGACAGTCTGGTAATTGACACCGCCGTCCACCTCGATGCGATAGGAAAGCTTTCGCTCACGCCGCCATATCTCGGCCTGCTGGATTTTGGGCAGGCATTCGTGGATGAACGACTGGCCGCCGAAGCCCGGATTGACAGTCATCACAAGCAGCAAATCAATCTGGTCGAGATACGGCAGGACTTCGGTGATGGTGGTGGGCGGATTGACAGCCATGCCGACTTTTTTGCCGAGCGATTTAATTTTCCAAATGAGCGGGGTGACCTGCTGGTGAAGTTCGACATGGATGGTGATTCCATCCGCGCCAGCCTTGGCAAAAGGTTCGATCAAAATTTCCGGTTGCGAGCACATGAGGTGAACGTCGAAAAATATTTTAGTCAGGGGACGAATGGCGCGCACGACTTCCGGCCCAAAGGAAATGTTTGGGACGAAATGCCCGTCCATGATGTCGAGGTGCAGCCAGTCGGCGCCGGAACGGTCGGCTCGTTCGACTTCCTTGCCGAAGCGGGTGTGGTCGGAGGCGAGCAGCGAAGGCGCGATAATCATGCGCGAAATTTAAGCGAATAGCGCGGCAAAGAAAAGCTGGAAAGATGCGCGCCGCTCAAACTCATTTACCATCGAGGCAGCGGCGCACGGTCAGCGCGAGTGTTTGCGGATGGTAGGGTTTCTGTAAAAAGTTCAGTTCCGGATCCAATTTAAAATCCTTGCCAACGATGTCGGCGCTGTAGCCACTGCTGAAAATGACTTTAAGGTTCGGCCGCTCGTTGCACAATGTTTCCGCCAGTTCGCGACCATTCATGTTGTCGGGCATCACCAAATCGGTAAGCAGAAGGGCGATTTCGTCCTTGTGATCACGCCAGATTTCGATGGCCTCAACTCCGCTGCCTGCCGACAAAACTTTATAACCGTATTTGCCCAACACTCGTGAGACGAGTTCGCAGAGGGGCGGTTCATCTTCGACGAGCAAAATGGTTTCGTTGCCGCCGCGAACGCTGATTTGTGCCGTCAGTTTTTCCTTCACCGCCTCCGATCCGGCATAGGGAATGTAAATGCGAAATGTCGTGCCCTTATCAGGCTGGCTATCCACTTCAATCCATCCCTGGTGTTGCTTTACAATGCCATAGACAGTCGCCAATCCCAGACCGGTGCCTTTGCCAACCTCTTTCGTGGTAAAAAATGGCTCGAAGACCCGGTGCAAATTTTCAGGCGTAATGCCAATCCCGGTGTCCGTAACGCTAAGACAAACGAAACGCCCGGCGTGTGATTCGGATTGTCCGCCGCTATAAGTTTCGTCCACATCCACAATGGCAATGCGGATGGCGAGCTGGCCGCCTTTGGGCATGGCATCACGCGCGTTGACAGCAAGGTTCAACAATACTTGCTCCAACATGCTGGCGTCGGCTTCGACTGTTGGCGGTGGTTGACAATAATTTAATTGCAACGACACGTCCTCGCCCAAAAGCCGGCCAAGCATGTTTGTCATGTTGCCGACGACCTTGTTCATGTCCAACCGTTTTGGTTGAATGAGCTGGCGCCGGCTGAAGGTGAGCAATTGCCGTGTCAAACCGGCGGCGCGTTCGGAGGCCTGGACGATTTGCTGTGCGGATTTCCCGGCTGATTCGTGGAGATTTGCCGCCATGAGCAATGCGGCATGTCCCTGAATAACGGTTAGAATGTTGTTAAAATCGTGCGCGACACCGCCGGCGAGCTGGCCGATGGCTTCCATTTTTTGTGATTGCCGCAATTGCTCTTCCAACTGCCGCTGCATCGTGACGTCGCGGAACAAACTCAACATCAGCAACGGGCGTTCATGGAGCTTGATGAACGAGTCAATAATTTCCAACATCACTGTGTTCCCATTGTGCAAAACATACTGGCGCTCACGCCTGTGCCGGGGAGTGGGGTTAAGAAAGGATTCACGGTGTTGCTCGATCATTTTTCCCCGATCCTCGGACGCGGCGTAAATCACTGTAAATGGTTCGCCTTCCAAAGCCTGCACCTCCATGCCGACCAACCGGCAAAACGCGTCATTGACGGCAACGATGATGCCATCTTCACTGGCCAGCCGCAGACCGGTCACTGAATTTTGCCAGACGGAGCGGAATAACATTTCCGAACTTTGCAAGGCTGCTTCGGCTTCGCGACGCTCGGTGATATCGCGCACATGCAGCAACATGGCCGGTTGTCCGCCGTATTCAATACGACTGGCACGGATCTCCACCGGCGTGGCATGCCCCTCAGCGGTCAGGCTTTCACTCTCAGCACGCGACCATTTGCCGCCCGCCATTTTTTCAAAATCGCGACGGGCCTCCTCACGGCGGGCGGGTGGAATGAGATCATTGAAAACGTTTTTGCCAATCAACTGGTCGCGCGCCAACCCGTGCAGAATACAGGCGGCAAGATTTACATCCAACACGGTCCCGTTCAAGTCCTCGACAAAAATGGCGTCAGGGGAATTTTCAAAGAGGTCGTGGAATCGTCGCTGGCTCTCGTGCAACGCTTCCTCGGCATGAACACGTTCGAGGGCGCCACTGCACTGATCGGCCAACGTCTGCAGTGTTTCCAAATCCCGTTCGGTATAGGCTCCTGGTACGCGACTTTGGATGAATAAAACACCGATGACGCGGGCGCCCTTCTGGATCGGCACGAGCATTGCAGCGGCGGAATGGCCCTTGGGGTCGGAGGTCTCCACCAGTTCCGCTCCTTTGCTGATGACGCGCCGAATGAGGGCGTTTTCGCTCCTTGGCTGTGCCGACGAAGGAATTTCGACCCGCTGATTGTCCACTGTGGTGATATTGAGCAAAGAGAAAACCTCGTCCTTCTCTGATGAATACGAATCAAGCTCGAAATCATCCCACTCAAAAAGTGTATCGGAGGCTTCACAAATGATCATCGCCGCTTCGGAGGCTGTGATGGCAGAACTCAAGCGGTGGCTGAGTTTCGAAAATACTTCATCATGATGTTCGCTGCGGAGGCGTTGGGTGATATCAGTAATCATTGTCAAGGCGGCAAAACGGTTCTGAAATACCATCGGAGTCCAGGTAACTTCGACATCAATCAAAGTGCCGTCCTTGCGCCGATGCTTCCAGATGCGGCCATGCCCCGCATTGCTTGATGCGGTGTCTTCCCAGTGGACATTTTTCTCCGTCTGGCGAAGATCCGACATTTTCATTGCTAGAAATTCTTCACGCGAGTAGCCGTAATGCTGAATGGCGCTTTCGTTGACTTCCAACAACTCGAGGGTTTCAAGATCAAAAACCCACATCGGATTCGGGTTGTCCTGAAAGAGCAGGCGGTATTGCTTCTCGCTACTGCGCAGTTCCTCCTCGACGCGCCAACGGTCGGTCACGTCGCGCCAATTGGTGACCAAACCGGCGATTCCGGGGTCTTGCAGGCGATTCTGGCCGATGATTTCCAAGTGTTTCCAGACACCGTCCTTTTTTTGATAGCGAAGTTGAATTTTTATCATGCGCTCTGGATGATCGAGCGCAAATTGGAGCATCTGTCGGGCTGGGGGTAAATCGTCCGGATGTATGTACCTAAAGGAATCTGTCCCGCGTAATTCCTCCGACGTATAGCCCAGCACACGCTCCATCGAAGGACTGGTGTAAAGGAAATGCCCTTCCCGGCTCAAAATACAAAGAATGTCGAGCGAATCTTCCGTGAGCGTGCGAAAATATTTTTCGCGTCGAGCCAATTCCGTTTCCGCCTGCCGCCGTTTGGCGTGCTCACCGGCTTCCTGCACGGCACGGCCGATCGCCGCGGCCAGCCGCTTCGGGTTTTGCTTAAGCACATAATCAACCGCCCCCGCCTTCAGACTTTCAATCGCAGCGAGTTCACCAATGGTGCCGGAAATGAGAATGAACGGTGTGTCGGGACATTTTTTCCGAACAAACGCCAGCGCCTCCAAGCCTGTGAAGGCCGGCAATCGGAAATCCGACAGAATGACATCAAACGTCTCACTGTCCAACGATGCCTCAAATTCCGCGCGATCAGCCACACGCTTGATATCGGCGTTCAGTTTGTCCTGCTGAAGAAGCGAACGAACCAGTTCGGCAAAATCCGGGTCATCTTCGAGATAAAGAATGCGCAAGGGCTTGTTCATTTTGCCATCGGGTCGTGTAGCATTAGTTTGCCGCCGTTTCAATCAATTCTTCAATTGTTCAAGCATTATCAGCAATTTCCGCACCATGCTGATATTGTGACAAATATGAAATAAACTTTACAAAGGTTACACGCGGCTGACACACAGATCCAAGGGAGCGGGATGGTTTCAACGTTGACATTTGCGCGTGTTTGATTAGAGTCGCGCACCTTTAAAAAACGAAACGTAGATTCGATTTATGCCGAACACAAAGTCAGCCGAACGCCGGATGCGCGGGAACGAACGCAAACATTTGCACAATCGCAGTGTCAAATCGCACCTGCACCGTCTTGAAAAAGATTATCGTGCGCTTCTCGCCGCCGGCAAGAAGGAGGAAGCAGCGAATTTTTTCCCCGGCGTCTATTCCGCTTTTGACAAGGCCGTCAAATCCGGTGTGTTGCCCCGCCCTGCGGCAAACCGCAAGAAATCCCGCCTCGCCGCCGCGCTTAATGGCGCGAGGTAAACAGTTCCAACCGCAACAATCCCATTTTCGCCAGCCGGAATTTCAGTCCAACGGCGAGACACTCAAGACCGTATTTGAGGCTGCGGCGGAAATTGATCGAAGACGCTTCAGCAAAATATTTTGTTGGACAACTCACTTCGGCAATTGTGAATCCGTGCCAGAGAATTTGCGCGAGCATCTGGTTGTCGAAAACAAAGTCGTCGGAATTTTTCGTCAAGTCGAGCGTTTCCAAAATTTCCCGCGAAAACGCGCGGTATCCAGTGTGGTATTCAGAGAGCTTCGCGCCGAGCAAAAGATTTTCCACGAAAGTCAGAAAACGGTTCGAAATGTATTTCCAAACCGGCATCCCTCCTTTCAGCGCATAACCGCCCAGAATGCGGCTGCCCAGCACGCACGGGTGCAGTCCATTGGCGATAATCGAGGCCATCGCCGGAATCAGCTTGGGTGTGTATTGATAATCCGGGTGAATCATGATGATAATGTCCGCGCCCGTTTCGAGCGCCAGCCGATAGCAGGTCTTCTGGTTGCCTCCGTAACCTTTGTTCACCTCGTGTACGTGAACGTGCAGGCCTTCGAGTGAGCGCGCAATCGCAACAGTCTCATCACGGCTGCAGTCGTCCACGAGAATGATTTCGTCCACGATGCCCTGCTCTCGCACTTCATCATAAGTTTGACGCAACGTCCGCGCGGCATTGTAGGCCGGCAGCACCACGATAATTTTCTTTCCTAAATACATTGGCTCCGGATTTTGCCCGTATCCTGCCCTAATTTTTGAAAATCCAGAAGCGAAAACTGTCATGCTGGCATAGATTTTGACGTTTACTGTCTCCAGCCAAAAAAGATTACACAAATTCACCGGTCTCGGTGTCTATGAGGTGAAACCGTGGACGGTTATAAACAGGTCGATCGGTGCAAACAGCTCTCTACGAGAATGAGCAATCAAAGCTACGCCGCGTATCTCACAAATCATCGGATGGGGCAAAATGATTTGTCTGCCGTCATTTTTGATTGGACAAATCGCAGCGGTTCGACTTCTAGTATGGGCTTTCCCCGGTTCGGGAAGCTACTGAACCGACGTCGAAAATGAAAAATCGAAAGACAACAAGCATAAAAAAACAGCCTGTAAAACCAGTTCTGGTTCCTGCTGTTCCTGCGCATGTGCCGCCGTTGTTCCGCCCGGTGGACTGGCTGGCACTGGGCATCACCGCCGCCGTGGTTTTTATCGTGTTTTTCCTGACCCTGGCGCCGGACGTGACGCTTGAAGATTCCGGTGAGATGTCCACCGCTTCATTTTATGGGGGCATTCCGCACGCGCCGGGTTATCCCGTCTGGACAATTTATACGTGGCTGTGGACTCACATTCCCTTTGGAAGTGTGGCGTGGCGTGTTGAACTGGGTAACGCCTTTGCCGGCGCCATCGCCGCAGGGTTGCTGGCATTTGTGGTCTCGCGCAGCAGCAGCATGATCATGGAAAGCATTGATGCATTCAAAAACATCAGCCGCCGCTGGGAAAATGCGATCTGCCTGGTTTCCGGCGTTGTCGCCGGTGGTCTGAGCGATTTCAACGGCTTCATGTGGAGTCAGGCGGTGATCGTTGACAAACATACCTTGAGCATAACTTCGCTTTTGGCGGTGGTGGTTTTTCTGTTGCGCTGGGTCTATGCACCCCACCAACACCGGTACCTTTATGCCGCCTTTTTTATGTATGGAATTTGTTTCAACAACCATCAATCGCTTCTCCCCATCATCATGGGCATGCAGGTGCTGATGTGGATGGTTGAACCGAAACTGGGACGCGAATTCTTTTTTGGCAACACAATGATTTTCCTGGCTTGCGAATTTTTAATCAAGCCCGGCGTTCTCATCCACAACTCAACCGTTTTGGTGGTTTACAATATGATTGGCATCACGTCGGCCCTACTTTGGGTCTGGCTGGTGATCAAAACCAAAAAGACCGCCATTGAATTCGGGCGTGATGCGGCCATGCTTGCTTTTTTTGGCTGTCTTGCTCTCTTTTTGGGCTGCATTACGCACTACATTCCCGCTGCCAGCGACATATCCAATCCCTTTTTGCTTTTTATCGCGATAATTGTAACCGGCATCATTTTTTTCCATCTCGTCAAAAAAACCAAAGCTTTTTCGAAGGAGTGGTTTGTCGTTCTGGTATGCGGTGCGGCTTGGTTGCTGGGCGCAGCATTCTATTTTTATGAACCCATCGCCTGCATGACTGATCCACCGATGCAATGGGCTTACCCGCGCACCGTCGAGGGTTTCATTCACGCGCTGACTCGTGGCCAATATGAACCAATCCATCCCACTGCTGGTTCTGGCATAACCGCTCTTCAGATTGCCGGCAGTTTTTTTGCGATCTATGGGCTGCAACTCTGGCGTTATCTCGAAGGAATAGTCATTCAATTCAACCCTTTCTTTTTGTTGCTCGCCCTGGTGATTTTTCTGGTCTATCGAAAGTTTAAACGGCGTGAACGGGTATGGATTATCGGAATGGTTGCCATCTATACTTGCATCGGGCCATTTCTGGTTTTGTTGCTCAACTTCGCCCCCGACCGCCAATCCATTGGAATCGCTGCGCCTCTTTTCGCCACAGGGCACGTGTTTATTTCAATGTTCGTCGCCTATGGTTTGACGATCATTGCCGCGTTCATGGCAACACAATACGAAGTGATGCGCAAATGGTTGTTGGTTGGCGGCATTTGCGCCTTGGACTTTGCTTTGTTCACGGTGGCGTTAAACTGTCAAACCCTTATAGGAAATTTGGATGATGAAATCGCCGCACGATATGCGTTCTTGAAAATGGCGTGTTGGATTCTTGCGGTAATCATGATCTTGATCCTCCGGAAAAATGGATCGCAAAACGATCGTTTGTTGTCCTTCGGCCTTCCGGGTTTATTTGTGCTGTGTTCGTTGGGATTGACCATCGCCACTATTTTGCAAGATCAGCTTAATTTGAATAGTTTTACCGCTTTCTTCCACAATCTCGCCCAGGCTTTCAGTCCGCATCAATACGGCCTGCCGATTTACGCGGGTCTGATTTTTCTGGGAACAGCCTTGATTTTCCTTTGTTCGGTCTGGGTGTTTCATAGAAAAGCCCCACTGGGAATCGCCCTCGCCGTTTTCGTCGCGATACCCAGCTATTCCGTCTTGATGCATTGGTCAGACACTGAACAACGCAATCACTGGTTTGGCTACTGGTTCGGGCATGACATGTTCACTCCGCCGTTCGGCATTTACCCGGAAATGACCCGCGACGCGATTGAATTCGGCGGCACCGATCCAGGACGTTTTGTTCCGACCTACATGATTTTCTGCGAAAGCTTTGTGCCGCCGAGTTGCAAGCCGCTGGATCCGAATTTCAATCGCCGCGATGTTTATCTCATCACACAAAACGCGCTCGCCGACGGCACCTATTTGGAATATCTCCGCGCCCAATATTTCCGCAGCGCTCAAAAAGACCCGTTGTTTTTTCAGGAACTGCTTCGCGGACCCGAGGAACGCGCAGATAATTACTACACAAACATTCTTGCACGTCTCGCAGGCATAATTTTGGACGGACCACTGGAAGGACGCGGTGCGAGAATCGAAGCCCGCTGGCGCAAAGAAGGTGTTTATCCACCAAAGGAAATTTACATACCGTCGCCGGAAGATTCACAGCGTTGTTTCGAAGAGTATACAAAAGACGTCACCCGCCGGTCGCAGCTTGGCCAGCTTCAGCCAGGTGAAATCGTGAACCCGGTTACCAATGCAAATGGTCAGGTCAGCGTCCAGGTCTCCGGCCAAATCGCCGTGATGAAGATTAACGGTTTGTTGTGCAAAGTCATTTTCGACCACAACCCCGGCAATGATTTTTTTGTGGAGGAAAGTTTTCCACTGGATTGGATGTTTCCCAATGAAACGCCATTCGGCGTCATCATGAAAATCAACCGGCATCCATTGCCGTCGCTGCCGGAAGACGTCTTCAAAAAAGACCATGAGTTTTGGAGCCCATACTCCGGGCGTCTGATCGGCAACTGGATTACCTATGACACCAGCATCAAAGAAATCGCCGACTTCACAGAAAAAGTTTATAAACATCGTGATTTCAGCAATTTCAAAGGCGACCGCAAATTCGTTCGCGACAGTAATGCTCAAAAGGCCTTTTCCAAACTTCGCAGTTCCATCGCTGGTATTTATGCCTGGCGCCTTGGTGTGTTGAGCGGGACTCCCACACCGTCGCAGTATCTGCCCAAGAATGAAAATGAACAACAACTGTTGATTAAAGAAGCTGATTTCGCCTTCAAACAGGCATTTGCATTCTGCCCCTACAGCCCTGAGGCCGCTTTCCGTTACATCAACTTCTTGATCCAATTCAACCGCCTTGATGATGCCTTGCTTGTGGCACGGACCTGCCTCGACTTCGATCCTTATAACGGCTCAATTGCAAACCTTGTTAAAGAATTGAAGAATTTCAAAAAACAGTCCGGTGAACGAATCCAAATCGAAACCGAACTACAGCGGATGGAAAACGAGATGCGCGTGAACCCAACCAATTTCGGAAACACTTTTGCCCTTGCAGCCCTTTATCTTCAATTACAGCAGACCAACCGCGTTATTGAATTATTCGACCAAACATTGGCCGTTTCAAACATGCCTCCGGATGCGGTTGGAGCCATCGTCCAGTTTTACGCCCAAATTGGCAATCTATCCAAACTCGGAAGTGCGCTTGAAAAACTTGCGGCCATCAACCCCAACGAGCCCGAACCGTGGTATGACCTTGCAGCGCTCAACGCCGTGCTTGGTAAAACCAATGAATCTCTCCGGGATTTGCGCACCTGTCTTGACCTCAGCGCCAAACGTCTTCAGCGTGATCCCAAAGCGCACGATCTCCTTGCCGCAGCGCGCAAAGATCAGCGCTTCGCCCCCCTGCACAATCTGCCGGAGTTTCAAAAGCTCGTTCCGCCCGATTAAGATGCAGCTGCAGTTGGCAACACATCCCAGTTGCCGGTTTCCGGTCGATGGTTTAGTTTGGTGGCCTCGAAATGACTTTTGCGCCGACATGACAGCATGAAGAAGGCAGATTCACACACAAAAAGAATCGAAACAGCGGCAAACACCCCGAATACCGCCGCAGACACCGCCACGCCTGCTGTTTCCGAAATCACACCGGAGCAATTGACCGAACTCCAAGTGCGCGCAGCCAAGGCTGACGAGCATTGGGATCGCCTGCTGCGTACCGCCGCCGATCTTGAAAATTTCAAGAAACGCGCGGCCCGCGAACGTCACGAAGTCGCGCAATCGTCCGCCGCCGCGCTGATTCAAAAACTGCTGCCTGTTCTCGATCACTTCGAAATGGCACAAGCCGCCGCGCAAACCGCGGAAGTCCCGCAAGGCGGAATCGCATCGTTGCAGGACGGTATCGCCATGATTCAGCAGCAGCTCAAAAGCATTCTCACCGAGGCCGGCCTCGAGGAAGTGAATGCGAACGGCCAGCCATTTGACCCGACTGTGCATGAAGCCGTTATGCAAATGGAAACTCCTGACGCGCCTGAAGGTCAGGTCGTTCAACAAATCCGCAAAGGTTATAAGTTGCACGATCAATTGTTGCGACCCGCGGCAGTTGTTGTCGCCAAAAAACCCTCCGCGCCGCCCGCCGCCT
>Ga0187849_1004982_pt1 | contig 10760 bp, 12 predicted proteins | sample June2016WEW_4_10_2_FD_132412 | JGI IMG/M metagenome (GOLD analysis project Ga0187849, IMG submission 132412) | Peatland microbial communities from SPRUCE experiment site at the Marcell Experimental Forest, Minnesota, USA - June2016WEW_4_100 | ecosystem: Environmental > Terrestrial > Soil >... | reverse complement strand
CGCTTGAATAAGTTGGTTCTTTAATGGTCTTATAGAACCAAAACTACTTATATTTATCTCAGTTTTGTTTATATTAGGATTAACCACGTTTAACGAATAATAATTAGGTAAGTATATTAACCTTTTGGTTAAAACTGAAGTAAAATCTTCTACCATCCTATTACTGTTAGTTGCCACATAAACATTTTTTATGTTTTGATAATCTTTTAACCAACCCATAGCTATTGAATCATTTGCTATAAATGGAATCTCCGAATGTATTCTTATATACCATTTTATGTTTTTATGCAACTTAACTAATACTTGCATTTTTTCTGGTGTTACCCATAAAGCTTCTATAATAACTATATCTGGTTTATCTAATGTTACAATTTTATCTATTGAATTAGCATCAAACACTTCTTCATATTGACATGTCACACCTAATTCTTTTAAAAGTTCCATATTATAAAGAACTGAATTAAATAAACCTGATGAATAATAATAATTTCCATAATAACTATCTTCGCCTGGTGTCCATTCTGAATAATTATTTCTCTGTTTCAAAATAAATAATACCTTGGCCATCTTCTCCCCTTTCACTTTAAAGCAGTACCTGTCCTGAATTCTGAATAATAAATGATATAGTATCTACAATATTATCATAAGTAATATACAATTTAATATAAATTTTATCTACTGAAATTGTTGCGTCATAATCTGTTATAGCAACTTGAAATCTATAAGATATGTCTATAATCAATTGATTTAAAAATATTTTAATATTTGCTTCGCTTGCTGATTCAAATATCATATTTAACATATTATTACCAAATGTGTTAAATGGTAATTGTCCAGTTGTTATTCCTAAATATGTATTTATCTGGTCTTTCCTTGAAGCTACACCATAATTAAGCAATATTTTACCTGTAAAATCTAATCTTAATTGTGTGTCTATATAACCTATTGATGTATCTGACATATTCTTTTCCTTAAATAAAATTTGGTTCTACAACTGAATTTATAAATGAACTACTTAATGTTACATTCATAGCATAAGAACTTAATGAAAATTTATGTACCACTGAATATATAAACCACTTACCGCTATATGTTTTGTTCTTCCCAAATGATAATGTAGAAGTAAATCTCATATCCATCAATTCACCTGGTGAACATTTTAAATTTCCACTACAATCAAATGATACAAACACATTAAAATAATTCTTTCTAAGCATTTCATTTTCCAATTCAGCTTCATTATAATCTAACATTGGAGTAATATTCTGAGCTACTGGATTAAGCATCATTATCTTAGCATTTTCATTTATATAATTTATATTTATTCCAATTTTATCATTCATTTTATCTGATGAACTTATTCCACTAAATTTTGCTTCATCATAAACAACATTTTCAAAATCTCCATTATCCCAACTAAAATACCAACCTGTCCCTCCAAGACCTGACATAAGTTGTGATGAAAATGATAAATCTTTTATAGTAAGATTATCTACATAATTATCAGCCATTTGCATTACAGGCAATTTTGTTTTTAAATGACCCATAGAATAGCATTTTAACTTACCAGTCTTATCTATATAAAATATAAAATTGGCATTGTTATTTTTCATATATTTTAAATTGGTCTTAATAAAATTAAAATTGGTTTGATTTAACTGTAAATATAATCTGGGCAATAGAGTTGTGCTCTCTATTTCAGTATTTGTTATGCCAACTGAAGAAGCTATCTGACTTACAATATTATCAAACTTATCCTTATATCCTTTACTTATCTTATCTTTTCCTAAACTTGTTGCAAATATTTTCGGTATAAGAACTATTATTGTCTTATTCTTTTGTTCATCTTTATCATATACAACACATTGCATGGTTAAAGTATCTTGAGTTGTGTTTAATAATTTAATGGTTATATCCATTTCAATACCTGTCATGATTGGATAATCTCTAAATATTGAACCAGTATTTAATAATATCAATTCAACAAAATATATTCCATGGTGCAATATTTCATGAACATTCATGCCACCGTATATTCTAGCATCTACATTGAAATCTTTATTATTATATGTGAATGATACATTAAAATCTTGGCCCTGAACCATTATATTCCTCTCTGAACTTTTATCTGGTCTCTTATTCTCTGAATAAATGCTAAAGTAGGAATCTTTATTGTGCTACCTAAAGCAAACCCTTCAAAATCATACATCTGATTTACCCAAAACAAAAAGAAATAATATTCATTACTATTTACTCCCATATAATCTTGAGCTATTAAATCAAATCTATATTCATATTTATCTGAAACTATTACTTCGGTATAATCATTTGTAGTTAAATATTGTTTTATATTTAAATTCATAAGTGAATAATGACCATTTCTATCTGTTAAATATGTACTTACTAAAGTATCACTCATTATGTTCCTCCGAAAATACCTTTAATATCATCCTCAATCTTCTTTGTTATATTTCCAAGATTTATAATCTCAATTGGATCTATAACATCTGAATGAGTTCCACTTCCAAGATTTTGAATTGTCTTGTCTGTCCATATATTTTTACTTTGAACAGTTAATGTTACATTTGCTGACTTTGGAACACCGCCATAATCTGAATCATCTACATTAAATGTTGCAGCAACATCAGTTATTACAACATCTCTTAATATAACAAATTTTCCAATCTCTATAGAATCAATTCCCTGCATTGTATTAGTTGTCATCTGTTTTAAATTTACAACTGAACCAGCTGGAGGTAATAATACTTGATCAAAAATTGTTTGTTTTGCGGCGTCTACAATTCCTATAATTCCATCTGGAACACCAATCTTTCTTGCTATTTGATTTATAGCATCAGTTGTTTTTTTAGCATCAGCTGCATTCTGCTCTACTGGTACAATCATTCTTTGCAATCCCCTTACTGGAAGCATTACTTCTTTTATAGGGTCTTGATCTGCAATAAATGTCATAGGAATACTAAATGTTGCTGGTTTTGAATCTGTCCACACCTGTGAATACATTGCTTTTGTTTTTAAACTTCCTATACCTGCAATTATCATAAGTTTATTTATCTTATCTACTGCACCACCACCATCAAATATTGGTTCCCAGGTTGAACTTAAAGACTCACTATATTGATCACCTTGTTGACCTAACCATCCAATATAAGTTGCAACTATTCCTTGATTCTGTCTAACCAAGAATGAACCTTGATCAGAATATGAAAAATTACTTACTGTAATTCTAACTGTATTATGAAGATTTACTGTGGTTTTATTTACATCTTTTAAAATTATTATTTGTCCCATATTAACTACCACCTGCTACAAAATTATTAGATATTCTTAATATTCCATCTGAATCTACAGTAGCATTATTTTGAATCATTCCACCTTTTTTCTTTATCTCAATCAATTGCTCTAACATTTTATCTAATGATTCTGCTAACTTTGAAGTCATCATACCTTGATCTCTCTTAGTATTTATATCTAATACTTCAGTCTCTTTTAATTTTTGAATAACATCATCTGGTTTCATTCCTGATTTTTCTAAAGCAACCGCATAATCTTCATATTTTCTAATTGAAGATGTTTCATCAGTTACCCGTTGTGCACCATATTGTTTTCCAAAAATATTCTCATGTGCAGTTTGAGATTGTTTATTATAATTATTTAATCCTATAAATTTACCAAATGCACTATTTTTCATTCCATCAAATGCATCACCTATATTTTTAAACATTGGTGAAACATCTTCAATCCACCAAGGTTCAATGTATTTTGTCCATGCCCAATCCCAGAACCCTTGCAATACACCTGCTAAAGCTCCAATCATTCCACCCATATCACCACCTATGGCTTCACCTATTGCACCAAATTTTGCGGCTTGAACTAAACCGTGAGTCAAAGATTTCTTTCCAAAATCTGCAGCTTCCATCAGTTTTCCATGTGGTCCCTTTTTTCTAGTTGTTTTATTTCCATGTTCATCATAATTCCATTGATATGCTTCAGGTGAATTACCTAATATAGCTGATTTTATTGCACCACCAGCACCTGAACCTTTTTTTGCACCGAGCATACTTCCAAACATCAAACCTATGCCAGCTAATCCAAATCCAATTTTTGCTCCAATTGAACCTCTACCGCCTTGCTGACCATTTTGATTTTTTTTATCTCTGTGAAATATTTTTGCTCCTAATCTACCAAAAAACCCTTGTTTTCTTGCTCCGGCTTGGGCATTTTTCATTCTTAATTTTTCTGTTCTAAGTCTGTGTTGTTTCATAGCAATAAGTTTTGCATTTCTTTCTTTTGCTTTACTTGATGTCAATTTCTTCTTTTTTAAATTAGATATCTCGGTTTTTATTATCTTCATATTCTGTTCTCTCATAGTTGCTATTTTCTTATATCTAGCAATTAATTTATCTCTATCAGCTTTCTCTTTTTGCTTTATCTTTTTATTAGTAGAATAATCTTTCATCATCTGTTTAACAAAACCACGCTTCTTTATTTCAAATTTATCTAATTCGTCTTCAGTTCCTTTTCTTTTTGTTTTTCCTGTAAAATTTATCTCTTTCTTTTTTATATCTAAAATATTATCCACTGAAGATTGAAGTTTACTAAAATTATCTCGTCCTTCTTCCCATCTCTTTTCATCATAATCATCTTTCATGCTCCAAGGACTTTCTTTCCATTTTTTCTTACTATATCCACCTTCACTTACTAAACCTAATTGTTTTGCTACATCAACACCTAAACCAGCAATTTGTCCAGCAACATTACTTTCTCTTAATGCTTGACCTGCTGTTTGAGTTGTTTTTGTAGCAGTTTCTTTTATTCCTTCAACTATTCTATTTGGTTCACCATAATTTACATTCCCATGTTTTTTCATGGGTGCATTTTTTGTTATCGGTCGTAAACTTTTACTTACTGTTCTCTCTATAGTATTTGAAACATGTCTTCTACTTTTTTCAGCTTCTTTTATTTCTTGAACTTCTTGATGTTTTATTTTCTTTCTAGTTTCAATTGCAGCTTTTGTTACTTTTTGAACTTCAGAGGCTTCTTGTGTCGCAGATATAATTATCTTGCCTATCTTTATTGGCTTTTGAGCTTTTACAAGAGTTAATAAGAAATTTTTAATTTCATTTGGTACTTTATCTGCAGCCACTTATTTCTTCCTTCTCTTTTTATATTCCTCGTTCATTTTGTTAATATTATATTCATACTCAAATAAATCCATTTCTTCAACATCAGATTTACTTATATTATAATTTTGACTTAATACTAATATAGAATCCATAATATTAAATGCTATACTTGGATTTCTTATCTTAAAAAAAAATCCGCCGTAAATTGCAACTCTTCCTTCTTTGAAGTGTATCTACATTTTGGACACCTATAAATTACTTTATTTTCTATAGTATGATAGCACACTTTCATAAATTTTTCTATCTCTCCAACTAATAAATATCTTAAATTTAAAATAAATTCTACATAATTAGTAAAATCATTCTTTAAACAACACCCTAACATTAACAGATATTCATAAAAACCTTCAAAATATAAATCATCACTTGTTTTTATATCATCTTCCAAATCTACTTTCAAATCATATTTGTTTAATATATCTTCTATTTCTTTTTTATTATCTTTTCTTTTTTCTTTCATTATATTTATTTTATCATTTATACCATCTATCTCAGTTTTGCTATCCCTTTTTATTGTTCCTATTTCATCTGTGTATGTTGGTGCATTTTCATCAACACCAATTCTTAATGTTTTAGTATCTGATTTTTCTTTTAATTTATCAAATATTGCTTTATTATCATCTATCTTTATTTTCTTTTTCAATTCTTCTAAATTATTTATTTCAGTTATATAAAGCAAACTATCTATATTTTTAAATACATCTTTCTTATATGAATCTATATAACCTTTTATTCTTAAATAATCCTTTCTTGTAGGAAAACCTAAAATTAACTCATAATAATTACCAAATGAAAAGTCATTTTCATCTTCATTAACAAAGTATTTTATAGTCTTATTTACTATTTTACTTTTTAATTTTATCTCATCCATGTCTTTTATCGAAAAAGTGTTTTCTGATTCTTCTTCACATTTTGGACAAGTAAATGGAATAGTATAATTTAATCCCTTTGAATTTACTCGTTGCCAAACAACTAATTTTTGTCTATCAATCATTGATAACTCATCACTTGTTTTTATAAATCCTGTTCTTTCAAAATTTATAAGTGAATCTAAAACAGATGTTAAAACCTTTCCGTAAACATCTTCTGTTTGTTCACTTGCAAATATTAAATCTCTAATATGTTTTACCCTAATAGTTCTCATATATACAACTTTCGGATAATTTTCAACCATCCCATTAGATATTAATGCTACTTCATATTCTAAATCTTTTCCCATCTTAATACTCCCTTAAATAATTTCAAATGTCAAATTGTTATTTACATTAAATTTTATAGTTATATCACTTTGTAATTCCATAGCTGTAGAATCATATTTTGGTTCTGTTATTTCTCTTGGACTACAATTGTGATATGTTCTCTGTTCTACAATATTTCCAATTCTATCATAAATATAAATAGGAATATCTACTTCATAATAAAATTTTGGCGCACTTATACCATAAGTAAAATTAACCATCAAAGCTAACCAGTTATAATACAATTGTCTAATCAAATTACTCGAGTCTGGGTAAAAGGTTATTTCTAAATCTCCAGATATTGATAAATTCTTAGCTGTATTTATTTTTGGATACTTTAATTCCTCATTAGCATTTACTTGCATTTCAGGTGTATTAACGCCTTTTATTGTAAGTAATAAATTATTTATATTATATTGATAAGCAAATGATTGCATATTTGTATTTGCTTGATCTGCTTCAACATCTTCAGTATATACACTACTATACTGCAAAGATTTGGTAGCTAATGTTTTAGCAACTGAACCTAAATCTACAAAGAATTTGTATTGAGGTATTAAATCTATATTTTGAGTAGCTTTTAATATTTCTTGAACAGCTGAAAAAGTACCTAACATTATTGGGGCTCCTGTATTGTTGTAGTAAATAATAAATTCTTTTCATCATCTGTCATATCATATATTCCCAAAACAATTTCTTTAAGTTCAATTTCTTTTATAATATCAAATATTAAACATGTCATAGTAAATGTATAAGTGTATCTATAATATCTACCAATGTTATAGATATCATCAATTGCGCTATTATCTTGTGGTTCATCCATCTTTAATACTGTGTCTAATGGTTGCTGAAATTCTGGTAATCCCACTTCGGCAAAACTGAATGATAAATGTGGATTCTTTTCAAATCTAAACCAATCTAATACTGATTTATTCATTTCAAACATATCTCTTGACCAAAAATCAACTTGATAAGTCAAATCTACCAATAACTGATAGATTGATTTTTCTGGTGTTAAATTATATGATTGTCTATAAGCTGCTAAAGATGCTACTGAATTCTTTACCGGAGGACCTGGTCTGAAAATACTATACATTGGGAATAATGCTTGACCAAATTTCTCAGATGCATAAGATAATGCAAGATCTGATGGAATTAAAATAAAATGTTCAGTCGGTACACTATAAAATCTTTTCTTTAATTCTTGTATCATTTTTACATCGTATAAATCCAAAACTGTTTTTGCTATAGTCATCTATATTCCCTTTATAATGAAAATCCATCAACCGAAAGTGAATCAAAATTGAAAGTAAATGCCCCAGTAATAAATCCCGTTGTTTGATTATAATCTAAATTATCAATTGCTGGATAATTTGATGGATAAACACCTTGCAAAACTATTACTTTAGTTGCTGTTGTTCCATTAAGTGATAATAATGTTAATGTTGCTGTTGTTTTTAATAATTTGATATCTACTGTGTCTATTAAATGATACCAAGTTGCTAATTGTTTGAATGTAGCATCTATTTCAGGCATATATAATGTTAATGTCCAATCGTGAGGATATTCTTTTCTATTTGGTATGATATATTCTACCATCCCTTGAGGTCTTATTATGGTAGAACCCGATTTTGTTTCTGGTATTGTTGTACTTGTTACTAAAAAGGTAAGATTTAATGCTGGACCAACGAATGGTATATATGGAATTAAAACTTTCCATATATAAGTATTCTGCAACATTCCAATGTTCTGAAGTGGTGCTTTTACTGCTAAACCTTCTGCAAATGTTGACGGCATTATCATCTCCTATTAAAAATATAAAAATAAGTTTAATAGGAGATGAATGTTTAATCGTTAATTACTCTATCTTTATCTATACTTTTAATTGAATTATTTTCATTTTCAACTAAAACTGTATTTGTTTTAACATACTTAACTACTGATATTTTAATTTGGCTTAAATCTTTTATTAGATTTTCTGCACCTTCAAGATTTATTAAAACTTCTTTATTTTGTCTTCTATCATAAGATATTGTTTCTTTTCCATTAATTAAAACTTTTTCATAAATTAAATCTTCAAAAGATTTTTTACCATAAAAATATTCAACAAAATTGTCATCAAATTTAAAATTAAAATAGAAGTCTGCTATATCATTGTCGCTCTCTGCATTCAAATAATTAGCATAATAATCAGGTCTTCTAAATTTATCAGTTAAATGAGAAATTATATCAAAAATTGCAAGGCTTAGATTTGATTTCCCAATACCATTATAACCGAAAATTAATGCTGTTTTTATTAAATTATTCTGAATACATTCAGAATTAAATTCAAAGTTATTAATTTTTGAAAGATCGAAAGTAAATTTATCTTTAAAATTTTTAAAATTTGTGACAGAAAAGCTATGTAGCATAAATTTTTCTCCGGAAAAGATATAATATCTTACTAAAATAAATAAAATAAATCAAGCTTTACCGTAAAAAAATTACGGCAAATATACATTTATTATCGTGCAAATTTGCTAAAATTTAAAGTATTTATATGAAAAAATGATTAAAAAATGTTAGCGGATGCTTGTTGATGCATAGCCCTAAAGGCTCATTAACACTTAAAAATCTCATTTACAATTCCCCATTAAACGCCTTCTGCATCAGGTTGTTAAACAAGTTGTCAAGTTCCTTCTGACTTGCGAGCATTTGGTTTTTAATCAAATTTATTTTTTCAACAATATTAGAAAATTTTTTTTGCAAATCTAGTGGAGGTAATAAAATTGGAATATCTCTAACTGCATCTTTAGTAATTGTTTTAGTAACAGCACCTCTTATTCTAGACTTTATTTCTTTTTTTCCAAAATCTGTTTTTAAAAAAAAATAAATAAAAATACTTATAACTTGATTATTAAATCGCAAAGCAAATTGATTCATGCCTAATGATACAGGTCTATTAAGTTTTGGCATTAAATAAATATTACCTGCGCTTCCAATTTTATTGATTATTAGTTCATCTCCATATATTTTAGAATTATCTAAAAAATTATAAGCTTCTTCTGATATATATTTAACATTATCCACAAAATTATTATTTTCTAAATCGGTTGTTCTTATCATTAATGCATAATCATGACTATTTAATAATTTGACATTATTCCTTAAAGATTCATAACTTCCATTTGAATGATAATCACATAAGTGAATAATTAATTCACCAAATTTTTTTATTTCCCACCCTTTAGGATTTTTTAACGGATCCCCGAACACATCAAGAAAAGTTGCTTTTAAATATTCATCCAACAATTCAATCACTTGTTTACGTTTTTGACGAAGACTATTAACTCGGTCGAGGATTTCTACTATACGCTTTTGTTCTGAAAGTGATGGGAGAGGAATTTGGATTTTACATAAATTATTAAAACTTAATGAATCTCTTACTGATCCACTAGTATAATTTTTAATATAAAATTTTCCATATTCACTTTTTAAATAATATTTTAAATAGCTATTGTCTAAATTTTTTGAAGTTCTGAAAGTTACATATAAAGGGCTAACAATTCCAATATCTTTATTTTTTAAAAAATCTATTGATCCTACATTAATACGTGAAGGATTATATGCAAAATCTCCTTTTTTAACAATTTTATAATTTGAAATATCTTTACTATAAACTTCTTTATAAAAATATTCTACTGAATTTGTAAAGCCTAATGTATTAGAAACTGAAAGGACAAAATCTTTTGTTAAGATTTTATTTCTTTCACAACATTCAGTTAATTCTTCTTTTAAATAAATTACTTTCCATAATGTTTTATTATGTTGCATTATTTAATACTCTTTTTTAATTTTTTAATTTCCATTTTAATTTCTTCTTCAATTTTTTCTATTTTTTCTAAGATCACTGATGGTTTTTCATATACTTCTTCTTCATAATTTATCTCTTTATAACTATTTATACTTAAATCATAATTATTATCAATTATCATTTGAACAGTAACAAAAAAGTTTTTCTTATTTTTATCAATATTTTCTTCTTTATCTCTTTTTTTCCAGCGTTCGATGATATCAGGTAAATCACTTATTTCAATTTTATCCCTTTTATCATCAAGTGTATAGCCATCAGACTGCATTTCATAAAACCAGACTCTTTCGGTTTTCCCGCCTTTTACAAAAACAATTATTGCAGTGCTTACTCCGGCATAAGGTTTGAATACTCCACTAGGTAATGAAATTATACCCTGAAGTTCACACTCTTCAATGAGTATTTTTCTTAGTTGTTTATGAGTATTACTAGAACCAAACAAAACACCATCAGGTACTATTACGCCTG
>Ga0187849_1004969_pt1 | contig 10780 bp, 8 predicted proteins | sample June2016WEW_4_10_2_FD_132412 | JGI IMG/M metagenome (GOLD analysis project Ga0187849, IMG submission 132412) | Peatland microbial communities from SPRUCE experiment site at the Marcell Experimental Forest, Minnesota, USA - June2016WEW_4_100 | ecosystem: Environmental > Terrestrial > Soil >... | reverse complement strand
CTGAAAGTCCAGTCAGAGTGTGCTCGCCATAGACCAGCCTTCTTGCGATCTCCTCCAGGATGTAGCCGAGGCGCGGCCGCGTAGGACCAGCTCGAGGCGGGCGCGGTCGCTATGGCTGTATAGGCGGTGGTTGCGGCTGGAGCGCCGGGGGCTGATTAGGCCCTTCTCCTCGTAGAAGCGGACGGTACGGGGAGTTATGTCCAGTTCGTCGGCAAGAGAGGAGATGGTGTAGTGGCTCTCCCCCTCTTCGCCGCTATTCTTGTTGGTCATGGCCCGGCATGCCTCCCGTTGACGTTAACGTTAATAATACGTGTCGGAGCCCATGCTGTCAAAGCATTCTTACAACTGGTGGAGGCCGGGCGATGCGGGGGCTGGGGAAATCCCGGAAGCTGCAAGGCCATCGAAAAGGACGTGGCGGACGAGATGTTCCTTCCCGATCCCGGCAGTGTCCATCCGGAAACACCGATGAAAATTGCACGCCCCGCTAGGTTTGTGTTCCGATTTTTTGGCATTGAAGGTATTTTCTTCGTGGCAGGCAAATCGAGATGCTCCCCCCTTTCCTAAAGGGTGTTTGGCCGGGGGGGATTTTAGCGCGGAGGCGTGTCCTGAAGTGTGAAGGGTGAAGTTAAAAGGGTGAACGTACGGCTAAAGCCGGCAAGAGCATCTTCCGCCTAAAGGCGGTAAGTGGAATGACCAGATTATGAACAGATTATTTTGACTCTTCACTCCTCTTTGTGCTGCCGGGGCGGAAGACCTCAAGAACCATCTGTGCTGGAAGTGTAAGATGAGCGCTGCGTATATCAAAGCATATCGGAGCGGGCGGCTTGAAGAAGCGCTGAGGCGCGCCTCCCGATGGATGAAGAGGTGCACCCTGTGTCCGCGCATGTGCAGGGTGGATAGGATGGCCGGCGAGACAGGCTTTTGCAGGACCGGCAAACTTGCAGTGGTGGCCAGCTGCGGGCCGCATTACGGCGAGGAGCGGCCCCTTGTGGGCAGCACTGGCTCAGGGACTATTTTTTTCTCGCACTGCAACCTTTTCTGTGATTTTTGCCAGAACCTCGACATAAGCCACGGCGGAGAGGGAAAGCCTGTTGGTCCGGAAGATCTGGCCGAAATCATGCTCACTCTTCAAAAAAATGGCTGCCACAACATAAATTTTGTCACCCCATCGCATGTGATTCAGCCGATTCTCGAGGCGCTTCCCATAGCTGTCGAAAAGGGGTTGCACGTTCCGCTTGTATATAATTGCGGTGGGTATGAGCGGGTTTCGGCGTTAAGGCTTTTGGGCGGAATTGTCGATATTTATATGCCGGATTTCAAATTCTGGGACCCTGAGGTAGCGCGGGAGCTATGCAAAGCGCCGGACTACCCCGAGCGGGCGCGTGAAGCCCTTCGGGAGATGCACAGGCAGGTGGGTGACCTGGTTTTGGATGGGAGGGGGCTGGCTCAAAGGGGCCTGTTGGTGAGGCATCTCGTAATGCCAAACGGCCTTTCCGGAACGGCTGAAATTGTCGATTTCATAGCCACACGGATCTCGGCTCAGACCTATATCAACATTATGGACCAGTACCACCCCTGCGGCAGGGCTCTCTCGAACAGGACGATAAACCGCAGAATCACTTCAGCGGAGTTCAGGCAGGCGCTGGATGCGGCCTCAAAAGCGGGCCTCACTCGCCTGGACGACCGGTACAGGCATTGGATAACGGTGGAGTTATAATCGCAGCGAATGGTCGATATCCTCTCAAGATCTGTTTTGGACATCCGATATCGGACATCCGCTCTCCTGCTTCTGCCCGCGCGGCGCTTATTCGATCGCCATGAGGCAGCTTCCAACCAACATCATGATGATAGACCGACTGGAATTACCTTCGGCCTGAAGCAGATAGCTGACGAAAAGTTCGAAATGGCCTTCGCGACCGGTGCGGCCGGCAGCGGAAAATCTACGGCTCTTGCCACTATTTTGAACGAAGTCAATGCCCGCCGCCCTTTTCACGTGGTAACGCTCGAGGACCCGGTCGAATTCACCTGTGGTTTCTTATTTTTGGCTGTTTCCGGTTGCCGTTTTGCACGGCCGAATCCCCGCATGCTATCCTATTGAAGGAATGCATTAAATAAATTAGCATATGGCGCTCGGGAGCAAAATCCCATATCATACATATTACGTAAAGGTTCTCCAGGCTCCGCCAAGTGCACCGTGTGCGCGACTCCATGCGCGTCGGGAAATCTGTAAAATGGCGCCTGCGCCTCTGCGGGAAACACATCGATGGGGATGCCGCAATGATAATTGCCTGTTTGAAAATCTGTTTGATCTTTGTGCTGACATTTAGCATTCAGTCCTGCCTGGCCCTGGCCCAGGGACCGATGCATGTCGTCGTCAGTATTCTTCCTCAGCGGTATTTTGTGGAGAAGATTGGAGGACAATTCGTCGAAGTTGAGGCAATGGTCCCTCCGGGGGCAACGCCGGAAACATACGAACCCAGGCCCGGGCAGATGTCTGCGCTGAACCGATCAAGGATTTACTTCGCCTGTGGAGTTCCGTTCGAAACCATATGGCTCCCTAAGATCATTTCAGTAAACCCTAAAATTCTGGTGATACACACCGAAAAAGATATTAAAAAAAGGGCTATTGAAGCCCATTCGCATCCCGGCGAGGGAGTCAAACCGCAGAGCGGCAGCTCTCATGGAGAAACAGGCGACCCTCACGTCTGGCTCTCGCCGCCCCTGGTGATCCTCCAGGCTCGGACAATCTTTGAAGCCCTTGCCGCATCCGATCCGCAGAACCGCGGCTCATACGAGACCAATTACAAGGAATTCGTTTCCGAGTTGGTTGAGTTGGACCTTTACCTTTCCCGCCTGTTTGGGACAGGGGCAAAATCGGGCTCGTTCATGGTTTTTCATCCCGCCTGGGGCTACTTTGCCGACGCATACGGGCTCGAGCAGGCGCCGGTGGAAGTTGAAGGAAAGGAGCCAAAGGCAAGGGAGCTTGATGAGTTCATAAAACGCGCTCGCGAGCTTGGAGCAAAAGCCATATTCGTTCAGCCGCAATATTCGCCCAAGACCGCCCAGACCATAGCCGACGCGGTTGGGGGCAGGTTGGTACAGGCCGACGACCTGGCGCCCGACTGGGAAAAAAACCTCCTGCAGGTGGCCTGGCAAATTTCAGCCGCTCTTGGCAGGCAATAGGGAGAGATCGAATATGCCCGTTTCGGCTATTGAGTTGCACAATATCTCGTTTTTCTATAACAGCCATCCCATCTTGACGGACGTCAACCTGAGGGTGGAGGAGCAGGATTTCCTGGCAATAATCGGACCTAACGGCAGTGGCAAAACCACCCTGCTCAAGATCATCCTGGGCATTTTGAACCCCGCGCAGGGAACCGTGAGAGTTTTCGGCAAGACTCCTATGGGAGCCGCCGGACTGCTTGGGTATGTCCCGCAGAATACGGGGCTTAACAAGGATTTCCCTATTTCCGTTCAGGATGTTGCGCTTATGGGCAGGCTCGGCCGCAGGGGGCGTGACCGCCGATACACTTCCGAAGACAGGGCCCTTGCCAGACGGGTATTGGAACAAGTTGGAATGTGGGAGTACCGGGACCGGCCAATCGGCAAGCTCTCCGGCGGCCAGAGACAGCGGGTGCTGATTGCCCGGGCGCTTACCGTCGAACCGAAAATCCTGCTCATGGACGAGCCTACCGCCGGCGTGGACGCGCAGTTCCAAACCGATCTCTACGGCCTGCTAAAAGAATTGAACGCTGCGATCACCATTGTCGTGGTGAGCCACGACATGAGCGTCCTATCCGGCTACATCAACTCGGTTGCCTGCCTCAATCGGGCCCTTTACCATCACGAATCGGGCGAAATCACTGAAGAGGTGCTGCATGCAGCCTACCAATGCCCGGTTGATCTAATAGCCCACGGCGGGGTGCCTCATCGCGTTCTGCGCAAGCACGACCACGAGGACAGCTGAGAAATGATCGAGGCATTCCAATCCGAATTCATGCGCAACGCGCTTCTTGCCGGATTGCTTGCCAGCGTGGCTTGCGGGATCATAGGCACGCTCGTCGTCGTAAACCGGATCGTTTTCATCTCGGGTGGAATCGCTCACGCCGCTTACGGCGGCATCGGATTGGCCTTTTTTTTCGGGATTGCGCCGCTTGCCGGGGCGGTCGGATTTGCGCTGGTGATCGCGATGATCATGTCCGCCGTCACACTGAAAAACAAACAGAGGGCCGATACGGTCGTAGGGGTCTTGTGGGCCGTTGGAATGGCCCTGGGAATCATAATGATCGACCTCACACCGGGATATAATGCAGACCTGATGAGCTATCTGTTCGGGAGCATTCTGGCCGTGCCGCGCGCGGATATAGTGATGATGGCCCTGGTTGACCTTGGGGTGCTGGTAATTGTGGGGTCGCTCTACAACAGCTTCCTTGCCATGTCTTTTGACGAGGAATTCGCGAAGGCCATGGGGGTCCGGGTTGCGATGCTCTACTACGTTCTGCTGGGGATGATCGCGCTTTCGGTAATCATGCTCATTCGAATTGTGGGCCTGGTTTTGGTTATTGCTCTTCTCACCATCCCGCCATTCATAGCCGAAAAATTCTGCCGATCCCTTAAGGCGATGATGATAACCTCGGTATTTCTTAACGTTTTCTTTTCACTCGCCGGTTTGTGGTTTTCCTACAGATTTAACCTTACCTCGGGGGCGACCATAATAATGGTTGCCGCAGCCTTTTTTTTCGCTTCGGTGGTCTATGAGCGGGTGCGGAACCATCTCGGCGAGGCTTAGCTCCAATCAGCAGCCGGTATCTCCGTAAAGTCATCCCAGGTATGCCGCAACCATCCCCTCATCCTTCAACAGTCCGGCGGGCCCCCCCTCCATGATAATGTTGCCGGCGGCTTAAGGGGTATGGAAATTATTTCACGCGTGCGCCAGGCTCCAAAGTGCGGTGAACTGTTAATGAATTTTCAAGGCATTCGATCTCGAGTGAATCCGGAAATCCTGGAAGTGTTGTAGATAACGGTCACGCTGCTGGCGAACATGGCGAAGGCGGCTATCAGCGGATTTAGAATGCCTGCGGCTGCCAGTGGAATCCCAAAAAGATTGTAGAAGAAGGAAAAAAAGAGGTTCTGCCTTGTGATTTTGAAGGAAAAGCGGGAAAGTTCGAGCAGTTCGGGTATCTTTAGCAGATCGTCTCCGAGGACAGCAGCGTCGGAGCATTCCCGGATCAGGTTTGCGCCTGCTCCAAGCGTTATTCCAATGTCTGAGCGGGCGAGGGCCGCCGCATCGTTTATTCCGTCGCCGGCCATCGCAACTCGTTTCCCCTGCGCCTGGAAGTCTTCAATTATCCTGACCTTATCCTGCGGGCGTTTCTGACCGGCGAACTTGTCCGCCCCCGCTTTAAGCGCTAGCGTCCGAGTGGTTTGCTCCGAATCCCCGGAGACTATCCATACCGAGATGCCCTCTGCGCGGAGCCGGGATACGATTTCAGGCGCATTGTCCCTGAGCCTGTCGCCAAAAACAAAAAACCCTCTGACAGCGCCGTTCCAGGCGAAGAAGACGATTGTCGATCCATCGGTTTCAAAAGCGTGAGCCCGGTCCTGGAGCACATCAGAAAATTCCAGCCCATAGTCGAGCATCAGCCGCCGGGAACCGGCGATCACCTCGCCGGACAGTGTCAGAGCGATTATCCCGAGCCCCTCCCAGGCTTCGAAAGACAGGACCTCCTCGAGCTCCATAGCGCGAAGGCGCGCAGCCTTCACGATCTCGCGGGCCAGGAAATGATCGGATTTTACTTCCGCCGAGGCGACCCGCCGCAGGGCTTCATCGGCGTTTGCGTCCAGGGTGACTGTCTCGCGCAAAATGTAGCTGCCTTCGGTCAAGGTCCCTGTTTTATCGAAAATCATCACGTCCAGGCGGTCCGCCCGTTCGAGGGCGGCCGGGTTGCGGATGAGTATGCCGGAGGCGCGCGCCCTGGCGATTGCGGCGACCCTGGCAAGAGGAGTGGCTATTCCGAGAGCGCAGGGACATGTTATGACGAGTACGGTTAACGCCCGCAAAACAGCTTCGCCCGCTGGCGCAGAGGAGGCGAGAAGAAAGATCAGTATGCAAGCCGAGAGCGCCAGCACGGCCGGGACCAATACCCGCATGAGGCGGTCTGCGAACAGTTCGAATCGGTTCTTGGTGGAAAGCGCTTCCTGAATCAATGTAATCAACTGGCTGAGGGAACTCTCGCCACCCGCACGGACGGCCTGAAATTTCGCCTCTCCATTCAGCACGAGCGATCCGGCAGACACGTCGTCTCCGGGTCTCTTCGTTACCGGACGCGATTCCCCGGTTATTACGGACTCGTCCAGAACAGCCTCCCCGGAAAGGATACGTCCGTCAACCGGTAAGCGTTCGCCGGGAAAAACCAGGAACAAATCGCCCCTGGAAACCTTGTCGGACGCCTTCCAGATTTCCCTGCCGTCCTTTGAGATTCGGGCCTTCCCGCTCGCTGCGTGAAAAAGCGCGGTGATCGTACCGGAAATCTTCTCTTTTGCCCGAATTTCGATGAATCTTCCGAGCAAAACGAGTGTGACGAGCATCGAGGCAGTATCGAAATATACATGAAGGCTTCCCCGCAACGTCGCCGCAACGCTGTAAAAATAAGCCGATAGCACGCCGGCCGCTATGAGCGTGTCCATGGTGGCGCTCAGATGCCGGATGCTCCAGAAAGCATTGCACAGGATCGGCCAGCCTGCATAAAAAACGACGGGTGAGGCGATCACCCAGAGCGTATATGAAAAAAGCGCCGCTCCCTCTCGTCCGATCTGTTCGAAAAAACCGGCCCACAGAGCAAATGTGATCATCATTATGTTCATGCTGAGGATCGCTGAAATCCCCAGCCGGACGATAAGATTTCTGCTCTGGCCCGAATCGGACGGGGATTCGGCCGGAGAGGCCCTGTAGCCCAGCCGGGAGATGCTCTCTATGATAGTTGTGGGCTGGACGAGATGGGGCATGTACCTGATGCGGGCTATGTCCGAAAAAAAGAAGATGCCGGCGCTCAGCACTCCGTCCATTTTGCGCACAAGATGCTCGATGAGCCACGAACAGGCGACGCACCACATTCCTTCGATCCGGATGGAAAGTTCCTGCGAGAGTCCTTCCTCGATAAGGGCCATCTCCGGGGCTTGGGAACCGGTACCGCCAGCCGGGATCTCGACAGCCCGCCCACCCACCCGCGAGGCGGGCGGGCTGTGGAGGCTCTGCAGCAGTAATTGCGGCGGGCTCAGGCTGGTGGGCCCGGCGGGGTCTGGTCGGGATAACGGAGTGTTTTTGTCTTCTGCCTGTCCCGATGGAATGAGGCCCGCGGAAACGCAAGCTCTGTAGAGCTCGGTATTCCGGTAATCGTCGGCGATACCCCCTGGGCTGTTGTAGAGAACCTGGAAGACATACATGCAGCCAAGGCAGCAAAAATGTACCGTCCTGCCCGCAACCGGCTGAGAGATATTCGAACTCGCCGCCGGAAGACCGCACAGGTGGCACGTCTTTCTGCATCTGTAATTCGACGCTCCGCGAGGTGTAGAGTTCATAATCCCGTAGATCCTGTTAATCTTGTCTAAGTGGTTTTTATCTCTGCGAGCTCTTCTTGACCGGACTATGCCCCGTCACTGCGGTTTATTTAAGTCATGGCAAACCGTCTTGGACAATAACTCGACTATCTAACGATGTCAAAGAGTCGCAAACCCGCATCAGCGAAATTGAGGCAGGCGAGACTTCGCGCTCCGAACCTTTTTGTGATCTACAGCCAGGTGCGCAGAATTTAAATTGGAAGAATTTCGATGTGCGAAGGAAGCACGATTTTGAAATTCAGATGCTCAATCGGAGTTTCTCATTTGTCAAAACAAGCTCTAATAAAACGCGAACATTGTTTCACCTGCTCTTCCAAACCTCCAGCCAGCCGTTGTAAATATCTTGGGTTGTGCTATATTTGCCATCCGCTCCAAAACAGAAACCAAAAACTGAACCAGAACGATCGAGAGGCGGTCGTATCCCCAGCGACGGGATCAAAAAGGCTTTCGAGCAGAGGAGTTCCCATGAGATTGCGTAAAATACTCATGTTGCCCGCCGTGGTCTCAATTTCGGCCTTTTTTGCATTCGGCTGCTTTGCCCAACAGGAAGACAGCCAGGTAAACGATAAAGTCCGCGAGCTCCAGGAACAATATCACCGCCTGTTGAAAGACGAATACAATCCTTCGACCATTGAGCCGAAAGTGAACGGCAAGCCTTCGTTCGGTGCCGAGTCGGGCTGGCTGAAGAGTTCGAAAAAGAAGGGCAGGAAATCAGCGCTGCGAAAATCCGGGAAGAAAAAATCCGGGACCGCTTCAAAAAAAACCGGGAAAAAGACGGCTTCAGCTAAAGCCTCGGCCCGAAAGGGATCAAAGGCCTCCCAGGCTTCAACCCGGAAAGGCGCCCAGTCGTCCAAAAAAGGTGTAAAATCTGCCGGGAAGACCGCAAAAAAGGCGAGCAAGCCTTCAGTTTCTCAGAAAAAAAAAGGGTCCGACAAGAAGAGTTCCGTGAAGAAAGACTTAAAGGCAAAGTCCGGTAAAACCGATAGTAAGAAAAAAGAGAACGTTGATAAAAAGAATGCCGGAAAAAAATGAAAAACGGCAAACTCCGGTAAAATCGACGGCAAGAAAAAAAAATAATAAAAAATGATTTTGAGCAAATTCTTAATTTGTATATTTCAATTTTTGTCCTTAAAATGGGTGGCATGATTGACCCTTCTCTCAAGGGGGCGGCGTTATTTTCGAAGGAGGAAAGGAGAGTTAGAATATGAAGGGTAAGGTTCTCTCAATCATCACAGCTATTTTATTTGGGGCGACAATGGTGGCATCCCCGATCGTGTTTGCGGCAGGGACTGACGACACAGTGGGGGCTGCCGGCACGGAGGAGAAGGCGCCGGCGGAAAAGAAGCCAGCCAAGAAAAAGAAAACGACCAAAAAAGCAACTACTAAGAAAGCGGCAAAGAAGAAAACCAGCAAGAAGAAAACCAGCAAGACGAAAGCACCCGCACCTGAAGAATAGCAATAGTTTTGGGAAGGCAGCATGCCGCCTCCTTGAGAGATCGTCGAAAATCAGGGCTATGCAAAACCTGCCATTCGATTCGGAATCGAAGGCAGGTTTTGTTTTTTTGCTGGAGGCTTCCCGCTCCCGCCCATCGCGTGTGATAGACCTGCCGCGCGGTCGGCCCCCGCGCTACGCTACCAGGACTGAGTGCTGAGTGCTGAGGACTGAGAGCGAAACCTTGACACCATTTACACTTTACTTATTGGTGCGCTTAACGCTTGGCTTGCCTCCAACCGCACCACTCTTAATGTCTATGCGTTCTACATGGCTGCCTGCACGGTTGCCGCTTTTGCTCAGTCCTCAGTCCACGGTCCTCAGTCCTGCTTTTCTGCATGGCTGCGTGGAAAGAGCCGATTCTTTTTTTTTGAGCAGGGTATTATATAAGTCTATCATACGAGAATTTGGCGCAGGCTGTTTGATGTGCTGCGGCGTGTGGAGTTCAGAGCGCCCATGGCCTGCCCCGGACCCGATCCCGGGGCGCCGCACCTCGACCCTAGAGGGGTTCCACCATGCGCCCGAACGCCGGTGCGATTATCTCAAATTGTTGGGGTATAAGGGTGCGCAGGTCCATAATGAAATGATCGGATTCGATTCTCCCTATGATGGGAGGATCGTTTTGGCGAAGGAATTCCTCGATTTGATTCGGGCTGAAATCGCCGGATTGGACTGCCACAACAAAAGTTGGCAAGTCCTGGGCAGGAAGACAACCACCGCCAACCTGTGAAAAGCCCCGGCGGACTTCGACCCGGAGCGCTGCTTTACGGTCCGCCCCTCGAATGGCTGAGGCAAGCTGTTCGGCACGACCGTTCAATTCTTCTGGAGAAAGGGCTATCATCGCGAGCGTTGGAATTTTCTCCAGGGCCTGCCGTTGGTCTCTGTACAGCCTCAAAGTCGCATCGAGGGCGGCCAGCGTCATTTTGTCAACCCGCAGGGCGCGCGTGATTGGATTTTTTCTGCACCTTTCGATCAGATCCTTCCTGCCGACTATGATGCCTGCCTGAGGACCACCTAGCAACTTGTCGCCACTGAAGGTGACGAGATCGGCGCCTGCCCGGACGGTCTCCTGCACCGTTATTTCGCCGTGTAGTCCAAATGGGGTCAGATTGATGAAGCATCCGCTTCCGAGGTCTTCCACGACCGGCAGCTCGCGCTCGCGTCCCAGGGTTGCCAGTTCATTCAGCGGGACCTCTTTGGTAAAGCCCACGATCCTGTAGTTGCTGGTATGCACCTTCATGAGCAAGGCGGTCTGGCCGGTAATGGCAGACACATAATCTTTGAGGTGCGTGCGGTTAGTCGTGCCCACCTCTCTCAGTATTGCGCCGCTTGAGTTCATTACGTCCGGAATCCGGAAAGATCCCCCGATTTCGACCAACTGCCCTCTGGAGACCACAACCTCACGGCCCCTGGCAAGCGTGTTGAGAATCAGGAAGACCGCTCCCGCGTTGTTATTTACGACCATGGCTGCTTGAGCGCCGGTCAGTTCACGAAGGATCGCCTCGGCGTGAACGTGTCTGGATCCCCGTTCGCCCGACTGAAGATCGTATTCGAGGTTGCTGTAGCCACGGCAAACTGTCTTAAGTCTCGCGAGGGCTTCTTCCGCAAGAAGGGAGCGGCCGAGGTTGGTGTGAATCACTATTCCGGTTGCGTTTACAACCGGGCGAAGGG
>Ga0187849_1004968_pt1 | contig 10780 bp, 7 predicted proteins | sample June2016WEW_4_10_2_FD_132412 | JGI IMG/M metagenome (GOLD analysis project Ga0187849, IMG submission 132412) | Peatland microbial communities from SPRUCE experiment site at the Marcell Experimental Forest, Minnesota, USA - June2016WEW_4_100 | ecosystem: Environmental > Terrestrial > Soil >... | reverse complement strand
CCCGTGGTGCCCGTTACCGTCAGCGTGTAGGTTCCGGCGGGTGTTCCGGGGTCATGCGTCGTACCGCCGCCACCGCCACTGGCCCGTCACGCCGCCATCGACTTCCTCAGTGCTCCCATTCCTGCAAGGCCAGTCAGCAACAGGGCTAAGATGGCCGGTTCCGGCACTGCGGTAACGGTTGCCGAGTAGGCTTGGCTTTCGTCTGGAGCATCCATCACGTAGGTGCCGCCGCCAAAGGGATCGCCGTTCCACCACTCCGCACTCACGACGAAGTTGCCGCTATTGGCGAATCCCGGTGGCGCCGAGTTGTCCCACGTCAACTCATACAGCCCTGCGGGTGCAATGGGATCGAAAGGCTCCGTGACGGTGGTGCCGGGAGCGAGACCGGGAAAGTCAAAAATCAGGTTCGGTGTGCCGTTCAGAAACGGGTCGGCATTGAGGTCGGTGGTCATCAGCCAATAGGTGCTGCTGTCGTTGGTGATGGAATATCCCCAGCCAACGGTCGAGCCCGGCGCACCCGATACGTTGCCGCTGCCGGGAAGAAGGCTGAAACTATAATCGTCAGCCCATAACTGCGGCGCGGCCAGCAGGAGAGCCAGCCCCAGCGCTATTCTCAGCAAACAATGTTTCTTCATCGCGATTCTCCTTTTCATTTCCGCCTCGTGGTTCTTTCAACTGTGAAAATAGCTCCCCTCCTCGGCAGAGGAGGGGGGTAGGGGGTGGTGGGGCACGGGAAAGATCGCGCCAGTCAACCACCCCCTGACCCCTCTTTATCAACTGATCTTTACTCATATCTTCCGCTGGACGCCGGGGGTGGGTGCTTTCAGCCCCAACGGGGCGGCCTAGCAAAGCCCAGGCCAACGGCCTGGGTCAGAAGGTTCACCCTAGTTCCGGTTCTCGAACCCTGAAAGGGCGTGATGAAGATCCCCCACCCCGCCGCGGCGACCGTCCGCGTGCATCCCAGAACGCTATTTCGCCCCTTCAGGGCTTGCGGCGCGACGGGAAGGGGCGCTTGGACCCAGGCCGTTGGCCTGGGCTGAGGTAGTTCGCCCCTTCGGGGCTCGATTTGGCATCAGCAACGCTTTCCCCTCCTTCACGGCAAAACCATGCTCCCAATCGAGTAGCTGAAAGTGTTCCCCACCACGTCCTGGATGGTCCCGTTTAGTGTGACGGAAAGCTTGGTCACCGTCGACGGAACATTGAGCTTCAGCGTGATGGGCGCGGTTGCCCCCAGGGCCAGGTTCCCCACGGACAGAGGCAAGATCGGGCTGGTTAAGGTGGCGGTGCCCGATCCCCCCAGGGTGCGGAGCACCACCTGGTTCACCAAGAGGTTCTGGCCGTTCCCAGTGCCGTTGTTCTTCACCGTAATGGTCAAGGTCAAAGTAGTTCCCGACTTCGACTGGCTGGTGCTGAGGATCGCCACACCTGGCCGGCCGATACCAACTCCATTGAGGGAGACGGCCTGCTGGCTGCCATTCACCCCGTTGTTGTTGTCGGTGATGGTCAGGGTGCCAGTGAGCGGGCCGGTGGCCGTGGGTGTGAAGGTGACGTTGATCGTGCAGGAACCGCTGGCCGCGACACTGCCCCCGCAGTTGTTGGTCTCGCCGAAATTCGCGCTCGTGGCGATGCCTCTGATGGTGAGCGCAGCGCTGCCCGTGTTGCTCAGGGTGACCGCCTGCGACCCGCTCGTCGTGCCCAGGGGCTGATTGCCGAAGCTTAAACTCGGGGCGGAAAAGCTCACCACCGGCGCCGTCCCGGTTCCGGTCAGCGTCACGGTCTGGGGGCTGCCCGGCGCGTTGTCGATGATTGTCAGCAACCCAGTTCGTGCACCGACCATCGTTGGCGTGAACGTCATCGTGATTGTGCAGTTTCCGTTGGTCGGGATGGCCGCAGGAGACGACGGGCAATTATTCGACTGAGAAAAGTCGCCAGTAACGGATACTCCGCTGATTACCAGGGGAGCCGTACCACCATTGCCCACGGTAAGCGTCTGGGGACTGCTCGCGACCCCCAAAGGGGTACCTGGGAAGCTCAGGCTTCCTGGTTGGAAGCTGACGATTGGACGTGGCAGGTTGAAAGTCACAACGCTTGACCGGTTCAGAGCATTGTCATCCGAGAACGCGTAGACCACAGGCGTCCTGCTCGCGTCGAGTTGAAATGGACCCGCGTAAGATTGGAATGTCATACCGTCAATTGAATATAAGAGGTCTTTCACGCCTGAGCCAGCGTCCGTGGCCGCAACCGTCACGGTCGTGATCGCTCCTACGACCGTTGCGTTGAAAGAAACGACAGGTGGCGTGGTGTCCTTTGCTGCGTCTCCCGTCGCATCATTGCTGGGGTTGATCGTGGTGGCGAAGGATCCATCCTTGTTGGTATCCACTTGAAGCGGCCCAACGCTTCCCGGCAAGAAATGAAGCTTGCAGTTGAGGCCCGCTGGCTGGTTTATATCCACGTATCGAATGGCCTCGGATGTGGAATCCGGAGTGCCAATATTAAGGATGATGTTGAGCGGGATTGTCGTGGTCTGGAAGGTCACCGTGTATTCGTTGTCTATCGGCAGTATCAACGCCATTCCGCCGCCTAGCGGATAAGTTGAAACATCCGGCACCGATCCTTGCAGAATTCCTGTTATCACAGCGGTACTGTTCCCGAGGGTGTCAGACACTACCACATTATTCCCCCCCACGATGGTTAGGTAATTGGCAGGCTGAAATGAGGGGGGCCCGGAATCTTCTTTCTTCCCCTTCGTAGAAATCTGTGCCGGCGTTGTCTGCGTCGAGAGAGGCTGATTGAGTAAGCCGAGGACTTGGTTCTGAACGTCAGAATTGCTGAGCAAACCAATGTGGTCTACCGCACCACTAAAGATAGGGATTCGGTGTGTGTCTTCAGGGAAAGGGAAGGTGCATCCGCTGCTTGATACGGTCGCGCTCAAAACAGGCACTGTACCATCACCACAAGTATACACTGGCTGAAGGGAGGGAATGATAGGACAAGTTCTGATCCCGCTCAAACTAAGGCAGCCCGCAAAGTTAACCGCGAAAACCTCGCCAATCGTCTTTTCTTTTGACTCGACGCCATACAACTGGTAATAATTCACGCCAGTCGAGTCGTTCGGCCAGCCGTCCATTGCGCCCAACGGAGTGGAGGTGTTGTGGAACGTTTCAGTCGCGTTCCCGGGATAGAATTCATGGATGCCGTCGTGGTCGAACCCAAAATGCTGATTCATTGCATCTCGATATTGAGTGTAGGTGTAGATCTGGCTCGAATTTCCATCCCCGTTCCAATCCCATCCCTGCTCAACGAACGGGGCACCGCCAAGGTCGATATATTTCGGGCTTGGGAGTAACTCATGCACACCTGTCATCGATCCGGCGATGTATTTGAGCACAGGATCAATCATTAAGACGGGGGTTATCGGCCAGTATTGGCCCGTTGCTAGGACGTTTATCACTTGGGGGGCACCCAGCCAGGGAGTAGCGATGCTGACCAACTCATTCACGGAGTTAGCCGGGTTATGAAGGACGTACCATCGTGCTACAAGGCCGCCCATACTATGGGCGACGATATTAACCTTCGTCCCTGGGTAGAAGTTTTGGATGCAACGGACATAGTCTCTTAGCTCCGCAGCGCTCACAGCATTGCTCTGCCGCCAATCATAAGGAAAAAGGAATAGCTTGGGAGAGTTCATTGCCTGTGTTGTAGGGCATCCGGCCGAAAGGTTGCTTGGGTTTCCGTTGAGCTGGTACAAAGGATAGATATTGTTCCCGCTGATATCCTGCTGACTTGTAAGGAAGTTAATGAAGTTCCCGTAGTAATCCTCGAACAGGACATTGCGGATTACATCCGTGGCACTGATCGTGGCCGACGGGAGATCGGTAGGGAAAAGGCTAAGATTCTTGTACGTCCAATCTTGAAAGTCGGCCACCCAAAGCTCTGGGCCAGTACCACCATTGTTCATCAGCGTGCTTCCCATAATCCCCGGGATGAGGATTACGGGCATAGCTGTGCCATTTCCGAATAAGTAGACAGATTGGGGACTGCCACCGGCATTATCAGAAAATTGCAGGGTACCGACCCTGTATCCGGTAGCCATGGGGATAAAGGTTACACTGACAGAGCAAGTCTTGTTGGGCGCCACCGTGGCCCCCGTGCACATGTCATCGCTTGTAGAGAAGTCACTAGCATTCGTCCCCGCAATGGCCGCGCTAGAGATCATTAAGTTGGCTGTGCCGGTGTTGGTGACGGTCACTGTGTGGGCCGCGCTAGTCGTGCTCAAAGTCTGGTCGGGAAAATCCATGACGCTTGGAGAGAGGTTTACAGCCGGTGTCCCGACGGTCGAAGTTACGCCGGTACCGGTCAGGCCGACCGTCTGCGGACTACCGGCGGCGTTGTCGGTAATCGTAATCAAGCCTGTCCTGGTTCCGGTGGCCGTCGGGGTGAACGTGACATTGATAATGCAACTGCTGCCCCCCGGGATACCGCCCCCGCAGGTGTTTGTTTGCGCGAAATCACCGCTGGCGACAATGCTGCCGATGCTTAGGGGCGCACTCCCCACGTTACGGAGCGTCACCGTCTGTGGCGAAGTCGTCATGCCAACGGTCTGGCTAGCGAAGCTGAGACTCGCCGGAGTCAGGCTGACACCCGGAACGTCCGCTAGGCTGATCTTCGCCACGAAGGCGTCGTAAGCCCCGCCGCCGTATGCAGATTGAGGGGCATTCAGTGTGGGGAAGTCGGTCGAATTTGTAGTGCCAACAACGAAGGCGCTTCCCGACGTGTCCACGGCAATTGCGAGTCCCAGGTCGTCTCCCGTGCCGCCCAAGTAAGTCGAGAATTCCAGCGCCGAACCAGTGGCATTCAACTCGGCCACGAAGGCGTCGTACCCTCCCGCGTTTGTACCCTGAAGAGGGCTCGCCGTCGGAAAGTTTGTGGAAGCCGTCCCGCCAGTAACGTAAGCGTTCCCCGATGCGTCCACAGCGATTCTCCCGATGGGATATATGCCGGTCCTGGCGGTGGGATATACATAGATAGGGTTGTCGTCATCGCTACTGCCTCCGAGATATGTGGAGTACACCAGCACCGACCCCGTGGGATCCAGCTTGGCGACGAAAGCGTCCCAATCGCCGCCACCATACGTAGGCTGAAGGGCGTTCGCGGTGGGGAAGGTCGTAGAATTTGTACCCCCCGTAACGTAAGCATTCCCAGAGTTGTCGACGGCGATGCCGTTAGCCTCATCGTGGCCTGCCCCGCCGAGATACGTCGAATAGACAAGCCCCGAACCGGTGGCATTCAACTTGGCCACGAAGGCGTCGTAACCTCCTGCGTTCGCAGGCTGGAGAGGGCTCGCCGTGGGAAAGTTTCCCGAGGAAGTGTAGCCTGCAACGTAGGCGTTCCCAGAGGCATCCACCGCAATACCCCTCGCGGCTTCGCCGTCGCTGCCGCCGAGGTAGGTGGAATACACCAGGGCCGAGCCGCTAGCGTTTAACTTGGTTACAAAAACGTCGAAGTTGCCAGCCAACGCAGCCTGGAAGGGACTTACAGTGGGAAAGTTCCACGAGTACGTATGACCTGTGACATAGGCATTCCCCGCGGCGTCCACGGCGATGCCCTCGCCATAGTCTCCCCCGCTGCCGCCCAAGTAGGTGGAATAAACCAGCGCCGAGCCGGTAGCATTCAACTCGGTTACGAAGGCACGCTGAAAGTTGCCGCCAAGAGCGGGCTGAAAAGCACCCAGAGTAGTGGGAAAGTCTGGAGACTTTGTAGTGCCTGCGATGTAAGCGTTGCCCGAGGCATCTACTGCTATGGACATGGAGTAGCCCCCGTCGAAACCGCTGCCGCCGAGGTAGGTGGAGTACACGAGCCCGGACCCCGTTGCGTTCAGCTTCGTAACGAAGGCGTCAAAGTCGCCGCTCTTCGTAGCCTGAAAGGGACTTGCCGTGGGAAAGTTCGTCGAGAAAGTGTAGCCTGCAACGTAGGGGTTCCCGGACGTGTCTACCGCGACATCCCAGGCAATGTCCTCGTCGCTGCCGCCGAGGTAGGTGGAATAAATGAGCACCGGGTCAATCATCAGTGCTCGCCTGGGATCGTATCCCGCCACGCGGAAGGCCACTTGGTTGTTGCTCGCAATCACGAATGCGCCGTCGAGTTCCGCTGTAGCGGCGCTCTCTGAGCGCCGACTGGGGTCAGAGGCCGCCCGGACATGGGACAAGTTGGTGGACGATTGAAGACGGCGGTCGGAGACCGCCGCTACAGCCGGCTGATAGACGGCGGGCTTGCGGAAGCGCACCTCGTCGTCGCCCACCTTCAACACCAAGTCGCCACTGGCCGCGTCAACCCGCATTCCGTCCGTTCCCGCGAAGCTCAGCTTGATCTGGTTCGGGTCGGCGCCGGGCGCCACCACGAAGTCATACTCAAGTTGGCGCTGGTTGCCGTGATACATCAGGTCCACGCCCGGATAGACGCCCTCGTACTTCACTTGGGTGTAGCTCGGCACGTTGGTGCGCCACTTCTTGGGGTCGTTGCCAATGAAATAATTGCTGCGGCCGGGAAGCTCGTCGAACCCGACGACGCGCCCCATGGCGTTGCCGCCCACCAACCTCATCCGCACCACCTGTGGCGGCTGAGATTCCGGTCCAACCACCCCGCCGCCTTTGCCTGCTTTCGGCTCGGGAACCATTTGGCTGAGATCGGGGATCAGCGACCGCCAGAGTGATTCCATGCCATCGGCAAGGCTCGGCCAACGACCGGCACGCGGGTCAACCGGGCCAAAGGGGCCAAGCAGGCCGGGAAATCCGAACTTGCCCAACCGGCTCATGCCGGGACGGGTTCGGGTCGGCGCAACTGACGACTGACCACTGACAACTGACGACTTTCTTAAGGTCAGCACGGCCTCGTCATCGGTGAGAAAAATCGTGTACCCGCCGCCGCGCGCCAGGAATCGCACCCGAGAGTCGGTCTGGCCCTGGTTCGCCTCAAAACTGAGAGGCAGTTTGCCGTAACTCGCGACCAGCTTGGGCTGAATTCTCGTGGGCGCGGCAGAAAGCTGCCGCCCAGGGAGAGTATTCTCTGCGGCTTGTATCTTCTGAAGAAGACCAAACCCTACGATGGCGAGAAATAAAAGGCAAACAAATCCGGAGCAGAGCACAAGGCGCTTTGTCGCTGTCTGCCGCTGCTTGGAAACGTCGAGGCGTGGGAACATGCGCAACCTCCCCGAGGGCGGAGATCGGAATGAGCGCGCCGATTGTAACTCCCCAAGAAAGTAAATGTCACGCTCATAAATCGTTCACGGACTAAATGTCACTTTCAAAAATAGTACACAGACGAATTGTCACTTGACGGGCTGGCGCGGACCCCTGTTTTCTGGAGGGTCTGCGATCTCCCGAAGGGACAGAAGAACAGTGACGAGTGACAAGTGACGAGTGGCGAGAAAAACAGTCCGAAGTCCGAAGTGCAGCGACAAGTGACAAGTGACGAGTGACAAGAAACCGGCAAAGTCCTCTGGCTGGCGGCACACCTCAGTCGGTTTGTAAAACGGCACGCTGCCAGAGAGCATAACCACCCATGCCTATAACACGCGCCTGCCGGGAGTGTTGAGCGTGCAGCCTATGAAAACCTCCCAGGCGGATAGAAGGGATTTCTTACTCGGCAAGATACTACTCCCATTGAGTGTTTAGTGCCAAGCGATCCGATTGAGCCATCCGATTGAGGGCGCTTTCAAACTGCCCAGAAAAAGAATACCAACGAATCGACCCCAACCCGCGTGCCGGGCGCAAAATCGTAGCCCCCAGCAAAAGAGGCTGTGAAAAAATTACGAAACAAACCTCTCACCACAGATTCCCATGAGCCTGCGGCTCGCCACGGTGAATGAAGACGCGCGAAGCGCTTTGGACTGCGGCCGCGAAGCTGCCGCTTTTGGTTCGTTCCCAAGCGCTCATGCCTCCAAGACGTGCGAGACAAAAGCGGTAGCGGCTGCGACCGCAGTCCAAAGTGCCTTCGGCACAGCCATTTTCATAGCAGATTTCCATGAGCCTGCGGCTCGCCACGGTGCATGAAAATGCGCGAAGCGCTTTGGACTGCGGCCGCGAAGCTGCCGCTTTTGGTTCGTTTCCAAGCGCTCATACCCCCAAGATGTGCGAGACAAAAGCGGTAGCTGCTGCGACCGCAGTCCAAAGTGCCTTCGGCACAGCCACTTTCATAGCAGAGACGCAGAGGCACAGAGAACTGAAAAGAAAGGGTCTTACCTCTGTGTCTCGGTGGTTAATTCAATCGATTTTTTCACAGCTTCAAAAGCAGTGACCAGTGGCAAGTGACCAGTGGCAAGTGACCAGTGACAAGTGACAGGCAAAAACCGACAACCCCTGCCCCGGCGTGACACACGGCAAAAGCAGTGACCAGTGACAAGTGACAAGTGACAAGCGACAAGTGACAAGCAAAAACCGACAACCTATCCCCCGGCGTGACACACGGCAAAAGCAGTGACCAGTGGCAAGTGACAAGTGACAAGCGACAAGTGACAAGCAAAAACCGACAACCTATCCCCCGGCGTGACACACGGCAAAAGCAGTGACCAGTGACGAGTGACGAGTGACAAGCGACAGGCAAAAACCGACAACACCTGCCCCGGCGTGACACACGGCAAAAGCAGTGACTAGTGGCAAGTGACAAGTGACAAGCGACAAGCGACAAGCAAAAACCGACAACCCCTGCCCCGGCGTGACACACGGCAAAAGCAGTGACTAGGGACAAGTGACAAGTGACAAGTGACAAGCAAAAACCGACAACCTATCCCCCGGCGTGACACACTATCCCGCTTCGGTAATCGGCAGTGTCAGATGACAACTTGAATCAAATTCCTTACTTCACAAATCGCAAATCGCAAATCGCAAATCGCAAATCACCAATCACAAATCGCAAATCACAAATCACTCAATCGCCCGATCACCCGATTCACTTCATGGGCGTCCTCGGATACTCCCCGCTTCGGTTGGGCGCCATTCTCTCCGCGTAGGCCGGCAGAGGCGGGGCGGGGTGAGCTCCTTCTTGGTACCAGAACGCCACGCTGGTGTAGTCATCGTGGCTGGGCACTTGACCTCCCCCCTCGGCGCGCTGGTTTTGGATTTCCACCGCGAGCGATTTCTGGAAGCGCACGGGATTGGCCAGATACCATCGGTACATGCGGTTCTGGCCCTCCTCCATCTGGATATACCCGCTGTAAATATACGAGTAAGTGTGTGCGAACCCCCAGCACGCGCCGTATTCGTCTTCGGTGCCCGGCGTATGGGTCCAAGGCTTGCCGTCCACATGGAAGATCGTGTCACCTTCTCCCCACCAGCCCTGGTATTTAGTGGCCACCTGGAGGAAATTGCCAATGTACTGGCCTCTGCCGGTGACCTCCAGCAATCGGTGCAGGCCGTCGCGAGTGGGATTCGAGCGGTTATATGCGGCATGGAGGCGGCTCTTCTCGGTGGCGTAGGCGGTGTCACTATCGCAGTCGATGCCGTAAGCCACGGAGCGAATGTACTCTTCGTCGCCGTCATTCGCCAGCACCCAGCGGGCGTGACGGGAGAAGGGCATGGGCAAATAGCACATGTAGTTATAGTGATTGATCTGCATAGGCAGCGACTGATAATCAATCACCTTATGATTGAAGACGCCAAAGAAGGCCCAAAGCGGAACGCGAATGCTGGGCTCGGCGTCGTCGTCCCAATACGCCTTTAATACCAAGCCGGCGTACATCGCGCCGGAGCCGTCGACGCCATGCGTGTGACTATTGTCGGTGTAGTAGAAATAGGTGATCTTCCCCGGGCCCGCGAAATCGGCCAGCACATATTCCTTACCCGGCGGCAAATCAATTCGGTGGTACTCGACGTGGTTGGCGAAGGCGCCGTTGCCGATGCGGAAGATGTCATTAACCTGCGCCCAGGCATTAGGCGCCGAACCGGCCATCCCCATCCACGCCGCCACCAGCAGCGCTACCCCACTTTTTCTCGCGCGGTCGATCATCCGAATGTCTCATATTGTTTCTCCCTTGAGGCGGGATAGATAACAGATTTCCGGGTTGGAATGCAACGATGCCAACGGTGCCGGTGTGCAGGGGTGGGGTAGAGAGGTTTCGTAGGGGCGGTTCGCGAATAACCTTGTCCAAATTACGCTTGATTAGGCGGGTGCTGACCAGCGGCTCTGCCGCGCCGCTGTCATGAAAATACCAGTGCCGAAGGCACCTTGGAGTGCGGCGGCTCGACGCCGCCTTGCCCTGAACAACCCCGACGGCGGAAACCAAGGCGATGGCTCGACCCGCTTGGCATTAACCCCCCAGAAGGAAGGGAAAGGCGGCGTCGAGCCGCCGCAGTCCAAGGCGCTTCGCGCATTTTCATCGTCAGTGGTGCGCCGCAGACGCCCATGATCCTTCGGCTCGCCACAGAAGATGAAAATGCTCCGGGTAACTCCCCTCCTGATTCAGGAGGGGTGGCGCGCCGAGCGCCGGGGTGGTTATCTCCTGAAGCCGAAAACACAAGGGCGCAATCAGCACCACCCCCTACCCCCTCCTCAACTGAGGAGGGGAGCGGGTAGCGCCGAGGTAGGCTGCCTTTTGCCTTCCTCGGCGGTTCTTAACATGGAAACATCAACTGTGATATTAGCATCAAAACATGAACCCCCGCGGACACACGAAGAGCCGCAGACGAACGCAAAGAACGCGTACGTCTGCGCTACCAGCCCAGGACCCGACCTTCCGGCTCATCGGTTCGGAGAAGCGGGTAGCGCCGAGGTAGGCTGCCTTTTGCCT
>Ga0187849_1004967_pt1 | contig 10781 bp, 9 predicted proteins | sample June2016WEW_4_10_2_FD_132412 | JGI IMG/M metagenome (GOLD analysis project Ga0187849, IMG submission 132412) | Peatland microbial communities from SPRUCE experiment site at the Marcell Experimental Forest, Minnesota, USA - June2016WEW_4_100 | ecosystem: Environmental > Terrestrial > Soil >... | reverse complement strand
CCGGCGATGTCCGTGGCCCAGTTGCCGGGGTCCATGTACCCGACCGCCACCAGAAAGCCCGGCCCGGAGAAAGCCAGAGCCTTTCGCCAGAAGCCGGCCCCGGGAGGAACAATCACGGTCCGGTGCACTTCCGGCAAAGAAGGAGTGGCAGGCGGGCGGTCAGGGGATGTGGTCGGGGTCAGACTCATCAGCTTGCCAGTATAAGTGACTTTCTGCGCACGGATTCAGCTTTCAGGAGCTGGGGCGACTGTTTTTTGCGCCGCGGGCTATCGATATCTCCCGCCCCGCCGGAAGCCACACCCGGGTTCCTGAGTCACCCCGTCTGCAGCGCCTGGAGCCGCGCTTCGATGCCGCGCAGCCAGGCTTCGTCTCGAACGCTGGGCAGATTGGCGCGCACGTTCTCAATTCCTCCGAGTCGAGCCGTCTCCGCGAGGCTGGCAGCTACGCGCAGGTCCGAAGCGGCTTGCGGAATGGTAATTCCGGAAAGGCCTGCGACCTCGCGCCCGACCGCCGCCGCCATTTCCGCCGTCTCCAAAGGTACGGCAGCAGCCTCCTTGCTGGCCGCCTCCACGGCATGGTTGCGAGCGGCCTGCTCGGGGTCCGAGGACTTGGGCAATCGGTAGGCGCACAGGACGGCTTCGTAACTCTGGGCGTCACGATCGATGTTTTCCATCAGGCGCGCGCGCCACCCCGCCAGGCGCGTCCGGGTGGCGGCGAGTGCGCCGTGCTGCGCCTGGAGTGATTTCCTTTCGAGCGAAACGCCGCAAACCATTTCGCCCAAGGCTGCCGCCAGCGCTCCGGCCAGTGCTGCCGCGCTGCCCCCGCCGGGGGTGGGCGTTGGCGCGGCCAGCGCGTCCACAAACTCCTGAGCCAGCGCCGCAAGCGGCGTCGCGGCGCCGCGGCCTCCGGCCGCCGGCTCGCTCAGGACCTGCTCCAAACGGTTTTCGACAATCAATGCCGGCCGAAAATTCTCGACCTCGAGGTAATGCACAGCGGCGTCGACGAGCGCGCGGCGGGGAACCAAACCCACGATCTCGCTGCCGGCGACCTCGACACCCTGCGCCGCCGCTTCCTGCTTGACCGCATCGAAAACCGTTCCGAGGGAGGTGGTTTCAAAATCCGTCAGGTTGATTGAAACCTGGGCCAGGTTGCGCGCTTTCAATTCCACGCCCATGGCTTTGACGCACGGAAACCCGCCGCTCGAGGCGCGAATCTTCTTGGCGATGGCTTGGGCCAGCGCAACGGCAGGTGTGCCCAAGTTGATGTTGTATGCAATCAGGAATTTGCGCGCTCCCACAACCGTGGCGCCGGCCGTAGGATGCAGCGCGGCCTCGCCGAAGTCCGGACGGCGGTCAGGATTGGTGCGAACCTCCTCGCGCACTCCTTCAAACTGGCCGCGCCGGATATTTTCCAGGTTCTTGCGCTCCGGCCGCCGCGCCGCCGCCTCGTAGAGGTAGGTGGGAATCTTGAAACGCCGCCACGCCTCCTCTGCCACCCACTCGGCGATGCGCACGCAGTCATCGAGCGTGACACCGGCTATAGGGACGAAGGGAACGACGTCGGTCGCTCCCAGGCGCGGGTGCGCCCCTTGGTGATGGTTCAAGTCGATCAGTTCCGCAGCTTCGCCGATGGCGCGCAGCGCTGCCTTGCCCACGCTTTCCTGCGTTCCGACCATGGTAATCACCGAGCGGTTGTGGTCGGCATCCATTTCCTTGTCGAGCAGGTAAACGTCCGGCCCCGCCAGCAGCGCCCGAATGATCGCCTCCACGACGGCGGGATCACGCCCTTCACTGAAGTTGGGAACACATTCGACAATAGTTTGCATGGAGGAAATGTATCACGAGATTCGAGAACCGTCCCTGCTCAGTGGTCCGTTCAAAGCGGTCACCTATCGGCGGTCAGCGCTCAGCGATCAACGAGTAACCATGGCCGGGTTTTCCCTGACAACTCACAACGGCCTACGGACGCGAATAGATAATCCGCCCGCGTTTTACGGTCAGCAGGCAATGATTCACTGCAAAGTAATAAGGAATTTCACGATAATCATTTACGTCCAGCACAATCAGGTCGGCCTGTTTGCCGGTTTCGATTGAACCAACCCGCGCGGAGCGGCGCAGGGCAAAAGCGCCATTGGTGGTGGCGGCCGCGATGGCTTCTGCGGGCGTCATGCGCATCTGGGCACAGGCCAAAGAAAGAATGAATTGCATATTCAGGGTCGGACTGCTTCCCGGATTGAAATCTGTGGCCAGCGCCACAACGGCCCCGGCCGAAATTAGTTGCCGTGCCGCGGGATAAAACGGCAATCCCAGATGGAAATTGGATCCCGGCAGGAGCGTGGCGACCACGTTCGAGCGCGCCAAGGCGCGGATGTCCGCGCCCGAGATTTGGTCGAGATGGTCTGCCGAAGCTGCGCCCAGCTCGACGGCCAGGCGCGCGGCGCCCGTGCGGCTGAGTTGTTCAGCGTGCAGGCGCGGCAGGAGGCCCAACTCCCGGCCGGCGGTCAGCACGTAGCGGCAATCTCCCACACTGAAGGCGGCGCGGTCGCAGAAACAGTCAATGAACTCCGCCAGCTTCTCCCGCGCCGTGGCGGGGATCAGCCGCTCGACAAGGGCCTTCACATACTCGGCGCGCCGGCCTCGAAAGCTCGCGGGAAGTGCGTGCGCGGCCAGCAGCGTGGGCGCCAAATCCAGAGCCGACTCCGCCTGCAGAGACCGAATGACGCGCAGGATCTTCAATTCCTGCGCGATCTCAAGCCCGTAGCCGCTCTTCACTTCGAGGGTGGTGGTGCCATGCGCGGCGAATTCGTTGAGAAACCAACGCGCCTGTTGAGCCAGAGAATGGGCGCTGGCTTTCCGAACCTTCTGCGCGGAAGACTGAATCCCCCCTCCGCCTAGCGTGATTTCCTCATAGGTCTTGCCGCGCAGGCGGAGTTCGTAATCGTTCACGCGGCTGCCCGCGAAGACCAAGTGGGTGTGGGAATCGACGAAGCCCGGCATGACGACGCGCCCGGCGCAGTCGATGGGTTCGGCGCGCCGCCGCAACGCCTCGCGCTCGAGCGAGCGCGTGCGGCCGACGCGCAGGATGACCTCGCCCTCGGTCAGCAGACCGCCGTGGGGCAGGATTCCGAGCTCCCCCAGCGCCGGGCCGCGGCGCGGAACCGGAGGGCCCGCCAGGGTGAGAAGTTGCGCGGCGTTCCGGAAGAACAGTGACGGTGGAGAAGAGCGTGGCATTGGATGAGGCCAGGCTTTCTGCTAGAATAGCTCCGACCGCAGTCAGGAGGTTTCTGCTTATGCCCACCTACGACTATCTTTGCAAAGCGTGCAAGAAAACGTTCACCTTAACCATGACCATGGCGGGCCACGATAAAGCCCGCGTCGCCTGCCCCAAGTGCAAGAGCAGGAAGGTCGAGCAACAGTTTGGCGCTTTCTTTGCGGTCACGTCAAAGAAAAGCTGAACACGCCTGTGACGAGTGGGCCTTAACGCGTGAGCGGCAAAAAAAGCGTCCGCGCCGGGGCGTCTCACTCGTCCCGCCGCGGCGAGCCACTCGTCACTTTCGCATGGGGATTTTCACTCCCGCCTTTTTCGCGAAGTTGATCGCTTCTTCGTAACCGGCGTCCGCATGACGCGCCACGCCGATGCCCGGGTCGTTTGTAAGCACCCGATTCAGACGCTTCGCCATTTCCGCTGTGCCATCTGCAACGATGACTTGTCCCGCATGCAGTGAATATCCAATCCCTACACCACCGCCGTGATGAAATGAGACCCAGCTTGCGCCCGAAGCCGTGTTGAGCAACGCGTTCAGCACCGGCCAATCGGCGATGGCATCGCTCCCGTCCTTCATCCCTTCCGTTTCCCGAAAGGGCGAAGCCACGGAGCCGCAGTCAAGGTGGTCGCGTCCGATGACAATGGGCGCCTTCAACTCGCCCTTGGCCACCAGATCGTTTATCCGCTCGCCGAAGCGGGCGCGCTCGCCGTAACCCAGCCAGCAGATGCGCGCCGGCAATCCCTGAAACTTCACGTGCTTACGCGCCAGGCGAATCCAGCGGTTCAAAATCGCATTGTCCGGGAAAAGGTCCAGCGCCAGGTCATCCGTGCGGTAGATATCAGCCGGGTCCCCGGACAGCGCCACCCAGCGGAACGGCCCGCGGCCTTCGCAGAACAGCGGCCGAATGTAGGCGGGAACGAAGCCGGGAAAGTTGTACGCGTCTTTCACCCCGCCGTGCTCGAAAGCCATGGTGCGGATATTGTTCCCGTAATCGAAGGTAGCCGCGCCGAGCTTCTGCAAATCCAGCATTCCGGTTACGTGCCGCGCGATGGATTCATAGGAGCGCGCCAGGTAGTCATCAGGATTCTTGCGGCGGAGGTCGGCGGCCTCCTCCAGGCTCAGCCCGGTGGGGATGTAACCCTCGAGCGGATCGTGCGCACTGGTCTGGTCAGTGAGCAGATCGGGGACGATGCCGCGCCGCGCCAGCTCCGGGATGACATCGGCGCAGTTACCCACCAGTCCCACGGAAACGGCTTGCTTCTGGCGCACCGCGTTCTTGAGGATGCGGACCGCTTCGTCCAGCGAGTTGACGCAGATGTCGCAGTAGCCGGAGCGGATGCGGCGCTTGATGCGCTCGGCGTCAACTTCGATGCCGAGAAACGCCGCGCCGTTCATGGTGGCGGCAAGCGGCTGCGCTCCGCCCATCCCCCCCATGCCACCCGTGACCACCAGCTTGCCGGCCAAGTCGCTCCCGAAGTGCTTCTGCGCCGCGGCCGCGAAAGTCTCGAAGGTGCCTTGCAGGATTCCTTGCGTGCCGATGTAGATCCAGCTTCCCGCCGTCATCTGGCCGTACATGATCAAGCCCAGGCGCTCGAGTTCGCGGAACTTTTCCCAGTTGGCCCAGTGTCCCACCAGATTGGCATTGGCAATGAGCACGCGCGGAGCGGCTTCGTGCGTCCGGAAAACCCCGACCGGTTTTCCGGATTGCACCAGCAGTGTTTCATCATTCCCGAGGCCCTTCAGCGCCTCGACTATGGCGTGATAGCACGCCCAGTTGCGCGCGGCCTTGCCGGTGCCACCGTAAATGATCAAGTCCTGCGGGCGCTCGGCGACTTCCTCATCCAGGTTGTTCATGAGCATGCGCAGGGCGGCTTCCTGCTGCCACCCTTTGCAGGTGAGAGTTGTGCCCCGCGGCGCGCGGACGGGTTGGTAGGATTCACTGGAAGGCAGGGTGCTAGTCGGTCCCGGCTGTGCCATGTTGATCTTCCCCCCGGAAATCTTAGCCCATCGTTCGGGGAAGTGAAAGGACGCAGGCTTAGGAGAGCGTCAGGCGAGTGACCTGCAAGCTCGGCTCCCTATCTCACGTTTCAGCTTTTAGCCCGCCTCCAAAGGAGCCTGACCCAGTCGCGATCGGCAGAGTTCTTGTCATCGTGATAGATGATTCCACGCCCGCTCCAGGGATTGGACCCGGCCATCGGCCAGTTGCTGACCAGGACGTTGATGAACTCCTGATCCTCCACAATCAGCGGTTTTACCCACACACCGTGGAAAGCTTCACGGAAGGAGGCCAGGAGATTGTTCGCAAAAGCTGAGGCCAGGGTCCCGTCCATAATGACGTTTACAACCGTTCGGTCGGATATCGCGTTGACGCCGGAAAAGAATTCCACGGTGAGCAACTCAGGAGGTATGCCTTTGCCGTAGTAGGCGTCCACAAACGCAAATCCATAGTGATTGCCGTCTTGGCGCAACTTATGCAGCGCATAGCGGGCGGACATTGGCAGGAAGCGGATTTTGGGGTCCAAAGGCTCCCCGAGGAATTCGGTTTCCGCAATCCGCTTGACGGCCGGGTCGAGGTCGACGGCATCAACCCGTTGCACAGTGGGCACCCGCGCGGCGTCGCGCGGAAAGGTAAATCCCGCGGCGCCGATCACCAGGACATCCGAGGCGCGCGTTTCGCTTAGCGCCTTTTCCGTTTCCCGCACATACGCAAAGGATGTCTCGCCGTCGTCGAGGTAAACGCCCGAGGCACGACCTCCACCCAGCAGTAGTACCCTCTCGGCCCGTCCCTCCGCGTCTTCGTCGGTCACGACGCGGAAGGATTGATACGCGCTGTCAAACGCGAAGCCCGGCTCCCGGGGTGAAAGAACGATGTGCGCGGCCACCACAAGTGCCAGCACCGTCACGCCTGACGCGGCCGAGAGTGCAAAACGAGATCGCCCCAGGGCAGCGCACCCCGCAATCACCAGCAAAGCACACACACCATAAGTCGTGCGTTGCACTCCCAGGCGGGGGAACAGCAAAACCGGTGTAAGAATCCCGCCCACGACGGAACCCAGAGTGGAGAAAAAGAGAATCCTGCCGGAAGCCTTTCCCGCCTTTCCCTCGTTATTCGTCAACTCGGCCAGCATGGGTACCGTCTGCGACGCCAGATATACGGGCAGGAGGAACAACCCCAAAGCCGTAAGGCCGATGGCGAGGGTCACATCCAGGCCGGCGTCCAGAGTCTTCTCCAGGAGATTAGCTTCCAGGGGGAAGGAGACAACGCCGTAGATCCCCGCCGCCAGCAGAAGGTTGCGCCCCAGCGCAGTCTGGGTGCGGCGGCTGTCCCAGCGTGCGGAGAGCATGCCACCCCGCCAATACCCGGCGCTCAGGGCAAGCAGAACCACGGCCAGGGTGACGCCGGTCAAGGTGGCGCTGGAACCTACCACCGGCACGGCCAGACGAATGGCGATGACTTCGACGGCAAGCGTCGAAGCCCCCTCGAGGAATGCGATGAACCAAGCCATAGCAGAAACTCCACAGACAGTGTTTTGGTCAAGCCAGGGTCTGAACTCCCGGGGCCTCTAGTATCATAAAACCCCCTGCCCGGCAATCGGATGCGGATGAGCGTCGCTCCGGCAGCGCCGCCCCCGCCCGGCGCGAAACGAATATGCTAAGATGGCGCTGGACTTCTGCAAACAAAAAGGTAGACTCTCTCGATTCCATGGGCTCGAGCGAATTCAAGACGCTCAACGAATTGTTCCTGCAAGCGGTCGCCCAGCACTCCAAGCCGGACTGTCTCCTATCCAAAAGCGGCGGGCGATACCAGGGGCTTTCCTCCCAGGAGGCGCTGCGCAAAGTGGCGGCGCTGGCGGCGGTGCTAGCTCGCCTTGAGGTCGGGCGCGGCGACCGCGTGGCCATCCTCGCGGAGAATCGGGTGGAGTGGGCGCTCACGGATTACGCGCTGCTGGGCCTGGGCGCCGCCCCGGTGCCAATCTACACAACCCTGCTCGAACCCGACATCGAATACATCCTGCGCGATTCCGGAGCGAAAGGAATTGTGGTCGCCACGGATTTGCAGCTTCAGAAAATCGTGAACGTCCGGCCGCAGTTGCCGGATCTGAAATTTGTCCTGACCCTGGATTGCGCTCGGCGGGAAGAGGCCGGCGCAGAATGCTGGCAGAGCAGCGTCGCGCTCGAACTCGGCAAGGCGGGCAATTGGGTGGAGTCGTTCAGGGCTCAGGCGCTGGCCGCACAACCCGAGGACATCGCCACGATTCTTTACACCTCCGGCACGATGGGCCGGCCCAAGGGTGTCATCCTGACCCACGCCAATATTGTTTCCAACGTCCTGGAGTGCCAAAAGCTTTTTCGGCTGACTCCCCAGGATGCCAGCATATCGCTGCTGCCGCTCAGCCACATTCTCGAACGCACCCTCGACTATTTATGTTTCTCGGCGGGCGTATCCATTGCCTACGCGGAAAACCTGGACTCCCTGCCGTTGAATTTGCGCGAGGTCCGACCCACCCTTATGGGCGTCGTCCCGCGCGTGCTCGAGAAGATTCATGACCGCGTCATGGAAGTCGTGCGCAGCGCGCCGCGGGCAAGACAGAAGATTTTTTACTGGGCGTTGGGGGTGGGAAAGCAGGCATTTCCCTATCGACTTAAGGGGCGACCCCTGCCCCTGGCGCTGCGGGTTAAGCACGCCATCGCCGACGCGCTGATTTTCTCCAAGGTGCGCGAGCAACTGGGTGGGCGTGTCGCCATTCTGGCCTCCGGTGCTGCCCCGCTGGCGCGGGAACTGGCGGAATTCTTCTACGCCATGGGGCTGCCGGTGTACGAGGGCTACGGGCTGACGGAAACCTCGCCCGTGATCGCCATTACCTATCCGGGCCACGTCAAGCTGGGAACCGTGGGCCCCGTCATAGCGGGAACCGAAGTCAAGTTCGGCGAAGAGAGCCCCGATCCCGACGGGGGAACCGGGCGTGAGATCCTGGTCAGAGGGCCGAACGTCTCGCCCGGCTACTACCACCTGGAGGAGGAGAATCGCGCGGCCTTTACGGACGGCTGGTTCCATACGGGCGACCTGGGAGCACTAGACGAAGAGGGAAACCTGCGCATCACCGGCCGCAAGAAAAACCTCTTCAAAACCTCGGGCGGCAAGTACGTTTCCCCGGAGAGACTGGAGAACCTCTTCCAGAGTCATCCCTATGTCCACCAGATCGTGGTCCTGGGCGACGGACGCAAGTTCGTGGGCGCGCTGATGGCGCCGAACTACGCGCGGCTGGAAGCCCACGCGCGCGCCCGTAACCTGGCGTTCCAGAGCCGCGAGGAGCTGGTCGCGCACCCCGAAATCCACTCCTTCATGCAGCAGCTTGTGGACGAAACCACGCGCTGGCTTCCGCCCCACGAGAGGATTCGCCAGATTGTTCTCTTGCCCCACGAACTGACCATGGCAGCCGGCGAACTTTCCCCAACCTTGAAGGTGAAGCGGCGGGTGGTGGAAGAGAAATATCGCGATGCGATTGAAGAGATGTTTTCGCGGCATGCCCCGCATCCGGCCGCCGCGCAGGACGCGGCCCCGCGGCGGCCGGTGTAGGCACCGTTACGAACTAAAACTTAAGCTGCTTTCATGCAGATACTACTGCCGACGCGAAGCATTAGGTTAGGTTGGTGCCTGTCCCCACCCCCTCACCCGGCCTCCTTCGTCGGCCACCCTCGCCCCCTTGGGGGAGAGGGTGGACCGCGACCGGCGCTTTCACCAGCCGGCGCGGGCCGGGTAAGGGGGTCGCCTACCAGCCGGAGGGCGAGGTTGCTTCGTAACACCCCCCTCAGCCCTTGCGCTTGGCCTGGTCCGCGACGGCCTGCGTGGCGAGCGCCACGGCCTTGGGATCGCCCAGGTAGTAGTGCCGCAGCGGCTTCAGATCATAGTCCAACTCGTACACCAAGGGAATTCCTGTAGGAATATTCAACCCAACGATATCTGATTCTGAAACGTTATCCAGATACTTCACGAGCCCGCGCAGGCTGTTGCCGTGCGCGGCGATGATGACGCGCTGGCCGGAGCGCACCACCGGCGCGATGGTTTCGTGCCAGTAAGGCAGGGTGCGCGCCACCGTGTCTTTCAGGCACTCGGTAAGCGGCAATTCTTCGCGGGTCAAACCCGCATACCGGGGGTCCTTGCCCGGGTAGCGATCATCGTCGGGCGTGAGCACAGGCGGCTGGATGTCGTAGCTGCGCCGCCAGATTTTTACCTGGGCTTCACCGTACTTCTCGGCGGTCTGCGCCTTGTTCAACCCTTGCAGCGCGCCGTAGTGGCGCTCGTTCAGCCGCCAGGTGTTGTAAACCGGAATCCACATCTGATCCAATTCTTCCAGCGCCACCCACAGGGTCTTGATGGCGCGCTTCAACACTGAGGTATAGGCCACGTCGAAAATGAAGCCGTCTTCGCGGAGCTGGCGCCCGCCTTCCAGGGCTTCCTCGAGGCCCTTTTCGCTCAGCCCCACGTCCGTCCAGCCCGTAAATAGGTTTTCCTTGTTCCAGATGCTTTCCCCGTGCCGCAAGAGCACCAACTTGTGCATGAATCCGCCTCCGTAGAAGATCGTGCTCGGAAAAATCCGAGCCCGTCATTATATGCGGAATCGGGACTCGATGGTGAGTAGTGATGAATGAGGGTATTGTTCGGATTTACTTGTAGTGGGTCAGTTTCCTACTTACAGGCTGAACCATTTCCAGCGCCGGAACTATCTGAGCCGCCGTAAGTTGCAGTGAGACGAGCGACATGATTCCTCTAAGACAAACCGGAAGGTAACTTCCGAGTGCGCGACCATATGGCCAGAAACCGTCCACGGCGCGGCATCGTGGTGGTAAACGACGCTGGGTCGCCAATTCTACGGTCCGGGCGTTATACGGCCAAGTGGGTTGTTGTGGGTTACCTGCGCCGTGGGCCAGCACAAGCAGCGAGGAGTCGCCCCGCACGACGCACCCTCCGGTTGACACTCGTTGTCAAATATGACAACATACTATGGGAGCATGGACAGTGAGGAGCGATGATACCGAGAACCCGGCCCGTTTCTTGGATCAGAGGAGCGCTGAAGGACTTCGAGGGATTCCCGGAGGGCGCTCGGTCGATTTGCCTCGCGGCGCTGACCATCGTGGCGGAAGGTGGGAAGCCGGACATCGCTAAGCCCCTGCACGGGATGGGCTCTGGGGTGTTCGAGATTGCGCTGCCGTTTCGCGGAGATGCGTTCCGCGTGGTCTACGCGGTGCAACTCGACCAGGACATCTGGGTCGTCCATGCATTTCAGAAGAAATCCAAGCAGGGGATTAAGACGCCCCAGCCTGAGGTGAATCTGATCAGAGACCGTCTGAAGAGGCTGAAGGAGATGTTGCGATGAAGAACGAAAAGCTGGAGGTGGTGCGCGGGAGTGGAAATGTTTTCCGCGACCTTGGGCGCAAAAGCGCGGATGCCGAGCAATTCAAGGCGGTCCTCGCCGCCGAAATCATCAAGGCGCTCGATCGGGAAGGCCTGAGCGTG
>Ga0187849_1004965_pt1 | contig 10783 bp, 9 predicted proteins | sample June2016WEW_4_10_2_FD_132412 | JGI IMG/M metagenome (GOLD analysis project Ga0187849, IMG submission 132412) | Peatland microbial communities from SPRUCE experiment site at the Marcell Experimental Forest, Minnesota, USA - June2016WEW_4_100 | ecosystem: Environmental > Terrestrial > Soil >... | reverse complement strand
CGAGGTGATCGAGTTGCAACGTGCCCGTGAGGATGGGATCGAAGCTGGGGATGAGCGGGCCGCTGCCGAAGGTTGATACGACCAGGCCGCCCGCACCGGCGCCAGCGCCACCTGAGGCGACCGACGTTCCGCCCGGGCCCGAGCCAACTTGTGAGCCGAGTCCGCCTACGCCGCCGCCGAGCGTGCCCTGAACGATACCGCTGTTGACACCGAGAGTGCTGGCGCCAGCTTTGGCGCGCCAGACATCGGTATCGGCAATGTTCAGGTTGTAGCGCGCGATGGCGATATCGAGGTTGTTTTCGAGCGCCAGCGCGACCGCGTCGTTCATCGAAATATAAAGCTTGCCGTCGTGCATGAACTGGTCGATGCGCGGCGTGTTGGCCAGGTTCGGCGGCTCTACGTGGCGCGCCGTGTAGGGGCCAATCGGGTCGGGGAAATGCGACCGCGGTTTCGCGTACTCTTTCACATCAAATGGCTGCGACGACGGCACAGCCTTTTGCGTCTGTTGCTGCGCCGAGGGCGCGCTGGGCACGGACGCGGCATCCTGCGCCCACGCGGCAGGTATCATGATGGCGGCAAAGGAAAGGGCGGCGGCCCGCTGAAACGCAGTCAACACTGTAGAACGTTGCATTCGCATCATCTCCATTGATCACACTCGGGCGATCAGGCTCGAGAGGAACAGACGTAGTAGTTCGCACTTTTGCTAACACTCTGCTAATACGTAGAACGAACGGCAAGAGTTCCTTGCAATCTTCGCCTTGCAGTCTTCGCCTTGCAATGCTGGGGAAAGGCACTCCTCCTCATTGATCGTAAGCAAAATCGATCGAAGTGAAATAGTATAGCTGACGCGCCGCCGCGCTTTCCGCGACGGCAGCCGTAAAACTTTGTGGATGCCAACGATGATGCTCGAGCAGCTTAGGACTCGAAAACGAACGTGCGCAATCTCAAACTGATCCTTTCGTATGACGGCGCGGACTTCGCCGGCTGGCAGGTGCAGCCCGGCCGGGCGACGGTGCAAGGCGCGCTGGCCTCAGCCATTAGACGGTTGAGCGGAGAAAATGTACTGCCCCAGGGTTCCGGCCGGACCGACGCGGGCGTGCACGCGCTGGCCCAGGTGGCGAGTTTTCGGACCGCGTCCCCGATTCCAGCCGAAAACTGGATGCGGGCGCTGAACGACATTCTGCCTGCTTCGATCCGGGTGTTGGAGGTGACAGAGGCCACGCCCGAGTTCCACGCGCGCAAGTCGGCGCGCGCCAAGACTTATCGCTATCGCATGCACCGCGGAGCGACCTGTCCGCCGTTTCTGACGCGGTATGTGTGGCATTACCCGTATCCGCTGGAGGAATCGGCGATGGTTGCAGCCGCTGGCGTGGTCGTGGGCGAGCACGACTTCACGTCGTTCGCGGCGGTGGACCCGGAGCGCGTGGAACGGATAGCGGCCAGCGAAAATCTTTGGACGAGCGCTGTCCCGACGAGCAATGTTCGTCCGACCAATGTTCGCACGATTTTCTCTTCCGGCTGGACCCGCCAAGGCGAAGAAATGATCTACACGGTTCGCGGCAGCGGATTTCTTCATCACATGGTGCGAAACCTGGTCGGCACATTCCTGCTGATGGGGAAGGGAACGGTGAGCCTGGAAGATTTCGGCCGCATCCTCAAAGCGCGGGAGCGTACTGCGGCTGGCCCGACCGCGCCCGCCAGCGGGTTGTATCTGGTCGACGTGGAATACTGACGCAAACAGCAGCCAAGTTTTGTCATCCCGAGCGAAGCGAGGGATCTGCAGTCCGCCGCAAAATGCAGGTCCCTCGCGTTGCTCGGGATGACAATTCATAAATAAGAACAGACTCTGGCGCGCCCGTTCCGGCCCGCGTACACTTCTTCGCAGATGGCCACCAACGTCGAATTCGCCGTCTCCCGCATCGCCTCGGTGAACCCGGCGACAGGTGAAGTTCTGGGCGAACTGGACAGCGCCGGGCCGACCGAAGTGCGCGCCGCGGTGGCCCGCGCGCGCGCCGCACAGCCGGATTGGACCGCCTGGGGCATCCGCAATCGCGTCCGGGTAGTGCGCCGCTTCCAGCAGATTCTGCTGGAGCGCAAAACCGACATCGCCCGGCGCATCACGCAAGAAGCGGGCAAGCCCTTGGTCGAAGCGCTGCTCACCGAGGTTCTTGTCGTTCTCGACGCCGCGCGCTTCCTGATCGACAACGCCTTCGCGATCCTGCGCGAAGAAAAACTGCCGCACGGGAATCTCGCGCTCAAAGCCAAGTCAGGGCGCATTCTGCACGAACCATACGGCGTGGTCGGAATTATTTCGCCTTGGAATTATCCGTTCTCGATTCCGGCGACGGAGGCCACGGCGGCTCTGGTTGCGGGAAATGCCGTCGTGCTCAAGCCCTCCGAGTTGACGCCGCTGATTGCGCTCGAACTGCAGGCGCTGCTCGGCGAGGCCGGAGTTCCCGACGACGTTTTCCATGTGCTTCCGGGCGAAGGCGCGACTGGGGCGGCGCTGGTCGGAAGCGAAATCGACAAGCTGGTCTTCACGGGAAGCGTTGGCACGGGCCGGCGAATCGCGCAGATCGCCGCCGAGCGCCTGCTTCCGGTGGTGCTGGAGCTGGGTGGCAAGGACCCCATGCTGGTGCTCGAAGACGCCGATGTCGATGTGGCATCGAGCGGCGCCGTCTGGGGAGCTTTTGTGAACGCGGGGCAGACCTGCTTGTCGGTCGAGCGCTGCTACGTGCATCGGAGTTTGTATCCGGCCTTCGTCGATGCGTGCTGCGCGAAGGCGCGCAAGCTGCGCGTCGGCAATGGCATGGATCCGGCTACCGAAATCGGCCCCATGATCCACGAGCGGCAAGTGCGTGTGGTGGAATCACAGGTGGAGGATGCGAAGCAGCGCGGCGCGCGCGTGCTGGCTGGCGGCACGCGGTTGCGCGAGCTCGGCCCGACATTTTTTGCGCCCACCGTGCTGGCCGGCGTGAACCACACCATGCGCGTGATGCGCGAAGAGACCTTCGGCCCGGTGCTGCCCATTGCGCCTTTCGCCGACGACGCCGAGGCCGTGCGCCTGGCCAACGATTCCGACTACGGACTCGCCGCCAGCGTTTGGACTCGCGATCGCGCCCGCGGCGAGAGAGTGGCTCGCCAGATCAACGCTGGCACGGTGATGGTGAACGATGTCGTGTCGTGTTTCAGCATCAGCGAAGCTCCACACGGCGGCGTGAAGGCGAGTGGCTTGGGGCGCACGCATGGACGCTGGGGTTTGGAAGAAATGGTACGCGTGAAGTATCTCGATAGCGACTGGCTTCCGCGCATGAAAAAAATCTGGTGGTTCGGCTACAATCGCGGATTCGCGGGCGAAATGGAAAGCTTTCTCGACCTGTTGTACGCCCGTCCGCTGCGAGAGAAACTCAAGGCCGGAGTCCGCGCCGCCGGAGCGCTGTGGCGGAGAAAATTGTAGAGGTGAAGTTGCGGCTATTCCTTAAGAGTTTTGTCATCCCGAGCGAAGCGAGGGACCTGCAGTTCGCCGTAAAATGCAGATCCCTCGCTTCGCTCGGGATGACAATGATGTAAAAGTAAATCGGGACAACCAGAAAGTAGAACAGTCATGACCGACTCCCGCGCATTCCTGCGCCATACCCTCGCTACCATCGCCTATCGCGGAGCGAAAGCCGTTCGCAACGCTGGGCCGGGCTTTGCCGACTATGGTTCGCCCGAAACTTCGCGCACGCCGGCGAAAATTCTCGCGCACATGGGCGACCTGATGGACTGGGGCCTCGCCATGTCCGATGGCCGCCGCGAATGGCACGATTCCTCTCCGCTCGCGTGGGAAAAGGAATGCGAGCGCTTCTTTACCGCCTTGAAAAAGTTCGATGACTACCTGGCGTCGGAAAAGCCGCTCGAAGCCTCCGCCGAAAAATTGTTTCAGGGTCCCATCGCCGATGCGCTCACCCACATTGGCCAGATCGCAATGCTGCGGCGGATGGCCGGCGTCCCGATGAAAGGCGAGAACTACTTCGTAGCCGAGATCACTGTGGGACGCGTCGGCGCGGATCAAGCGCCCCCGCGGAAGGAATTTGACTAGCAGCGTGCTTCATATATGGGCGTGTGGGGAAGAAGGCTGCTCCCCTCAGGGGCTGAAGCCTCCATTCATTCATGTGGCTCGAAACGGCGCGGCTGAAGCCGCGCCCCTTCAAAGACCCATTTATAAAACACGCTCCAGCAATTCTCAATCGGCGCGAACGCTGGTTCGCAACCGCAACGAAAATTCGCAAAGTTGTTTGCGCCGCTCTTCCCCAGTACACTGCTTTGCGTGAGGTGGACATGATAAGGTTGGGATGGTTTTTTGGATTCCGGGTGCACAGTTTGGGAGCCACGATTTTCTTGCGTGGGATGACTGTCTGTTTCTGCGTTGCCTTCAGCGTGCTCTTCGTCGGATCGTCCGCGGCCCAGAGCGCCCAACCGCCGATCACCTACCCCGCCTTGCCCAGCGAAACGCCAGCGAAAATCGAGCCTGTCACCAGCAGCTTTGATTACACCAAGCGCGACGTCATGATTCCCATGCGCGACGGGGTCAAGCTGCACACGGTCATCATCGTGCCCAAGGGAGCCAAAGGCGCGCCCATCCTTCTGACGCGCACGCCCTACGACGCCAGCGCGCTCACTAGCCATGCTGAGAGCACACATCTCGGCCCCATCCTGCAGGGGTATGACAACGCCAACGACGTGATCGTCGAAGGCGGCTACATTCGCGTGGTCCAGGACGTGCGCGGCAAGCACGGCTCCGAGGGCGACTATGTCATGAACCGGCCGCCGCATGGCCCGCAAAATCCTACGCCGGTCGATCACGCCACCGACACCTATGACACCATCGACTGGCTGGTGAAGAACATCCCGGAAACGAATGGTAAGGTTGGCATCCTCGGCATTTCCTACGACGGATTTCTGCCCCTGATGGCGCTCGTTAATCCGCACCCGGCGCTCAAAGTTGCGGTGCCGATGAATCCCATGGTCGACGGATGGATGGGCGACGACTGGTTTCACAACGGCGCTTTCCGCGAACAGGGCATGCCCTACATCTACGAACAGGAGGCGACGCGAAAGTCCGACGTCAAGTGGTGGAAGAGTTACTTTGACGACTACGACATGTTCATGCAGGCGGGATCGGCGGGCGAACTCGGGCGTCTCCACGGGTTGGAGCAGGTCGGCTTCTGGCGAAAGATTTTGGAGCATCCCAGCTACGACGCTTTCTGGCGCGACCAGGCGGTGGACCGCGTGTTGGCCGCTGAGCCGCTAAAGGTGCCGGTGATGCTTGTGCACAGCCTCTGGGACCAAGAAGACATCTACGGGGCCATCGCCGTATACAGGGCCATCAAGCCGAAGGACACAACGAACGACAAGGTATTCCTGGTGCTGGGTCCCTGGTATCACGCACAGGAGATTGGGGACGGCAGCACGCTCGGCGCCTTAAAATTCGGCAGCGATACCGCGCTCTATTTTCGGCGGGAGATTCTGCGGCCATTTCTCGATCAGTATCTGAAAGACGGCGCGCCGAAAGCCGATGTCGCGCCGGTCTCCGCCTTCGAAACCGGCGCCAACAAGTGGCTGCGCCTGCCCGCGTGGCCGGCTGGATGCGCGACCGGCTGCGGCGTAAGGCCGACGCCGCTCTATCTGAATGCGGGTTTGAAGTTAAGCTTTGCGGCACCCAGCCCCGGCGATGCGGCGTTCGACGAGTATGTTTCCGATCCGTCGAAGCCCGTGCCCTTTCGCGCCCGCCCCATTGACGATTCGTCGTGGTCGCGGTGGCTGGCAGACGACCAGCGCGAAGCGTCCGGCCGTCCCGATGTTGCGGCGTTCGTTTCTGACGTCTTGACCGCGCCGGTGAAGATCAGCGGCCAGCCGGTGGCCAATCTGATCGCCAGCACCAGCGGCACCGATTCCGATTGGGTGGTTAAGCTGATTGATGTTTACCCTGACGAAGTCGCCGCCCAAGCGGAGATGGGCGGATATCAACTGATGGTGTCAGCCGACATCTTCCGTGGCCGCTATCGCGAGAGCCTGGAGACGCCAAAACCCATCGCGCCCGGCCAGCCCCTGCTTTACCGCTTCGCCCTGCCTACGGCAAACCATGTCTTCCTGCCCGGTCACCGGATCATGGTGCAGGTCCAGTCGAGTTGGTTTCCGCTGTACGACCGCAATCCGCAGACGTTCGTCCCCAACATCTTCTGGGCCAAGCCGGCGGATTACCGCAAGGCCGAGCAGCGTCTCTACCACACGCCCGACCAGGCAAGCTTCATCGAACTGCCACTGGTTGTGACGCCCTAAGAGGCGGCGGATGGCCGGTGTCTCGATGAAAGGCGAAAACTATTTCGTAGCCGAAGTCACGGTAGGACGCGTCGGCGCGGATAAGGCGGCGCCGCGAAAGGAATTCGAGTAGTGCCGCAACTCGATGTGGATTCAGCGCTTCCGATCCTGTTCACGCAGGGGCCGTCGCCCTCGGCTGTCGAGGCGAGCGCAGTTCGCCGATTTTCCACTTGACGAGCATTGTTACTTAAGGTAACAATGGAGTTGTGTATTCGGTCGTCACCACAAAATCCTTCGCTCAAGCGCTGTCGCGGCTTCCGGCGAATTGGCAGAAGCGCATTGTGGGGAAGATCAAGGAAGTCGCCGCCGATCCCTATGCCCAGCACAACAACGTCGCCAAGCTCCAGGGACGCGATGGCTACCGGCTGAGAATTGGCGATTGGCGAGTCATTTACGAGTTGCATGACGACCGTCTTGAATTATGGGCCCTGGAAGTGGGCGCGAGGGGAGGAATCTATTGATGCGTGTTGAGACCATTACCCGCAATGGCAGGGAATTTGCCGTGCTTCCGCTGGAAAGACTGCGGAAGCTGATGGCGGATGCGGAAATGCTGGCAGACGTGAAGGCCTACGATGCCGCCAAAGTGCGTTTGGAAGATGGCGAGGACGAACTCATCCCGCTGGAGATCACCGAGCGCAGGCTTCGAGGTGAGGCCGCGCTCCGGATTTGGCGTGAGCACCGGAAGCTTACGCAGGAGCGCCTGGCGAAGAAAGCGAAAGTGTCGCGCGCGCTGATCGCGGCCATTGAGACCCACCGCAAGTCCGGATCTGTCACCACATGGAAGAAGCTAGGCGCAGCACTCGATGTGAACTGGGAGCAACTGGCATAGGGTCATGGCAGGTGTCATCGTTCGCCCTTGGCAAGAAACGCCGGAGCCGGGTTAGCCGAAGTCACCGTCGGACGCATCGGCCCAGATCAAGCGCCCCCGCGGAAGGAATTTTGACCGAGGGGCGCTGGTGACGTACATTCGGTTCGCGAGGTAAACGGGCATGTCGCGGTTTGCGGCAGTGATCAGAAGGCCAGTATTCATTCTCGCGATCATATTTCCGGTCGCTCTCATCGCGGAATTTGTGGTCCTTGAAGGTGTCCACGGGATAAGCCTTCCGTCAGATCGCGGTTCTGCAGTTTCCAGCTACGAGATTCGTGAGAAGGGGACAGAGCTGCACTTCATCACACGGAACAAGCGATTCAGTATCGTCGATCTCTGGAGTAGGCACGGGTCTGCGGTCGAGGCGCTCGTTTTGCGCGAATCGTTCGTGATTGATCGGCAGGAGGGGATCGAAGGCGATAGCTCGATGCTCAAGGTGGAAGCACTCGATGGCAAAGCAGTCAAATGGGGTTTCGAGGAAGCTGGCGAACGTGGACAGGCGATCGGTCAGGTTTATGAAGTGACGAAGTTCGGTTGTTGTGATGCGCCCAATACGTACACTTACTTTTCCCTCCGAGATGGCAGGAAGCTCCGCAGCACTCATACAGAGTTGAATCAATACGACTTCGCCGCTCTTGAACAATCACTCTACGATTAGTGTTGATAAATCGCTATATCGCCAGCAACCGCTGACCAAGCCCTGCGCACTATCCAACGGAAGCAGCCCCGGAGCGAGTGACTCCGGGGCTGGCTATTCTTATTTCGTCGCATTGTTGTTAGTCGCTGGCCAGGGCGGCCTCTTTTGGCTGTAGATGCTCCACCTTTAGGCCTAGCCCTTCGGCGATGCCTCGCCCGTAGGCTGGGTCCGCTTTCAGAAAGTGTCCAATCTGTCTTTCCTGAATGGCTTTGGGCACCGGCTTCATGCTGCCGACGATATTAGCGATCAACCGCTTCTGCGCATCCGGCTTCAACAAGCGGAATAGATTTCCGGCCTGCGTGTAGTCATCATTGCCCAGGTGATGATCGAAGCGATCGAGTGTCCCGGTGAGCGGCCGCGGGCGCTCACGATACTCGGGATTCTCAGTGGGTCCGTGGAAACTGTTCGGCTCGTAATTGGGCGCCGATCCGAAGTTTCCGTCGAAACGCATGGCACCGTCACGGTGATAGTGCATCACCGGACACTGCGGCTTGTTGACCGGCAGCGCGTCGTAGTTGACTCCGATGCGATAACGATGCGCGTCGGGATAGGAGATCAGGCGTCCTTGCAGCATTTTGTCGGGTGAATATCCCATGCCCGGCACGATGTTCTTGGGATCGAATGCCGCCTGCTCCACCTCGGCAAAATAGTTTTCCGGATTGCGGTCCAGCGCCAACTCGCCCACTTCAATGAGGGGATAATCTTTGTGCGGCCAGACCTTGGTGAGGTCGAAGGGATTGAGGTGATAAGTCTCCGCTTCTTTTTCCGGCATCACTTGCAGGCACACGCGCCACTTGGGGAAGTCTCCCTTGGCGATGGCGTCGAAAAGGTCGCGTTGCGCGTAGTCGGGATCCTTGCCCTTCATCGTCTCCGCTTCTTCGGCGGTGAAGTTCTTGATTCCCTGTTTCGTCTTGAAGTGCCACTTCACGTAAAACAGTTCGTTCTTGGCATTGATCAGGCTGAAGGTGTGGCTGCTGAAGCCGTCCATGTGGCGATAGCCGTCGGGCGTGCCGCGATCGGAAAAAAGAATGGTGACCTGATGCAGCGATTCCGGCGAGAGCGACCAGAAGTCCCACATCATGGTGGGAGATTTCAGGTTGGTCTGCGGGTCGCGTTTCTGGGTGTGAATGAAGTCGTCGAACTTCAGCGGATCGCGAATGAAGAAGACGGGAGTATTGTTTCCGACCATATCCCAATTGCCTTCTTCGGTGTAGAACTTGAGCGCAAAGCCGCGTGGATCGCGCTCGGTGTCGGCCGAGCCTTTCTCGCCGCCGACCGTGGAGCAGCGAATGAATGTCGGCGTCTGCTTCCCAACTTTGTTGAAAAGCTTGGCGGTGGTGTATTTCGCCATGTCGGGATTCGTGCAGGTGAAGTGGCCGTAGGCGCCGGAGCCCTTCGCGTGCACGACACGCTCCGGCACGCGCTCGCGATTGAAGTGAGCCATTTTTTCAAACAACAGATAGTCTTCAAAAACAATCGGGCCACGCGGCCCAACGGTAAGCGAGTTTTGGTTGTCTCCCACCGGACGTCCAGCAGCGGTAGTGAGCTGTTTCTTCTCCTCGGGCATGGTCCGCTCTCCTTCAATAACGATGACGTTGTGAGGCCCAGGCAATTTTATGCCGTTTTATTCATAGGCGATAGATGGGGTAGTGAAGAGTTTTTCCGCAGCCTGTGAAGCCGTGCCCTTCCCAAAAACCCGCCCAGAATCATCTATGAGACAAGTTCTTGCATTCGTCGTCCTTGGTCGGAAGGCTGGGGGCTGAGTAAAATAACAGGGTCGCGGCCTTTGCAAAGGCGCGCAGGAGATTCAATGGCTTCCGGCGAAACGGCAACCGCTGTCAAGAGCGCGATTCCGCAGCTTCCTAACCACAAAGTCAAGATCAAGAAGCCGGGCCAGCGTGCCTGCAATGAGAAAAACGAAAAGGGCAAATTCTGCGGCGGACACCTGAAGCGCTGGTTCTACAGCGCCGACGTGCTCGAACGGGAATGCGGCTGCGTGGAGAAAGCCTGGGGACCGGACGCCGAAGTGTATCGCTGCGAATTTTGTCAGACGCTCTACCTGCCCAGTCCCGAAGATCCGCGCGGGGTGAACGTTGCGGGGACAGGCCAGCTTTCGGTGTTCGGGCTAACCGTTCCTCCGAAGGAAGAGAAGAAGGCGTAGCGTCACTTTTGGAGCTTGGTGGGGTGTGATGGGAATATCGGGCCGGAGGGGTGCCGGCGCTGCCTGTGAACATTTCTGAACTCATCTACGACTGGAATCTTCTGTATCCGAAGTCGCTGCATCCGCCGGGACCGGTGCGCCTGACCGATGAAACGCTGCGCGACGGCTTGCAATCGCCTTCCGTTCGCGATCCTTCGATCAAGCAGAAGATCGAAATTCTGCACCTGATGGAGGCGCTCGGCATTAACACGCTCGACCTCGGGCTTCCCGGAGCGGGTCCGCGTGCGGTCGAGCACGTTACGGCGCTGGCGCGCGAAATCGTCGCCCACAAAATGAAGATCACGGCGTACTGCGCCGCCCGCACCCACGTGAACGATATTCGCCCCATCGCCGAGATCGTCCAGAAAACGGGCCTGCCCATCGAGGTGGCTGCGTTTCTTGGAACGAGTCCCATTCGCCGCTACGCCGAGGGCTGGACCAGCGACTTCCTGCTTCAAACCACCGAAAAGGCCGTCAAATATGCGGTCTCGCTTGGCCTCGAAGTCATGTACGTCACCGAAGATACAACCCGCTGCGATCCGGAAACGGTGAAGCAGCTCAACTTGGCGGCCATCGAGTGCGGCGCGCACGCTCTGGTGCTCTGCGACAGCGTTGGGCACGCCACGCCCATGGGCACGGTCGCGCTGGTCAAGTTCGT
>Ga0187849_1004960_pt1 | contig 10792 bp, 14 predicted proteins | sample June2016WEW_4_10_2_FD_132412 | JGI IMG/M metagenome (GOLD analysis project Ga0187849, IMG submission 132412) | Peatland microbial communities from SPRUCE experiment site at the Marcell Experimental Forest, Minnesota, USA - June2016WEW_4_100 | ecosystem: Environmental > Terrestrial > Soil >... | reverse complement strand
GTTCCTCGCGAACGATCACGGACGGCGGTACTCTCCTCATGGCCTGGGCCTCCTTGTCGTTGTTAGCGCTACGACATGGTGGTTCAGGTCGCTTCGATTTACAGGGAGGCTAGGACGTCACCGTTGCGTGCTGACACCAGGAGGGACAGCGCCGAAGCGGCGGCGCGACGTTAGGAGCGGGCGCGCGCGCGGTCGTTCGGCTAGTCGCAGTCGTTGTTGTCGTCCGGGTCGTTGCAGGTGACCGAGAGCGGTGGGGCAGTGATGACAGTCCCGGTCCCAGCCTGTGCTTGGGCGTTGCTGAGGTCGATGCTGATCGGTGGGGCGACCTGGTTTCCGGTACCGAAATCGAAGGCATCGACGGCCATATTGCTGTAGTCAACCCCTTGGACGCCGAGTGGGACATCGAGCTCGTAGTTCCCTTGCGGGTCAGCGAGGGTCATGACAAGAGCATCCTTCGACCCGAAGCAGCACGTGGTGTCGCCGATGAGCGCTTCGGCCGAAGGGATCGAGCCCCCGGCGTTGTAGGTGACGCCGTCGCTGCCATCCATCGGCACGATCTGCATGTTGGTAGTCGGGAGGACCTCGATGACCGTCGTGACGTCGACGATCTGAACGGTGTTGAGCGTGGCAAGAAGTCCCTTGTGATCGAGGTCGGTAACGAAAGGTCCCGTAGCAAGGCCGGTGATGATCATCGAGCGATTGGTCGAGGCAGTGTTCGCCACCTTGATGCCAGCGAGATTGCCGGCCAAGGGCATGATCGCCTTCGCGATCTGGCCGGCCGCAGCGGTCTGCTGCGTCAACCGCTGCTTGTCCCCCGCCTGGGCCACGCGTCGCGTCGTGGCGTCCTGGTACATCCCAGAGAAGTTCAAGGTGGTGTCTTGGGCGGCCCGACCGGCGCTCAGCGCGGCGACCGCGACGCCCAGGGCCTGCGGCGGCGCGCTGCAGGTGAGGCGCATTCCTTGCGGGAGGCCCTTCACGAAGGCGAGGAGGACATCGGTCCAGTTCTTGTCGAGGCTCGGGAGCGACCCGACGAAACGCGTCACGTCCCTGCTACTCGTGAGGTGGGCGGCGAGGGCGTGGAAGTTGCCTGACTCAGGAAACTTGGCGAACTGGTCGACGAGGTAGAGGCCGAAGATTCGGTCCATCATGTCGACCGACCCGGCATTGAACTTAGCGGGCTGACCGCAGTCCTTGAACGTCTCCTTCACACCGGTGATCGTGAGACTCGGATCAGCCATGATCCGATCGGCGTCGGTCCGGGAGGCCTCCGTGGCATCCAGGAGCTGAACCATCGTCTCGACCGCCGATTGTTGCTTCTTCGCCTCGAGCTTGTTCTTGAACGCGATGGACGCGGTCTGGAGCTGATTGAGGCGCTCAGCCTCGATGAGCGCTTGGAACACGTAGAAATCGTGGCTGATCTCACCCAACTTCGTGCCATAGCTCGCCGCAGTCGGGAGATCCCTGATCTTGATCGGGACGGAATCGGTCGTCTCGTTCCCCTGAGTCAGCGTCAGGTTGATCGCGCCACTCGTTGGCAACAAGTTGCTCGACGCCAAATACAGTGGGGTTCCGAGAAAGACTGTCCCGTCTCGCTGTGTTCGGATCGCGGTCTCGGTCCTGGCAAAGCCCGATTGTGAGTTCACAAACGTGGCGCTGACGGTTCCGGGCTTCAGTCCCGTGGCCTGGACGGTGAGCACCGACAGCGGCAATGGGTTCGGGTTCGAAACCGATTTGATGGCGAGGTGCGATCCGCCTCCCGGGAAGACAAGCACCGTGACCACCACAGCGACGACCACAGCGACCACCAACGCGATGAGCAGTTCCGGCTTGCGGCTTGCCAGCAGGCGACCCGGCTCGGCTCGCTGCGACGGCGACGGGCCGGCTGGTGCTGGAGGTGGAGGTGGATGTGGGCCGGCCGGTCCTGGCGGTGGATACGGGCCGGCTGGTGCTGGAGGTGGAGGTGGATGTGGGCCGGCCGGTCCTGGCGGTGGATACGGACCCGACGCCGAGGGCGACGGAGCAGCCCTCACGGCGGGAACGACGTTGATCGGAACCGTGGACTGGATGCCTCGGGTCGCGACGTGGTCGGTCCAGCCGGTGCCGTCCCAGTAGCGATACTCGTTTCGCCCGATCGGGTCCGGATACCACCCCGCTGGGACCTGCACTATGACCGCCCCCGATCGACATTCCCCAGTCGATCACTCTCCTTGCCTTGGTCGGCTTGGACTGCGATGTACCTGCTCATGCACTACGTTGTCGGCAGCTCAAGGGCCATGCTTGAGACACCCGGCAGCTTTCTGTGCCCATTCGGGGCACACCAGACGGCATTTTTCAAGATGTTCGAGGACGGCTCCATCCACGATCCCCTCGTTTACAGGGGCCTCACGGATGCCTCAGGTCGGCACTTCCGGTCCATCCGTGCCTTGGCAACGGACCTCCCCCAAAGTGCCGATATCGCTAGGGGTGTCGCCTGCGTGAAGGACGGCGTTGCCCATCCGATATCACTCAAGGTGCGTCAAGCACCGAGCACAACACGACTTCGGGTACCGAGTTGGAATAACAGGGCTAAGGATTACCTAACGACAGGGGTAGCTGGGCAGCCAATTGACGGTTTGAACAGCATAAATGTTGTCGTTTCGACAACGCTGTGGAGGTGAGCGGACAACTCTCAAACCATGAAATCGGTTCACGAATTGCCCAGCTTCATGCCGTTGTGCTGGAACAATGTGCTGGCGGTATCGCTCCAGCAGTCGCTACTGAACCCGCTCCTCGACGAAGGCAGCGCCGTCTGTCGGCGGCACAGGTAGTGAAACTGACGGCGGCCTACCGGGATGGGGGGCCTATCAACGACCTTGCGGCACATTTCAGGATCCACCGCTCGACGGTTCTCGATCACCTCAACCGATCGGGCATGGCCCGTCGCAACCCCGCCTTGGAAGCCTGTCAGGTGGAGGAGGCAGCTCGGCTGTATGAGGCCGGGCAGTCGCTGCGAGCCATTGGCATCCACTTTGGTCGGCACGCATCCACGGTCCGACTGGCCCTCATCAAGGCTGGGACGCACACCCGAGACCGCAACGGGCGAGATGCAACTCGGCGGTCGGAGTGATATCGAACGGGCTCAGGCCAGTTCACCTTGACCTTCGCCCTGGCGATAACGAAATCAGGCATCACCTAGCTAGTGGACGGTCAGCCACTTAGCGAACGGCCAGCACGGTGTTCGCCTGCGGTGCCGGTTATCGATCGATCTGGTGACGAGCCCGGTCGTACGTATCCCAAATCGCCTGGTCGTGGCAGGCCAGAACAACACAGGATCAAATATCCTAGTCGCGTTCTGAGTCGGCAATCCATCACTTGGCAGCACAACGCGTACCTACTCCGGTAACTCTCTGTGCTGGTCGTAGGACGAGTGGCCCGCCGGAATTATGAATCAGGCCATCACATTGCGGTCGCCGAATTCCACACGGCGCGTAGGCACCACGAGTTCACGTCCCGCCGGAACCGTCGTCCGATGCAACGACTGTTGTCCCCGCATTGTTGGGGAACGGCACTACCGTCCCCCGTACTTCCGCGCCCTGACGATGGTTGCATCTCGTTGGAGCGAGACAGCGATCCATCGACACAGGGGGTTGGCGTTATGGTGACACGGCCGCTTGGTTCTTCGGCAGCGCGCAGGCATCTTACCGGCCTCACCTTGGTCCACGCCGCGTCTGGGTGACTTGGAGGAGATGAGATATGGCTGGAATGATCCGCAAGAGCCTCGATACACCAGAGGAAACCAGACCGTTTGCCAGCGGTATGGGCAAGCTCGAGCTGGTGAACGTCGAATCGGGACCAGTAGGCAGGGCGACGTTTGAGCCGGGATGGAAGTGGTCCTTGCACGTCAAGCCCATTGCCCAAACCGACAGTTGCCAGGCCGCGCACATGGGCTACTACGTATCGGGCCGGATGCACGTGCGCATGGACGACGACCAAGAGCTTGAGTTCGGCCCCGGGGACTTCTCGATCATCCCGCCGGGGCACGACGCCTGGATCGTCGGCGACGAGGCGTGTGTCGTCATCGACTGGCAGGGTTTCGCGGACTACGCAAAGGGATAGCCCGTAGCCGTAGCCCGACACCACTTGGCAAGAAGTGCCCTCATTGACCTCATTGAACCTAAGGAGGAACATCCAATGGCCCGCAAAACCGCTGACTGCCGCGAAATGCCGAGCGAGAGCGGTTGCACGCTCACGATCTCCGGCGAGGAAGACGAAGTTGTTCGTGCTGCTGCTATGCACGCAGCCGATGTCCACGGCCATGCTGACGGACCCGAGTTGCGCGAGCAGATTCGCTCCATGTTGAAGGACGAATAGCGGATTCCCGAGAACTCGGAAAGAGCCATAGCGCAACTGGGCAAACCCCTCTGCGATCGCGCGAACCCGAAAGGACCTGTATATGGCATTTTTACAGATCATCGAATACCGAACCTCCAAGCCCGCCGAAATGCAGGCCGTTGCCGACGAATGGGAAAAGGCCACCGAGGGCAAACGAAAAACACTTCGGAGGGTTCTCTGTCACGACCGAGACAACCCCGGGCACTACTTCAACGTCGTGTTCTTCGATTCGCATGAAGCGGCGATGGAGAACTCGGCGTTGCCCGAGACCGATGCACTGTCGAAGAAGCTGATGAGTTTCGCTGATGGCCCGCCGACTTTCTACAACCTCGACGTGATCGACAGTCGGGAGTAACGCCCAGGTCGAACGACGAGGGAGGGACTGCTCGGGATCGCAGAGCAGGTACATGGAAAAAAGCGCAAATGAACACAGCCGCCAGATACAGAAGGGACCTAGGCATGGCACTTGGCATGTACTTCACACCCACCTCGTTCACGCCCGGACGGTACGACGACGCAATCAGCCGGCTCGAAGCGGCTGGTGCCGGAGCGCCGGCCGGAAGGCTCTATCACGTCGCTCTCGAAACGGACGGCCAGATCCAGGTGTTCGACGTTTGGGACTCCCAAGAGTCGTTTCAAGCCTTCGGGGCGACGCTGGTGCCTATTCTCGCCGACCTAGGGGTTGATCCGGGAGAGCCGCAAGTCTCGCCCGTTCACAACATCATCGAAAGCTGAGGTTCGTAGATCGCCGAACACGACGTAACGACCGCTGGGGATCTGACCAACACGCTTCGGGCGGCGATCCTCCTCGCCTTCTGCTTGAGGATCCGCTTGGTCTTCGAACAGGGCGACAGCACTCGCTGACCTCGCTGTGGCGTGTTCGCGACCGCGATCGCTTGGGAGCGATCCCGAACGCGCGCTGCCGGAGTTGCGAAGACTCGCCTCCAAATGCCGTTCGCGGGCAGACAACTATCGCGAGCACCGCGGTCGCCGCGCAGGCTCCGCGCGCACCTATCGCTGGAGCCTGCACCAAATCCGCGCTCGTCACTCCACCGCTGTTGTCGGCCATAACGTCCACGTGCAGGGTTCGAGTAAGGCCCTCAAGGTCCCTGAGCGATCGGACACGAAATCCACGCATTGAACAGGGACAGCGTTGTATTTATGGCAACGAGTGGAGGTAACGACACGTTACTCCAACCCCCCTGGAAGGGCCGCTGACCTGCGGAAACTCCTCGCGGGCACCTCTGTTCGGCAGAGCAAAATCCCCGAAACGCGGCCTCCGAGGCAATATCAGCGTCGCCTTCACCCAAACGAACTCCGCCACTTGGTAGCCGACTATGTTTCAGGTGTCGAGGTCATGGAACTCGCCAGGCGCTACCGCATCGCCCGGGGGACCGTCCTCGAGCACATGCGCCGGCAGGGCGTCCCACGGCGCCATCCTCGGCTCACCTCTGACGACATCCGCAGGGTTGCTGGCTTGTATCAGGCCGGAGATTCCCTAGCCACTGTCGGCAAAGCATTCGGTGTGGATCCGGGAACAGTGCGTCGGGCGTTGACCGAGCTTGGCGTACCTGTACGCGACTGTCATGGCCGCGACGGAACCTCTCTCGCCTGATCGAAATGGCGTTGTAGCCCGAGGCGCGGGGCGACCACCCTGTCACATAAAGTCCAGGTAGAGGTGTTGGATGGGACTCTCGGCACCCACAGGGCGGTTTTGTGAGTACGTCTTGACAGCTGAATCCTGAAATCCATCAATTGCTGACCGGACCCCGTTCAGCCGCAAACCTTCGGGTCCAGCGCCCGAAGGCGTCTCCTCCGTTCGCCCAACTTTGAAGCTCCATGGACGCGTTGGTCCGCCCGGCGCGTGCACCTCATCGGGCGACGGCATCGGTCCGATGCGGCAGAACCCAGCCCGGGCGCGGGAAGTGGCAGGTGTATCCGTTCAGGTAGCGCTCCAGGTAATCCTGGTGCTCGGGCTCTGCCTCCCAAAATGGCCCTGCGGGTGTGACCTCTGTGACGACTTTGCCGGGCCACAGTCCGGACGCTTCGACGTCCGCGATGGTGTCCTCGGCGACTCGACGCTGCTCGTCGTCGAGGTAGAAGATGGCCGACCGGTAGCTCGTACCGATGTCGTTGCCTTGGCGGTTGCGCGTTGTCGGGTCATGAATTTGGAAGAAGAACTCGAGCAGTTCACGGTAAGAGGTTTTCGCTGGATCGAAGATGATCTCGATCGCCTCGGCGTGGGTGCCGTGGTTCCGATACGTGGCGTTCGCCACGTCGCCTCCGGTGTATCCAACCCGAGTCGAGACCACGCCTGGGCGCTTGCGGATCAGGTCTTGCATCCCCCAGAAGCACCCTCCGGCCAGGATCGCCTTGTGCGTCGTGCCGCTCACTGGACCGCTCCTTCCTCGCTCACAGCTCCGTCGAAGAGCTCCTTGTACTCACCGTATCCCTCGGCCTCGAGATCCTCGTAAGGGACAAACCGCAGTGCAGCCGAATTGATGCAGTAGCGCAGACCGCCCTCTTCGGTGGGCCCGTCGGCGAAGACATGTCCGAGGTGACTGTCCCCACGGGTCGAGCGCACCTCGGTCCTGAGCATCCCGTGACTGCGATCTTCGTTCTCGACGACGTTGGCTCTTTTGAGCGGCGCCGTGAAGCTCGGCCAGCCGCATCCACTGTCGAACTTCTTCGTGGAAGCGAACAAGGGTTCGCCCGAGACGACATCGACATAGATGCCTGCCTCTTTGTGGTCCCAGAACTCGTTGTCGAACGCCGGCTCGGTGGCGCTCTGCTGGGTGACCTCATACTGCCTGGGGGTCAGCTGCGAAATCCTCTTTGGCTCCTTGCGGTAGCGGTTTGTCATGTCAACTCCTTCGCCATCCGTGGCGTTCAAAGCTTCCCCCCTCTTACGTCGGTGTGCTCGCCGCGCTCTGGCGCAGGTAGCGGATCATGCCAACCACGTCTTCGGGCACGAGGCGCCCGATGGCGCCACTGGAGTACACGGAGACCACGACCCGGCCCGTAGGGTCGAGCACGAACCCGGTGGACTGGAGGAAGGTCGGATCATCGTTGACGAACGCACCGGTCGCCTCGGCGACTGCCTTGGCGTTGGCGCTGTGCCCGACGGGGAACTCGAGACCGTGCTTGGCCATCAACTCCCGAGTCGTGGCTTCATCATCGACCGACAGCGCTACGACACGAGCGTCAACCTCAGCAAGGCTGTTGGCGGCCCGCTGGAAGACCCGCAGTTGGGCGTTGCAGTACGGACACCACGACCCCCGGTAGAACAGGACTACTCCGAAGTGACCGGTGAGGGCGTCCGGGAGCTGGATGGCCGCGCCTTCGGTTGGCGTCACGACGAGCGCGGGGAACTTGTCGCCTGGGTTCAGAACGGTCATGGGGTCTCCTTATCGACTGGCGGATGGGCGGGCTTTCGTGAGGCTCGACCTGATCCTGAACTTCTATCGGTGCCAGCTCAATGACCGGACGCTAGCGGCGACACCCGAGATACCCGAGAGTGCCGCCGCTAGCGTGGGACTGGCTAGAAGGCGACGATGCCTTCACCACCGACTGCACCGGCCACGTTCACGGACCCGATCTCGGTGAGGGTCCCGCCAGAGTGGACTTGGAACTCGTCGACGATCCCGTTCCCCCCGGTCTGGACGTAGAGGAACTGCCCATTAGCCGAGGCCGAGGCGTCAACCGTTCCGGGGTCGGTGGCCGTCGGCGGCGCGAGGAGGGTGAGATTGCCATTGGGGGCCGCTTGATATCCGCTCACCGACGCGCTCCCGGCGTTGGAGGCATAGAGGTACCCCTGCGCCGGAGCAACCCAGCACGTCGCCGCCTGGCCGGTCCCAACTGAGTCGATGAGGGTCACGGTCCCGTCCCGGTTGAGTGTGAAGGTGGACAGGGAGTTGTTCCCGGCGTTGGCGATCACTAAGTGACCCGCCGAGTCGAAGGTGATGGCAAAGGGGACAGTCCCCGGGGGGACAGTCCCCGGCTCAGCATTCACCACCGGCGAGTGCGACAGCAGCCCGAAGAATCCGACCCTGAAGACGTCGATGTCACTGCCGTTGGCCTTGGTCGTCACGATCAGCTTGGAACCGTCGGGCGAGAAGGCGACCTGTCCGGGGGTGTTGACGAACTGTGGCGATGCCGAGGGGTTGAGTCCCAGGGCTCGGTTCGATCCTGGGAGTGGGAACAGGTGGCCGAAGAAGGCGACATAACCCTGGACCGACCCGCCGTTCTCGGCGTTGAGGATGTAGACGAGGTTGCCGTGTACCGCGACGCTCACGGGGAACGTCCCACCGGAGTTCACCACCTGGCGCAAGATGAGCTGGTCGTCTCGTACTGAGAAGACCGACACGGTGTTGCTGCCAGCGTTCACCGCGTAGAGCAGGGCGTTACTTTGGTCGTAGGTGAGAGAGCCCTGTGAGGCCAGGTGGTCCACCACTGACCCGCTGAGCACCCCGCCCAATCCGCCAGTGTTGTATGTGTTCGCCAGGGTCAGGCTGCCGTTGTCAGCACGGTTGTAGGCAACGACCTGGTTCCCGGCAGTGTTGTCGGTCTGGACGAATACGACGTGATTGACGCCGCCGAAGATGGGGTCATGTGGCGTGGCCGCGCCAGCTGCTCCAGCGAAGGCAGTAGCCACAGCGGTGGCCACGACCGCGGCCAAGCCAAGACGGATGAGGGCTTTCATGGATGTGATCCTCCTATCAGGGGAATGGATGTACACCGTGTAGTCCTCTGCGGCCCTGGAACCGTTACAGAGCCTCTCGTCCGAGAGGGCGAACTGGGGCCGTAGCTCGCATCTTCTGTAACGCTTCCCTGGTTGACGAGGACAGAAAGCAGTATGAACGGGCGAGACATAAGATCAGCCGATCCCAAGGACAAAGAGAACATCTGCGCTGGGCGACACTGTCACGAACCCTTTGAGTCCTACGCTTCCAGCGGTGAAGATGGACGTCGAGCTGCTCAGCCGGTTGCGCAACGGTGACGAGGAGGCGTTCGTGATGCTGGTGGGTCGCTACCAACAGCCCATGTTGCGCCTGGCCCGTTCCTTTGTCCCCAGCCAGGCAGTGGCCGAAGAAGCCGTCCAAGACACGTGGCTGGGAGTGGTTCGTGGCATCGAGCGGTTCGAGGAGCGCTCTTCATTCAAAACGTGGCTGTTTCGGATCCTCGTCAACCGAGCGCGCTCAGCCGGTTCTCGCGAGCATCCCAGTGCGCCAATCGAGTCGCTTCATACAGTCGACCCGGCCCGCTTCGACGCCCACGGCCAATGGGCTGATCCCCTTGAACCGTGGCCGGAGGAGAGCGACGACCGTCTAGAAGCCGCTACCTGGTTGCCGATCCTCAAGTCTGCCCTCGACGACCTGCCCTCCCGTCAGCGCCAAGTCGTCATGCTGCGTGACGTCGAGGGGCTTTCCAATGACGAGGTGTGCGGTGTGCTCGGAATAAGTGGCGGTAATCAAAGGATCCTGTTGCACCGTGGCCGCACTCGTTTGCGCGAGATCCTCGAAGCCGAGTTGAAGAAGGGCTGACTGATGCTGCTGCTTCGACGGAAAGACATAGTGTGCCAGCAGGCAGTAGAACTCGTCACCGACTACCTCGAAGGGGCACTGTCACGTCGCGACCGACGCCGCCTCGAAACCCATCTTCGGGCATGCGCGAACTGTGCTGCTTACTTGGAGCAGATCAAGATAACCATCCAGTTGACCGGCGCGATCGAACCCGACGACCTGACCCCAGAAGCGAGATCGGACCTCATCGATGTGTACCGGCGCTGGCGTTCCGAATAGCACCCAGATCCGTCGGACTTCGGTCACAGATGAATAGCGGTAGAGAGAGGAGCAGCGCGGTGATTGACATACGTGACGAGACGACAGGATCAGCGTGTTCAGATTGGGAGTTCGCGGACAGCACCATTAGCGACCCCGAACTCACTTCGCTGGCCCTCGCCGCTGATCCCGATCTGCCCCTCGACCCAGACGCCCTTCCCCTGGCTCTCTACTTGTCACAGGTCCCCTCCATCCTCCCCGGCTGGTACATGCCGCAGGTGATGGCGCGAAGCGGAAACCGGTGGCGAGTCCTGGTGGTACTTGCGATCATCATCGCTTTCGTTTTGATCGAGGCTTTGGGACTCTGCAATACCTATGGCCAACTTGGCCTCGTGTGAGCACATTTGTTCCCCAGCTGTTTCGACATGCACCGAGGACTAGGTGGGGTGCCAGGGCGCATCCCACCTCTTGTTGCCTGTCGAGCCACGAGCGGCTGTTAGCCAATGAGATAGCGCCGTTTGTGAACGATCTTCGAATCTGACAGCGCGCGATCGTCGAAAACGACAGCATTTCGGTCAGTGGCAGTCTGCCTCAGGACCGTCGGTCCCGGCCAGTGTCTTGTCCTCTCTCGTTGTGCGCCG
>Ga0187849_1004950_pt1 | contig 10806 bp, 10 predicted proteins | sample June2016WEW_4_10_2_FD_132412 | JGI IMG/M metagenome (GOLD analysis project Ga0187849, IMG submission 132412) | Peatland microbial communities from SPRUCE experiment site at the Marcell Experimental Forest, Minnesota, USA - June2016WEW_4_100 | ecosystem: Environmental > Terrestrial > Soil >... | reverse complement strand
GGGCGGCGGATACATGGTTCCGTCCGACGTATCCTCGTCCTACAGCCAAGTCAGCGGCATCAAGGGTCTGATGACTTGGTCGATCAACTGGGACGGCTCCCTAGGCTGGACGTTCGGGAATAACGCCAAGAGCCTGATGGGTCTGCCGTAGACTATATTCGCTCGATGTAACACCGGGGGGCTCCGTTTCGGCGGAGTCCCCTTTTCGTTGTGCGCCTACAGGGGAACGCCAAGAGTTTGTTGAAAAACGTTCCGGAGCGCCGCTTCACGGATTATAATACTGGCCAGTTTAGCAGCACTGTAACGACCGAACCCGTATGGCCTGCAACACCCTACACGGTGACGCCCTCGCTCAATGGAATGAAGCACGAAGCTGAACAGCACGCTCTTCAGCGAATCCGGCGAATCTGGGCGCCGAGCTTGGCTAGTTTCTCTTCGATCTTTTCGTAGCCGCGATCGATGTGATAGACGCGGTCGATAACGGTTTCGCCCGCCGCTACCAGCGCGGCCAGGACCAGCGAAGCGCTGGCGCGCAAATCCGAAGCGATCACGTCCGCGCCGGTCAGTTGCCGCGGCCCGGCGACGATGGCCTGCCGTCCGTCCAGCCGGATATCGGCGCCCATGCGCATCAATTCGAGCGCGTGCATGAAACGGTTCTCGAAAATCGTTTCGGTAATGAGCGCGCTGCCTTCCGCCTGGGTCATCAGCGCCATGTACTGGGCTTGCAAGTCGGTGGCGAAGCCGGGATACTCCTCGGTCGTCATATCCACAGGGCGCACCCCGCCGTCCGAACGGACGCGCAGAGAACCCGGTCCGGTTTCGGCCACTTCGGCCCCGGCTTGCCGCAGCTTGAGAATCAGCGCCATGACGTGTTCGGGCACGCAATCGGCGACCACGAGGTCCCCGCCCGTGATGGCCGCGGCGAGCAGAAAGGTTCCGGCTTCGATGCGGTCCGCAATAATCGTGTGCTCGGCCCCGTGCAACCGCTCGACGCCCTCGATGCGAATGGTCGACGTTCCCGCGCCCTCGATCAGTGCGCCCATTTTCACCAGCAGCGCGGCCAAGTCGGCGATTTCCGGCTCCCGCGCGGCGTTGCGGAGGACGGTTTCGCCGCGCGCAAGCACGGCGGCCATCAGCAGGTCTTCGGTGCCGGTCACGCTAATGCGGCCGAAGGTAAAATCGGTTCCCGTGAGGCCGTCCGGCGCCGCCGCCTCGATATAGCCATGCTCCTGCTCGATGCGCGCTCCCAGTCGTTCCAGGCCGGCCAGATGAAAATTGATGGGCCGTCCGCCGATAGCGCATCCTCCCGGAAGAGAAACGCGTGCGCGCCGTGCCCGTGCGACCAGCGGCCCGAGCACGAGGCTCGAAGCCCGCATCGTCTTGACCAAATCGTAGGGCGCTTCCGCCGAGACGATCGTTCCGGTATCCGCATGCACGGTGCCGCCGCGCACTTCGAGTTTCGTCCCGATGCTGCGGAGCAGCTTCTCCATGGTGACGATGTCGCGAACGTTCGGGATGCGGTGCAACACGACCGGCTCATCGGTGAGCAGACAAGCGGCGAGCGCGGGCAGCGCGGAGTTCTTCGAGCCGCTGGTTCGCACTTCCCCCCGCAACGGCGTACCGCCCTTGATGACGAATCTATCCATTGGTTCTCTGGCTAGGGTTTGGCCGGCGGTTTGGTTTCGAGCGCATCGGAGATGCGTCCGCCCGCCTGCCGGAGCCGTTCGCAGGCTTGCTCGCGGCCGATGCCGAGGCGCGCCATGACGATGGCCACCTTCACTGTACCACCGGCCTCGTCGAGCAACCCGGCGGCGCGTTCCGGCGCAATGCCAGCGGCTTCGGCGACGATGCGGATGGCGCGGTCCCGCAGCTTACTGTTGGTGGGCTGCACGTTCACCATCCAATTGCCGTAGACGTGGCCGAGCCGGATCATGGCCGCCGTGCTGAGCATGTTCAGCACCAGCTTGGTGGCCGTGCCCGCCTTCATGCGCGTCGAGCCGGTAATGACCTCGGGGCCTGTAAGCGGCTCAATGGGAATCTCGACGGCGCGGGACAGCTCGGAATCGGGAGTGAAACTAATTCCGATGGTAAGCGCGCCCATTTCCCGCGCTTTGCGGATCGCCCCCAGCACGTAAGGAGTACGGCCGCTGGCGGAGATACCCACCAGCGCATCGGCGGCCTGGAAACCGCGCTCGACGAGGTCGCGCGCCCCGAGCGCCGGATCGTCCTCGGTAGCCTCGGTGGCTCTGGCCAGCGCGCTCTCGCCTCCCGCAATGATTCCTTGCACCAGATCGGGCGGGACGTGGAACGTGGGCGGGCACTCGGTGGCGTCGAGCACCCCCAGCCGGCCGCTCGTACCCGCTCCGATGTAGAACAGGCGTCCGCCCTCCCTCATGCGCTCGACAATTCCCTCGACGGCCTTGGCAATCCACTGGATTTCGCCCGCCACCGCATCGGCCACTTTCCGGTCCTCCGCATTGACGATGGCGAGGATCGATTCTACCGGCAGGGTGTCGATGGACTGCGACGCCGGATTCCGTTGCTCTGTAAGAAGGTGCTCTAGCATAGCGGCACCTGAACGCGCGAATATGGCTCGGCGCAGGCTTGCCACTATCTTAATCGAGACGGCAGGCGGGTTGCGAAAAAAAGCCTTGGACAGGCCGGGCGCAGGGATCGCCCAGCGCTGCGGGCCGAGGCCTCCGGCTGGATGTTTTATAGCCTTTTTGCAACCCCGCCCTCACGGCCGGGGTTCCGCTCGGAACAGCGCGCGTTAGCGTGCGGCTTTTGCATCGAGCATGTTTCCTCGCGGTCAGAACACGAGTTGCAAGCAGGCCCACGATACAGCCATGCCGGACGGCAGGCGGCGCGTCCGGCACGGTTTCGGATCTCGCTGGCAGTACTTACGCCTGGAACGAACTGCCGCAGCCGCAGGTCGATTTCACGTTCGGGTTATCGAACTTGAACCCCGCCCCTTCCAGGGATTCGACGTAATCGACGTTGGCTCCATCCAGATACAACATGCTGGCTTGATCGATGAAGACCTTCAGGCCGTCGAACTGGTAGGTCTTGTCCAGAATATTGGGATTGTTCTCGAAAGCCATTGAGTAGCTGAAGCCCGAGCATCCTCCGCCGACGACGGAGATGCGGAGGCCGTTCGGCTTGGGTTCCTGAGCGCCCAGGATCTCCCGCACTTTCTCGATAGCACGCGGTGTCAATTGAATCATAAGGTAGTTCCCAGTCTAAAGCGATTTTCCTTCCCTCTGTTAATTTTACAGGTACCGGACAAATTTTTCCAGGGGCCTACTGGCGGCGCCGTCCAGGGATCTGGTATTTTGAGGCTGCAAGTTCCGGACGCCCCGGCGGGGGGATCGGGGCGGCCTTACAAATGCTTGAAACCCATAGCAACCCTGGTACGTCGAAAACGGCGTATGGGCAGTCTGAGCGCAGTGCTTCCGTATCCCGTATCCGGCGAGCGGATGGCAACAAAGCGAAGAGTGGACTATAACACCACAGAAGAGGCTGGTCTGGTGCGCCGGGCTCAGGACGGCGACGAGATAGCCTTCCGGCAGATTGTCGAGCGCTACCAGTCCAAGGTGTTCTCGATTATCTACGGAATTCTGCGCAATCACAATGACGCCGAAGACATTGCACAGCAAGTGTTTACAAAAGTTTACTTCTCCATCGGGAACTTCGACTACCGGAGTTCGCCGCTAACCTGGATATACAAAATCACCGTTAACGAGTGCTACGACTACTTGCGGAAGAAGAAGGTCCGCAAGCTCGTTTACGAGAGCGATTTCACCAAAGAGGATGCTCTCCGCATGGAAAACTCCGGGGCGGCGCAGGACCGGCAGCCAGCCTTCGACGTGACGCTTGCCCAGCGCGATCTCGCCCTCAAACTGATCGCCAATCTTACCGAAGAGGAGCGGACGCTGCTCCTGCTGAAGGAAGTGGAGGGTCATTCGGTGGAAGAGTTGGCTGGGATGACCGGCATCAACGAGAATACAATTAAGGTGAAACTGTATCGAGCCCGGCAGAGGCTGCTGAAGGTAGTCAAGCGGCTGAGCCGGAAGCCGGGCCGGGTAACGGCCTGAAAAACGAAAGCGGACAAAGAACCGCGAGCTTCGCGCGGCGGCGCGGGCGCAAGTAAACGCTATCGAGGGAAACAGAGCGTATGCATGAGATCGTCAAGAGACACCTGGAGGATTTCCTCCGGACTGGCTCGCAGAGCATACCGGCGGAGTTTGACGCGCATCTGCGCGATTGCGCGGCCTGCCGGGAATCCGTAAGTTGGATGCTGGACCATTCGCGGACGATCCGCGCGATGGCGCCGCCGGAGAGCCTGGAGCCGGCGCCGGGATTTTACGGACGGTTGATCGAGCGGATCGAAGCGCGCGCGAGCGCCTCGATCTGGAGCGTTTTCCTGGACCCGGTTTTCGACCGGCGCCTCGTTGCGGCCTCGGCGATGTTCGCCTGTCTGTTCGTTGGATACCTGGCGTTTACCGAGACGCATCCGGAGCAACAGGTGGATAACGCGGCGGCGGTCATGGCCGTCCAGGAGCATCCTGACGATCTGGGCGCGGATCGACAGCGCGACCGCGACACCATCCTGGTTACGCTCGCTACGTACAAAGAATTCGGCCAATGACCTGCGCAAAGACGGTTTCCTGGTCGAATCCGCGTATCCTAATCACGCTGGCGTTCGTGTTTCTCTGCGGCGCCAGCGCCGGAACACTGGTGACGGCGATGGGTGGCCACCGCTGGTGGCATCAAAACTTCGCCCCCCAACGCTCGCAACTGGATTGGAAAGACGCCAGCAAAGAACGCATCCTCCCGCGGCTGAAAAAGGATTTGAATCTCACGCCGGAACAGAGCACGCAAATCGAACTGGTGCTCGACGACTTTTTCACTTACTATCACACGCTCCACGCGGAGCTCGACGACGTGCAGGCCAGCGGCAAGGAGCGCATTATGAGAATCCTCGACGACGGCCAAAAGCGCAAGTTCGAAAAGTTCCTCGGCGAGATGCAAGAGCAGCACAGGCACTAGCGCCGCGACCGCACGATCCCGGTCGCGCGCCCACTTAAGCTATGGTGCCGGCAAGGGCCGCTTCGCCTCCTCCAGCACGCTTTCGACATCGCGCTGGTATTGGGCGAGCAGTTCCGGCGTGGACGCCTCGAAACGGCTCACCAGCACGGGCTGCGTGTTGGAGGCGCGGACGAGCCCCCAGCCTTCGGGAAACAGAATGCGCGCGCCGTCGATCTCAACCACTTCATGCGTCTGGCGGAAATGCGCGGCGACGCGCCCGACGACCTCGAACTTGGTTTCGTCCGGGCAATCGGTGCGGATCTCGGGCGTGACGAACGTCTTCGGCAGGCCTTCGAGCTGGGCAGAAAGCGGCTTGCCGGATTGGGCGACGATTTCAATCAGGCGGCAGGCCGCGTAAAGCGCGTCGTCGAAACCGTAATAGCGGTCGGCGAAAAACAGGTGCCCGCTCATTTCGCCGCCCAGCGCCGCGTCTACTTCCTTCATCCTGGCCTTGATGAGCGAGTGCCCGGTGCGATACATGATGGCGTTGCCGCCCAGCTTGCGGATCTCGTCGTACATGACCTGGGAGCACTTCACTTCGCCGATGAAGGTCGCGCCCGGTTGGACGCGAAGAATATCGCGAGCGAACAGTAGCAACAACTGATCGCCCCAAAGCACGTTCCCGTGCTCGTCCACCGCGCCCAAGCGGTCGGCATCGCCATCAAAGGCCAGGCCTAGTTCGGCGTCCGTTTCTTTCACCTTCTCGATGAGTTGTGCGATGTTCTCGGGGATGGTGGGGTCCGGGTGGTGATTCGGGAAATGCCCGTCCATCTCGAAGAATAGTTCCACCGGCTCGACGTTCAGTTTTTCGAATAACCGGTGCAGCGCGGGGCCGGCCACACCATTACCCGCATCGGCCACCACTTTGATCTTGCGCGCAAACCGGAACTGCGCGGCGATTTCCTCGACGTAGGGAGTCGTGACATCGACCGCTTCGAGCTTGCCTTCACCGCTCTCGAAATCGCGCCGTTCGGCGATGGCGAGAATCTCCTGGATCGCTTCGCCGTGGATGGTTCCGCCACCGGATACGATTTTGAAGCCGTTATGCTCGGGCGGATTGTGGCTGCCGGTGATCATGACGCCGCCAGTCGCCTTCAGGTGAACGACGGCATAATACAGCAACGGCGTCGGGACCACGCCAGCGTCCCGGACGTTGCAACCCGTTGCCAACAGGCCGCGAACCAGCGCGTCCCGCAATCGTGGCGAACTCAGCCGCGTGTCGCGCCCTAAAGCGAGATCGCCGCCCGAAGTGCGCCGCAGGTAAGTGCCGATGGCCCGGCCCAGATCCTCGATATCCGCATCGAAGAGGTCCACGTCCGCGACACCGCGAATATCGTACTCGCGAAAAATGTTCCGGTTCAGCGCCATGTCTTGAAGTTAACATGAGCGTGCGCGGTGGCGGCCCATGGCCGCACGGTCGTTATGGGATTGGGGTTATGCTCCCGTCGTTGGCGTAGAGCCGGTTTTGCTTACGGGAAATTGGAGGCGCGGGTGGGAGTCGAACCCACGCGTAAAGGTTTTGCAGACCTCTGCCTTACCACCTTGGCTACCGCGCCTCGTGAGAATTTCTATTATCGCAAAACACGGGCGGATTGGGAGTGGCGGGAGCCGGCGAAAGGACTCTCTTCGTAGGGAACCACCGGCAGCAGCAGCCGCGACGGCATGCGGCGGCCGTGATAGACGGTTTCGTTGGCGCGGCGGAACTCATGCTCGTCGGCAACCGGCCGGCCGGTATTCGGGTTGCGGTCGAACCGCGGGAAATTGCTGCTGGATATTTCCAGACGGATTCTGTGATCCTTTAAAAACACGTTGCTGGTGACTCCGGCGTCGATCGCAATGGGATAAATCTGTCCCGGCCGCGCGGGCGCCGGTTTTTCGAGCGAATCGCGGTAACGAAGCCGCAGCACGCCGTCGGTGAGGTTGCGCGCGTAGCCGCCGGGGAACACGTCCACGAGTTTGGCCGTGAAGTCGGTATCGGGCTGCGAAGTCGAAACGTAGAGCACGGCGCGGATGGGTCCGGTAACTTCGGTGTCGTGCGTTAAGGGCGCGCTGGTGTAAACCAGAACGTCGCGGCGCTTTTCGACGCCGCGCTGGTCTAGCGGTCCCCACGGAAGCACCTTGGGATTGCAGCAGACCGCGCCGCCGGTGGTCGGTACGGGACTCTTCGGGTCGTAGACATACTGGTCGGAGGCCTGGCGCCGTGGCTCTACCGGTTCGAGCAGCCCGTCCCCATTGAGGGTGTTGGCCCGGCCACGGCCGCCAAGATAGAAGGCCACCGTGCGGGCGCGGCTAAGCGGCCACTCTTCCTCATCGCGCCACCGGTTCGCGCCCATCACGAAAATCCGCAGCGGCGGATTGGCGATTTTGCTTTCGGCGTTCCGCGCGGCGTCCTCGCCGTTCTCCTTCACCCAGTAATCGAACCACTCCATTTGCAGCTCGCGCAGCGCCAGTTTTGCTTGCGGACCGAAATCCGTGCCGGGGAACTCGGCGGACATGTTGTGCGGCCAGGGCCCGATCACAAGCCGGTTCGCGCGCCCGTGACTCCGCAGGATGCGGAACGCTTCGAGATCGCTTTCGGCGAAATTGTCGTACCATCCTCCGGCCGCGAGTACCGGAATGCGCACGCGATCGAGCCGCTCGCGCGTGCTTAGGTCTTTCCAAAACGCGTCGTAGGCTGGGTGGTTGAGCGCCTGTTGGTAAAAATCGACCACACGTCCGGTCGCCACCCGGTCCGAAGTCCGCAGGGGCACGTTCCAAATGAAGCGGGCGAAATCCGGCTTCATCATTCCATGGATGCGGACGTTCTCGGCCATCCATTCGAGGCGCTGGCCCAGCTTGAACGCGCCCCCTTCCGAGTAGAAGCGGTCGCGATAATCGTCGCAGCCGGAAACCACCGGAAAGATCGCCTTCAAGTAAGTGTTATCGAGCAACGCGGCCTTCCACTGCACGATGCCCAGATACGAACCGCCCATCATGCCGATGCGCCGGCTGGACCACGGCTGGCGCGCGATCCAATCGAGCGTGTCCTCGCTGTCGTTCGACTCCTGCCGCAGCGGCTCGAACACGCCCTGGGAATCGTAGCGGCCGCGAACGTCCTGGATCACGAGAGCGTATCCGTGCTCGACGAACGGGCGGTAGTATGGCGCGAGGCCGGTTCCATTGTCGTAAGGAGTGCGCACCAGAATCGTGGGGACTCGCGCGGGGCTGGATGGCCGGAAGACGTTCGTCGAAAGCTCGACGCCATCCCTCATGCGGATGCGAACGTCCAGTTCCTGCTCGATTGCGGGCGCGGGCGGAGCCGTCGCCCCCGCGAGCGCTTCGAACAGCAGGAACGCAATACCTAGCAGGAACACAGAACTTCCCAATACCGGCGCGCGGCTTCGGCCGGTGAATGGTACCGCTTGATGTGAGCCGCCGCCCGGCAGCCGATCTGGCGGGCGGCTTCCGGCGAACTGGCAAGCCACAACATATAGTCCTTTAACATCGCTTCCTCCGCAACTCCGGCATCGACGTGGAGGCAGGCCGTCTCCGGCAGTAGTGCCGTCTCCTCGCCCGCGGTGACAAGCACCGGCTTGCCGAGCCCCATGAGGCGCACCGTGATTCCCGACGTCTCGCCGGCGCTCGGGTAGCGCAGGCTGACACAGGCGTCCACCGCCGACGCCATAAGCCAGAACTCCCGCTCGGGCGCGTAACCGGCGCGCAGCACGCCGGGAGCTTCGAGCAGCGGAGCGAGCGAGCGCTGGAAACTTTCCGAGCCGAACCGGCCGGCGACGAGCAACGCGGCATCGCAGCCCGCCTCGCGAACTCGGCCGAACGCGCGCAGAATGGCGGGCAGGCGTTTGGCTTCGCGTAAATAACCGAAGACCCCGAACAGGAACGTCCGCGGACTGAGGCCGTGCGCTTCGCGCCAACGCTGGATCGCCCCGGCCTCGGGAAGCGCCGGGGCCGCGAACAAGTGCGGGATCTCAACGACGCGCGCGGCGGGTGCGTGCCGCGCCACGATCGCGGCGGCCCCAGGATTATGCACGACGACCGCGCGCGAAGCCTCGGCGATGCGCTTCACGAGCGCGTACTCGAAATACCGGGGATCGTGCGCGGCGCGGCTCCGCTCCCGCCAGAGATCCTCCGCCAGCGCCCGGCTCCACTCGCCGTAGTTGAAAACGAACTCGCCGGTATAGGCGCGGCGGTCGAGCACGCCCAACATAAAATGGTGCAACACGGCATCGTGGAGCACCGCGACGCCGGGCGTGCGGAGCGCGCGCCGGTAAATTTCCGCGTGGAGCGGATTGTTTCCCAGATGGTACAGGTCGATATCGCCGGGCACATTTACACGCAGATCGCCACCGGCGCGCATGGCATCGAGCAATGCGGCCGAGTAATCGGCTATGCCGGTGGGCGCTGGCGGCAGCGGCGAGAAAAAGCCAGCGGTCACGGCCGTTTGCGCCGCCCGAACAGCGCGGTCCCGATGCGCACGCGCGTCGCGCCCTCTTCGATGGCCGTCTCGAAATCGTGCGACATGCCCATGGACAAACCCGGCACGCCGAGCCGCGCGCCGAGTTCGCGCAGCCGCCGGAAATAGGGGCGGGACGCTTCGGCGTCCTCCGTCCACGGCGGCATGGTCATCAGGCCCGCGAGCCGGAGCTTCGGGCAAGCCGCGATCGCTTCGACCAGCGCCGGAATCTCTTCGGGTGCCGCGCCGCTCTTCGTTCCCTCGTCGGAAAGCATCGCCTCGATCATGACTTCGAGTTCGCCGGTTGCGGCGTCATTCAGCCTGCGCGCCAGCTTGGCGCTATCGACGGTCTGGATGACGTGGAAGAGTTCCGCCGCGCGCTTGGCCTTATTCGATTGCAGATGGCCGATCAAGTGGAACCGCGCGCCGGGCAGTTCGCCCAATTGCGGCCGCTTCTCCTCGAATTCCTGGATGTAGTTTTCGCCGAAATCGCGCAGGCCCGCCTCGTACGCTTCGAGAATGGCCGAGGCCGGAAAGATTTTCGTCACCGCGACGAGCGCGATCTCCTCCCGGCGGCGGCCTGCCCGTTGGGCGGTGCGCCCGATGCGGTCTTCGATTTCGGCGATGCGGTCGCGGAGCAAGTTCCTATGATACCCGGAGCGGCGGGCCCATTCCCACGCAAGCGTGCGCCCGAAAACTCGAAGCCGCCTCCGCGATGCGCCGCTTTCGCGGTCCGGCTTGGACACGCAGCAGCCGGGGCTACTCGTAACGCAGAGCTTCGGTGGGGTTCAATCGGGCCGCGCGATTGGCGGGGAGAAACCCGAAAATCAAGCCAACCAGCGAGGAGACGCCGAAGGCAACGGCGATCGACGTGGTCGAAATCGGGATGTTGACGTTATCCACGGAGTAGCGGATGCCGAGCGGAATGGCGATGCCGGCCAGAATGCCCACCGAGCCGCCGATCACGCTGATCAGCACGGCCTCGAGCAGAAACTGTTGGAGAATATCCCGCCGCGACGCGCCCACCGCCATCCGGACGCCGATCTCGCGCGTCCGCTCGGTGACGGTAACGAGCATGATGTTCATGATCCCGATGCCGGAAATAATCAGAGCGATCGCCGAAACCAGCACCAGAACCAGCGTCATCACCAGAGCGATGTTCCTGGCGGCGTCGAGAATGGCGGTCAGATTCTCGACCAGGTAGTGCGCGCCGGCCCGGTGGCGGCTTTCGATAATCTCCCGCACCATGCGCGTCACCATCGGCACGT
>Ga0187849_1004946_pt1 | contig 10813 bp, 8 predicted proteins | sample June2016WEW_4_10_2_FD_132412 | JGI IMG/M metagenome (GOLD analysis project Ga0187849, IMG submission 132412) | Peatland microbial communities from SPRUCE experiment site at the Marcell Experimental Forest, Minnesota, USA - June2016WEW_4_100 | ecosystem: Environmental > Terrestrial > Soil >... | reverse complement strand
TCGGAGCCGGCCGTCGTAGAGGCTCGCGCGACCTGCAGCCACGATGACCTCCCCGTCCGCGCCGATCTGCACGAAGGAGATGCCGAGGTCGTGGAGCCACCGGAGGGCCTCCAGCGTCACCGTTCCGGCATGGCCGAGCACCACCAAACGCTCAAAGCCCGGCACCGCGCGTGGGAACCGCCCCTGCCGGCGATCAGCGCCGACGCCGTCCTCGACCAGGAGGTGGCCGCGCTCGATGGCCACCCTGAGACCGTAGCCAGACAGGACGAGGACGCCGTTCCGAAGCTCGGCAGTTGAGATGGTGCGCATCATAGGGATCTCCGGCGTGAGCGGTCATAGAGCCAAGCACGTACGAAATTGGCGATGGTGGGATCTCTGGACTGCCAGGCTGCCACCTCTCGCCTCAGCACCTGATCCCACTCCGGTGTGTCGAGGAGTTGGCTCAAGAAGTCACGCATGGTGGGGTCGAGGCGTCGCAAAGCGAAGTAGGTCAGGAACAGCGTGGGAGTGAGCATCTTCACAGGCGGCTGCAACAGACTACTTACCAGCGCGTGGATCGTGACCGCCTCGATCCGCAACGCCTCGAGCTCGTTATCCGTGAGGGCGGCGATGGCCTCGCGCAGCGCCACGGGCGCGAAGCGCCGTGAGGCGTCAGGTACACTTCGCGCAAACCGTTGCTTCGTTCCAATGTCTGGCTCGCCGGCCTCCGCCACGAACGCCGTGAGGCCCTTCGCCAAGATCGTGACGTGGTCCGCCACCGGGCTCGCAAGTCGGCCGGCCGCGAACTCGAACAGCATCTCCAGGGCGGCAGGCCAGTTCTCCCGCCCAATGCGTCGTCGCGCGGCTGAGACCACTCCGGCCGGGCGCCGGTCGGCCAGCAGTTCCCAGATCGTGGGCTGCTCGCCTTCAGCATCGAGTTGCCGCTCGGCGAGATCCACGAGCCTGTTGGCAAGTCGGTCGAGCGAACTCAGCTCGTGGTCGAGGACCTCTCGCGCGAACGTCGTCACGGGATGGCCGAACACCCACAGTCCCCAGCCCACTTTCCGTAGGCTGCGCGGATACCGCTCTCGCAGGGTGCATAGCGCGACGAGCTGATGCGGCGCCTTGCCGTCGTACCGCACCTCCACGCCGCGGCCGCGTCCCAAGCCGTGGCGTTGTGGCTTCGGCAGTAGGCCCGCGAGCTGCCATCGCAGCAACTGGTGGCGAGTCACATGCCAGCCATGGTCGCCAGCGTAAGTGATTAGCTGGTCTCGCGTTAGGCTGCCTTCGTGCGGATGCATGCCTGAAGATACATGCGCGCGCGAAATGATGCAACAAGCTCCCGCAAGCGGGCTAGGTTCCCCCGGTGATTAGCGGCAATAGGCGCTTGACGCGGGTCGTTACACACGCTCGCGAACCACTCACCTGAGGTGCCCACATGCGAGAGCCCTTGCTCACCCCCGCGGACGCCGCCCGAGTCCTCGGCGTCACACCATCCACCGTGCGGCTCATGGCCAAGCGTCGCGTCCTGCGTGTCGCTCGAGTCACCGAAGGCGGCAACCGGCTGTTTCGCCGTGCCGATGTCGAGGCCCTGGCCCGGAAGCGGTCCATAGAGAAGGAAGGCCGGTAGCATGTCCCGCCACCGGACGAAGAGCCACGCCACGTCACGAGCGCAGCTCGTGCGCGAGGCAGAGGCCCGCGCCCTGAAGGCCCTACGGTTGATGCGGTCCCGTCACCTGTCCTTGACGGCGGCGGCTCGGGAATCAGCGACAAGCCGGCGCACCGTGCAGCACTACGCGGGCTCCGCACTGCGAGAGAGCGATGGGCGCTACACGGCCACGGCCACCGACACGATTCCGCGGGTACTCCGCTTCATCACCCCGGACGGGTTGATCGCGCTGAAGGTGCGGAGCGCGCGGAGCGCCTCGCGCGTCGCCCGGTACTTGAACGCGGTCAACACGTACGTCACGAAGCAGGACCCCAGCCAGCTCGCAGCTTTCCGCGGCAAGCAACTGCGTACAGGAAGATCCGCCTATCCGTTTATCACAAGCACACGCGTCCTCGACCGGCTTGCGGACGCCGGCGAAGTGCGCTTCGAAGAGCTCTACGTCCTGACGGCGTAGCGCCGGAGAACACCTTCCATGGAACGCGATCCGATTGGTAGCGACGCACGGCGAGCGACCCGCGAGCGGAGCCTCGGCCCTGAGGCCGTGTGCGTGCTCTGCGGCGAGATCGACGCCGCGGCGCTCAGGCTGGTTCCGGCCGCCCCGCTGAAGGCGGCGCTGGACAAGGGGCATCCCGGGCTCTGGACTCTGTTTGAACGGGACCACGTCGTCGGCCGCGCCCATGACGCGTCGCTCACCGTGGTCATGTGTCGGAACTGCCATGCCAAACTCACGCTCCTGCGGATGGCTGCCAGCATCTCAATGCAGTCGATGCCCACGGCCTTGGAGCGAAACATGCTCATCCTGCGCGGTCTCGCGCTCTTCTTCCCGAGATTGGGCTCGGCCTGTGATCGGATGGCTAACGAGCTGGAACAACAGATCGCTGGCCTCGACCGCGACCAGCAGGGCTGGCGGCGCCAAGGGTGGGCACAATGAACGGCGACGCGGTGACGATGGCGCTGCGAGCCCTCACGGAGCGCGTGGGCGCTGGTCGCCGGAGAAGCCGCCGCCCCCGTCGCCGTGGGTGGCCACGGTACGTGCTGCTCTTCGACGACGAGACGACGATCGATGCCGCGCAGCAGTTGAACTTCCTCTGCTACCGCTACGGTCGCTGGAGGGAGGACGGGACGCTCGATGTCCGGGAGGAAGGTCTCGTGTACGCGGACGACCTGCCGGATCGTGACCCAGCCGGCTACCAGGTGCTCGTGGCGTACGCAAAGACGCACGCTGCGGACGTTGGACCTGGTGTGTCGCACCAACTCCGATGCAGGAGCCGCTCAGAGTTTGTGGCGCGGGTGCTCTGGCGCGCGCTGCAGGCGGATGCACTGATCGTCGGCTTCAACCTGCCGTTCGATCTGTCACGGCTCGCCCTCGAGTGTGGGGAGGGGCGCCGTCGCTTCTGGGGCGGTTTCTCCTTCCCGCTCTGGCAATATCAGCCACGGGGCTCGAAGCAGTTCCGGGACGACCCGCACCGGCCGCACGTCTGCATCAAGCACATCGACAGCGCTCGCGCCTTCATCGGCTTGAATCGACTTCCGGGGCGCAACGGCCATCGAGGGTACTTCCTCGACCTCAAGACGCTGGCATTCGCCCTCACGGGCGACAAACAGTCGCTCGCCTCCGCCGGCCGCGCTTTCGGCGTAGAGCACGGCAAGCTGGAGGCAGAGCAGCACGGGGGCATGACCCCGGACTACATCGCGTACTGCCGGCGCGACGTGCTCGCCTCGCAGGAGTTGCTCGAGCGGCTGCGGGCGGAGTTTGATCGGCATCCGATCGCCCTCGACCCGTGGCAGGTCTTTTCGGCGGCATCGATCGCCAAGGGCTACCTCGACGCCATGGGTGTTGGGCTGCCCACCGGCGTGCCCAAGTCCCTCCAGGCGGTGGCCATGCTCGCGTACTTCGGAGGGCGGGCCGAGGTCCGGATCCGCCGAACGCCGGTACCGGTCCGGCACGTGGACTTTGCGTCCATGTATCCGACGGTCAACACGCTGATGGGTGTGTTTGCGCTGCTCTGCGCTGAGCACCTGGAGGTCGTGGATGCCACCGCGGAGGTCCGGGAGCTGCTCTCGCGTCTGACGCTGGAGCGTTGCTTTGAGCCGTCGTTCTGGCGTGAGCTCCCGTGTTTCGTATTGGTGGAGCCCGATGAAGACATCCTGCCGGTGCGCGCCCGCTATGGCGAGGGCGACGAGCTGACGATCGGTGTCAACTACTTCCAGTCTGATGAGCCGCAGTGGTACGCGCTAGCGGACGTGGTGGCGTCGGTGCTGCTCAACGGCGGTCGGGTGCCCACCGTGCGTAAGGCGCTCCGCCTGGTGCCCCGTGGGAGGCAGCGGGATCTGCGGTCCGTGAAGATCCGAGGCCAGCGCGACGTGGATCCGACCATCGAGGACTTCTTCCAGCGGCTGGTGGAGCTGCGGATGCGCTCGGCGGTCGCACCCGACAGCAGTCCCGAGGAACGTGTGCGACTCAAGCTGGCGCTCAAACTGATGGCCAACAGCGGCAGCTATGGCATCTTCGCCGAGCTGAATCGGCAGGAACTGAAGAAGGACGACGCAGCCTCCGTCCGGGTCTATGGGCTTCATGGCGCCTTCGATCAGACGACCCAGGCGCCCGAAGACCCCGGGCCGTTGTTCTTCCCGCTGCTCGCCGCAGTCAGTACGGCCGGTGCACGTCTCATGCTCGCCGTGCTGGAGCGCTGCGTCACCGACGCAAGCGGCACATACGTCTTCGTTGATACCGACTCCATGTCCATCGTGGCCAGCGAACACGGCGGCGCCATCGCTCCCGGGATCTATGCCCTAACATGGGGCCAGGTCGACGCCATCGCACGCCGCTTTACGTCACTGAACCCGTACGACCGCGCAGCCGTGCCCGGGTCCATCCTCGAGCTGAAGGACGTGAACAATGACCCAGAGGGGCACCCGCGCGACCTGTGGTGCTTTGCGATCTCCGCGAAGCGCTACGCGTTCTTCCGGTACACAGACGCCGGGCAGGTGGAGATCGTGGGGGATCCGTCGGAGCACGGGCTGGGTCACCTGCTCAATCCCTATGGGCCAGTATCCAAGGAAGATCGTGCGTGGATTACGGAAGCGTGGAAATGGATCGTCGCGTCGGCGCTCGGTCTGCCGGCTCCCAAGCCCCCCTGGTGGGATCAGCCCGCGGTGGGGCGCATCGCCATCACGTCGCCACGGGTCTACGGCCCCTTCGCGAAGGGACAGAGCCGGACGGCCTACGCCGAGCGCGTGAAGCCCTTCAACTTCTTGCTCACGGCACATGTCGCGCCGTTCGGCCACCCGGCCGGCGTCGACCCGCAGCACTTTCACCTCGTCCTGCCCTATACCACTGATGCCGCTCAGGCGATGGCTCGGCCGTGGATCGACGTCTACTCAGGCCAGCACTTCCGCATCACCACCGGCGTGACTGCCGACGCGACCGTCGCTCGCGTCAAGACGTACGGCGAGATCATCACCGAATACGCGACGCACCCCGAGCCCAAGAGCGGCGACCCGCGCGGCGGACCCTGCACCCGCAGGTCGGCTGGACTGCTGCCTCGACGCAATGTCCGAGCCGCGGAGCTGATCTACATCGGCAAGGAGGCCAATCGGCTCGAAGACGTGGACGCTGGACTTGTCCACGCGGTTGACGAGGTCCAGTCGGTCTACCGTGACCCTCGGGACGACCCGTGGCTCACCGATGCGGTGCCCGTGCTCGGAGTCATCACGCGGCGCACGCTCGCGGCGGCCGTGGGCGTCTCGACACGCACGATCAAGTCCTATCTCAATGGCCACAGCCGGCCTCGCCCGGACCGTCACGCCAAGTTCGTCCAGTTGGCAGTACGTGAAGCGCGCCGGCTTGTTCGCCTTCAGAGCACGAATCCAGAGCTCCGGGGCTGCGCCGAGCGGCTCCTGGCGACGGCCCTTGCAAGGACACCGTCCCAGGGCCGCCGGCCGCCCCGCGAGCACCGCCGCAGGGCACGGCCGTGATCAAGGCCAGCCGGGCCTTCGCGGACGACCTGGAGGGCGTCCTGCTGCACTACGGCGGGCTGTGCCGTGTGGTCCAGCTCTGGCGTCAGCGCGAGGACAACCGCCGCGCCTGGACCTACCTTGGCCGTTGGCCGCCTGAGGACTGCGAGCTGGAGGTTCTGAAGCGCCGCTTCGGCGGGGGCAGCTACCGCGCCAAGCTCTTCGGCCTCTGGCTGCGGCGTGAGCGGCGGGAGGCGTATCTGGAGCAGGTGTCCTTCGCTATCGAAGGGCCGCCGGAATCGTATCCACCGGGCCCAAGCGCCGGTTTCGGCCCACGGAGTGCACTGGGCCCTACTGGTTCCACGTAGAGGTTACTCCTACAGAACACCTACGGTTCGCCTTAGGTGACCAGCAAATTCCCCTACGTTTCAGCCCGTGACCAGCGCACCAGAACGCGCCCAGGAATCACGCCCCATAGTGGAGTACGCGTGGGAGTACGCGTGGAGTAGGCAGAGAGTACGCGACTTAGCCGCACGCCCCGGGGCGCACGTTGGACTATACGCGGATTACTCGCGGACTACGAGGAGACTAGGGCACTTATGCCCCGCTCAGATGGGGGGCCAACCGGTCACGGGGCCATGCGTCTGGCGCGCGCGGTGGGTACCCCACGGCGTACCGCTGGTCACGCGCCTCCGATTATCTGCCGGATTACCACCCAGCGTACCCGCCCATGACCAGCAATGACCCGACGTTCTCGCACACCGCAGGCGCCTGCTCTAGTGGAAAATGCTCAGACAATGCCCGGACAACGCCGGGAGAAGCGCCAGCGTCCTAGCAATTGCAGTCTGTCTCGCCGGCGATGTCAGACGCGCCCGCGAACAGCGCGACCCGCAGCAATTCGAAGCCTTCCTGAAACTGACTGATGACTCCAACCAGCGGGTAACTGAGGCGACGCTCCAGGAAGACTGGCCCACCGCTCAACCCACCGAGGTCCGTGCCAGGTTCAGGGATCTCCGGCCCGCCGAAGTTGATGAAGTCAGTTCGCTCCCACTGGCAAATGAGATGATGATTCCCCACTGCCGTCACGTGGAATCTCGCGGACATCGCCTTGAAGAAGACCTTCGCCGGACCAAGCTGCTCCCTGCCGATCTTGGGGTAGCCGGCAACAAGGACATAGTCCCCCACCGCCGGCAGCGGAGGTGGCCATCCGTTAGGTGCCGAGTCTGGAGGCACAGCTATCGCGTTAACCTCGTCCACTGTTAGACGAACCAAGGCGGCATCAATCTCTGAATCTCGCCATATGTGGCGCCCATCGAGAGTCAGGACCGCGTCTCCCACCTGCAGTACGGTATTGCCCTCGGACGCCCGACGCTTCTCGTATTTGTCGATCACATGATCAGCCGTCGCTAGGTACGAATCCCCGCCAAAGCGCACCAGGCTGCCGCTCGCGCTGTTGAACTCGCCAAGAACTGAGGGCGGAGGGGCGATGATCACGGGAACAGTCTTGCGCTGTGCCATCAGTACGGCTTCGCGTGCCGCTGCGCGTATCCGTTCCTGGACCCGACGCGGCAGGGCCTGAAACTCAACCGGGTCAGCCGGGGCGTCGTCGGCGCTGTCTTCCGTCATCGGTAGGAGCAGGCCGTCCTAAAGGGCACCGGAACTAACTCGCGCGTTAATGTCGTCGGTGAGGTGCCGCATGGCGCCGACCGACAACAAGGCCGAGCCAAGAGTCGGGCGTTCCTGGAGACGCTCGGCCCGTCCGGGATGGATCAGGTTGCGGTAATTCTTAGCGAGAGCGGCTGCACTCGCGCTCCCCTCAGATATGACGGGGACGTGCCGGGCAATCTCGATGTACTGCTCTGCGCTCCACTGACGGATGTCACGTGGGAGCGGTCGAGCGCTGGCGTTGACCGCCCGCCACTTGGCGAAGGCTGCAGCGTGGTCGTGAGCCGAGCGTCGCCGTAGCGCCCACAAGAGCAACGCCTCGATCACGGATCCAGCAATGACAGACGCGGCCTTGAACTCTCCGTTGTTGAGCGCTGAGGATGCCGTACTGATGTCCAGTAGGAGGGTAGCCTCGAACTCCGGGTCGGCAAGAAAGGCAAGCTCCGTTGAGGCGTGAGCCGCCGTTTCGTCGGGACACTTACTCAACGCATGTCGGACAGCCTGAACGGGCGAACGATTGCCGAACTCGGCCATGGGCCGTAGTCGATGGGCGTAGCCCGTATGGGAGGGCGTTTCCCACATGCCAAGCGACGTACGCATTGCGGCAATGGCGCCGAGGAACGCCGCGTACTCCTCCGGAGACAAGCTTGATAGGACTCCAGGAGTCAACTGATCAACCAGCGCGATGATGCCGCCCACGGAGGGGGCGTGGCTGGCAACGAGGTCGTTGCCCGCCGACGCTTCGCTGGCGGCCCAAGGGAAGGCGAGGTCGATGAGGGCCACAACCTGAGATGGTGGAACGGTCGGCATCGCCTCATCCTCCTGCCCAGGCTAACACAGCGGCGGGCAACCGCCCGCCAGCCCCACAGCACCTGCATCACCTCAGGTCGACTGTCCAGCCACACCGGTCGGTCGGACTCATGACTTAGGCGCGATGTTCAACTGGTCAGTGTTCTCCGCGAGATCTCCCATCTTGGCTCTGTACCTTCGCGGCAGCCCAGCGAACCGGGCGTGGAGGTCGTACGGGTCGAGCTCCTCACGCGTAAGTGCAATCACACGGAAACCGCGCGCGACCAAGTCGCCGAGGCGTTTCTTGTCGTCATTCGAGAAGCGGTCTCTGAGGGTTGAAAATGCCAGGTACGGCTTACGCTGAAAGCGACTGGCGAGTTCGGCCATCTTCCGCATGTCCTCGTCCTTGAAATCGCCGAACCGCGTCGCTTGGCCGAGGACCAGGTCATACGAGGTGTCGAAGTCGCTCATTGCCAGAAAGGCGTAGTCAATTTCGTACCGATTCCCCGTGTCCTTTGCCAAGAGGTTCCTGGAGGTCACATAGCGGCCGCTGAAAATGGTGAGGTGCTGGAGCCGCCACAGTGACAGAATCACGGCGACGCTCCCAAGTGCGGAATCGGGGATCCTGAAAAGACCGTCTGCCTTGAAGAGCCACTCGTGCTTGCTTCCGAAGTCGACGCGCTGCGGCGTGAAGCAGAAACGACAAGTGTACTGCTCGTCAAACTCACTAACATGGTACCAATCATCTTTGAAACATGTCGGACATCTAAAGACAAACCCAGGCCGGAGGAGCCGCGCCTCAAGCAAAACATCGAAGATCGTAGTGAAGGACAAAGGTCGATGCTGCCCTTCGCGAAGATACAGATCGTCATACAGATCGGGGCGCCAGTTTCGCCCGTACTCGTCGGGCGTCTCGGACATTACAAGATCGTGGATGTTTCCTCTGGACAGATGCGAGCCGTTGCCCAAGCGATCCAGAACGTCACGGACTCCCCGGATCTTGAATACTCTGCAATCTCCGTGAAGCGTACCCATCTTCCTGATGATCTGCTCCGCGTATTGTCCAGGGTTGCTCGGCTCGGCTTCGAGACCCGCCTGCCGAAGTAGCGCGTGAATGATCTCCTTGGCTGAAGCGGGCATCAGGAAGAGCGTCGACTGGCTCCAGTCCTGATGCAGCACCACACCACGGTTACTGATACGGACCTGCCCCGGCATCGCCGTGACGCTTCGACGCACGATTTCTTCTACGGCTGGTTCCTTAGGGAACGAGAACATCGAGTCGCGGTTCAAGGACCCGCCAGACATTGTCAGTTCGACAGACCAGTTCAGAGCCCCCTTATCAATCGGTGCCTCCTCCGGGAGGTATGGCGGCAAAGTCAACTTCACCGGCGTCATTTGCCCACCGTCAAGTATGGACATCTCCTCCCCAGTGGTCCCTTCGAGCTCGGCCACTCTGATGTCGCCCACGTACCCTTCAAGCTCGAGTCCAAACCGCGGCCTGGCATTGTGATGGTGCGCAGGACCAAGGCCGAGACTAGAGACCCACTCGACAATCTCGCTGAAGGCGCTGTCGTCCACGCTTGGGCTCTTCTGTACTGCCGCTTGGCGCTCAAATCGCCCATCGACCGAGTAGCGGCCTGCGGAAACCGCGCGCCGAACCAAAGGCTCAAACGCCCTGTAAGCCGCAGCCGGAATGAACACGCAGCGGCGGCCGGACGCCCTGATGTTCCAATACTCGATAAGGTCCGTTGAGCTGAGATGATCGCCCACATAGACGACGTGGCTGGGCAAGCTGGCCCAGCCTCCTAGTAGCCGCAGGCCATACGCAGTGAATTCGAGCGGAAGAAGAAGGGCGTCGAAGTCTGGAGGTGGGCTGAGGTTCGGTACAGCGACTTCCTTGGCTCGCAGGCCCAGCCGAAACCTGCCAGCGAACTCCGCGCCGAGATCTGGAAGCCACTTGAACGAGCCGTAAGCAATGGCCGAGAACTCTGGCCAGCCTGGCGATTCTTCGGGCAGAACCTGAGCAGCTCGGGTCGGCTCCGAAAGGAAGCGGACTTCTTTCTCGTAGACATGCCGAAGAAGCGGGATGATGTTGAAGCCGAGCGCGAGTTCGCGAACAGTGGTTTGACTACGGGTCCGCATGATTTCATCTGGCCCGACCACTCGGTCTTCATAGCGCACTGCCATCGCGCTCGGGAGCGCTCCTCCGGTCAGGTTCACCAAGTGGTCTGGGTCGAACGCAGTAAGCAGACCACTACACTCCCGTTCAGGAGTGAGCGCGACTATGGGATTGAAGACGCCACCCCAAAGGGCCGCATTGAGCGACGCCGCGTGAAGCGCCGCCGCTAGGTTACCCTCCGCCACAAGAAAGGCATATCGGCACGGTCGGACGCGCTGGCGAATGTGAATGGTTTCCATGGTTCGCTCAGACCCTTGTTAGTCAGACAATCTGCTCCGCTGCTCCGTCAGCCTCTGATCAGTAACTGCGGCAATCCCTCCGCGTCCAAAGGTCGTGGCCACCTGCCCAACAATGCGCCTCCGCGGCGGGCGCTGCCGCCCGCACGCGTCCACCTACCATGCACACGCTACCGCGCAGGCGTTAGTCAGGCGTCATTCGCCCCTCGCACCCGCGAAAACGGAACAGCCAAAGCCAAAGCAAAAGCGCCGTGGCGAGGAAATGGCGGAATCACGCCACTTCTATATCACAAATGTGTTGTATAGCGGAGATAATGGCGCCAGCGCTAGTGTTTCTCG
>Ga0187849_1004945_pt1 | contig 10814 bp, 11 predicted proteins | sample June2016WEW_4_10_2_FD_132412 | JGI IMG/M metagenome (GOLD analysis project Ga0187849, IMG submission 132412) | Peatland microbial communities from SPRUCE experiment site at the Marcell Experimental Forest, Minnesota, USA - June2016WEW_4_100 | ecosystem: Environmental > Terrestrial > Soil >... | reverse complement strand
GAGTCGGCCGGCTGGCTCTACTGATCCTCCCTAAAATCGAAGTAAAACCTGGGGTGGTGCTGAAACAGCAACGAGCCGAGTTTGTGGTCGGTTCGCCTCCGGACAACTGCGAAGGGCGCGGCGAATCCCAGCACTTCGAAATCTCGGGCCAACTCGATCGCATCCCACACCCGCCCATGACGCGCCTCCAAGCCGGAACGGTCCATCGCGTGAGAATTGATTTGGGCCAGGAGTCTTCGTCTGGCTCCCTCCGTCGGATCGGGTTCCATTGTCTCGTCCATTGCTCCTTTGGTAACGGTGCCGGTCCTCGGCCAGTCTTGCTCCCGCCGTCAACGGGTAGCGGTTCAGGATTTTCAGGGCCGGAATGAATTGCGGCACCACCTCAGGGCTCCGGCGGAACGTGGGAGCGGATGGTCGCCCTGAATTGATCCAGGCCGAAGGGCTTGGCGATGAACGCAACGGCTCCCGCCTCGAGTGCCTGCCGCTCCAGGTCCGGCCCCAACCTCCCAGAGCAGAGAATGACCTTGGCGGCCTGCAGTGCCGGCTGGCTGCGGGTCCAGCCGCAGAGTTCAAGCCCGCTGCCGTCGGGCAGGTCAATGTCCGATAGAAGCAGGTCGACCGGCGCAGAAAGCAGAAGCCGCTTTGCCGTTGAGATATCGGTGGCGGCGAGGACTTCGTAGCCGTCGTGTTCCAGGATGCGCCGCATCACACTCAGTACCTGGAGTTGGTCCTCGACAATCAGGATCTTCTTCATGGCGTTGGTTTGTTTGTGCGCTTGCGTATTTGTTCGTTTGGCCGGTTTCCCAGGTGCATCCGCCCCTACCAGGGCGCGGCAGATGAAAGCTGTTGCAATCGAGCGCCGCCTAACGGCGCCCTGCATGCCCGTCAGACCGGCCTCGGCGCGTGGCGGCTCAGGTGAGCGATCAGGTGCCCCTGGTAAACCACGAGCGCGGTGGCCTCATGGAGCCGGAGCCGAGCGACCGCTGGCCGGTAGAGCGTCGCCAGCCAAGGACAGGGCGGTGGCGGGAGCATGCGGGTGTCCTTTGGAGTTCCGCTGCTGGCAGCACCTCGCCTCGCGAAAGTCCAACAGGCACCTCCACAAGTCCGCTGAGTCATGATTGGCCCACGCCAGGCCGGCGGTGAGGAGTTGCCTGCCGCGTCGGCTTATCAGCAATTGTGCGCAACCATGCGCCAGGGACAGTGTGGCAAAATACCCGGGCAGCATCGGCAGGTCCTCGGAACCGTGCTTAATCAACCGATCAAGGTGATCTCTGGTCGTTCGGTCAGGCAAAGGGATCCAGCTTCGCGCGACCAGGTTGGTGTTGAGGCTTATGATAGTGATGGAGTGGTTTGATTTCATAATGAGCGTTCTGCTGGTTTCTTGTTTGGGGATTTACTCAGCCGGACAAGGAAGCGGCTGGCCGCCGGTCTGCACGCGGCCATGGGGAATCGAGGCTCCACGTCTACGCTCGTGCGGTTCAAGCGAGAGATCGAGGCAGGCGCACCAGGTGGCAGATTCTCGCGAGGCCCTACAGACTTTTCGGGCGATATGGGCGGCAGCCGAGACGGTCGCGGGCCTGGGATTCCGTGCCGAGTCTGTCGCCAATTGGCGACATTCCTATCGCGACGACCATGGCTGCCTGGGTGATCAGGCGGTATCCCTGGAACCGGCTGCGCCGGAGGCGGGCCCGGCAATAATCCTCGAACGTGCCGAACTCCTCCCGGCATAGGCGCCGGTCGCGGGTCTCGGTCAGGGCTGGCGTCGGGGATTGCCTTGCGCCTCGGACATCTCGGCAAACCTCCGGGCAAAATGAGGGCCAATTGGAAAGCACTTTTTCAACCACTCGTTCGAGGCTACAACACCTCCATGAACGAACAATCCTTCGAGTATGAATGACTTCGCGCGGGACCTCCTTTCGTTTTGCGAGTTTGGCAGACAAACCCAGTTGACCGAAACCACGGCAATGACCTTTGGCGGAGAACAGTTGCGGGTGCCCACCTTCGTAAACGAGTTCTGGACCGCGAAGCAGCGAGCCGCCCACAGCCTGCACGAGATCTCTTACCGCGCCTGTTTCAAACCGCAGTTGCCGCACTTTTTCATCCAGCGGCTGACGCGGCTCGGGGAAATCGTTTACGACCCATTCATGGGCCGCGGCACGACCGTCCTCGAATCGGGCTTGCTGGGGCGGGTTCCATTCGGATGCGACGTCAACCCGCTGAGCCTCTTCCTGTGCGGTCCTCGGCTCGATCCCCCGACATTGCCGCAGGTTGCGCGGCGGCTGGCGGAGATTGATTTCGCCGATGCCGAGGAACACCCGGAGGACCTGTTGGCCTTCTATCACCCGGCAACCCTCAAGGAGATCTGCGCTTTGAAGAAATACCTCTTGGGGCGCCAGGCAGCAGCGCAACTCGACCCGGTTGACCGCTGGATCTGGATGGCCTCCCTGAATCGGTTGACCGGACACTCCCGCGGCTTCTTCTCCGTGTACACGATGCCTCCCAATCAAGCGGTCTCAGTTCAGCGCCAGAGAAGGCTCAACGAGAAGCAAGGCTTGAGGCCTCCACGAAGGCATGTGGCGGCGCTCATCGCCGGCAAGACCAGCCAACTGCTTTCCGATTGTGACGACCGGACCCGCCGAATTCTCGCGGGCGCAAAGGAGCGTGCCCGATTGCTGACAAGCCCTGCATCAGCCACGCCGGAAATTCCGGCCGGCAGTGTCGCGCTGGTGGTGACCTCTCCGCCTTTCCTGGATGTTGTCGATTACGCAGGAGACAACTGGCTGCGCTGCTGGTTCATCGGCGTGGACCCTCAATCGGTAAGGCTGACGGTTTCGCGAAAACTCGAGGATTGGCAGCAGGAGATGAGCGCCGTGTTCCGGGAACTGCACCGGGTGTTGCGGCCCGGCGGCCTGGTTGCTTTTGAAGTCGGCGAGGTCCGTGGCGGCAAGATCAAGCTCGAGGACGCCGTGTTGCCATGCGGCGTAGCGGCTGGCCTGCGGCCCGAAGGGGTGATCGTCCACGACCAGCGGTTTACCAAGACCTCGCATTGCTGGGGTCAGGAAAACAACGCCAAAGGCACGAACACGAACCGCATCGTCCTCTTCCGCAAGGAGCAGTGAGCTGACGCCTTGAAAGGGGACACGAATCGAATCACCGCCGGGGGGCAGGCGTGGCTCGAACGGCGGCCATGAGCCCAGTGCCCGGCCTAATCGGATTTGGGGTGTGGCGGTGGCGGCCTTCGCCCTGTTTTTGCATCCCGGAAATGGGCCAGCCTCTGTTTGAGCGTGCTTATGTCGGGCTGATCGTAGCAGCAGCGCACCTCGTCTGACTCGTGTTTTGTCATTTCCATCACTTGGTCCGGCGGCAGACTCTGGACCTCGCATCGCCACCAACAGGTGAAGCGCAGGGCCTCGAAGCCCCACGCCTCGACGCCTGCCGCGGCGGCCAACCCCTTGAATTGCCTCTTGAGACCGGCCAAGGTCCGCCTGGTGGATTGCGGGAACACCGGTCCTCCCAGTCCGGAGGGCTTTGGCACTGTTATCAAATATCCCCGGAGCACAGCCGATATGGGCACGGCGTAGGTGCGCTGGGTTTTTGCCACGTGGAATCGTATCGAGTTCCTCTCCAGGTCCACGCATTTCCAGGAGAGTCGGACGATTTCCCGGAGTCGCTGTTCGGTGTGCAGGCCCATCAGGATGAGGCCTTTCCATTCGCCTTCGGCCCTGTTCAATAAGGCCTGAATTGCCGCGTCAGAGAGTAGCCTTCTCGAATAGATCGGATGCCATTTCATGCACCCTCTGTAATCCTGGATGGGGGACTCCGAGAAGCCGATTCCAACCGGAGCCCATTTTTTCCGAAGCTCTGCCGGTTTATCCAACACCTTGGGTGAATTGCCCGCAGGCCCAGCACCCTGTTGACGGCCCTGGCGATTCCAGGTAGTGGGGCCACCGCCGGGATTGGGCGCAGGCGCTCTAATGTCCGCCTTATCTGCTCGCATCCTGGCATGTTCAAACGTCAGCCTCGAGTACAGTAGCTACAGTGCCAGCTGGTTAACGCCGATTGACGCTAATATTTTTTCCCAAAAGGCCGATAACGAGGCAGTATTGTGGGCAGAATCGAGAAGAGCTACGACATGGCAGCCAAGGCCGCAAGGGCGGCGTTCCGGGGCAAAGCACCGATGCCGAATAACCCGGTGATCGCACTGACCTCCGAGGGCTTTGTATTCGGCGAGGACGACCTGCCGCGCTCGGTCGCCGTCACGGAGATCCTTGGCAACGATGAGATGTGCGACGGCGCTGTGGCCGAGGCGGAGGCCGTGCTCGGCTGGCTGGCCCGCGAGTATACCAACCACCAGGATAAGAACCTCGATGACTGGCAGGACGCTATAGAGCAGGTCCAGAAGGGAGGGAGCTTCGCCCCGCTGTTGCCCTGGGCGAAGAAGGTAAAGAAGCGCAAGGTTGCGGAGCCAGACCCTCAGGCGGAGTTTTTGAAGACTTGGCGGTGCATGGCCGCTCAGAGGGAGAAGGTCATGGAGTGGCGCAACATCCCCGCCGCCAAGCGTGCCCGATATAAGGCCGCCGGGGTAACCTCCTGGGCCGCGATGGGGGGTCGCATGGGTGGCTCGCAGAACCTGGCTAGAGCGGCGTGGGATGTGTGGATGGGCATGCCGGAGCCGCCGAAGCGGACGTGACGCCCGAGGGGCTGGCTTGCCGTGGGATCGGGAGGGCGGCGGAGGATGAAAGAGACCCGCTGACTTGGGGCCAGCGGGGTTGTTGTTTGCAGAGACTTCATATGAAGGTGCGTCGTTCTATCCTCTGATCTCAAGGGCAACACGCATGAAGCCAGTCGTGGTTTCCCCGCCACAAGGCCGGCCGGTAAAAGACCGCGTCAGCAATTCGCCCCCCCGCCACAACTCCAGCGGCGTCAGCCCCGGCGGTTCTACACCCAGCGCGCGGCGGACTTCGGCTTCCAGGTCGTAAGGGGCAAAGACGCGCCCGGATGACGTTCCAGGGCCGCCGCTAACGGCACCAGCCCGCGCCCGCCTCACCCCGTCAGGAACGGAACTATCCCCGCAAGGCAACGCCTGTGCCCCTCTGGGCTCAGGCAGGCCACCAGCCCATCGCACATCTGCCCGAGCTCCTGGCGCAGGAGGTGGTTCACGCCGCAGGGCCTCGGTAGCCTCCAACGCCCGGCGATGCCGCCCTCGGTGGGGCGTAGCTCGAGGATTCCGACAAAGAACGGGTGCCCGCCGGGTCTGGAGAACCAGGAGATGCTCAGCCTCACCCGGCCCTCGCATATAACGTCGCCGGTGAGGCGGAAGCCCTGCGCCTCCAGGTGCTCCGCCAGCAGGCAGGTGGGAGGCTCGGGCTGCGGCTCTGGGGGCCGGGGCTTCGCCTTGCCCAGGCTCTGGCAGAAGTCGAGGATCTCCTTGTCGGTCACATGCCGCTCCGGCGGCATCAGTGGGTCCAGCTCGGCCAGCGCGGCGAAGATGTTGCGGTTCATTGCCCCGCCGGCGTATTGCGCCAGCATGTAGGCGGTCAGCGGGTAGAACGTGCCGACGCGGGTCTTGCGGGCCAAGTACGGCTGGTAGTCGAAGTCCCCGGGCGCATCCTCCTCGTGGATCACCACGCATTCGAAGTCGAAGATCTGGGGGGCGTGGTCGCGGAAGTTGCGGTAGAGCCGGGCGGTGTGCTGCGGCCAGCCCCACTGTATCTGGATGCCCAGGTCGTGGACCCTGCGACCGGGGTGGGGTTGGGGCTTGGCTGGGGAAAAGAAGGGTCCAAGGTCAGGGGATGCGGCTTTCATATTCAGGTGCGGTTATCAGCGTAAGCATGCGGTCAGCGCCCAAACGATGGGCTGCCGCTTCGGCGTATCATTGAAATTGGTTTGGCCGGAATTTGCCCGCTGTCGGGCGACCCGCGCTCATGGTTGTGTGAGCCCGATGCCGTCGCCAGAGGTTTAGGGAGCACTTCTGCGCCCCTCGTCGCTATCCATCTTGCGCACCTTTTCGGCCTCGCGCGAGGATGCCGGATGCGGACACCGGGGGCGTTCAAGGTCGCGGTTCCTTGCCTCTCTCCGGACCGTCAGGCGGTGGGTCGACTTTGAGAATATTCAATTCTGCGGGAATGTCGTCGTTCTGCGGCTTCCGATTTCGAATACTGCCAAGAGGCAATTCGGCTCGAGTCAGGAACTGGAGGAGAAACTCGGCCATGAACTTGGATTGGAGCTCGAACATGTCCTCGTCGAACCCTCCATCGGCGTTTCGGTGCCCGTCAATGTCGAGGTAGAGATATCGCGGGGCTCCCGGACACGTGCGCTGCGCATTGCGCAGCAAGCGAAGGAGCACGTGGGCTGTGTGATCGAAATCCTCATGGGCAAATACCCGGTGATAGATGACTGCCCCTTTGTCACGCTTCTTCATTTCTCGATCTCAGTTTTGATGTTCCGTTGCGGAGATACGTTCAGTTTTCCGGTCGTGGCTCAGAAATCCCCGCACTTCTGTCTTCGACCCGACGGGTCCGGCTCTGCGATCCAGCGAGAGCCATGGCCGCGGGCCCTTCAAACCTCTTCTTCACAAAGGCAGGCAGCGCCGGAGAGTTCTTCGAATTGCTCCAGCCCCATCCCCTTTTGCAGGTGATCGAGCTGCCGGCTGAACAGCCCGTCGCTGTCGGTGTCGCTGGGCTCGCCGGCCATCTCGTCAATGAAGTATTTAATCCCGTCCACATCCCAGCGCTCGATGCACTTGTTGATTTCGGCAAGACTTATGCGCATGATGCCGATGGTGTCACTGACCCAGCGGGCGACGACAGCGTTGGACCTCGGGGCGTTGCTCAGGACCGACTCTGCTCTGGCCAGCGTCCGCTGGACAAGGTCCCCCGCCTCGGTGCGTCTCCCCTCCTCGATGAGCTCGCGGAGGCGGATGAAGTTGCACCGGAGGTTGAACTGCTCGAGGTGGCCGCGGAACTCCCGTGTGGTCAGATCGAGGTAGTGACTACGCCGGCTCGTGGTGGCGGGCACCTGCCTGGAGCGGTCGAAGCGCCCATGGTCCAGGGAGAGACTGCGGCCCGAGTGCTTGAGAACAATCTGCTGCGCCAGCGCGTCGGCCATCATGTTCTGATCGCGGGGCACTTGGACGAGTTGGAAGGGGTATTCGCACCGCAGCCCCATGAGGGCGCGGCAGAGGTCTCTCATCCGGTTCCTGGCCTTCCAAGCTCCATGGACCTGTTGGACGACCAGTTGAGAGTCGCTCTGGACGATGATCGGGACCCCGGGCTTCGGATAGAGCGCCCGCACGATACGCAGGCCGTTGAGGAGCGCTAGGTATTCGGCCTCGTTGCACGAGCCGTGCCCGAGGAACATCGCCTCCGCGCAGAAGCACCTGTCCGCCTGGCGGAGGTAGATGCCGGCGCCCATGACGCCGGGGTTCTCGCTGAGGCCGTCGACTTCCAGCTGTAGCGGCTCGTTCCTGGCCAGTGGCGGATTGTTGTATGAGCGAATGCGCTCAATGACCTTGTTGAGTTCAGTTTCTTGTGGCGTGGTTGTCAGGTTGGTGATGTTCATCTTGCTTTTATTGTTTTCCTTGACGGAGTCTTGTTCCGGCCGTCTCAAGAACGACCTGGATCCTCAATTGGCTGGAGGGACTCCAGTTCGCATCCATTGTCCAAAGCCCCGATTATGCTCCTACCACTCGTAGGGCCTGGGCAGGTCGCCGACCTCGCCCATCTGGTCGAACCCCAGCCAATCGGGGTGGATGTTTGGCCAAAATGAGGCGCGCTCCGTGGGGCGGTGGAAGAGGTGAACGTCCTGGCGCCACTGAGCCCTCATCTGATGCATGGCCAAGCCGCCGCCCATGAGCGCCCCCTCGATGTCGCCACGCCTGCGAAACTCGATGGTGTTGCAGAGGTTGAAGACGCCCATGGCCCAGTCGAGTTGTTGGAGGTAATAGCTGCGCATGAATAGAGGGACCATCAGGGTCGTCTCGCCCTCGGACCGCTGGTTGACCAGGCGGAGGTTTCCGCCCAGCCACGGGTGGGTCAGATAGCTGGCCAGCGGGTAAGACACGAAGCTGGGATCCCTGCCGAGATCATCCATGAACCGCATGAAGTTGGAGAAGTAGGGCTCGATGCGCTGGTAGAAGTTGTGCCCGCGGATGGCGGCGTGCTGGGTCCTCAGCGAGTAGGAGGTGAGGTCGCCGGGCCGGTCCATCTCCAACTCCCAGGCAGTCAGGATCACCGCGAAGACCGACGCCTGCATCTCCACGGGCAGGAAGTAAGGCAGGCCGTCGTGGGTGATGACGCCGCGGTCCAGGCAGTAGGCGTCGGCGTAGGCGTCCCGGTCCATCTTGAGCGCCGCCTTGAGCCTCGGGTCGAGGGTGGCGTAAACGTAGGATTCCGAGTGACGGGCACGCACGGGCCGTCCGTCGGGCAGATTCATGCTCCCCTGGATGACGTCGCTTAGCGATACGTCTTCGAGGTGGTTGTTAACCCGGTTAAAGGGAAAGCCGTAGTGGCAGTCTGGACCCTCGAGACGGATGGCTGTGCCCCAGTGGTTCGATCTCCCGTCCAGGACCGGGATGCTCGATCCGAGGTTCGGCAGGATGTCGGCGAACATGGCCGCCGGGGTGGACCCCAGCCCGCCGAGCCTCGCATCGGGGTAGAGGTATGCCGCCGGGAAGAGCTGGGAGGGCCCGGAGGCACGCGCCAGCGCCGCGTAGACCATGAAAGCTTTGCGAAGGTCGATATGCGGGGCCAGGGAGAGGCTGAGCTGAGGCGTCACGAACACCAAGGAGGTGAAGACGCCGCGCAACGTCTTGGGCTGCAACTCCTGCCAGAGCTGGTAGTGATAGCGGAGATGGCGCGCGTTGATTCCCAGCCCCAGTGCCTGCGAGGGCGACTGAAACCATGGCGAGCGCATGAGCAGGGCATGCTCCGCGGGGAGCTCCCGAAACTGTGGCAGTTGCCTCACCGCGTGGATCTTCGGGATGTAGGCCCATTCCTCCAGTCCATCGGGGATCGCGGCGCCGAAGCCGATGCCGGCCACCAAGCAGTTGTGCAGAGACCAGCCAGCCGGCAACTCGAAGTTGGTAAGGTTGTAGGCCCGCGCTATCGGGATGGCGCAATTCAGCACGTTCCTCCCTCTGCCTGCGTTTCGCTCAAAGTCCTCGAAGGCCCACTGCGTCCCCTGCCACCCCCACTCGGCGAGATTTGCCCATCGGGCCTGCATCTGCGGATCATTTAGTTCGGTAATCATTGCTTTTTCCTGGCTTTCTCTTCCGCGGATTTTCTTGCGCGGAGCGCCTTTTTGGGGCCATTTCATTCGTAACCCCCCACAACCCCTCCTGACCTTCCTACTTCTCGCTGCTGTTGCTTCCCTTCTCGGGCTCCGGCCGGCGTGCGCATATCCAGGCCGGTCCTGGTGGCGTTCGCAAGGTGGCGCTTTAAGTGCGTGAGGTTGCCCTTTTTCTCGTCCAGCACTGAGTCCTCGGTCCCCGGGGCGTTTTCCAATTCCTGAATCTCAAGCTCCAGCGACTGTATTTCCTGCGGAACCCTGCTTTCTCGATTCGGGGTCAATAATGTCGTCAACATGCGCTTGCTTTGCACCGCTGTGCGCCTTGGCTCCGGGGCCAGGGATGCCGATCTCCTCCCGATCCTCGAGGGACGGCGTGGTGACGGCGCCATTCTTGGCGTAGGCGCGGTGAACGGCGGCGGACTGCTGGCCGAGCGTCTACTGGGCGCATCGCCGGGGTAGTGGGGCTTGCGGGCGGGCCCGGCCCTTCTGGAACCGTGCGAGTGGGGCGTGACGCCCTTTGTCCCCAGGCCCAGGCACGGTGTTCGAGCTCGACGGCCCCGATCACCCGGCGGCTGCAGTCACGATCCGGCCGGGTTTCCGGGCGAAGACGGAGCTGGCGGGACAAGTGCCTTTCGAAGCTAAACCGGATTGGGATACCTGATGAGGCACTGGTCATCGGTCACGGTCGGCCAGAACGGGGCCGTGCTTCGGTTGAACAGCCTGAAGCCGTGTCGGAACAACCACGTTCTCACCTTTATCCCTGTGTTCGGCAAGCAAGTTGCTGTTGACCTGGCCGCAGAGCGCGGCGACGCCAGAGGCAGCCTGCGCTACGCCCTCCAGAAGACCTTCGGCGGCTCGGGGAACGTGCGCACCAAGGGACTCTAGTACGCGCCCCTGGCGAGTACTGCACCGAGTTGTACTGGCAAAGAGAAGCCCCGGCCAGTCTCCCGGCCAGGGCTTCTACGATTCCTCCTTTGCAGGAGTATGGTTGCTTGCTTCGCTTCGCTTCGATGGGGTCGCCCCTCTTGGCTGGAGGGGCAGAGATTTCAGACAGCTTTTACGTTTGGCCAGGTTTTTACGGGAGCCACGCCCCAGGAGGAAGTGGCGGGAGCTTCACGACGTCCGCCGGAGGCGCCGACGACGCGGGCTTGCCCCAGAGCACTGCCCGGATCAAGGGAAACAGGCCACCGTGCTCGGTCAGCCCGGTGCAGACCTGGACCAGCTCCTCCCAGGCGTACACCAGGGCGTGAAATGCGACCACGGCCAGGATCGCCCAGGCGTGCCAGGAGGCCGGCAGCGACTGCCTGCGCTTCCTTTGATTTGGGGCCAGAGGGCATGGCTTACGCATAGAAGAAGAAGCAGAGCCGGACATCCTCGTCGCTCGTCAACCCCCAGTGCTCCTGCGCGTGCCGGAGCTCGCCTACGATCATGTCCCACTGCTCCCTGCCGCAGTGGTTCGGGGGCGGGAGCGCGAATACCCTCCTGCGGCCCACCGGACCGGAGTTGGGGAGGCTGGCGTTCGCGGG